>Ga0066636_10002236_pt1 | contig 12251 bp, 8 predicted proteins | sample CryGeyCG2014_080_2_FD_62736 | JGI IMG/M metagenome (GOLD analysis project Ga0066636, IMG submission 62736) | Groundwater microbial communities from aquifer - Crystal Geyser CG07_land_8/20/14_0.80 | ecosystem: Environmental > Aquatic > Deep subsurface > Groundwater | place: USA: Utah: Grand...
TGGAAAGTGCAAATTGAAAATTTTATTTTTCCAATTTTCATTTTTCAATTATTTTACACGTTCCACGGGAGAGAGGAATATTGTATCTCATCCGAGTTGCTTGCACAGGCGGAGCGCCTATTGACGCGGAGCGCCTGTGCCTCCAACATGCACCCCTCTTTCATTCATCCGCCAAAAGCACAAGTATCAGACTAGCAATTACGGTCCACCAAATCAGCCTGAAGTCTGCTGCAGTAGCAAAGAAAAAATTTGAAAGCGCATAAAATATTCCGCTTGCTCCTACTGCAATTCCTGCATAATTTTTTTTTCGATAACGAAGAATATAAAAAAGCGTTGCTGTCAACAAAAGTAAATAAAACCATCCTCGAAATAATAGCGAATTTCGAAGAGCATAAAGAATCATAACAGTGATCTTTGTTCGCGAAGAGAGTTCAGTCGATATACCCATATCATTATTCTGAATCCCTGTCTGAAATGGATACCATACCTCTTCTGCAAATCCCCACTGAAATGCTCCAAGCATTATTCTGTGCCGCAAATAGAGAAGAGGATGCCGAGTAAGCGCAGAAAGCCATGCAGTAAAAAGTATTTTAAGTTCTTGCGGATTGCGGGTCATTTTCAACCTGTTTGGATTTTTTGGATTGTAAATTTTCTCTACTCTGAACGGCTGATAAATACTTATCCAATCTTCGTAAGTCATATTCTTATTATTTTGAAAAACCTTCGGCACAGTCTTCTCACCTGTCATTGCAGAAATTGCTGTGAGGTCGTGAGCCATAAACCACTGAGTCGGAAGATACGACGGCTCATCAATTAAAGTTTTAGTCGCAATCGCATTGAATAAAACTAAAGATGCAAAGATTAAAGAGCCAATTACAATTTTTTTCTTCATCGATGTAATTGCATTTTTTAGTGTAATGTGACTCATCCAGAAACAGAGCGGCAATACGGCAGTGATTGCGTTATGTCGAACTCCAATTGCATAAAGCAAAACAAAAAAATTCATACATAATAAAATCCTTTTCGTTTTGCACTCATCAACAGTTGATGCTTTACTCAATAAACCTACAGCAAGAACTAAATCAGAACCCATTGCAACGTCTTTCCAAATCGTCGAGAGAAGCGCAATAACCGGAGGGAAAAATCCTATTACGAAAAGAAATAACAATGACAATTCTTTTCGAGATGACCTGGAATCGAGAATAAAAGCCATTCCGAGCCAAAATAAAAGGTTATTGAATAACAGCATTCCCTGCTGGCCCGGCCAAATCAAATCTATGAAATGCCATACAAAGGCCATCATCGGCGGATGCCAATCAGTGAAATGAAAGCTCTGCGCTTCGGTAAATTGCTCAAACGAATCCTTTGACATAAACCCTGGAAAGAAAAGATAAGTGACGGTAATAGCTCCAAGAAACGCCGCAAAATAAAGCAATAATCTTGATTCAAATACTCGCTTCATTTTTCTCGCGAATCAGAACGATTAGCAAAAGGTGAACTTGAGAAATGAAACTCTTCAATAATTTTTCCGCTCTTTTTAATTTTGATGAAAGAGTCGCTTGGATTTAATTTCAAATTATCTTTTCCGCTTCCGACAAAACAACTGCAGTACCCGTCATTCAAGCCGACAACCGCGCTTTCATCTTCTTTTCTCATTTCGAAAATAAGTGTTCTCGAGCGATTATCCGCAAAAATGGGTTTAAATTCTCCGCTGAATAGAGCATTGTATTTTTTTCTGATTTCAATTAATTTTTTTACATGGAGTTTTAAATCAATGTCCTGCTTCGACGTATCCCAAAGCATATCTCCACGCGCCTCTTGAACATTTTTTTCAGAGAGCCCTATTTCGTCTCCGTGATAAAGCATCGGAATGCCGGGAAGCGTGAGCAAAAAAAAGAATGCTTTAAATGTTCTTTCACGACCTGCAATTGAGATGAATCGTTCGGTGTCATGATTGCCGAGAAAGTTCCACGACATATTCAGAAAGCGTTTAGGATATGTTGCCTGCAGATTTGAAACTCGTTCCAGAAAAGTTTCGGGCGAGGAGTCTTCAATAAAGAAAGTCCGTATATTTTCCCGAAATAAAAAGTTAGTGACTCCGTCTGAAAGATTTTTATGTGCGTATTGCGGAGCAAAGTGCCAGTCTTCGATCCAGATCGGTTTGCCGCAAAGTTTTTTTTTGATTTCTTTCAAAAAATCGAATGGCAGAAGGTGCGCTGCATCCAGCCGCCAACCGTCGGCTCCGCTCCATCGATCAAGAACTTTTAGAATTTTCTTTCTGACTTCAGGCTTTTGCGCATCGAGTTTTGGAAGATGATTCCCATCCTTCCACATCATAGTTTTGTTTTTGTCCTTCATTATGTAGTAGCGTCTTCTTGAAACAGGATTTTTGAACCAAGGATGCTCATGAGAAGTATGATTGAAGACTCCGTCAAGTATCAAAAGCATGTTATTTTGATGAACCGTTTCGACAAGCTCGAGATAATCTCTGTAAGTTCCTAACATTGGGTCAATAGAATTGTAATCGATTGTGTCATATCTGTGAGGACTTCCCGCAGTAAAGATAGGATTCAAATATATTGCAGTGACACCGAGCTCTTTGAGATAAGGAATAGTCTCGGTGATACCGCGGAGCGTGCCGCCGTGAAAAGAATTATTTTCTTTTGATTGAACTACTTTGTCGTTTTTTTTCCAACGGTCAGGAAAGATCTGATAGACAATTTCTCTACCTGGAATGAATTTTCTTTTGTGAGCCATAATGCATTTTATAATAACGGAATATATTTTATTGAACAAGGTTTGGAAATTGATGCGGTTTTCTGAACCGCGCGCCCTTCGCTACACAAGAGCCCCCGAAATATCATCGCCTTCACAGGCAAATCAACCCGTCGGGCGCGCCGCTTGCCGTTTTTGCAAGCCGCGTGAACGACGAATCTTGGTTGCGCGCGGTTGCGCGAAGCGACCACAGGGAGCGTAGCCAGAAACCCGTCGTTAGAAGAAAGCCACCGTTGCAATGTATCAAGCAAAAAACGCCACGGTTCACTTGTTAAAAACCCAAAGCATATAGGATTGCTATCTTTATTTCTACAAGTCGATCATTTGATAAAGTCGCGATGAGAGAACCAAGGTGCGATTTTTCGACCGTGCGCAGGTGATCAAGATTCACGACGCAATCATTTTGCAGACCATCTTCAATCGACAAATGGACTTGCGATGGCACTTCTCGAATAGCCGACGTAATAGGCGCAACAGTAACCGTCTTCAGATATTCAATATGAGTAGCGCGAGTCAGCACAAGCACTGGCCGTTTTTTATCGGGCTTAGAAAACTTGTACCAACGGATTTCACCGCGGCATATCAATCCGGCCATACTTGCTCCGCTTCCCAACCGGCGTATTCCTCTCGTTTCTGCGGATGCTTTCGGTAACCCTCTCTGTGCTTGGCTTCAAGATCACGGTCACGCAATACTTTCAGCGCATCGATAAGCGCTTTCCGAGTAAAACCGGAGCGAGTCGTCTTTAGCCTACGCGCCGCGCTATCTACCGCTGTAACAAGCGCGGGATCCAGAGTCATCTGAACAGTTCGCATTTCCACCTCCAAAGTGTATAGCTATCATAATAGCTACTACGTGTCGGTGTCAACGGGAAAATAAGTTACGCAGCGATTCCGCAACGTGCGGAAAATTAGCGGGAAAAACGAGTCGGGAATTTGTTGCGAGGTCATAGAAACGCGGTAGAGCAGGGTATTTTCGGAAAAAGTCGGTCGCAGGATGACGAATTTCGGTTCAATCTGAGCAATGCCGGATTTTAGGGCAAAGGTATTACGTCTCGTTTTGTGTCCTGCTTCGACGTATCCCAAGGTTTGAATAGAGAATCGAGAGCTCTACATTGCCAATAAAGCGCTGTAGCCGTATCATCTTCATGTGATTGAAAAACGAATTTTGATGATATCGAATTTCTTTCCGCCGGATGCAGTTGGCGGAGCCGAGCGAGTGCTCTTCAATACTGCAAAATCGCTTGCTGAACGCGGATACGCCTTGAGGGTTTTGGCGAGACAATGCCATGAGACCGAAGAAGACACGAATATTGAATTCGAGGTACATAGAAGATTAAGATTTCACGGGGCTCATCCTCAAAATCTTGCAGGTCGAATTAGACATCTTCTATTTGAAGAGTATTTTGATTCTGAAAATGCAAAAATTGTTAGAGAGGAAATAAAAGATTTCAAACCTGACTTGCTATATCTAAATGCGCTGACCGGGCTTTCGCATTCTCCGCTATGGACTGCGGCTCAATCGGGAATTCCATTAATAATTCATCTGCACGATTATTGGCTGAGAGATGCTTTATCCCATAAAAAATTAGGTTGGTTGAATAAGATTCTTTTTTCGATGCTGAAGAATTATCTTATTGTAACCGTTTCGGAAGCGGTAAGAAGATTAGTTATTAATTCTGGAGTCGCGCCGGAAAAAGTTGTTACAGTTTTAAATGCTTTATCAGAGGATTTTCCTGTATTAGATGAGAATGAGATTAATATGAGAAGAGGAGCTGTTTACTGCGGCAGAATTTCTCGAGCTAAAGGTTTGCATATAATTGCTTCTACTGGAACAGATGTTGATGTTTATGGGAATGGAGATAAAGAATATCTTGAAGAGTGCATAAAAAAATCCGAAAGTCGTATTCATTACAAAGGCTGTATATCTCATAGTGAGGTGACAGATGTATTTCGACGTTACGCTATCTCAATTCTCCCGTCATTATGGATGGAACCATGCCCTTTGGTTTTGCTTGAGTCGATGGCGTCAGGTTGTGTTCCTATAGCTTCTGATATTGGAGGAATACCCGAGGTATTGGGCAGAGGAGAAGACTCTGCAGGGCTTCTGATACCGCCGGGCGATGCTCAAGCACTTGAAGAAGCTGGAAAATTTCTTTTAGATAATGACAGTGTGAGATTAGATTATGCTAAAAGAGGAATTCAGAGAGTTAAGAGATTATTCAACTGGCAGAATTATGTCGACCGCATAGAAAAAAATATTAACGAAATGATTTTAGATCAAACTGAGTAATAAAGTTCAATTAAAATTTTTGCTAATTTATTTGGCATAAACCAATCGCGTAATTCTCGAATTGTTGAAAGAAAATTAGTTGGAAAGGTTCTCTCTAAAAGACAAACTTTATTTGTCGCTGGAGATTCAGACGCAAGAATCGATGCGAGCGGCGAATATGCTGTGAAGTAAGTGTCTGAATAAGCTCTGGCTGTTTCTGATGAAAAGTCAGAATCGGTTGCAATTGCATAAATGTAGAATGTGTCTCCGAATGACAATAGCGGCGTCAAATCGATCGAATCGGATCCGGTATTTGAAACTCCACTTGCAAGTAAAACTCCATCGTAGCCTTGATTATCTCTATCAGCATAGAGATCGAGTTTTACCACGCTTGTCTCATTCTGCACTGCCAGCCATTTTGTGTACGCCGCATCTTTTGCAACTGAAGCAAGGCTGACTATCTTTACCGAAAGCGCTGAAGGAAAAATAACTCGCTGAGTTTTTGAAAAACGAATTGCGTCAATATATCCTCGCATTGAATGCGCAGAACCGAAAGAAGACGGTGAACCGAGATAGATAGTATCTGAAGTTGGAGGCGCTCCAGCGACTAACTTTGACGCTTCTGACTCGCCGTTAACGTAGAGTATCATTCCTTTGGGTCCGTAAGTTATTGCGATGTGATACCATTCTCCAGAATTGAGTCGAGTCGATGAAGTTATCGTTCCGGAATCAAAGAGAGAATACTGCAGCCGCGAATCGGTGAGGAGAACGAGATCGAGATTGCCCTTTGATTTTGCTCCAAGCCCTTTTTGAGTCAAAATAAAGCGTGTCTCTGAGAGCGCGTCGGGAGTGTATTTCATGTAAAACTCGATAGTGCCTGATTCCGAATTAATCGCCGAGACGTATCCGACATAGTCGTCATCTGCGTCGAGAAGAAGCGCGTTTCTTCCGCGCCTCCCCGCATTTGCCGATACTGATGCTGTTCGAATTTCGCCAGGTGCTGCAGTTGAAAAAGTGTCGGCTCGGATCGAATAAGTGTCATTCGAAAATGGAAATAGCGTCGAATAAAGTGCATTGGAAAGAAGGTTGTATAGGTCGATGCGGCCCCATCCGGTTTCTTCGTCATAACCGCTCGGGCCAATATCTTTCGCAGTCGCATTCATCAAAGTAATTATGTTTGCTGGAGAAAATTCAGGTCTTATCGATTTTAAAAGCGCCGCCGCCGCAGTGACTAGCGGCGTTGCAAACGAAGTTCCGCTTTTGGATACAGTTGTTGCTCCGGGACTTAAAGTTAAAACATTATCGCCCGGTGCAGCGACATCGACTCCAGACAGAGAAGAGGGAGTTCGATACGCGGAGAACGAAGCGCGTGTGTCGGAAGATGTTGTTGCGCCTACTGCAAACGCGTATAGAGAATTCGCAGGATATGCCACAAGAGAATCCACCGCCTCTGAGGCATTATTTCCGCTTGCGGCAAAAACCGGTATTCCGGAATTTCTTGCGTAAAGCAGAGCGTCTTCGATTGCATCGATCGTGTAAGCGATTGTTTCTCCGAGAGAAAGATTTATAGCGGTCGCTTTATTCTCGACGGCTTTTCGAATGCCATTTGCTACATTGAAGTCAGACCCGCTTCCGTTCTCATCGAGCACTCTTACAAACATGACCTTTGCGCTCCAATCCACTCCGGCAATATCGATGCCGTTATTTGTTGCGGCGGCGGCCATGCCGGCAACCATTGTTGCATGTCCGGTTCCTGTGATTGGCTCAGACGGATCGCTGTCGCCGTCCAGAATGTCAATTCCACTTGCAAAAACAACTCTCGATGAAAGGTCGGCGTGCGTTGAATCACCGCCGGTATCGATTATTGCAATGGTCTCCGAACTCGAACCGGTCGTGAAGTCCCATGCCTCGGTGCATCGCATGATTGCATGATGGTATTGAGAAGCAAACGACGGATCGTTTGGAACGGTTGAGAGCGAATGAAGTTTGAAATTTGGCTGAACGGAATGGCAAAGCCCTGAATTTTTGAGTTCGGATATTGCGCCTTCAACGGTAATTCCATTTCTGATTTTTAAGAGATGATAATTCGAGCCCGGTAAAATTGAAAGAGTCACATAACCCATCGAATGCATAGTTGAGACTGCCGCGGCATCGCGCGGAAGAACAACTATTTCTGTAGAACTATAAAGTGGAGATGGTGCTTGAGCGCGAGATGATATCAGCGACAATAGAAAAATAATGATGAATGAAATAAAAGTGGTGCGTGATGAGTGATGAGTAAAGAGAAGTTTTTGGATTGAGGACTTATTATTTTGTTTTGTAAGGAAACTCTCAGAATCTTTTTTCATGGAGCAACCAGAATTGAATTTTCATTTCCATCAGGCTTTCTTTCAACCGAACGATTCGTAGGATCCGTTATCCATTTGTTTCCGCCGTCAATTACGATTTTGTAAATATATCGTCTGCCGTGTTCGAGATAAACGTCATCATTGAGGTGATCGTACTGCGGCAATTTTACATTTTCTTTGTAAGGAACAGTTACCTCCCAGACACCGTCAGGTCTTTGTTTGAAAGGAATAGTGAATCTGTCGCCTTTTCGTATTCTGCCATTGTCGTTAGGCCCCCAGCGATTGAAATCACCGGCAAGATTAACTTCGGACGCTGATATGTCGTCGTAAACAAAAATATATCCGGTTCCGTCACCGATAATTTTAGGTCCCTCCAATCTTTCTCGAACGATAGATTTACAATTACTCGATAAAGCAAGCATTATAAAAGCAGTTAGAATCAAAAATATTCTATTTCGTTTTTCTTTCATGCTCTCACCTTTCTACTAAAGAACGAATAAAATAATTGGAAAAATAAAAATTGGAAAAATAAAATTTTCAATTTGCACTTTTCAATCTGCAATTTCAAATTTAATATCCTCTACTGATCACAATTAAAACCTCGCATCGATATTGAACTCGAATCTGCGCTCTACTGCGAGTATTCTTTCCGCTTCTAAAACTTGATCCAATGCCTTTGAGATTGCGCCGCCGCCGTAAGCTGGAGGGCCTCTGCGAGCTCTTGCAAGCGCACTTCGCAAGAAGAACAATTGTCCCTCCTCGATATCTTCGTCGTTATACGGATTCACTCCGAAGCCGAAATTCATCGAGACATATTTTGAGAAGAAGTAGTTCAATCTGGCGCCTAAAGCGTAATATCTTTTCGTGGAGTTAGGTTCTCTTGTTATAGTCGGATCGTTCGGCAGAGAATATGACTTCAATCTTCCTGTAAGCGCAATCTGCATTCTTCTCGTGAGATCAAATCCGATGAGTCCCTTAAGCTCCATCGTCTGGAGCGCGTTCGTTAGGATTGTGTAATCGCGGTAGCGATGATTACCTTGCAAAGTCCATCGCCCGAGTTTCAAATAAAGGTCTTGTTTGAACTGCAATAAATCGCTTGCGCCTAGAACAGTGACGTCAGTGAAATTATTGTTGTCGAAATCAGCTTGATAAATTGAATTCGGAAAATCTTTTACTGTTCGATGAACTCCTTCAATTCCGTAATAAAAATTATCCGATTTGTATCTTCCTTTTAAAGTTAGAGTATTTTTTGTTGGAGTGACATTGACTAGATTTTGGTTTCTATCCAGCGTCATAGCCGTTCCGTCATCAATTCGATAACTTGCCTCTAGCCCTAGCCGCGAAAATGGATGATAGACTGCACCGAAAACGCCTGTGAGATCCCTTTCTCGGCCGCCCAGTAGGTATTCCCCGGCATTGAGATAATTCCATGCGAAATAATTTGCGCTTCCGTTTGGACGCAATCCGTCTCCGTTTTCATAAGCGATGAACGCAGAGTTTTTTTGCCGGCCTGCAATCTCTCCGAATAAATGACGCGTATCGGAACCAACTCTGATGTCCGCACCCCACAATTGATTATAATTTCTTCCGTTGGGAGTCAAATGAACAAGATAATCGTAGCTGTAGTGGTCTGATGTGCCGGGTATTGTGACGTAACCTCCGGTGTTATCGGTGAACTGAGATGTCTGAGCAATGTCGCCTCCTGCCCATCCTCGCTCTGCAATTAATCCTCTCGCTGTTTCGTTGTGAACGAATGTTGATCCTACTCGAAGGAACCTTCCGGTCCAGGTGCCTCTCGCGGCCCAAAGATCTTCTTGATTGATAATGTGGTCTGAACCTAATGCTTGAAATTTCCATTTATCAAAATTCAATTCGCCGTAAAGTCCTTGCCAGCCGTTTAAAGTGTAGCCTGTGTAATTGTCGTCGGTGTTCCGCCTGACATCGTCGAACTTTCGACCGAACTTGAAAGCGCTCGGCCGCTCTTCGGTTGTAAAATAAACTGCATCGTCGAGCGTGTTGCGGAACGGATCGAGCATTCTCAATGGATCATTGAAGTCGGTAATTCTGCGACGCCTAAATAAAGAAACTCGACCCCATCCTTCGTCAAGCGTGACTTCTCCTTCGTTGAAATTAGTCTCGAATCTTCCTTCATACTGATTGATGTCTGCCTCGACATATCCGGTAATGTTGTCTCCTACAGTGAAGAGCATTCTGGGCAGAAGATCGTATTTTAGCGGCGCAAAGCGTGTTCTTCCTGTGTCGACCTTTTCGCCATCAGGAACATTTCTCAAAACTGCAGAGCCGTAAAATCTGCCGGAAAAATAAACTCGCGAATTGTAAGGCGTATTGAATGTCGGCTGATCAGGAAGCAGTTCGAGTTTGCCGCCTTTTCCTTTTACAATCGTAAGCCGCTTGTTGTCGCCATTTTCCCATTGCCCGTCAATTACAAATTTCCAGCCGTAACGTCCCTCTTTTATATTCGCAGTTGCAACCCAAATTCCGTCGACGTTGCGAATAAGTTTTGTTTTGCTCGGATCCCATCCGTTGAAATCGGAACCAATACTGACGCTGTTGGCGAATGGATCAATGTAACCAAACATTACTTTTTCATCAGAGGTCATGAAAGTATTACTCTTTGTAAAATCCGCTTCCAACGGGATTTGAATTGAAGCTACTGAACCGATGCCGGCATTTGAGCTATTGCCTTTGACCTCTTTCCCATCCGCACCAATAACTATTTTGCGATTGTCTTTATTCAGAGCGTCATAGTCTCCATCTTTCCTGAATTTATATTCATAAGTTCCAGGCTCGAGTTTGATAGTTGCAGACCACTTTCCGTCACTGCCCTTTACGCATTCGGTCGGAGAACTCCAACCGTTCCACGCACCCATAATGTCGACTTTGTTTGCGCCAGGCGCATCGACGGCAAAGAGCACTCCGGCAGAAGGAGTTTGAGGAGCGGCTGGTATGGAGGCTTGAGGAGTTGCTTGCCCGCTTGAAGCTGTTGACTGCCTCGTTCCGGAAACTGTTATCTTCTGAAGTGGACTCCATTCGCCATCAACAATTATTGAATAGTCGTATGCTCCGGGCTGAAGATTTAAAGTTGCTTTCCATTTATCATTGGAAGTTTTAATGCATTCAGCAGGAGCCGACCAATTGTCCCACGAACCGATGACTGAAACTTTTCTCGCATCAGGAGCAGAAACAGTAAATGTAGTAATGCGTGTGTTCGTTGATTCTGATGCATGTTGAATAGGCGGAGGCTGAGGTGATGAAGAGATAGGAGCTGAACTTATTGGAGCGACAACCTCGATGATAGAATTTTCTCCACCAAGTCCGTCGTCTCCTTTTTTAGGATTCACAGGATCGGTTATCCACTCAGCATCGTTCACGACAAATTTATATTGGTATTTTCCGACAGGCAGATTAATTCTTGCCGACCAAACTCCTTGGCTGTTCTTTACGCAAACCAACTGGTCAGACCAGTTGTTCCATGAACCCATTACTGCAACTTTTTGAGCAGAAGGAGCTTTCAGAGAAAAAACCGTTTCGTTACCGGTCGCAATAACTAAATTGCCGATGCCTAAAATAAAAAACAAAACAAATATTTTTTTCATCAGAACCACATCTCCATCTTCATGTAAATGCGCGGGTCCGTCCTGCGCGTAGCATCAATAAGATTTGCATCCAGAGAGAGATTATCGTCAGTATGCCATCCTTGCCCGTATTCCAGCCAGACTTGCGAGTTGTCGCTCGGTTTATATTGAAGCTGAAAAAAACTGGAAGCTCTGGAAAAAAAAGCATCGACTATGCTTGTCGAAGGCTTTGCCGCGTCAATATCCGATGGCTTATTTGTTATTATCCAATTGAGGTCGGGCCGGTCCATCCACAGCCATGCGCTCCGCCCTAAAATTTTCAGCCGCTTGTTGAACATGTAACTCGCCTCCAATCCTGTAATTTTAAATTCCACCGACCTGCGTCTTAAAAGTTGCGCGTCGGCCATCAATCCGCCCCATGTGCGGTTATACTTCAATGAAGCGTATAATTGCGATTGAACAGGGTTTTTATCTCTGATGAAACGTCCTGCATCGAAATCCATCAGGTCGCGTTCGAGTCCGTACAAGGTTCTGTTTGCCATTACTCGAACCGAAAAGTTATGAATTAATTTGGTATTCATATCGACTTCGTTTCGCCGTGACAAAATGCGCCCTGGAAAAATCCTCATTCCATATTTGTCCTGATGCCTGAATGCAATGTTTATATCGTATCTAGGAACGTCCCAGAATAATTCGGAGTAAAGATCCTTCGAGATATTATCTCCGACAGATGTGTATGCTCCGTTCTGTATCTGATCTCCGAATGTCATCCACTCTGCGCCGCGCCCAATATAATTATAGTATTTATTTCCGAAATAAAGAAACGATACGTTTGCGCCCCACCTGCCGCTCCAAGCCTTATCCAGCAGAACAAGATTTCTCAAATCGAATCCGAATGCATCGTTGTCTGTGGTGCCGATAGATGTGTTTTCTTGCTCATTCGAGGCAAGATTGTACTGAAGAGAAAGGCTGGTGGATTTGTAGTTTGCCTGAAATGCGGTTCCTACTGCATAGTTTTTATACAATACATATCTCGGATAGTCATACCAGTAATTTTTTTGAGCGTAATAAACTTCATTCGCAATATTTAAATCCATATTGAATCTGTAATCATGACGGAGTTTTGCCGCGAATGCGTCGTTGTCCTCGCCTGAAAGGTTTTTTTTTGCTTTGTCGTCTGCATTTTGAAGATTAACTTCTCCCGACCATTTTCCTTTTGCAAGAGTGAAATCGCCGCGGCCGAGCCACCAGTTTGTTGCTATT
>Ga0066636_10002237_pt1 | contig 12251 bp, 9 predicted proteins | sample CryGeyCG2014_080_2_FD_62736 | JGI IMG/M metagenome (GOLD analysis project Ga0066636, IMG submission 62736) | Groundwater microbial communities from aquifer - Crystal Geyser CG07_land_8/20/14_0.80 | ecosystem: Environmental > Aquatic > Deep subsurface > Groundwater | place: USA: Utah: Grand...
GAGGGGTTATTCTCAAGGGATAATATCCAGAGTTATAAAATATCTGGTGAAGGCAAGTCTTTTAAATGATAGGAAATTTGCATTAAATTATGCATATTCCCGCCTGAAGAAGAAACCCAGGGGCTCAAGAGTTCTGGAGTATGAACTTTTTAAAAAAGGAATTCCGCATCAGTTAGTGAATGAAGTAATTTCGAGTGTTTATAACGAGGTTTCCGCCGAAGTAGGCTCGCCGTGGCGAGAGGAAGACCTGATAATGAAAGTTATAAAAAAAGAAATTGGAGAGAAAAAAATTTCTGACGAAATCAGGCGCAGGTTATATGGAAAACTCCTTCGTCTCGGATTTTCATACGAAAGTATTGAAAGAGTGACGAAGTCATTGCGAACAGAGTGAGGAAATAAATGAATAGCAAGGAAATTCGTTCTAAATTTTTGGATTTTTTTAGTAGTCGCGGTCATAAAATTTGTCCAAGTGCGCCTCTTGTTACAGATGACCCTACACTTTTATTTAATAATTCAGGAATGTCGCCCCTTAAAGAGTATTTTTTTAAGAGAAAAAATGATATGTCCCGAGCGGTTACAATTCAAAAGTGTTTGCGCACTGTAGACCTTGAGACCGTGGGACACACAAGTAAACATCATACATTTTTTGAGATGTTAGGAAATTTTTCCTTTGGAGATTATTTCAAAAGGGAAGCCTGTGCCTGGGCGTGGGAATTTCTTATAAAAGATATGGGGATTCCAAAAAAAGATATCTGGATTTCCATTTACAAAGGAGACGATACTGCACTTCAAATATGGCACGAGATTGGTATTCTAAATGAGAGAATAGTAGAGATGGAGGAGAACTTCTGGGCCATGGGTGAGACCGGTCCCTGTGGACCCTGCTCTGAAATAATTGTGGACAGAGGTCCAGACAAAGGCTGCGGGAAGAGTAATTGTTCAGTTAGTTGTGACTGTGACCGGTTCCTGGAACTGTGGAATCTTGTATTCACACAGTTCGACCGCAAGCCCGATGGCAAATTGGTACCATTATCGCAGAAAAATATTGATACAGGAATGGGACTGGAGAGACTGACTTCTTTGCTTCAAGGCGTGGACGGTGGATTTGAAACCGACCTTTTCAAACCTGTTCTTGATTATCTTGTTGATAAGTACAATCTTTCCAGTGATGAATCTTCTGTTAGTTTGCGCATAGTTTCTGACCATGTTCGTGCTGCTACTTTTTTAATTGGCGAGGGAATTCATCCTTCAAACGAAAGCAGGGGGTATGTTCTGCGCAGGATTTTAAGACGTGCAGTAAGACATGGCAAATCTTGGGATAACCAGCCTTTTCTTTATAAATTATCACCTATTGTAGTTGAATCTATGAGAGATGTTTACCCTGAGTTAGTTGAAAAAAGAGAATACATATCAAAAGTAATACTTGAAGAAGAAAATAATTTCAGTGCTACACTCAACCAGGGTGTAAGAATGATGGATGAAATAATCGCACAGATGAAAAAATCTGGGAAAACACAGGTACCAGGCAAAGATGTATTTAAACTTTATGATACATATGGTTTCCCTGTCGAATTAATAAAAGAAATTGCTCTTGAGCAAGGATTTAACATTGATGAAGATGAGTACAGAAAAGAAATGGAGAAACAGCGCAGCCGAAGTCGTAGCAGTCGTGAGAAAAAAGAATTCACAGCACTTAAGACAAGTGGTGCAGGGGTTGGAACAGTTGTAAATTTGTATGGTAAAGAATATGAACCTATATTCAAAGTAGAAACTGAGGTTAAAGCAATATTTAGAAATGATAATAAAGAAATTCCATCTCTCAAAGAAGGAGAAGATGGAATTATTGTTCTTCAAGAAACATGTTTTTATGCCCAATCAGGCGGTCAGGTTGGAGATACCGGTCGTATTTTCAATGAGTCTACTACACTGGAAGTTACTGATACACAGAATTTTAATTTGCATAAAGTAAAGGTTATCAAAGGTGAAATAAAAACAGGAGATAAGGTTAGTGCAGAAGTTGATTCTTTGAGACGCAGTTTTATAGCAAGACATCACTCTGCGACTCATCTCCTTCAGGCATCTTTACGTCAGGTTCTTGGAAGCCATATTGAGCAAAGAGGGTCTTTGGTATCATCGGATTACTTGCGTTTTGATTTTACCCATTTTCCCATTATCAAGAAAGAGGAACTGGATAAAATTGAGGAAATAGTGAATGAGAAAATAACAGCAAATTTAGAGGTTAGAGTTGTTCAAACTACACTTGCCAGGGCAAAGGAGATGGGTGCACTGGCAATATTTCAGGAAAAATATGATGAAGAAAATGTCAGGGTTGTTTCAATTGGCGAGCATCCTGTAAGCAGAGAATTATGCGGCGGGACACATGTTGAAAAAACAGGCGAGATAGGTTTATTTAAAATTACTGGTTGTGAAGGAATAGCAAAAGGCATCAGGAGGATTGAGGCGGCATGCGGATGGCCTGCTTATCTATTTACAAGGGAGCAATTCAGAATACTGAGTGAAATATCAGCGGCGGTTAATCTGCCGGCAGACAAGTTATCAAAAGGAATTAAAGAACTTATTGAAAACAAAAAGATGGCAGATGATTCTATAAAGCAGCTGCGCAATCAAATAATCCAGGCAGGGATTGCGGACCTGATAGACAAAAAAGAAGAAATTAAAGGGGTTTCTATTATAGCTGGACAAATAGAGAACGCTTCTTATGATTCTCTGATGCATCTTTATGAATTAATTGAAAAAAACACAAGACCGATTATTGCCATATTCGGTGCTATTTTAGATAACAGGGCAGTTATAGTGGGCAGAGCGAGCAAGGAATTAAAAGAAAGAATCCATTTAGGTCAAATTATGAAAGAAATATCGAAAATTATTCAGGGTGGTGGAGGTGGCAAAACTTTAAAAGCACAAGCCCAGGGTACAGAAAAAACAGGGATTCATGAAGCAATAAATAAAGCAAGAGAATTAATAAAAGAACAATTAAAAAAGGGATACCCCTAGTTTCTCACGAAACTAACAGGGGTACAGGGGGGGGTAAAATGGGTGTAATTGGGAATTTTGTAAAGAGGTGGACGGTTAAAAAAATAATGAAGGATTTACCGAAAGCATCAAAAGAGAATTTAGTGAGGCTTGCAAAGATGGCGGAGAGACTTGCTGCTCTTCCAGAAGATAAGGCAAAGGCGAGAATAGTTGGGGAAATGTTTGAAAAAGAACATCCAAGTTTGATTTATTCCAAGAATATATTAGGGAAACTGCATCCGAATTGCAGGGATAAGTTCGCTGTTAATCTTATGGTTAACCACCTTCTTATCAACAATGGAATAAGAGAAAGCTTTAGAAAAAAAGAAGGTTTTCAGCCACCCACAACAATTCTTATCAGTCCCACAATGAAATGTAACCTCAGATGCCAGGGATGTTATGCTGCAGATTATGTAAGGGAAGATGACTTAAGTCTTGAAATAATGAACAAAATAGTCAAAGAAAGCAAGGAAATCGGAAATTCATTTTTCACGATTCTGGGCGGGGAACCATTTATATACCCGCATCTTTTTGAATTTCTTGCTGGTCATAGCGATTGCTATTTCCAGATTTATACAAATGGGACATTGCTGACCGATGATAACATAAAGAAATTAGCGAAACTCGGGAATGTAGCACTTATGTTCAGTTTAGAAGGTTTTAAAAAAGAAACAGATGAAAGGCGGGCTCCAGGTGTTTACGATAAAATTATGAACGCAATGGACAAAGTAAGAGAAGCAGGAATATTATTTGGATACTCCTGCTATGTTACAAAATATAATGTTGAGACCATAATGAGCGATGAGTTTATTGATTTAATGATACAAAAAGGTGTTTTTATAGGCTGGTATTTTCTGTGTATGCCAGTAGGTAAAAATCCTACAACAGAGTTTATGCCAACTCCACAACAGAGATTGTATCTCAAACTGAGAAGAGATTATATCAGGGACAATAAACCCCTTTTCATCATAGATTTCTGGAATGATGCTCCATATGTGCGTGGCTGCATTGCTGGAAGACAATTTATTCATATAAATTCCCGCGGCGATATTGAACCCTGTATTTTCACGCACTTTGCTGCAAATAATATTAAGACGAGTTCATTAAGAGATGCTTTAAAATCTCCCTTCTTTAAGGCTTTGAAAAACCGTCAGCCTTATGATGAAAATCTTTACCTTCCCTGCACTCTCATTGACCATCCTACAGTTATCAGGGAAGTTTTTGAGGAAACACATCCATATCCCACACATGAAGGAGCGATGGCGCTTATTAATGACGGAAAAATAAGGCAGGACCTGGATAATTATGCCAGGGAAGTAAAAAATCTTTATCAGAAAGTGTGGGAAGAAGATGTTAATAAGGGATTATGGAAATTTATGAGGGAGGAGACCAGGAGAAAGAAAGCAGGAGAGGTAGTGGATTAGAGGATTGGCGGTATGGAAATCATAAGAAGAATAAGCAAAATAAGAACAAAACACAGGGATGGCATTTTAACCATTGGAACATTTGATGGGGTTCACCTGGGTCACCAGGCAATTATAAAGAGTGTGCTCAAGCGCGCCAGGTCCATTAATAAAAAAAGTCTAATTTTAACTTTCCATCCTCATCCATTAGAAGTTTTTGATTCAGAAAGCCAGTCCATTACCACACTCGAAGAGAAAATAAGAATAATCAGGGACCTCGGCGTGGACGTCCTTATTATACTCAGATTTACAAAAAAATTTGCACTGCTTTCTCCCATGCAGTTTATTAGAAAGGTTCTTTTACGCCTTGTTCCTCGGGAAATTGTGGTGGGCTCCAATCATACCTTCGGGAAGGGAGGAAAAGGTCGCCCTCGGCAACTTAAAGAAGCTGGCAAGGTCCATCACTTTAAAGTGTTCATTATAAATTTGAAAAAATGCAGGGGAAATTATGTAAATAGTACAAGAATTCGTGCACTCCTTCGTCAGGGAAATGTGAAAAAGGCAGCAGTTGAATTAGGACGATATTTTTCCCTTATTGGAAGGGTGATGAAAGGGAATGGCCGCGGCGAAATCTTAGGTTTTCCAACTGCCAATTTGAAAGTTACCTCTTCCAATCTCCTGCCTGAAAATGGTGTTTACGCAGGTTATGTCTGGATTGCTGAAAAAAGATATAGAGGAATTGTTAATGTGGGGTATTGCCCCACATTCATGGAAAAGTTAAAGCATCCCCGTGTTGAAGTGTTTATTACAGGTTTTAAAGGTAAACTCTATGGCAGGATTTTAAAAGTGGAATTTGTAAAGAAAATAAGAGATGAAAGAAAATTTAACAGTGTTGAAGCATTGAGGCAACAGATAAAAAAAGATGTGAAATTGGGGGTCCCCAATTAAGGGAGGGTTGATGGCTCTAGTAAAGGAAAAGAAGAAAGAAGTTATTCAAACATACAAGCTCCATTCAGATGATACAGGTTCACCTGAAGTACAGATAGCTCTTTTAACTGAGAGAATAAATAAGCTTGAGGAACACTTCAAATCTCACAAGAAGGATAGACATTCCCGCAGGGGATTGCTGAAGATGGTGGGGCAAAGAAGGAAATTTCTCAATTATTTAGAGAGGAAAGGAGAAAATCGGTACAAGACTCTGATACAAAAATTAGGGTTAAGAAAATAACAATAAAGGTGTCAGGTCTTGACATGTTGAGGTGTCAGGACTAAAGTCCTGAGTTACATGGCAAGACCTGACACCTCAAAAAAGGAGAGTAAATGGAAGCGATAAAAGAAGAAATAGAATTAGCAAATCGTATCTTGAGCATTGAAACAGGGAAAATAGCAAAGCAAGCCAATGGAGCAGTGACGGTGAGATATGGCGATACAGTGATATTGGTTACTGCTGTGGCTTCTAAAGAAATCAGGGAAGGTATTGATTTTCTTCCACTTCTGGTGGATTACAGGGAGAAGACTTATTCTGCTGGAAAAATTCCGGGTGGTTTTTTCAAAAGAGAGGGGCGCCCAACTACTAAGGAAATTCTAAATGGCCGTTTAGTTGACCGTTCAATAAGACCACTTTTTTCTCCCCTTGCAAGAAATAATATTCAGGTGAGCATAGCTGTTCTTTCCGTTGACCAGGTGAATGATCCGGATATATTAGGAGTAATTGGAGCATCTGCTGCTTTCTGTGTTTCAGATATTCCTTTTCCTGTTTTTGTCGGAGCTGTCAGAATAGGAAAAGTTGGGGATGAATATATAATTAATCCAACTTATCAGGATATGGAAAAAAGCAAGATGGATTTAGTGGTAAGTGGTACGCGAGATGGAATATTAATGTTAGAGACTGGTGCAAAGGAGATTTGTGAGGAGGATTTACTTAAAGGGATTGAACTCGCTATGGAACCTCTTGCAAAAATAAGTGAATTGCAGGAAAAACTGGCGGCAAGAGTTAAAGAAGTTAAAGAACCTCTAATTTTACTTGAGATTGATCCAGACTTAAAAAAGAAAGCGAAAGAATTATCTCAAAATGAAATAGAAAAGGTGCTTTTTGGTAAGTCAAAAGAAGAAAGAACTCTTAAGCTTAATCAAGTTTTTTCTGAGATGAAGAAGTCTCTGAATATACAACCTGAACAGGAAGCACAGGCAAAAGAAATATTTGAAGATATGAAAGGGGAAATTATCAGGAAAAATATTCTTGAAGGAAAGAGAGTTGATGGTAGAAACCCAGAAGAACTTCGTCCAATTTCTTGCGAAGTGGGAATATTGCCCAGAACTCATGGTTCAGCACTTTTTATGCGTGGCGAAACGCAGAGTTTGGTTGTCGTAACCCTGGGCACTTCTGAGGATAAACAGAGAATAGATGACATTGAAGAAGAAACTTCAAAGAGTTTTATTCTGCATTATAACTTTCCTTCTTTTAGTACAGGAGAAGTTCGCCCGGATAGAGGTCCGGGCAGGAGAGAGATCGGACATGGAGCACTGGCTGAAAAAGCCATTTTGTCCATTCTTCCTTCAGAGGAAGAGTTTCCATATACTATTCGCGTTGTTTCAGATATATTAGAATCCAACGGTTCTTCCTCAATGGCTACAGTTTGCGGTGCCAGTCTTTCTCTTATGGACGCCGGAGTTCCAATCAAAAAACAAATTGCAGGGGTAGCTATGGGATTGGTAAAAGAAGGAGATAAATCAATAATTCTTACGGATATTACTGGACTTGAAGATCACTTTGGTGATATGGATTTCAAAATATCCGGGACATCTGATGGCATTTGTGCTCTGCAATTGGATTTGAAAACAGCAGGAGTAGATATTCAGTTCCTCAGAAAAATTCTGGGGCTTGGAATGCAGAAGATATCGTTTATAATAGATAAGATGAACCAGGTTATTGAAAAACCCCATTCTGAACTTTCGGGTTATGCACCCAGAATATACATCCATCAGATAAAGCCCGATAAAATTGGTGCTCTGATAGGGCCTGGAGGCAAGACCATTAAATCAATTGTTGAAGAAACTGGAGTGAAAATTGATGTTCAAGACGATGGAAAAGTATTGATTGCATCAGCAGATGAAAAAAAGGCAAGGGAAGCTTTGGAGATGGTGCAATGTTTTACTGCCGAGGTAGAAATTGGTAAGATTTACACCGGAAAGGTGGTTAGAATAATGGATTTCGGCGTTTTTGTGGAAATCTTTCCTGGTAAAGATGGGTTAGTCCATATTTCTCAGCTAGAGGATAAATATGTTGAAAATGTCAGAAGTGTTGTGAAAGAAGGCGATGAAATTCCTGTAAAAGTTATTGATATAGATGCGCAGGGCAGAATAGTTTTGAGCCGCAAGCAGGCACTGCGTGAGAGCAAGGAGAAGACGGGATGAAAATACTGGTAGAAGAAATGCCCTATCTTTCCAGCATATCTGTTGGAGTATGGATTGTGACTGGTTCTCGCGAAGAGGAAAAAAACATAAATGGCGTTTCACATTTTATTGAGCATATGCTTTTTAAGGGAACAAAAAAAAGGAATGCATCTGAAATTGCATGGACGCTGGATCGCGTTGGCGGAAGATTGAATGCTTTTACCAGTAAAGAGATTACTTGCTATCACGCAACAGTTTTAAAAGAACATTTTTCTCTGGCACTAGACCTTCTTTCAGATATTCTGTTTAATTCGCTTTTTAAAGAAGGAGATATAGAGAAAGAAAAGCAAGTTATTGTTGAAGAAATAAATTTATATGAAGATTCGCCTACAGAGCACATAAATGACCTTCTGGTCCAGACAATTTTTCCCCAGCATCCTTTAGGGCAGCCAATCAGCGGAAAGAGAGAAGCGGTTATTCATCTCAAGAGGGATGAAATCCTGAAACATTTCAGAGGGCATTACACTCCAGACAGATTTGTGATATCAGTAGCCGGGAACATTGGACCAAACGAAACAGAAAAGGCAGTTAAAAACTTTTTTAGTGGTAAACTTTTTACTTCATCGGATTTACCAACTATTTCTGTTCCTTCTTTTAACTCTAACATTAAAGTATTCTTAAGGGATTTAAACCAAGTTCATCTTTGTATTGGAACTCCTGGTATACCCCATGCTCACGATGAAAGATATATTTTTTCTATTTTGAATTTAATTCTTGGAGGAGGAATGAGTTCCAGGCTATTCCAGAAAATAAGGGAAAAGCATGGACTGGTTTATGCGATCTACTCGTATCTTGCTCCTTTTCGGGATACAGGATATTCAGGTATATACGCAGGAACAAATCCTGAGAATTTTTTCCAGGTTCTTGAATTGATATTTACCGAAATGGTAAAACTGAAAGAAGAAGGAGTGAAGGATGATGAATTGAGTATGGCAAAAGAACATATGAAAGGCGGATTCCTTCTAAGCCTGGAAAGTAGTGATGCGAGGATGTCGAGACTTGCAAGTTCAGAAATCTATCTGGACAGGATAATATCTATTGATGAGGTTCTAAAGAAAATAGACGAGGTGACCTTGCAGGACATCAGGGATGTTGCCAATAAATATTTTAAAAAGGAGTTGTTATCCACTGTAACCCTGGGTCCCAAAATAGATGAAGATAAAATACAGAAGACGATTGAAAGAATAATGTAATGAAGAAAGTTAAAATTCTTTTAGAAAAAATAACCAAAAATGCTACCATTCCTAGATATATGAGTAAAAAGGCAAGCGGGATGGATTTATATGCCTGTGTTAGTAAGAAGGTGATACTGAGGAGTTTTGAAAGAAAACTTATTCCTACAGGTATCAGAATTAGCGTCCCCCGTGGGTATGAGGTCCAGATTAGACCCAGGAGTGGTCTTGCATGGGAATATGGCGTCGGAGTATTAAATAGTCCTGGAACTGTTGATTCTGATTACAGGGGTGAGGTGAAAGTTATCTTGATAAATCTGGGAAAATCTCCGTTTGTCATTAAGCCCAATGATAGAATTGCCCAGATGGTTCTCAATAAGGTTGAGCAGATTGATTTAAAAGTGGTGAAAAGTCTTGAAAACACAGAACGTGGATGTGGTGGATTCGGACATACCGGCAGATAAAGAAAAGGGGACGCGAATCGTCCCCTTTCAGGGAGGGGGTGAATAAAATGGCAAAAAAGAAAAAGAAGGGTTGCTGCAAATAGTTCCTGCGGCAGATTGAGCACCTGCTGACATTCAGCAGGTGCTTCGCACTCATTAAATTATTGTAAAAGGTTAAAGCTGTTAGATGTGTAACTCAAACCTTCAGGTTTGATATCAGGACTAAAGTCCTGAGTTACAAGTAAGGAGATGAAATGTCTGGGGATACCTCAAAGGGGAAATGGCGCGAGATCTGGACAATAATCTTTTTTGCAATATCATTTTTTCTTTTGGTCAGTCTAATTTCATTTGATATTCGTGATTGTCCATGGATGTACTATCCTCCTCAAGTACCCCTGAAGAATTGGACAGGGGCATTCGGAGCATATACAAGCGGTGGATTAATCTATCTTTTTGGATTGGGAAGTTATATTCTTGTGGCAATCTTCGGGACATTAGGATGGAATATATTTAAGGAAAAGAAAATTACCCGCTCCAATGCTACCGGAATAGTTCTTTTGCTTCTGGTTTCCTGTGCATTCATGGATATCCTTCCATTTAATTTACTTGATAAATTAGGTAACTATAATGGTGGTTTATTTGGCCATTTCTTCACTTATTTTCTGGACCGATACTTTGGAAAATTGGGAAGTTATATTATCATAGGAACATTATTCGTGCTTTCATTGTTGTTGAGCACTGAGTTTTCTTTCACTAACCTTAAAAGAGAAAAAAAGAAGGAAGAAATGAAGGGTATTTTAGATGAAAAAGAGATATTTCCCAGAGTAGGGCCAGTTATTATCGGGGCCAAAGAGAGAAAGAAGCCAGTTCAACCACATTTCGATTTCATTAATGAACTTTATGAGCCTCCACCGTTAGATTTGCTTACTGAACCTGTTGGTCCTGAAGAAGTTCCCAAGGAACAGTTACTCGAAGATGCACGAATATTAGAAGAAACTTTAAGTAATTTTGGAGTTTCTGTTAAAATCACTCAAATATCTAGAGGCCCTGTGATTACCCGATTTGAAATTCAACCAGCTGCTGGTGTCAGGGTTTCCAGTATAATGAACTTATCAAATGACCTTGCGTTAGGGTTAGCAGTTCCAAGTGTGCGCATTGAAATCCCTGTTCCTGGAAAGGCAGTAATGGGAATAGAAGTTCCAAATAAGACTCCAAATATTGTATATTTAAGAGAAATGCTTGAATCTGAACCCTTTCGGCAAAGTAAAAAACCATTAACTTTTTCTCTGGGGAAAGATATAGGAGGTAATCCAATTGTCTCGGATTTAGAGGGTATGCCCCATCTGTTAATAGCTGGTGCGACGGGCTCAGGAAAAAGTGCTTTTATTCATTCTCTTATCCTCAGTTTTTTGTTTAGAAACGGACCCTCAGATATTAATTTTATTTTGATTGACCCAAAGATGGTAGAACTTATTGTTTTTGAGGGAATACCGCATCTGGTTCTTCCTGTGATGAAGGAGGCAAAAAAATCCGGGTTTGCTATGAAATGGCTCATCAAAGAAATGGAAGACCGCTATCAATCCTTTTTAGGAAAAGGTGTTCATACAATCAGGGATTATAATCAGACCACTCCTAAGTTGCCATACCTTGTAGTGATAATTGATGAATTAGCAGATTTAATGCTTCTTTCACCTTTAGAAATTGAGGATAAACTATGCCGCCTTGCACAGATGGGAAGGGCGGTCGGTATTCATCTTGTCCTTGCAACCCAGCGTCCATCTGTGGATATTATCACCGGTTTAATTAAAGCGAATTTTCCTTCCAGAATTTCCTTTGCAGTATCTACGCAGGTTGATTCCAGAACAATTCTCGATTTTGCTGGAGCAGAGAAATTGTTAGGTAAAGGAGATATGCTTTTTTCTCAAATTGGAGCTTTAAAACCAGTACGTTTGCAGGGTGCATTTGCATTTCATCAAGAAGTTAAGAAGGTTGTTGCATACTTAAAAGACAAATATGGTTCGTCAGAGTACGATAATGAAATTTTGGAAATAGAAAAAGAAGTACCAATTGAAGGAGAAGATGAATTATTTAAGGAAGCGGTTCAATTAGTGATAAGACACCGTCAGGCATCTACTTCATTACTGCAGCGCCGGCTCAAGATTGGATATAACCGAGCAGCAAGAATTGTTGATACTATGTACGAGAGGGGTATCATTGGTCCTTCTGATGGTAGTAAACCCAGAGATGTACTTGTGGATGAGAATTATTTGAAAAAATTGTAGTAATGGCAGAGTTGTGGAGTGAAAAATGATTTCAATAATCAATAAATTAAAAGAGGCAAGGGAGCAGAAAGGAATAACGCTTGCCACTGCGAGTGAGGATACCAGGATAAGCACTAAATTTCTTGAATCTCTGGAAAAAGACGACTATAAAGTATTTCCTGCTGAAGTCTACTTGAAAGGGTTTCTTCGTATCTATGCCCGGTACCTTGGTTTGGCTCCAAAAGAGATTCTGGAGGAGTACGAAAAGAATAAAGGAGATTAGACAATTAAAAGGACAAGTTTTGTCAATGAGCGACAATTTTCGTCCTTTGTCGCCCAAGGCGACCCCCTGTTTGTTTATCCCCCCTTCTTGCTTTCGCTCTTCCACTTCCTCTTACAGAGCCTACTTCGGCAAGAAAGCAGGGGGGATTAAGTTGGCACGGTTATTGCATAATATTGTAATGTCAGGACTAAAGTCCTGAGTTA
>Ga0066636_10002242_pt1 | contig 12247 bp, 9 predicted proteins | sample CryGeyCG2014_080_2_FD_62736 | JGI IMG/M metagenome (GOLD analysis project Ga0066636, IMG submission 62736) | Groundwater microbial communities from aquifer - Crystal Geyser CG07_land_8/20/14_0.80 | ecosystem: Environmental > Aquatic > Deep subsurface > Groundwater | place: USA: Utah: Grand...
CGGCTGGTGTAATTTCCACGACCTCATTATCGTCTGATGCAGGTGGTGGAGTATGAATTGCTGCACATTTTTGAGTCTCTGTGTCGCAGTACTCTATTTCAAGATTACAGACATTTCCACACGGACAATTTGTTGTCGTCTCAGCGGCCTGCGATCAATCTTTACACTCTACTAAAAGGATATTAGGAGCTTGCGCTCGAGAAAAATTCCCTCAGATGAAGAATGCGAGAAGCAGGATACTGAATATTTTTTTCATAGATTTTTTTGAATTATCAAGTAAATAATGAGATTCCGGCTCCATCCCGACTAGTCGGGAGATAACGCTGGAATGACTACGCCTACGGCGAGTGGCCTGCAGCAAGTGTGACTCGGTACTTTCTACTCGGTACTCGTCACTGTAGTTTATACGTATTTATTTTTATTTTGCAAATGAGGATTGAATGCTTAAAAATGGGGCATGAAATCACTCAAGGACGTCATCAGAAAAGTTATAGCCAATAAACACCTGGGCAAGGATATGATAGGTGCTATCACTTTGAACGTAATCAGAGATTACTTTAGTCCAAAGTCGAAAGTCCATAAAGTCGAAAGTCAAGGACCTGATGACCTTACGACCTTACGACCTGAAGACTGTATGGCAGACAAACGTGAAATCGAGGGGTACGTCAAATTCAACAAGATATTTATTAAAACATCCAACCAGGGAATAAAGATAGAGATTTTCAAAAAAAAGCAAGACATCCTGGCTCGTGTGAACGAGGCGCTTGCTAAGGTCGGTTATGCTACCAAGATGGTAGAGATACTGATCAAATAGGAGCAAAGGCGCATAGGGGCAGAGGTGGATAGGTGGATAGGCCAAAAAAGGTCTCGAATTCGCATTCTGAGTGCCTTTTTGCAATATACTAAAATCTCTATAATAGACTTGACTTTTCTCCCTAAATACTTATATTCTATCTCAGAAACCTAAAAAAATCATAAAAATGAAGAAAATTTTTGTTCTGATGGTTGCTCTTGTAGCTGTAATATCCATCACCGTTAATGGAAATCCTGTTGATTCCACCAAAGTTGAAGTTTCAGCCAAAGTTGATTCCAGTAAAGTGGATTCGATTGCCATACAAGGGAAACCTTTCTCTGGCAAAGAATACACTGTAATTGCCGGTACTGATACCACAGTGGTAAAAGCTAACGGCAGAGATTCAATCAAAGTTGATTTCGCTGCTTCAGACAGTTGCAAAGCTACCGGTAAATTTGATTACCAGAATATCAATGGTGAAAAGACCAAGGTAATCGAAGTTTCAGCTAACGAATCAAATTTCTGGATTCCTGAACCCAAAGGTGGTTTAAAAGCTGATGACAAAGGCAATGTTGCAGTAAGAGAACTTGCTTGTGACGCGACGGAACAAAGCGATCCAATCGCACCAGGATGGTATGGACTTATCAGTCTTATCATTATCTGCACCGTATTCGGAATCAAAAAAATCTGGTTTTAAAATTTATATCAATCAATCCTTAATTTGTTTCTGCATATTGCAGAGATGAGTTAAGGATTTTTTTGTACTTATTTTTTCTGTCTGGTATATTTTTGCACTAATCATTTTTTCTGAGAAACTTTAACTTTATAATCACTGCGGTTAATGTTTTGTTGTTTCTGATTTGATTATACTGTGTAATGGCAGATATAGACCTTACTTTCCCCAACGGTCAGATTATCTTTTAACTTGCCGAATTTTTTCTCGCTCAGACATCCATGAGAGATAGCATTGTCAGTAATGGTTTCAGATTCCATCGCTTGTTCATAGGGCGCATATGTTGGATGAAATCAGATTGCATATTTTTGGTATTCGTATCTTGCTTCTACATTACCATGTTCATCTATGGGAACTAACTTTAGCATCTTTGCAGGACCATCACTTTTAAAATTTTTTTTATCTCGTTCTCGATTCCGTATTTGTTTTACTAGAAATTCTCATTCTGGTGTATCTTTATGTATAGGCTTCCTGTGGTAAACTAATCCTTGGTTTGTGTTATAATAGGGATACGGCCTAAATTTTCCTGGCTTACCTATATCTGCGCCTGACAAATGCGTCTGTACATTGACAACTTTACCATCTTTATCTATGAGATAGGTTTTGAAGTTTGTCTTGTCCACAAGCACATTGGCAACGCCATTATTTTTTCGTCTCCCCTGCACGTATTGTGTATATGCATCTTTGATCTCTTGCGAAATTCATGGATTCTGAAGCAGTGCATCGCCCGATAAACTAAATAATGGATCAGACAATTCTTGTAATGTATTTAGATCGATTATGCCTGTTGCCTTATTTGATGTGTACTGGGAATTTTCTTTCATACCCAACAATTTCTGCACTTCTATCACATTGTTTTCTTTGAGAAAATTCATCACCTTAATTCTGATGGCTTTATCGGGGATATTATTTACTGCTGTGCATACTTCATCGTATGTTACTCCTTCCCCCAAAAATTTCTCCTGTAGCCCTTGTTGAAGCTGATTTACCATAAGCGAATCCTCTACTACTTTCTCTATGGACTGTTCTTTTTTTACAAAAGCAGTGTCTGTTTTTTCTTCCTTTACTTGGCCAGTTTCCTCATGTGTTCTGTTATTCTTCACCTCTTCTTGCTCTGAAGATGTAGTATCTGTCTCTCCCTGCTCGGTTTCATACAGCTCGGTTTCATACACTCTATTATTCTTTGCATATTCTTTTGCGAAATCTCGTACAACTAGAGAAAGTACTATACCTGCTCAAAGCACCAGGCCCGTAAGTCAAAGTTTTTTAAGAATATTTTTTGTTTTCTTGTCTATCTTATTTTCTTTAATTGCTTCATTAACTTCTTTTGGGCTCTTATGTGAGAATATTTTCGCCAACTGATTTTTCTCTTCAGGCGACAGCGATTCTTCCACATAATTCATTATGACGCTTTTGACGATAGAGTTTCTGTTGATCAAGGTGATGATTGTCTTGATATCAGTATGCTCGTTTATTTCATTCTCCTTGATAAATTCCTGTATCCACGTTACATCACTTTTTTGGGTTAGCACAGATCTTATTTCCTGCTCGTAATTTCTCTTTATGGTCTTCGTTTTCTTTTTTGTCGTGAGTACCTTGATATCCTCATTCAGCCCCTGTAGCTGTTGTCTTATTTCTTGCGCATATCCTTGTATCCAACCCAACATCCCTTCTAACTCCTCTACACTGAGATTCTCCAATTCCTCAGCACTCATATTCGCCAAAAGATTGAGATCATAGCTAGTCCCATTCTGATTGCGAAGTATGTTGTCTGAATCTAAAGCGTTGATCATGCATCTATACAGAGAACAAAATAATTATTCATTACTTACTGGCTCTTTTTCTTTCTTTTTATCTACTATCTTCTTGATATTTTCTCATAGCGTAGTCAACGTTGATAAGGTTTTCCCCAAGTCCTCCTGTTTGCGCAGAATCTCCTCTATTTGCTGGTCAGTTTTCCCTTTTTTTGCTGTGACTTTTTTCGTCACTGTCGCTTTCTCTCATTTTACTTCTTTTGATTTCAATTTTTTCGCCTTGGCCTCGTCCTTTTTCGCCTGTTCATCTTGCTGCCTCTTCTGCTCTGCCTGTACCCTTTTCTCATCAGCTTCCTTTTTCTGCGCTTCAAGTCTCTTCTGTTCTTCGTCCTCCTTTTCGGATATGATACCTGACGCCTTCTCATCGATTTCTGTGAGTTCAGCTACCATGGACTTCCGGTTTTTATGATCATATGTTGATCCTTTCAATCCATCAGCTTTTGTGAGAATGTTTTGCACATCATCAAACAAATATTGTGGTAAGTATTTCGCATCTTTTTTAAGCATCGTACTAAGCTTTTTCACCAAATCGTGGAAATCAGTCTTCACCTTTTTGACTTCTGCATCCGTAGGGAACAAATTATGATACTTTTTCATCTTCTTGATGGTATTGATCTCTTTTTTGAGCGCACTAGTGAAATCGTCCACCTCGTCTTCCGTGACGGCTTTCTTGTTCTTGAGACTTTGTAACACACTTATATCACTGGTGTTGCCGGCAGAACTATATACTATAGCATATTCGACCTGCTCTGCAGACTTTAATAATTCTTTCAGGGTTTCCTTCTTTTTTTCCAAATTTTTTGCTGCGGTTTTCTCTTGTTTCTGCTTGAATAGCTGCATGATATATGCGCTCAATTTTTCGATTTTTCTCTGCGCTTTTTCAAGAAGGGATGACATCATATCCAAACCGCCTTTGTCTTGCTCCTTCTTTTCGAGCAATACTTGCAGTTCGCCTGATACTTTTTCGATTTCCTTATTTATCTCTTCTGTCACGAGGAGAATTTTCGCTATCACGTCTTCAAGCTCTTTTACGTTTGCACGTTCCAAAAAATCTTCCAGCTCTTGCGGGTTCATAGAAAGGATTTTTAGTCCTTGGAGATTGTCATCTAGAGTAGTTTCTGGCGTTGTCATGCGTTAGGGATAATAAAGTAAATATGATTATACTGTTTCTTTTTCTTTTTTCTTTTCTAGGGTGGCCGTAAGTGTCTTCGCCAATTCATTGAATGGCTCCAGCTTCTTATTGAGATCGTTTATCTGCTGTTGCTTCATCTTTATCTGATTTTCTTCTTCTTTTTTTCTTGCATCAGCCTCTTCTCTCGCCGTCTGGTTTCTTATCCTTTCTGCTTCTGCTTTCTGTTTTTGTTTTTTCTCTTCCTCTTGATTCCGTGCATTTTCCCAATTTTCTAGAATTTGATTTGCTATGTTCTTTTGCGCCTTGGGCAGAGATTCTTGCATCTGATTTTTTTCTTTTCCTGATTCCTTTTCCCGATTTTGGAGGAATTGATCTGTTAGAGATGTATCAGATATATTTGATGATGTGCTTGTAGTTTGCACATCCAATGCTCCTGATGATAGATATTTATTAACAAAATATTCTATGACTTGGGGTCACTCCCTATCATTTCACTTCGCCTCCTGCATTGTGCGTTCAAGCTCTTTTAGCACTCCCTCTACTTCATTTTTTGATTTTCCTGATAAAATTTTTTGTACCTTTTTTTCAACATCGGCCTCTGACCAGTTAAGAAGATCCGGCGATTTCACGATAGTATGTATCATCGCTTTCACAAGTGATTTGCTCATTGCGCCTCTTACTTTCTTTTTCGCTGCTATCGGGGTCTCTTCTATGACAACTGCTTCCTCCTCCAGTGCTCCACCTTTCACTTCGGCATTTATCGAGACGATCTCTTCTTCTTTTTTTAATGCGATGATGGCATCCACAATATTGTTTTTTCCTCATAACATATAAGATTTGGTATGTTTATGTAATTCCTTAAGGAACTTCTTATCTTCTCCTGTCGTCATATTCGCCTCAGTACAAGCCTTTTTCACGATACTTTTCAATTCTTTTTTTGTCACTCATCACAAAGTCGATGCTATCTTAGAAATTATTTTGGATTCTTCTGCTTTTGCAGAAATCAATGGAAGAACATCCTTCTTGAGTTCTCCGTAATGTTGATCGACTATAATATTCTGCGACTTTGTCATCTTCTCGAAATAAAATCTTAAAACTTATATAATCCCAGATTCATAGCTTTCATGAGCTTCCCCATCAAGAGAGGATTTTGATAGAATTCATTCGCTTCCTGCGGTGAAGCCACATTGCTCGGAGTGCCTTTCTTCACTTCTCCATAGTCTTTTCTCATCCGCAGAGAAGAGAATGCTCTTTTGATCGGATTCTTATTTCCTGCGGTCAATGGCGTATAGCACAAAGTACCTGTTTCATTGATGAAATAGACTCTTTGTTTGATGGTATCTTTCACTCCAAAGTTCGTATTCGCCAATTTCGCATTTTCACGAAGATGCTTGATGAGCTCTTGATAAATCGCAGACACCATCTGTAATTCCATGCCATCGAACAAACGTACTCCTTTGACTCTGTGATTGAGCAATTTACCCAGATCCCTGGATGCAATCGGCTTCGCTAATGTCCCTCCGGAAATGGTGAATTTATTTTTTTTGAAAGAAACGGAATATCCTCATACCGACAATCCGTCGAAATCAAATTTTAAAGTTCTGATTTTGCCTCTGATATTCATCAATTTTTTGAGCGGGCTACCCAATCGAGTCGTAGGGAATCTGGATCTTGTATGTTTGAAATATGAAAGCACACTCTTTTCTGTCGCTTGTTTATACTGCTTGTGAGTTTTGTTCATTACGGTGTTGAAATGAACCATACATCATTCTATTCCCTTTCTTAAATAATGCATATCGTTTTCTAGAGCAAATTCTTTTTCTGAGAATGGAGTGCTCAATATATTCACCTTCCCCGTAGTTTCATCTTTATGCTGAATGATGATATCGTCTTTGCTATCCAAGGTGAGTTGGACCAACTTTTTGCTTTTTTTATCTGCATATTCCAATGTTATATTATTTTTGTGTGCCATCCTGATCATCGCTTTGATGACGTTGTAGGCCATATGGACTCTCATCTTACCGTAAGGAATTTGTGGATCATTGAGCAATATGTGCAAAAGTTTCGTTTGATTACCTCCATGCAATTTAACTTCTCTTCCATTGTCCAATTTGAAATTTGCATACATAGCTTTGGCTTCTACTCTAATGTCTCATGTGTATCCTACATCTTCTATCTTGTTATTTTTTTCATCTGTAATGATGCGAGTTTTTTGTGGAGCGATAGTTTCACTCTTATTATGGAAAAATCTGAGATAACTCACGTCTTTTTTGCCTCGCATTCACCAGAGTCCTGAACGAGTAAGTTTTGGTCTTCGTGGTGCATTAGTTTTTCTATTTTTAGGATTAGTGGCGTCTTTGAGTCATTGTGACTGAGACCGTTCATCCTGAGACCTCTCTTCTTGTTCTTGTCTGAAAGTAAGTATTTCTTTGGTCATGGGCGTATGTAAATCCCTCGTCACCACTATTCCAGGCGTAGCAGTCACTACCGCCACGCTCTCCATCTGCCTTTTGAGTTCTTTATCCAAAAATGTATTTAAAGCGCCAGGGATTTCTCTGAGCAAGAACATATCATAATTTGAATGAGATGCCGCATCTGCATCAGATGGTTTAACATTATCAAAGAAATACTTTTTGAATGCAGGTCCGAGTTGACTCCAATTTGTCTCTAATATACATGGAGAAAATGGCATCCCATCTGGCATTTTAGCGCCTGTCAGATTACGAATCCTCTCTCTGAGCGTAGGTTTTTGTTCATCGGGGACAGCGTTGCCTATTCTTTCATCAATCAATTTGTTCTCTACTTCTTTATAACGTCTGCCATAAAAATCCTCTGTATATTCATTCATCGGCTTTCCACCCATATTAAACGAATTGTAACGAAGATTTTGTTGTATGGCACTCAGTGGCATAGGGGCCATGTAATCTTTTAATTTGAACTTAAGAAGTTTTTGATGGGCGACGTTTTTTGTGCCTACGGCGAAGGCTCCGCCAATTGACAACTCTATATTCTTTGAAAAATCTATTTCTCCTTTCACGTTTCCACCAGTCGTAGGGTCTAGTAATTCAATATCTTTAAATTCTACTTCATTCCCTGGCACTGTGATGGACAATCATTTCATTGCTACTTTCTTTTCCCCTCATGAAAGTGCAGGTAAGGATACTACCACGTATGATCAAAATGCACTTTTCTCTAATGGCTGTAATTCTTTATCGTAAAAATTATATTTTGGAGCTCCAGAAGTGACAAATTCTATATTTAAATTTCAAGTCTTTATTGTAGCTACCTTGCCTACTTCAATTGGCCCTACTGGCAATGACGTGACTTCCTTTTTGTTGATTAGCGCTCAACCAACACCCTCAAATTTCCCTGCTACATCGCTGATGGCACCTGCAAGATCAAATTCTCCATGCCTCAAAGGCACAACTCATTCAATCTTTTTTTGATATTTTTGGAGATCTGATAATTCCTTCCCAAGTTCTCCTTTTTTCGGATTTTTGGCATCTAGTGCCGCATAAATAGCGTTTAATTTGTTCACTGAATCATCTATATCATTCAATATAGTTCATACTGTTCATTTGCTTCCCAATCTTTTTCTGATATATTTCAACTTTGACAAACTCTCATCATCTATAAATAATGTGTCTCCTAGATAATTGAACAATTCCAATCTTTCTTGATTCAGAAAAGTTTCGAGCGGAGTCGTCTCTTCAATTTTTATAAGTTTGTCTGCCGTCTCTTTCGTTTTCTGTCTGTGCTCATCGAGTTTGCCCATTGGTATAGATTATAGTCTAAAAGGCATTATTTTCACTTATTCTTTCTCTTAAATGGTTTGACTAACCGTCTTCACATTTTTTTCACTCATTCTCGTTGATATTTTGCTGCGCCTGCAAGGGTGCCTCGCACATGACCTCCTACCCCACTCACGATGTCTCGTGATTTTCTCACTGGTCGGGTCACTGCTCTTCCGATTCTTGTGTTGTGAATTCCTTTCTTGTCTTTGTTTTTTGCGGATTTACCAAATGGTCGTTTGATCGCTTGCCGTGATTTTTTGAATGGTCGCGCGATGACTTTTCAGGTTCCTTTGGCTGCTTTTTTGAAGAATCATCCTTTGCTCTTTTTCTCGTCAGCGAATTTTTCTACTTTTTGGGCTTCAAGCTTAGACGTAACATGTTGCGTCTCTACGACAGGTTTCGGCGCTTCAGGCTTTGGCGTCTCTATTTTCTTCTCTTCCGGTTTGAGATCTTTTTCCACCACCTCGTGCCATTTGTCTTCTCTTTTTAGTGCCTGTATTCTGGCCTCTCATGCAGAAGCGCCAGGATAGTTGATACATTCATATTGACCATTTCTTTTGTTTCTAAATACAGGATTCTCTCATTTTGAGGTTGGCTGAGCTATAACGATATCTCATACCTGTAATTTCTCTTTTGAGGTGACATTGAATCAAGTCATATCTGTAGATTTATTAGCTTCTATCTTCTTCTTCGCTTTCTCGTCCAATGGTTTTATTCATCCCTCGTCGGTACCATATCATGCTTTTGCTAGAGCCTTGTTTTCTTGCTCAGAGTTCATATGCTGAGATCACCCTTTTACCTTTTTTCTCAATCGATCAGCCATGGGTTTGTTTTCGTCCTGATCAAGTTGAGCTAATATTTCCTGATAATTTTTCCCTTTGAATTTTTTCTGGCCGGCAAATTTAGCAATGACATCTTGCTCGCTCGGCTCTTTCCCGAATTTCGTTTCCATCTCTGCATCATATCATTTTCCGGGCTTGAAAGTCTCGGCGATTCACTGTTTTGCTTTGTCCGTAGTTTCACCGCGACTAGAAACACTGGCTGGAGTATTGGTTTCAGCCCTATTGTGTGTATCTGGTTTTGATCAATAGTATGGTTTCGACATTGTACACGGATAAAGTAAATTTTTTCTTATCGTATTATTGCGATAAATATGCTGACAATCGAGTTATCGTTGTTTCCTCTAGCAAGCTAAGATAATTGGGAATCGAATAATTGAGGAATGCATCAAGCTCTTCTGGCGATTTGATCTGCATCTTCTCTATTTTTTTTCCATCTACAAGATCCTTGATCTTGTCAAAAAAATCTGCTTCCAATCAAGTCACTACGATTGCTCTTTCTGTCTCGTTGATTGTTTCGCCGGTCAAAAGTTCTACTCTGGATATAGCATACTCTTTGGCTTCTGATAATGATTTTAACATGATAGATATCGTTATAGATTAAAAAATCTTTTTCTTGATGTTTTCTAGGTATACGCCCTTGGCTTTTACAACTCTTTTTTTGATTTCTTCTTTCATCATTTGTCTGGTTGGAGAATCTTTTTTGATATCTATTTCTAGCATATCTTCCAGCTCTTCCAGATTCTTCTTGATGTCTCCTTTTTTCCAACGCCGAGTCAATTTCACCCGACCCCTTTTAAATCGTTGCCTTACACCGAAATGACTACCCTGAATAACAGACATCGCATAGATAAATACATTTTTCGGGTAATTGTGAGTATCGCCTTCGAGCTCATCAAAGGAATTGGATATCGTCACTAAGTGTCTTTTGCTAAAAGAGAAAATCTCCTTGAATCCTTGGGTATCAAACAGAATTTTTTTTAAGTTTTCTTGAAGCTCCTTCTCTCTCGTCCTGGTCGTGTTGAACGCACCTTGAGCTCCTGCCTGATATCATGGGATATCTTTTTCCAAAAAATCTTTAAGCTCCTGTGGGTCTACTGTCTCTCACTTCGCTAGCTTTTCTTGTATAGCCTTACGTTTTTCTTCAAACGACTTTCATAGATCAGTTTCCACCGGACCTCTATTCCTTTTTTTCATCTCTTCGGCTATAGCGATAATGTCTTCAGTGTTTTTGCTTTCTGTCGCCACTTTCAACCTTGTACTGAGCTCCTCTGCGCTTAAGTCCTTCAATGGGATATTAAACCCTGAACTTCATGTATTGAACGTCATTGTGTATTTTGGTAAAATCTAAAATTTTTCCTATCCTACACCGTCTGTTTTAGAGATCTTGGACTTCTACATTTCATTTGAAATCCAAGCATCTAAAATCGCCAGTATAATTTCGACGTCACCCCGACTATTCGGGGGTTGCGTCTCAATTAAGTTTATCCAGAACGCCTTTTTTTGCCAAAATTTAAAAAAAAACACTAGCTTTACACTTGCGTTTTGATTAGAAAATGATGTAATATGAGTTTTATGACGAATTGGCTTGTAAAATTAAGAGAAATACCCTTTCACGAAGCTGAAACTTGTTAAAAATCGATAAAAATGGTTAAAAATTGCACTACAAATTTTATCAAATTTCAGCAAGTTTTATCAAATTTTATCAACTTGAAGTTGATTCATTCATGAAAAGTAGCTATTTCTTGAATTCACGTTCCATCTGCTTTTTTCTGTAAGCATTGGCAAATCTATGTGCCTCATCTCTGGCCTTGAGAAGCACCTTATCCACTTCGTCATAGATCAGGTCTTGACCATGAATGTTTAGCTTACTATCAAAGTAATAAACTGTTTCGGAGACCACACTTTTTTTCATGTTGCTACTAGCTGCTAGCTGCTTGCTGCTAGCTTTTCCGATGTTTGATTTTTTTCTAGCGGCTCATTTTCACAAAGAAATGATATCCATTTTTTCTAGCAACGCAGATTGCTTCGTGCCTTGCAATGACGGCTTAACAAGTATTTTCTTAATGATTCACAATTGTCCCTTACCTCAGTCCAAAACAAGCAAATCTGGCCAATCAGTCGAAGGTCTATAGTCTTTAGCCTTTAGCCCTAGTCTACGTTCAATAACTTCTTGAAGAGCCGCGTAATCATCGGACCGAAGGTCCGGGGTCGCGGGACGCGAGTCGCGTAAAACGTTTCATTTTTCATTGCCGCGTTCCGCGTTCCGCGTTCCGTGTATTTTATATCTGCGATAGCCTTTCGGATTCTTCAAGCCCTCTACCAAGCAGGAAAGCCCTCCGCTCATCCGTCATCAAGAGAGATGGGAAATATCGATACATTCGATCCTGTAAGGAAAATGTTTTAAATGATATCTTTTTTGTAGTTGCGAAAGCACGTTATTGTTTAAATTTTCTCCTTCAAATGACGTGGAGATGACATAGGAATCGAAAAATCTTTCCATGAGAGCGTCGATCTCCTTCGTATCATGTTTGCTCAGTTTGTGTACGGAATTTGAAATTCAGAAATATGTATCTTGTTGACAAACCCCTACCCTAAAGGGACCCTTCCCCTTATCAGGGGACACTGTGTCCGCCCTGACAAGGGCGGTGGACCGCGCTGTACAGCGTGGTGGTGGGTTTGTCAACGCATTCCGATTTATTTCTCCAAATTCACGTTCCAGGCTTTTTTGTAATTCTGTCTCATCCATATCTTCTACGCTTTCCTTACCACGGATAACGTCGATGAGTTTGCCTTCGTAGAAATTACAGACGCAATAGACTCGGTAGCTTCAGCTCCCGGTGCTACGACCGAGACATGCTTTTTTGATCTTGGAAAGATAACCGGTAATGGGTTTTTGAATGACGACCGTTTGTTGTTCAGCCAATTCGTCGATATGGACGTAAATATCTCTGAGCTTGCCTGCTCGCTCGAAATTCTGCTCCTTGACTGCCTTTTCTATCTGCGATTTGATTTCATATTGGATAAGGTGTGTGTTACCTTTGAAAAAGGATTCAATGAAGCCGATAATTTTGTGATATTGCTTGCTGTCCAAATTTTTGGATTTTGCACATCGTCATTTACAGAGGCCGAAGTAATAATC
>Ga0066636_10002243_pt1 | contig 12247 bp, 9 predicted proteins | sample CryGeyCG2014_080_2_FD_62736 | JGI IMG/M metagenome (GOLD analysis project Ga0066636, IMG submission 62736) | Groundwater microbial communities from aquifer - Crystal Geyser CG07_land_8/20/14_0.80 | ecosystem: Environmental > Aquatic > Deep subsurface > Groundwater | place: USA: Utah: Grand...
TTCTACTTCAAGAATAATCAGCAGTTCACGGTTGATATTTTTTATACGCTTGCACTCCGCCAGCCAGCAATCAATAAGGCGGGGGAAATTAGTTTTCTTTTCCTTAAAAGAAAGAAATCCTTTTTCGGCACTGGTTATATTTTCAATCATCTGCCCTATATCCTCACAGTATTTTTTCCCTTCTTTAGATAACGACTCGATAACTTCCTGAGGATAATGACGCGGGTAGGGATGACCGCCGGCAACGTAAGTATAGAAATAATATGGTAATTTACGTGCATAATGATCACAAGCATATTCATCTGTTGTAACGGCTTTTTCAAGTTCATCGAGAGCAGCTTTTCCTTTTTGCCATTGTGCACCGAAGATAAAACGAGCATATTTCTCTCGAAATTGCTCAAGCGTTTCTTTTTTTCTTTGATTCCAGGAATATTCAGCAAGACAATAGTAATTCTGATGATATCCGTAGTCGTAAACAGTGTAGCTTTGAGCTCCCTCAGCACCTTCCTTGTAACCCTTATCGAGCATATTGAAAATATTATTCAAGTAACTGCCGTACCAGCTCCAGTTCCAATAACAGGTTATCGGTTTCACCCATAAATTAAGCCCTAATTTATTATTTACACCTGAAGGAAAATGGGGAAATTTTGAAGAAATTTCAGGTGCATACCACCAGCAGTCAATTACAACCTCCTTAAAAAGATTTTCTTTTTTCAGTCGCGAGGAAAAAGACTCATTAATTAAGCCAATTTTTGAGATGTAATCAGCATAGAGGATAATTTTTTTCATACCCTTCTCTTTAAGGTGCCGGGCAAGTTGTATGAAGAAATCAATAAAAAGTTCTTCCTTGGTTTTTGCAGAACACTGACTGCATTTACACCAGGGGTCAACTTTACGGTAGAGGTCTTTGAAGTCTACTCCATTAACTTCATAAACTTCGTCTAACTGCAGGTGGAAGAAATCAATACCCTGAGGTTTAAGATATCTATCGATTATCTCGTCATAGATATTAAAAAGTAATTCGTAAGTTTTTGGATTGGTCAGGTAAAAACCGTAATTTGTAGGGACCCCAGTACTTTCTTTTGCTGAAACATCCGGATAAAGACGCGGTATAAGAGTATTATGACCAGCACTGTTGAAATATGGAAAAACAATAACGTTTCTTTTTCTGCCATATGCAATTACTTCATCAAAAAAATCCCTCGTGAACATCTCCGGTAAATAATCTAAAATCACTTCTCTTTTTCGCAAAGGAGAATAATAATGAATTCGCCAGGGGGTTTTTAAATCAGGATATTTCTTAAACGGCAATAAGAGAAACTCGGTAATTTTATTTTCATACTGGACGCACCAGCATCCGTACACTCCTATACCCAGAGCATTGAGTTTTATATTTGCCATATAATCAATGAGGTTTTTCCAGTCCTGAAGGGTCATCAAGTCAGGTCCCCATTTATTTTCTATGAACAAACCACGGTATTTATAATCTGGGAAATCCTTAATTTCTACTTCAGGCACAGTCAATATACCATTTTTAAAATTGATTAGCTGAATCAAGGTCTGCACTGCATATAAAACGCCTGCAGGATTCTTACCTTCAATAATAACCTGCTCATCCCCGATTTTTAAAAAATATCCATCCTCATCAGAAAATCCCTTTTTATGACTTGATTTCTTATTGTTTAAACTTCTGAGAAGAATCATTCTTTTCTTATTTTCAATTTTATCTGTTTTAATCAGCAAAAGTTTTTTCTTGCTTACATCTTCAATATATTTAATAAGCAACTCGGCAGATTCCTTCTCTAATTCAGATGCACTTTTGCTGATAACTACCGGCATATCTAATGCAATTGCTACTTCACCTTTCCTAATTTTTAATTCCTGCGGCTCAGGAAATATAACAATGTCTTTTTGCATTTCATCTCCTTGTCGAGTAAACTCGACCACTACAAAAAATTTTATTCCAATTCCGGGCCCAATATACCATAACCCCAGGGTTCTGTGGAAGGCTTGACTTTCGGACATTCTGGAATCTTTCCAGGCTTGAGTTTATTTGCAAGCTCTACACATGTTTCAACAATTTTTTCTCCTGCAGAAATCTCCAAATTGGAATAACTTGTTAAAACTGTTTCATATCCTCCGCCCTGCGAGTTGAATGCTTCTTCTGTGGGAACATAGCCCACACATCCATTAGCTAATTCCACAATGTAAGTAAAAGGAAAAGGACTTTTCTTTTTTATATCCAGCCCCAGCTGGCAGAAATACTCTGCGGGATTTGATAAGAAAATTGCTGGTCCAATCTGGATTGCCTGAACTTCTGCATCTATACAAGGTTCTTTTTTCACCAAATAGTTGAGAACAATGACTTCTTTAGCAAATGTCCAGGCTGTTGAATTTTTAGGAGAACTTTTAACAATATTAAAGCTTTTTTTAAGATGTTCTTTACCTGGTTTTCTTCTTTTAAAACGGAGCACTCTGCTTGCCGCCTTTATTGGTTTCAATTCTCCCGGAAATGCTGTTGCAAGGACCTTTAATGCTTCTGCTCCAACTCTCTGACCTACGATGCGGGAAACCCTTTCTCCGAAATCCGAACCTTCCAGAGATAAATTGTTTACCTGAGTAATGTCACCGCAGGCACCATTAAGAAAAACGACATTTGCATCCCTGCCGTAAACTCCCTGAATTGTATTTTCCAGGAAATAAATCCAATCTGCAGAAACCCCTTTAAAAGGAGCAGTAGTAGCATGACAGGCGTAATTAACAACACACCCAAGAAGTTTTCCGTTTTTTTCCCAGGCAGCAAGAACTCCAACTTCCGGGTCAATCGGACCGGAGGGTCCAATGATTTCTGGATTACCTTTTCCTGGATGGGTGTATGTCCTTGCGTTTTTCATTTTAAAACGACGATTATAACAAGCCTTATCCTCATAACCACTTCCAACAGAAAGTAAAACTTCCTTTTTATTCTGCTCGGCTTCACAGATTGCAGAAACAGTCTGGTTTATTACTGATTGATAATAAAATGAATCGGTAATAACTGAATGATTTAAAGCAAGAGATTTTATCAGAGCAGGAGCATCTTTAAATTTTTCAGGCAGGGGCCCAAAAAACGGCCCAGCCGAATGGTCATGGGAAGCAGCAATCAAAATACAATCCCCTTTAATTCCACATCTTTTTTCTACTTCTTTTCTTATTTCTTCCACTGCTTGAAATGACTGGATGGCAAGAGTGTCAATTCCAACTAAAGCAACTTTTTCTTTTCCGTCATCAAACACACTTGCTCTCACTTTTAAAGAATCGTGAATTTCGCTAATATAAACTTTACTATATCCACCCGGTTTTTCCATTCCAATTGCTGGAGTAATATCTCTTTCACAAAAACCTGCTTTCATTTTATTCTCCTCAAAACATAACCACTTCCATAGGCGCCAGCAGATAAAGAGTAAGGCAATTTACCTGGTATTTGCTATTTGTCATATGTCAAGACCTGACACCTAATTCCTGATTTTGAAGATTCTACTGCTGCTAAACAGGTAGCAACTGTTCTTGCTCCTTCTCTTGCATCCATTAGCAAAGGATTCCTGCCACGAATACAATCTATAAACTCATTTACTTCTGCACGGACATTATGAGAAGCAATATCCACGGGAATATCAACAAATTCAAGTTTCTCCATTCCTGTATCATAAATCTTGATATGGGGAGTGGTATTATCGCTTATTATAGTACCCTTACTTCCATAAAATACTGAGCGCATGGTATAAGGCCGTTTACACCCAATAGATACAAAAACTTTACCTATAACACCACTCTTAAATTTAAATGCAGCAATTGTACAATCGTCAACAGGCCAATCAGTCAGAACCCGGTGATTTGCATAAGCAAAAGTTTCTTCAACATCTCCAGCTATCCAGCGCACAAGGTCCACAGCATGGCATCCTCCACCCAAAAAAGGCTCTCTTATTTTCACCGGGTCCTTTCTCCACCCCCCAACTCCACCAACCTTCCTATAGTCATGTGCATATTCAGATTCAACATAAAATAGCTCTCCAATCCTGCCTTCATCTATTAATTTTTTGGTCATTTGAAAACCAGGTGCAAATCTACAAATCTGCCCTACCATAAACTTACATTCTGATTTCTCTGCAGCCTCAATAATAGTCTGACAATCTTCAAGTGTGGGAACCATTGGCTTTTCACATAGAACATGTTTTCCAGATTTTAAAGCAGCAATTGATTGCTCAGCATGCAAGTAATCGGGTGTTGCCACTGAAACTATATCAATATCTTTTTTATCCAGAAGTTCTTTATAATCCTGAGTTATAAATTTGACATTGTACTTCTCGGCTAATTCTTTAAGCTTCTCCTCATCTGTATCACAAATACCTTTCACCTCAACCTCGGGATGATTTGCATATGCATATAGATGTTCGCCCCCCATTCTTAATCCTATTACTCCTGCTCCAAGTTTATCCATTATCTCCTCCCAATTCCTTTAAAACTCCCAGAGATAATTTTACCATTTTATCCCCAGCACTCTGTTCTGCCCAACTCGAACTTCCTAACATTGTTTCATATCCACCTTCAGAAAATGCTTTTTTTGTCGGGACATATCCAACCCAGTCATTGGCAAGTTCTGCAATGAATGTCCAAGGCTTAAATGGAGATTTCTTTTTGATTTCAAGGCCAAGTTCAACAAAAAATTCACACGGAACCCCAACAATTACTCCCTTCCCTATCCTGATTACCTGAATCTCTGTATCTTCCCATTTATTTTTTAGTGAAGATAATCTCAAAATTGATTTTGCATATGTCTTTGTGATTAAGGGGTCGTCTCTCATTCCCATTATAGGAGTTTTTTCATCACAGATTTTCTCAAGTTCTTCCGGATTTGCTTTTAAAACCCGCTTTGCCCACCCTACATCTTTATTAGAAATCTTTCGATGTTTTATCCTTAAAGGTTTAAGCATTGCACCTATTTTACAATCTTCATCCATCATTTTAATTTTCTCAATAACCTTTAACGCCTCTGCTCCGAGTAAAGTTCCCATATATTTCGCCTGGCCAAAATAGCGTTTTCGGTAAGCCGGAGGGAATTTTTTAACATTGATATGGTTTATATCTCCACAGGCACCGTTCAAACATATTATTTCTACTCCTTCGCCAACAATATCCCGGATAACTTTTCTTGTATAACCAAGATATCCCGCAGAAATGAGATTTCCACCAACAGTATCTGAATGGCAGGTGTAATGGACAATCAATGCCTTGAGCTCACCATTCAAATCTTCAATTTTAATAACTCCTACCTGCGGGTCTATTGGCCCTGCAGGTCTGATAATGTTTGGATTCAGAAAGCCAGGATTAGTCCTGACTATTCCTTCTTTTAACCAGTATCTTCTATTAAAAGCAATGGTGTTTTCTCTGCCGTTTCCAAATCCGATTCGTACTTCTTTTAATCTGGAATTGGCAAGGACAATTGATTCAGCAACCTTTTTTACGAATGTTTGTTCTGTCCATTCCTTTTCATAAGGAATACGGTCGAACAGACGGGTAACTGAAGTAGGACCTGTATGTATGTGGGTGCAATGGATTAGGATGTTATTCTTTGGAATCCCTGTTTTTCTTTCAGCAATTTTGCGAATTTTTTGCGTCATTGGTAGTTGCAAAGCACAGAGGTCCACAGAAACAATTGCTATTTTTTTATTTCCGTCAGAAAGAACCAAAGCGTTTGAAAAAATCGGGTCGTGAACTCCTTCAGACCTTCTTTCATGAAAATATCCCATCATGCTTGTTCCCTTTGGTGGGCTAATATCAACCCGTGATGCTCCGGCATAAACAGACATTCTTCCTCCTTGGGTGTCAGGTCTTGACAAATGACAAATATCAGGACTAAAGTCCTGAGTTACATGTCAAGACCTGACACCTACTTCACTTTGCATAAACTTGGGCAACTTTTTTGATTGCTCTGCCAATAAGATGAGCATGCTCATCCTTAATTGTAGGCCATATATGCACAACAAAAGTCCTTTCCTCTAACCATGCACAGTTAGGACAGAAGACTTTGTCGTATTTTACTGCTTCAGGGTCAGTATATTCTTTTGATTCAAAAGGAAATTTAAATTTCCCGAATCCATTATGCTCAGTAAATGCTTTTTCTTTATAAGACTGTGGCCAGAATTCTTTCCAGGCATAAACACCCTCAGCAATTACAGCATTCAAAAAAGTAGTCTTATCGCAAGTAAGTTTATCCAGATTGATAACAACAGGATAAACATAAAAACCATTTTTCTTCTCTTCTGTATTCACCGGCAAATATGAAATCTGCGGACAATCTTTCAACGCATCAGTTATAATCCGGGCATTCCTCCTTCTCTGTGGTAAGTTCCAGGTATCAATTTTTTCCAGTTCTTTTAATCCAATTACTGATTGCATCTCTGTCATACGGTAATTAAAACCTACACGGCGATGAATATAAGGAAGAGCCTGTTCCATTTCTAATAATGACATTCTTTTCTTTACATCGTATCCGTGGTCACGGAAAGAACGAGCTTCCCACGCAGCATCTTCGTTATTGGTAATAACCATCCCTCCTTCTCCGCCAGTGGTAAAGGTTTTATTCTGACAAAAACTAAAACAACCCGCATCGCCAATACTTCCCAGTTTTTTACCTTTATATTCAGCACCGTGGGCCTCAGCTGCATCCTCAATTACATAAAGTCCATACTTTTTGGCTGTAGCCATAATTTTATCCATTTCACAAACTTGACCGTAGAGATGCACGGGAATAATTGCTTTTGTTCGCTTGGTAATTTTACTTTCAATCTCATCCGGGTCAATACAATGGTCTTCTTTTCGAACATCGACAAATACAGGAATTGCGCCAGCCTGTAAAATGCAAAAAGATGAAGCAATAAAAGTATAAGGAACTGTAATTACTTCATCCCCGGGACCTACATTTAAAGCACCTAAAGCTGTATGCAGGGCACTTGTTCCGTTAGAAGTTGAAATACCATATTTTGCCCCGCACCATTTCGCAAATTTTTCCTCAAACTCCATACCCTTTTTACCTGTCCAGTAATTAACTTTCCCGCTTTTCAAAACTTCCATTACAGCATGGACTGTGCCTTCATCAAACCACGGCCAACCGGGAAGCGGATCTTTAATTACCTTTTCTCCACCTTCAATTGCTAATTTTTCTCCTGCCATTTTGCCCTCCTCGTAGACCCCCCCGTTTAGATTGTCAGATTTTTTAAATCTGACAATCTGGGGGGGGTTATATTTTAAAATAATTAAATTTCAATTACTCTTTTTTCTTCTGCTGACTTATAACAACCTAAAACTACTTTTTGACTCCATAAACCATCTTCTCCGCAAACAGAAGGAGAAATATTTTCTTCAATGCAACGAGAAAAACTTTCTATTTCTGCCTGGTACATATTTACAGGTGTAAACTTTATTTCTTCGGCACTTGATGTAGTTCTTTGCTGTGCTGCATCATATCCTTTTTCTTCTTTCTCTAAGTAAGCAATAGCCTCCCCTGTGGGCATCTGCCCTATGCTTCCCCTGGCAATCACACTTCCTTTACTTCCGTAAATTTCCAGAATATTTTTGGAAGAAGCGTCGGGGATATTAAAATAATTATCAACGAGACCCTGCGCACTATTTTCAAATTTCAACATTACCGTAGAAGAATCTTCTGCAGCATAATTTTGCACTAGCGTCCCAACAAAACAGGAAACACTTTTAACTTTTGCCTCCATAATAAATTCTAACAAATCAATGCAATGAGAACCCATATCAATAAGTGAACCTCCCCCTCCTAATTTTGGAATTTGTCTCCAGGCATTTGGAATTAAGGGATACCAGCAGGAAAGTTGAGCACGAGCAAAAACAATTTTACCAAGAATTCCTTGCTTGACCATCTCTTTAATTTTTTGATGAAGAGAATGAAATCGCATCATAAATCCAACACCAAGATTGACATTTTCTTTTTTACAGGCTTGAATCATTTTTTCGCATTCTTCTACGGTCATACCCATTGACTTTTCACAAAGAACGTGTTTTTTATGTTTTGCAGCTAAAATTGTCTGGGAAGCATGAAGACAAGTAGGTGTAGCGATATAGACTGCCTCAACCTCCGGGTCTTTTAAAAGTTCTTCCTCATTTAAATAGCCCTTTACTCCATATTTCTCGCTGATTTCTTTAGCTTTGTCGGGAGCGGTATCCATGACAGCCACTAATTTACTATTACTGCCCTTTGTTATTCCCTCTGGAATTGTCCTCCTTGCAGCAATTCCTCCGCAACCAATCACTCCCCATTTTACTGCCATCTTGGCCTCCTCTCTCATCTTTTTCCTTCAAGACATGAAAATTCAAATACCTTGTCCATTACCAATGCATCTGCACCCAGTGCTCCTCCATAGTCACCCAGTACGGAATTTTTGAATTCAACTGCTTTAAGTGAATCTTGATAGGCATACTCGTTTATTGCGCTATATATTGACTGAAGCAATAAATCTCCAATTTTAGTAAGACCACCTGCAAAAACAATAATCTCCGGGTTTAATAAGTTAATAAGATTTGCTGTAGCAATCCCGATATATTTACCGCTTTCCTTTATAATATCCTGTGCCACAACATCCCCTCCTGCGGCAAGCCCTGATATTTCCTTTACATCAAAAACACGAGCAGGCGATGCTCTTTGTTCATACTCTTTTGAAATTGCAAAACCTGAAACAATGGCCTCCAGACATCCTCTTTTTCCGCACCGACAAATTTTGCCGCTGGAATTAACAATAGTATGCCCAATTTCGCCAGCATCAAATGTAGCACCTGTATGAAGAACGCCGTTGTTGAATATGGCACAACCAATTCCGAAACCAAGATCCATAAGAATAAAATTATCAACATCTTTACAGCAGCCAAAAACTTTTTCTGCCAACCCCATTGTGCGGGAACAATCCTCCATAAGAACAGGAATTCCAAATTTACCCTGCAGAATTTGTCTTATTGGAACATTCTGCCAGTTGCTCAGATTTGCAGCATAAACTGATATTCCATTCTGTCTGTCGATAATACCAGGAGATGCAAAACCGATACCTATAACCCTTTTGTGCTGGATGTCTGTTAGGAGAAAATCTAAAATTTCTAAAATCTTTTGTATTATAGAGTCTTTCTCTTCATCTGCACTGATTTCTATATTTTTTGAATTATTAATGCTTCCTTTAGAATTAGTAATCACTCCTGCGATATGAGTTGCGCCGAGGTCTAAACCAATATAAAGGTCATCGGGATTCAACTGAAGCTTCTGCGCAGGCCTCCCGCCAGAGGGCGGGTTGAAACCTGCTGTCTTCACAAATCCACTCTTCATAAGTGACCTGATGAGGTTCGTGATGGTTTTTGCATCCAGATGCGTTTGGTGGGTGAGGTCAACACGAGAAAGAAATTCATTTTCTCGTAGAAGATTAAGTACTTTCAATTCGTTCTCTCGCTTCATTTTAAAATGACTATTGCTTCGAGGATTTTTCATAGCTTTCTTACTTTATGGAAGATTTCTAATAAGTCTACAAATATAATAGCACAAAACTTTTAAAAAGTCAAGTTTTTATGCTACCAATCCATTTTCTTTCATTCTCAAAAATCTTTCTCTGTCTCTCATACTCTGAGCTGGATGCTTTCTGGATTTTTTATTTGGTCTTGTCCTGGCAAAAAATCTTGCATGATGTTTTCTGATTTTGTGTGCCATCAATATTCTCCTCAAGAAAATCGCTTTCAGCGATAACTTTAATTAATATGATTTATGTGATTTTCTTGCCCCCCCGTTTTGCTTCGCAAAGCGAAGCAGGGGGGAGCTAATCCTCTAATTTACGCCTCCTCATCCTCAATGTTCTTCTCGACAAACTTCTTGATATCTTCGATATGCTCTAAAATCAGACGGGCTTTTTTCAAGCCGAATTGAAATGGATATTTATCCTCTTCGCTGTTTTTGAGAACAATTATCGGTCTGCCCTGATACTCTGTTTCTGATACTACTCCCATTTCATCCTCCCCTCTCTATTTTGATAATAAGTAAAGTTATATAAATCACCTTTGATAACATTTCAGATTATCAAAATAGGTGAATGGTTACGCCCATGCTTTTCCCCTTTCAAATAAAGAACCCGAATTCTATATTTTTCTTGCCCGCTAAATCAGAGGGATAATTTTTTGAAATGACTTTAAACTTTTTCAATCTTATCTCTTTACTTATTTTTTCTAATTTTCTAAGGTCATTTTTTGTTGGATTTATTTTAACTTCAATGCCTATTTCCTTATTTAATATAAAATCTATCTCTACCCCGCTTTTTCTTTGATAATAATTCACTTCCCCTCTTATTTCTAAATTTTGAAAAACATTGTTTTCAAATAGGCTTCCTTCATTTATTTTTGAGAAATGGTTTGCCAGCCCAGAATCGCACATATATATCTTGGGCATCTTTCTTATCTCCGTGTCTACATTTCTGGAAAAAGGTTTCACGAGTCTGATGAAATAAGTTCCTTCTAAAAAAGAAATATATTCTTTAAGTGTAATTCTTGAAATCCCTAACTCAGACGAAATTCTGTTTATATCTAACTTTGAACCCACCCTTTCCATCAAAAGTAATATTAAATCACGAATAATTTCATTCTTCCTGAAATCTCCTACTCTTAAGACCCCTAACTGGAAATAGGAAGTGAAGATGTCTTCTAAAGATTTTTTCTTTTCTTCAAAACTTGTTTTTAACACAACCTCAGGAAAACCACCAAGGCGAATGTATTCATCATGTAGAGGAGATATTGTATCAAAAACTGGTTTTGTAATTGCACTTGCTCTATCCGGCAATTTGAGCTTACTACCTTTGAACAGTAAAAATTCCTCAAAATCCAATGGGAAAAGCTCATATATATATTTTCTTCCGACAAGTGATTCTGTAAATAAATTTTTTAAGTAGAAACTTGCAGAACCAGTGAGGAAACCCTTTATTTTATAATGGTCAATCAGATATTTCACTACCTGTGGAAGATTTCTTACAAGTTGAATCTCATCTAAGAAAATGTATGCTTTTTTTGTAAAATCTAAACCCAGAAACTCAAGGGTTGATTTTATCTTCTCAAAATTTGTTTCTTCAAAATATTTTTGATTCAGTGGATTTTCTAAATCCAGAAAAATTTTATTGGATGAAGGAATTTTTTCATAAATAAAGCGAATCAGCGATGTCTTACCGGTTCTCCTCATGCCGGTTATAATTATTGCTTCCTTTGAATTTATATAAGACTCAATTTGCCTGAAAATCTTTCTTTCTATAAACATATTAATATTATACAAAAAGTTTAACTATTTGTCAAGTAAAAAATTGATATAGGGTGGCTCCCGATTTTGGACAACTCTCAAACTTTATAATAATCAGGTAATTTAAAGGTTCTCTTGCCACTCCTTCTCAAAACTATCAAAATCCTTAATAGGTGCTACAAATTTTGAATCTCTTATAAGTTCAAACCTCTTTTTGGCACTTCTTATCTTAATTTTTTCTTCGGGTTTCAATTCATAAATATTATTAGTTCCTTTGGTTTCAACTACAAAGTAAATTTTTTCGGAAGCTACACCATTCTGAACTTTTTCTATTACAATCGCCCAGTCAGGTGTGTAATTACCTGCTGGTGTTTCTATTGAATACCAGTCAGGCAGTTTTATAAATAATTTTATGCGGGAGTCTTTATCAAGTGCTTTAGCAAACTCTTCTTCTATATTTGATTCTTTAATTATTCCATCATAAATTGATTTTTGTACTTTCAACACATACTTGCCATAACTTGCCACTTCCTCCCTTAAAAGACCAACATCATAACCCTCTCCAAGATTAATATATTTAATACCCTCAACCTCAAATGTTCTTTTACACTCTTTAATAATTTCTATGACCATATCTTTATATTTTTGAGGATTTAAAAACAAAAGATTAAGATTTTTAGACCCTTCTAATATTTTGAATATTGTCCTTTTAGTTAAACTGGTTTCTCTTTCAATAAATATTATAAGATTAAGAACTCTGGTTATCTCTGTTTTTTCCGATGCCTCTCTAATAAATTTTTCCTCGATGTCTTCGAATTTGATTTTTGGAAATTATAAAGGAAATTTCACCCTTTTCTGTTAATTGAATTTTCACCCCTCTCCCTTTACTTCTCCTTTAGATTATACACCTTTTTGCCTTTTTGTCAATTTTCTTCT
>Ga0066636_10002244_pt1 | contig 12247 bp, 10 predicted proteins | sample CryGeyCG2014_080_2_FD_62736 | JGI IMG/M metagenome (GOLD analysis project Ga0066636, IMG submission 62736) | Groundwater microbial communities from aquifer - Crystal Geyser CG07_land_8/20/14_0.80 | ecosystem: Environmental > Aquatic > Deep subsurface > Groundwater | place: USA: Utah: Grand...
GGCCTTGCGCCGCAGACCAGGAATACCTTCAAGGGGGATCTACTCATCTTAAAAAACCACCTTTAACCACGAATTTCCACGAATTTCCACGAATAAATACCTTTTTGGCTTTAAATCTAGAAACTGTTAAGCAAAGAATTTCCACGAAAACACTGAAGTACGGAAGCACAGAGAACTAATTCTTGGCTTCATACTTGACACTTGATACTAACAAGATCATGAAACAAACAATCAAGCATTTTACAGGGATCTTCGATAGAGATTTACAATGCTTTTGATTAAAGCAAAAAAAAAGGTATTTTGAATCCCGCTGGATCACTGTAAAGGCCTGCCATCCAGGTTTTTATTTCTTAGCCATTGCCGATAAATTGGTAATGTATTGCCGATAAATTGCCGATAAACCGTAGGTTCTTGCCCTTGCACGGAAATCAGCGGATGTAGACGAATTGGCAATATTACTGCAAAAGCCCGAAATAGAATTAGACATAGATTAGCGCAGATTCCTGCGGTTCGGTAGAAATCCCTTTCCTGGCATAACGAAGGGTTTCTTTCTTTGCTTCGTTAAAAACCTTTGACAACAATACGATAAAATATTCCATCCAGGGCGTCAGATCAGCTTTGTTCCTGCCTTCATAATAATTATGGCCTGCATTCACCGTCAGGGCATTATAATAACCTTCTAATTCCCTGGCGTGATGCTCTTCCAGTGAAAAAAATCCGTTTAATCCATAGCCGTCCCGCTGCAGGATAAAAGTTGCCAGAAGCCTGGCAGTTCTTCCATTGCCGTCATAATAAGGATGAATGGTGACGAACTGATAATGAAGCAACCCCGCGATAACAGGAGCGGGTAATTTTGATCTTTCAGCGTATTTAACCCACCCGGCTAATTCAGACATAAGTTTCGGCACATCCTTTGCAGCGGGAGGGAGATACACGATCGCATTAGTAACAGAATCTTTTACCGCGTTCTGTTCGGTTCTGTAGGGAGTCGGTTTTGCCCGCGCACCCCTTTCCACCAGGGCATGCAGGCGGCGGATCAAGCTTTCAGTGAGCGGTGCTTTCAGGGCAGCCCAGTCTTCCACCCGCAATAAAGCGTTCCAATAATTACGGACTTCACTTATATCTCTTTCTCTGCCATGAAATTTTACACGCTTTTGCCTGATAGCCTGTTCGGCCTGTTTTAATGTCAGCTTATTGCCCTCAATGCGCGTGGAATAGTGTGTTGATCTCACGCGTGCCTTATTCCTCAGCTCCAGCGCTACAACAGGCGCAAGCAAGGTATTTTCTACCACAGCCCTGGCAGACTCTATTTCCATTAAACTGCGGGCGATCGCGGAAGTAATATTATAAATTGGTTTCCAAATTAAACATTTTTTTGGCATACTCAATTCCTTAGTTAACCCCCTGCAGTCCGATGCAACATCGGACTCAATGCAGGGGCCTGCGCCCGCCAATATTCGTGGCGGGCTGCGGCACGAAAGCACTCCGCCCGATGGCCATCGGGGCGGGTGAAAGCGTGCGATGAATCACGCCCCTACAAAGGGCGGGCAAGCCCGCCCTTACGTAAAAATGTCCCGATGAATCGGGACCGCTACAGAAACACGCAAGCCTACCCCCGCAGACCTCCCTCCTAAAAGATTTGCACCTTAAATATTGGCGCATCCGCCAATTCTTAAGGCGGAGGCGGGCTGGGCGGGGGTCTTCGAAAAGCCCTGAGTTACGAAATCTCTTTGATTTGACACTTGTCATTTGGCACTATCTTTGTTCCTTCTATATAAAGCTGTATTCTCATATATAATTTTGCCGTTCTTTTTTATTTCTCCCAAAATATCCATATCATCAGCTTTTTTATATTCTTTTTCTGTGAATCCAAGCGCCTCAATTTCTGTTGTTTTGGTTTTCCATGCAATAGTTCCAAGCGCTACTAACCTGTCGAAATAATTCATGTTCTTAAAACCGTCAGAAACCACAGCTAAATCAATATCGCTGTATTTCTTATACCGGCCGTCAACGAATGATCCAAACAGCACAACCCTTTTTATAGCGAAGCGCTTATTAGTTTCTTTGATAAATTTATCTATAGTTTTTATAAGCTTAGTTTTTTCAGCAGCCATCTATATATCTCCATTGTATCAGAAATAATACCTGCGGCAATTTTGTAGCTTGAAATGTTCATCGCTTTTTTATATACCGGATAACGCGTTATAATATAATATTTGTCAATTTTTATGATTTTGCTTATAATTTGTTTTGAAGGTTCAAGTTTAAGGATCTGGCATAATCTTTCTAATTTGTGAATATATGGCGGAACGGTTTTTTCGCGTTTGACGTAACCTGCCTTCAAGCATTTTTCCAGAGCTTGCTGGCATATAAAAGCACACCAGGTGTATCTGTGAGCCTTTAGCATAGCTTCAGCAGAAATTAAATCTTCTTTTGACATTTCCAACCAATATTTATAAACTAATTCAGGATTAATATTTTCCATTTTTTTGGCTTTTACAAATGACTACCTTTTAACCCCCTGCAGCAGCTGCGCAGCTCAATGCAGGGGCCTGCGCCCGCCAATAATCGTGGCGGGCTACGGCACGAAAGCACTCCGCCCGTCTTTCAGCGGGCGAGACTTCGCCCACCTGAAAGGATGGGCGAGGAAAGCACGAAAAAAGACATTTTTGGCTTCTCTTACAGAGCCTACGTCGGCAAACTGGACACTTGATACTAACAAGATCATGAAACAAACAATCAAGCATTTTACAGGGATCTTCGATAGAGATTTAGACTACTATATCTTGCCTTTTAAATCTCATTAAATCCCTGTGAAAAAGCATATCTTTTAACAGGGATCCTGCTACGCTCTTCGAGCTTTCTACTACGCTAAAGCTTCGAAGAACAAGTCGAAGGGTAAATTATTAAAAGAGATTAAAAACATTTTTTACAGGGATCTTCGATAGAGATTTAAAATACAGTCATTTGTCCCACCCAGTAAGATTTCCTCCTTAAAGACTGGCGGACAAGGACGGGCAGGCATTAGTCATTTGTCATGAGTAAAAAACCATGGCTGAAACTATTAAATCTCTTTCGTAAGATCACTGAAAAGAAAGGTGGTTTAACTCCTGACACCCAAATTTTACAAATCTTAGTAAGATTCCCCTCTTTCCTTAACAGTGAGCATAGATAGTATTTTTTCTTTTTCGTCAATGGAATAAAAAAATCGCCAATCTCCAATGCGATATCTCCATACTTCATTATACTTGCCATGGAGTTTTTTTATGTTAAGGCCATAGTGGGGTTCTTCCTTTAATTGAGGATAAACATATTCAGCAAGCTTAAGTTTAATTTTTTCTTTGCGTCCTTTAAAGCCTTGGTGCTCTAACTTTTCAAGGAATTGGCTGGTTTCAAAAATTCTATACCTACCGCTCATACAAACCTGCCTTTTCTTTCTTTTGCCTGCCTTAAACCAGTATTTAATTCCCCGATTAGTTTTTTATCCTTCTCTATTTCTGCCATCTCCGCTGAATCAACAAAAATCTCTTCTTCAAGTTTCCTTAATGCCAGTGTAGTGATAAAATTACTAATAGAGCGGTGGTCCCTTTTCGCTCCAATTACAAATTTTTTATAAACTTCCCCGGGCAGCGCTAATGTAATATTCTTGCTCATGTTTCCTCCTTGTTTATACTTATTATACATAGAAATAAGTTTTTGTCAAATATGGGATATTAAATTCCAGTACAATCCTGTTAAAGACTTTTTTACAGGGAACTTAAGAGAACTTAGATTGCTTTTAAATCACTGTGAAAAGCCTTTAAAGCATTTACAGGGATCTTCGAACGGGATTTAGACTGCTGTTTTCAGGGCTCCCACCTTAAGAATACATCAGGGCTGAAGCCCTGAGTTACGAAATACGCGGGCTTGATAAATCAAGCCCCTACAAACGTGCGATGAATCGCACCGCTACAAAGGGCGGGTGAAATATCCGGGCTCAATGAATTGAGCACCTACATACACGCAGGCTTAAGCCTGCGGCTACAAAGGGCGGGCAAGCCCGCCCCTACGTAAAAATGTCCCGATGAATCTTATCCCTGCAGCGCCTCCGGCGCTTAATGCAGGGACCTACGAATCAGAACGGGGTTGATGATTCTCCGGGGATTTTTTCTTCTTACGGTGTCTTTTGCCGGAGAAGAATCTTTTAATTTTATGCCACCAGGTCCTTTCGCCTTGTTCCTCGCCGTTACTGTAATTATAGTCGTAGTAATAGTTGTAATACTTGTTATAATAATACTTGTTCGTTGCCCCGCTCTTTGTTTCGTTAAGGACCACCCCGAGTATCGGCGTTTTTATTTTTTTAAGCTGTTCCACAGCCCTGTTCAGCATCCCCTTGGCGACTTTGCCTACCTGATAAACCAAGACGACCCCATCCGATATTTCGCTTAACAGGATGGCGTCGCTGACAGGAAAAATGGGAGGCGAATCAAGGACAACAAGGTCAAACTTAGACCTTACGGTTCCGATCAATTCCTTGAAATCCTTTGAATTTATTAAATTGCTGGGGTTGTAGGGAATTGTCCCGCAGGTAATAACCTTCAGGTTGCTGCGGACAAGTGTGTTTTCCTGCGAGCTTACGTTAAGCCTGCCTTTTATCTCTTTAAAATGGCTATTGATATCACTGGAATTTACTACTAAATCCGTCAGGCCGGGTTCGCGCTCAACCCCGAACATCTGGTGTATAGTCGGCTTCCTGAAATCCGTTTCAAGAAGGAGGACTTTCAGGTTTGACTGTGCGCAGATGATCGCGAAGTTTGAAGCGGTAAGCGTCTTGCCCTCACCTGAGATGGTGCTTGTGAACAGGACAACCTTGCTCGCGCCTTCTTTTATGCCGGAAACCCTCATACTCACCTGGAACCTGCGGTAAGCTTCCGCGAACACGGATGTCGGGCTGTAGAGAATAAGATTCCTGCTGATGAGTTCATTACTCTCGTCTTTATCCGGATCTCCGTTACCTTTCCCGTTTATGCTTATGAAAGGGATCATTCCAAGGACAGGAAGATGCAGGTATCCTTCCACTTCCTCGATCGTGCCCATTGAAGTATCAAGGTTATCCCGGATGCTTGCAAAGCCTAAACCTGCCATCAGGCCCGCTATGATCCCGACCATCATATTCAACGGCTTGTTGGGAATAACCGGGTTTTCAGGCGTCATAGGGAAATTGATAACGGTCACAGGGGAGAAATTCTGCGCTTCGGATATAAGGGCTTCCTTATACCTCGTATTGAGCGTAATTATTTCATTCTCAGCCATAGTAACTTCCATTTTCAATCTTTCCTTCTCCGCTTCCAGCACCGGGAGTTTCTTTAAGGTGCCCTCGATCTCTTTTATCTGTTTTCTCTGGTTGATCACAGAAAGGTGATTTTCCGTGTATTTGTCTATAAGGACAGGCAGCTGCATTTGTAAATTGGCAAGCTTAGATTTCAACAGTTCCCCGGATTCAATGGCGCGCGCCTTTTCCGACTCTTGAAACTTGATCAAGTCCTGCTGGGCTTTATCCCGCGATCCCTTTGCCAGGACGATCTGGTTTTCCACAAAACGCCGGACTTCCACGGCTTCCCGGCTCTGTTCCTGGAAGCTTGCCTCTTTATAAACCTCGATAAGGGTGTTTGCCAGAAAAACAGCGTTTTCAGGTTTTCTACCGGCAAAATCTATCTTTACAAGATCTTTTGTCCCCTTCTGGGAAACAACGGTTATTCTGGAATTTAAATATGCGATGCTCTTTTCAACATCTAAAGGAGAGGAATCAACGCCGATAAGCCCCATTCTCAAGGCCGTGTTTTTCAACACGCCTGAGCTTGTTATTGATTTCAGCTCGCTTTCCAGGTTCTGGTCCCTGGAAGAAAAGAAATCCTCTATTGACCTGGGCGCCGAAGCGAATTTTATCCTTATTATCGCGGAAGCCTTATAAACGGGGATCTTGTGCTCGGTATAGATAAAAGTCAGGGCAACAGCCGCAGCCAGGCAGCAGACTATCGTCCATCTCTGCCTGGAAAAGATCCTCAGGTATTCGGTGATATCCATTTCTTTGTCAGGCGATCCGGTTTCCAGCATGTTTGAAATCCTCCTTTCCTTTTAGAAGATGATTACAGCGATTAAAGACCGATGTCAGCGATAAAAACATTTTTTACAGGGATCTTCGAACGGGATTTAAACTACTGATATCAGGGCTGAAGCCCTGAGTTACGAAAGCTGTAACTGTAATAAATCATCAGGGCAAATCCATGACTTCCTTGATTATGTAGTTCAGGTAATAGATCACCTGCAAAGGCGGCAGGATCTGCGACGCAAAGGTTGTGACATTACCGAGAACGGAACGCGGCACGTAAACAATATCCCCGGAAAGCAGAGCGATGTCTTCCTTCGGGCCGGGGCGGGAAAGAGCCCTGTCAAAATTCGCGTGGATCGTTTTCGGGTTCACGTCTCCCCTTACAACCCTGATGGATGAAGGGGACGCGGACGCCTTGAGCCCCCCGGCGCAGGCGATAAGCGCAAGCAGGGTGGGCGCTCTCCTCTCGTCGTATAACCCGGGCTGTGGAACCTCCCCGAAAATAAACACCCCTCTTGACTTTGTCAGTTCGGGCACATAAACAACATCCCCGGGCTGCAGCTGCACATTCCTGCTCTGTGTGTCCGCGGAGAGCAGGTCTTCAAAATCTACAAGTTCAATGCCGGAAGTGTTTTTCCGGAATATCTTTACCTCGCCGGGAGAAGCCTCTCTTGTCAGGCCGCCTGCCTCTGACAGGGCTTCAAGGAGGCCTTCTCCCTGCATGTGGGCATAAGAACCGGGCGCCCTTACGCTGCCCAGCAGGAAAACCTTCTTATCCCCAGTTTTTTTGAGTATTATGGTAACCTTCGGCTTTTTAACGTATTCCGAGATCCTGGCTTGTATCGACGCTGCCAGCGAAACAGGCGTCTGGTTTTTCGCGGCTATGTCGCCGACAAGAATGTATGATATCTTCCCGTCAGGCCGCACAATTACATCACGGGTAAGTTCATCGTAACCCCAGACGGAAATTTCCAGTATGTCTCCGGCATCAATAAGGTATTCATAAACAGGCCCTTGCGCGGATGTGTCTGACTGCGGCTGCCCGGTAACCGCGGCAGGCATTTCACCTGCCTGCAGGCACACGGCTGTGAAAAGAATGAAACAGAATATAAACAATTTGCGAAGCATACTGCCTCCTTTGTAGTGTCAGAGTATCAAAGTGAAAAAAAGTGATAATATTGTATACTATTATATACTAAAAAATAAGAAAAGTCAAGTTTCGCGGGTAGCGAACCCTTGTATCGTGCATCGTAACATCGTAGCATCGCCCGCCCCGATGGTCCTCGGGGCGAGGTCTCGCCCCAAAGGGGCGGATAACATCGTTTTTTAGATACATCAGGGCTGAAGCCCTGAGTTACGCAAACTGTAACTATAACTCAGACCTTTTCGAAGACCCGCCTCCGCCTTAAGAATTGGCGGATGCGCCAATATTTAAGGTGCAAATCTTTAAGGATGGAGGTCTGATAAATACATCAGGGCGAGCCCTCGCCCCTTTGGGGCGGGCGAAATACGCGGGCTTGATAAATCAAGCCCCTACACCGCAAAGTTACCCCCGCAGACCTCCCTCCTAATAAAACTGGCGGGTCTTCGAAAAGGTCTGCCCTACGAAAACACGCAAAGCTACTACGAAAGATGTTATGGGGCTGAAGCCCCTACTCCCAAAACTGCGGCTTTAAGGAAAGATTCGACTTCACCTGCCGTGGAAAAATTCATTGCTTTTTCAGCGATAATTTTCGCTTCGCTTAGTTTCGTATTGTTAATGACCTGCTTTACCGCCGGTATCGAGAACGGGCCCATGCTGAACTCGTCCAGACCCATACCGACAAGCAAGGGCACGAAAAACGGGTCACCCGCCATCTCACCGCACATGCTGACCTTTATGCCCGCGTTATGCCCGCCTGCTATCACCCTCTGCACAAGGCGCAGGACCGCGGGATGCAGGGGCTCGTAAAGATAGGCTATTTTTTCATTTACCCTGTCTATGCCAAGCGCGTACTGGATAAGGTCATTTGTCCCGATGCTGAAAAATTTCGCTTCCTTTGCCAGCAGGTCGGCTATCATAACCGCGGACGGGACCTCTATCATAACCCCGACCTCCAGGCCCCGGTTGAATTCAACGCCTTGCGAAGAAAGCTCCTCCCTCACGGAATCCAGGATGCGGTTTGCCCTCCTGAGCTCATCCATGCCCGAGATCAGCGGGTACATTATTTTTAGATTACCGAACGCGCTCGCGCGCAGGATCGCGCGCAGCTGGACCCTGAAAATATCCGCAAGTTCCAGGCACAGCCTGATGCCCCTGAATCCGAGCGACGGGTTTATCTCCTGGGACAGGTTCAGCTGGGAAAGGAATTTATCGCCGCCCAGGTCAAGGGTCCTTATAGTCAGCGGGCGGGGGTCCATCAACCGCGCAACGTTCCTGTATGCCTCAAACTGTTCCTCCTCGTCAGGCAGGTCGTTACGGTTAAGGAACAGGAATTCAGTGCGGTACAGGCCTATGCCTTCCGCTCCGTATTGCAGGGCTGATCCAACCTCTTCCGGCACTTCTATGTTCGCCATCAGGCTGACCCTGTGCCCGTCAACGGTTATCGCGGGCTGCTCCCTCAGCTGGGAAAGCCCGGTTGATATTTCAATGAACTTTTCCCTGTCCTGCTTATACCTTAAGAGGACGTCTTCGCCGGGATTTACCAGGACGGTCCCGGTGTTGCCGTCCACAACAATGATGTCACCGGGATCAGCCTTTTGTGTGATATCCTTCAGGCCGACAACCGCCGGGATCTCGAGAGAACGCGCCATTATGGCGGTATGCGATGTCCTCCCGCCCATGTCGGTCACAAACGCGATAACCTTCTCCCTGCGCATCTGCGCGGTGTCCGACGGGGCAAGGTCTGCCGCAACCACTATCGTCTCTTCCTTCAGGTCCGCCAGTATTTCCCTTTCCCTGCCCAGGAGCTTATGCAGTATCCTTCTTCCGACATCATGGATGTCAGCCGCCCTTTCCTGCAGGAACTGGTCTTTTGACCTCAGGAAGCTATCCGTGATCTCCTCTGTTGCCTCCCACACGGCAGCTTCCACGTTGCAGCGGCTGGCCTTTATGGTCCTGCGGATCTTGTCTATGAATATCGGGTCACCGAGCAGAAGGAGGTGTGCCTCGAATATCCGGGCGTTCTTAAGCCCGATGGACCTCACCATTTTCTCCCTCAGCTCGTTCAGCTCTTTTCTTGAATCCCTCAGAGCGGCATCGAGCCGGGAAAATTCCTGTTTTATCCCTGCCTTGGGAACAGTGTATCTCTTGATCGCAAAGTCTTCCTTATCCAGGAAAAAGGCTTTGCCGATCGCTATCCCGGGAGAAGCGGCTATCCCTTTCAATTCTAACATAGATTCCTCTGTGATTACGGTGATTTCTAAAAAAATGATTACAGTGATTATTAGAAGATGATTACGGTGTTGAAACTTTTTACAGGGATTCAAAGAGATTTAAACTGCCGTTTTCAGGGCTAAAGCCCTGAGTTACTTATGTATGACGTACAGCTTGCCCGCCAATTTTACTGGGCGGGACTTACGACGCTCGACGGCATTACTATTCTTCACCGAATTTGTCTTTTATGAGCTTTTCAAGTTCTTCCAGCGCCTGTTCTTCGTCAGGTCCCGCGGCCTTTATCGTTATGCTGCTGCCGGACGTGGCGCCCAGCATCATCATTCCCAGGATGCTCTTCCCGTTCACCTCAATGTCACCCTTCCTGACCTTGACATTGGACTGGAACTTACCCGCCAGCTGCACAAAGGTGGCCGCGGAACGGGCGTGTAATCCCGCTTTATTAGTGATCTTGACGGTGGTTTGCATTGAATACCTTATTTATGAATTATGAATCAAAAACAAGGATTTTTTATTTAAAATTAACTCCTTGCAGTTAATTCATAACTCATAATTCATAACTCATAATTTTTTTATTTCAAGGATGATCTCGTTCTCCCACTTTCCCCCCGGGGGGATCGAGATCTTCCAGTGCGGCAGGATAGTTGAACCCTGGTACGTCTGTTCTATGCCGCTCTCCGACTGAGTAACCGTGTAGATCGGGAAGCGCCACACAACCGGTTTTTCCCTGAACGACAGCGAAAGGCACAATCCCTGCCAGCCGTCTATAAGCCTGACCTCGCCTGCACCTGCCGTCTCGCCGGTTGAGGCAAGGCTGCTGTCCTCCAGGGCCGCTCCCGGTATCTCGAAATATCTTTTCGGGTCATTGCCCGCGAGAAGCGTAAGGTTAAACTCAACGCCGAAAATAAAGTGCTTCTCTTCCCGGGCCCGGTTTGAAATAATATAGCCCGCGCTTAACGCGGACCCCTGCTTGCCCAGCATGACTGTTTTTTCAACGCTGATGCCGCCTTCTTCCCTGGACATTTCCACTCCGGCGCCATTCCTGTCTTTTTTTATCCTGTACGCGTACGGCGAGAAAATAAAACCCGTGACCGGCGGCGAATCCCTGAATGCCGGTATATCCATGCCTTCCCGCAGGAAATGGTCTATCAGAGAAACTCTCCTGTACAGGTCATATTTCAACAGCTCCTCAAGACCCTCTGTCTTGAGCTTGAACATCTCGTGGATGCTCTTTACGCCGCCTTCCCTGCCGCCGCGCGCAGACTCTCTTATCTTCGCGTGGTATTCTTCAAAACGCCGCGTCATTGTGTCCGTAAAATTAAAATAAGGGCCCGCCTTGTAATCCAGCTCGAACATCTGGCCGCCCGAGAACGGGCTTATCACCGCGCTGAGCGCGCTGTTTGACAGGATGACCTCAGGCTTACCGTCCTTGTTGAGATCGGTCTCCTCAACGCTCACCCAGTCTTCCCGGCCGCCGCGCAGCTCTTTGTCCGCTATGGCTTCGGCATGGATCAGGTGCGAATAGCAGGCGCCGCGCAGGTAATTAAGGTACAGCCCGCCGAAGATCCCGTGCCAGTAAGGGTCGTTGCACTGGCCCTGCAGCAGCTCGTCCCGCGCCTGCCTGAACGCCGCGTTTCCCGGCAGATCCTTCAGTTCCCTGACCTTCGCGCTGACGAAAAGCATCTTCTTGTGAAGGTTGTTTGATTCCGGGTATTTTACCAGGAAATTCCGCCAGAATCCTTTTGACCACTCAAGCATTTCCTTGTATGAACCGGGCGGCAGGTATATCATGCCTCTTGAAAGATGCTTGCGCATTGCTTCTGAAAGGGTCAGCGTCCTTATCCAGGGGTTTTCATCCAGGAGCTGAAGGAATTTTACAAGCCATCCTTCCTCGTAAACCCACTTGTGGGTCCCGGGCCACACGCCGAACTTTTCCCCGTCATCCACCAGGGTTATGAGCCTGGGATCCCCGTTTTCCTCGCTCTGCGAGCCATGCCGAAGGTCCTGCCGAAGGTCCTGGCGAAGTGTCTGCTCAAAAAACTCAAGGACCTGGTCTATGCCCTTGAACGGAACAAGGTACCTGAGCTTTTCATTTATGGGGAAAATGCTGAGGGGCATCCCCTCTTCCTCAGTTGTGAAATAACCGTGTATATCTCGGTCGTTAAGCCCTGCCAGCCTGAAATGGTGGTCATCCACCAGCGTAAAATCAATGCCCGCCGCGCGCAATGCCCTGGGCAGGTGCGGCTCCCAGACCCTTTCGGCAAGCCAGGCTCCCTTCGGGCTGCATCCCAGTTTCTCCCTGAGGAGAGAGGACATCAGCCGTATCTGCGCGGCCTGGTCTTCCTCGGGTATGGACGGCAGTATGGGCTCGTAAATGCCGCCGCCTATCGCCTCTGCCTGGCCGGAATCCACCATTTCCTTCAGCATCCGCAGAAATTCCGGGTGATTCTCGCCGAACCATTTCAGAAGTATGCCGCAGTAGTGGAACGATATCCTGATCCCGGGGTGTTTCCTCACCATTTCGATGAAAGGAAGATATGACTTCCTGTAACAATCCTCGAAGACGTGGCTGAAATTCCCCACCGGCTGGTGGCAGTGGATGCCGAATACGAAGTCTATCTTCTTATTATCCATTGCAAAAGTCAAAATGTCCCTAAGGGATTCCTGCGTTTAGATTTCATAAAAATCTGCGGGAACAAATTGCAAAATTTAAAAGTAAAAAATAAACCACGGAGACACGGAGGCACAGAGAATCAATTTCTTGCTTTCAACTTTTAACCTTTAAC
>Ga0066636_10002246_pt1 | contig 12245 bp, 10 predicted proteins | sample CryGeyCG2014_080_2_FD_62736 | JGI IMG/M metagenome (GOLD analysis project Ga0066636, IMG submission 62736) | Groundwater microbial communities from aquifer - Crystal Geyser CG07_land_8/20/14_0.80 | ecosystem: Environmental > Aquatic > Deep subsurface > Groundwater | place: USA: Utah: Grand...
AAACCTATTATCGCTATTAGAATTTTGAAATACTGCTTGTGGATAATGACGCTCTGTGGAAATTGATGGATAACGATAGAGAGTAAGGCAAATAAGAGTGTTACCCACAATTTCCACATCACTTGGAGTCGCCCGAGGCGACCCCACATTATCCACTAAGCACGGCGACTGTTTTTCAATATTTTTCAAAGACCAAGAAATGGCTTCATTAGCAACCGTTTTCTATACGCTACCAAATTTTGATAATCTAATTCCTGTAAATGCTTACTAAAAACACATAGTTCCATCGCTGCCTCCTTTATCTAATCAAGGTAGTGATTCAGCATTGGTTAGCCCTCTTGCTCCTTCTTGTCTTATCATATTTTTATTTGACTACATATGGAAATTTTTCATCGAGGGGGGAGTCAGAAAGTTCTTTTACAAAACTACTTATCCTTTCAACTACCAGTCTAATAATCTTTTCTCCTTTTTCTCTTGTTGCATTTTTGGGATTTCCTGCTCCTGTATCTTTTGTAAAAAGATGCCAGGGACGGGTAATTTTTACCCACCCTTTATTGATGGCTTCAAATCTTGTCTTATTTACTTTCCCATCTCCCGCCCATTTTAAATGAACGAGATGGGGATTTATTGCTAAATTTACGCTTGTTTCAAATTCATCGGCATGTTCACCTTTCTTGGAAAATATTTTTTCTGCTAAATCCTCTCCCACTTTCCACCAATCAATAGCGCAAACAAAAACTTTTGTTCTTCCATGGATTTCTCTTAAAAGTGAACCGAACTCGTTTCCCCCATGTCCATTTAAAATAATCAGTTTTCTAATTCCGTGATGTTCCAGAGAATCAATTATCTCTATAATTAATTTACCGAGGACCGACGGCCTTAAGCTGATTACTAAGGGTAATTTTAAGGTATTAGTATTAACTCCGTAAGGAATACAGGGGAGTAGAATTACCTTTGCTTTCTTTTTATCTGCTTGCTCGCAAATAAGTTCAGCAATTCGCTGGCTTTGAAAAAAGTCTGAACCATAAGGAAGATGAAAACCGTGTGGTTCGGTGGAACCCACTGGTAAAACTGCTACTTCATACTTGTTTTTTTTAACTTCCTTATAAGTAATTTCCTGCAATTTCCATTTTTCCATTTTCTCTCCTTTGGCTTAAGGTGTCAGGTCTTGACAAATGACAAATATCAGGACTAAAGTCCTGAGTTACATGTCAAGACCTGGCACCTACTAGCGCCTGCGCTTTTTTCCCGTACTCTATATATAGACGGTAAGCTGCATCTTCATCACTTGCGTCCTTCCCTAAATGAATAACAGAAGCCATGTGCGGCTCAATGGAAAAACCACCATCATATCCAGAAAGCAAAAGTTCTTTAACTATTTTCTCTACCTGGCATTCTCCCTCACCAGGAAAAACAAAATTTTCTCCTTTTTCTCCTGCATAATCCTTAATGTGAACATGAACAATATGATTTTTAATTTTCTGATAGACTTCATAAACTGTCCCGGTTTTATGAGGTCTATTGCCTGTATCGAGAAGAAATTTTAGCGCAGGTGAATTGACTGATTCAATAATATCTAATGCCTGCTCAGGACTCTGACCACCCCAACCAGAACAGTTTTCATGTGCAAGTATTACTTTTCCATCTTCAGCAATTTTAGCCAGTTCTTTCAATCTTCTGATTACCTCTTTTCTCCATTCAGCATCCGGCAAGTTATCATTTGGCCAGCTCATTATCCTTATAAATTTTGTATTCAGGCGATTCATCCTGGGAATTGCGCGTTTCAATTCTTCTATATCAATATTAAAATCGCCTGAAATCTTGCGCGACCAATTCGCAATCTGACTTGCAAAACAAGAAACCTGCATCTTTGATTCTTCAATTTTTCTGGTGATTTCATTAAAAACTGCGTCATCAACATCGGTTAAATTTTTCTTGTCAACACTGCGAATTTCAATATGGTCCCAACCCAATTCCCTGTGTGCAGCAATCTGCTTTTCAATACTTTCTCCTGCTTCATCAGCAATCCCTGATAAAAACATTTTAACCTCCTTTTTGTCCTGATGTAACATCGGACAGCAATTCTTCAACCTCTTTAGAATAAACACAATACAGGTGTACCCTTGTTGTGGTTCCAAATGAATCTTTTGCAAGATAAATAGATTTAACTGTTCCGTCTGAACTAATTCTTACCTCACCTTCAAATTTAATTCCCTGCACCTCAAGGAGCTTCATCGCCTTGTCAATATCAGTTACTTCCAGGGCAATGTGTCCCCTATCCTTAACTTTATCAGACGGACCAACTTCTAATGGTGCACCAGCGCCTCCACTAATGAATGTAGTTGAAGTAGGTTCTTTCATAATGGAAAACCCGAGCATTTTCTTAAATAATTCTACTGTGCCCGCCATATCTGAAACAGGCAGACCAAAATGATGAACACCTTTAAAAATTATTCCCTGCTTTGCTAATTGTTTAGCGCGTACTGCACGAATTATATGCAGTGCTTTACAAACATTTTCCTCAATACCTTTAAAATCCCCGCTCTCAACCATATCCTTACGAATGAGTTCAGAACCAATTCCTAAAGCAGCTGCTTTTCCTATGGTCAGCCATTTGAAAATACTTTCCGCAGTGATACTGACACCTCCTGTAGGCATCATCTGCGTACGGGGCGAGGGTCCATGAATAGATTTAAAAAAGCCTGTTCCACCTACACAATCTCCTGGAAAAACCTTTATAATTTCTGCACCTAATGCTTCTGCATTACTTATTTCTGAAGCAGAACCACATCCAGGTGAGTAAGCAATTGCATGGCGATTGCAAATCCTGGCAACATCAGGATTGAAAGTTGGACCCACTATAAAATCTGTTCCTTTTCCAATATAAATACCTGCAGTAATCTCATCTTTTACTGAACCTGTGCCCAGTATCAATGCTGGATATTGTTTTCGGGCTACTTTTAACACCTCTCCAAAAAGGTCCGCTGCCCCTTCTCCCCGATTTGTGAACTCTACTAACCGGGATCCCCCTTTTACACAGGCCTCAACAACATTCAGGACCACTTCCTTTTTCCCATGATAAAACACAGGAACCAAACCCTGCTCTCGCATTTCTGTAATAACCTCAGATTTATAAAAATTAGCCATGACTTACCCTCCTTTTTTGTTACATCGGGACCACACAATTTCTGTTATCGCTGAATTCTACCTGAACCACCTCCCTTAAGTAAACTCTCTACCATCGCCACTGTAGCCAGATTAAAATCTCCGGATATAGAATGCTTCAAGCAAGAAGCGGCTACGGCAAAATCTATTGAATCCTGGTCTGATTTTCCATTACGAATACTGTGAATTAATCCTGAGGCAAAAGCATCACCACCCCCAACCCTGTCCACAATATGAGTTATGTCATACTGGGGTCCTGCATACATAATTTTAGAAGGACAGTCATAGAGAATTCCACTCCAGGTATTATGAGACGCTGAAATAGAACCACGTAAAGTAATTGCGAGCTTTTTCAAGTTTGGAAATTTTTCTCCCAATTTAGTAGCCACAAAAAGGTAATCCTCTGCTCTTACTTTTCCTTTTTCTACAGAAGACCCCGGTGCCTTTATTCCAAACACTTTTTCAGCATCTTCTTCATTCCCGATTGCTATATCTGCCAGCCGGACAAGGTCAGGCATAACTTCTGCTGCAGTCTTACCATATTTCCAGAGATTCTTTCGATAGTTTAAATCACAAGAAATAGTAATCCTTGCTTTTTTCGCTGCCTCAATTGCTTCCAGGCAAACATCTCTAGCATTTTTACTAATTGCCGGGGTAATTCCGGTCCAGTGAAACCAATCAGCATTTTGAAATATTGCATCCCAATCGATACTTCCTGGTTTAACTTCACTGATAGATGAAAGCGAACGATCGTAGACAACCCGTGAGGGTCTTTGCGCTACACCGGTTTCCAGAAAATAAATCCCTACTCGACTTCCTGTTCGCTGGATAAAAGTAGTATTTATGCCATATTGACGCAGAAAATTTACTGCTCCATCCCCCAGAGGATTATCTGGAAGACATGTTACATAGCAAACCCTATGGGCAAAAATAGCAAGGCTCACTGCTACATTTGCTTCGCCCCCACCATAAATAGCATCATAAGAACTATTCTGTCCAATGAGTTGAAAATCAGGTGTAGAAAGCCTGAGCATAATCTCGCCAAAAGTTACTACTGTTTTTTTTACCATTTCCGACCTCCTTTTTTAATCATTTCTTTTACTTCTGGATTAACCAAAAATTTTGGCCATCCCCCGGTAAGAACTGCTACAACCGCTTCTACAGCACCTCTTTGAAGGTTCTGAATTGATTCCTCGGAATACCATCCAGCATGGTCTGAAATAACTACATTATCTAATTCAAAAAGGCAGTAATCTTTAGGTGGGGGCTCTTCTTCATGAACATCAATGCCTGCACTGTTAATCCAGCCTTCTTTTAATGCTCTATATAAAGCCTTTGTATCAACCAAACCTCCGCGGGAGGTATTCACTAAGATAGCCGTGGATTTCATTGTTCGCAATGTTTTCTCATTGATAAGATGAAAAGTTTCTTTATTCAGTGGCAGATGTAATGAGATATAATCGGACTCCTCAAGAACCCTGTTTAATGTTGTTAACTCTACTCCTGTTTTTTCGGCCAATTCTTTTTTAACAAAAGGGTCATAAGCAAGAATATGGAATTCAAAACCTTTGACTTTCCCTGCAAGAACCTGTGCAATTCTTCCAAAACCAATTAGCCCTAATGTCTTCCCCTGGATTCGATATATTGGGTCCTGTTGTCCAATATCCCAGACCCCATCACGAATCTTTTTATCATGATTGGTAATCTTGCGAATACAGGAAAACAATAGCGCCAGTGCCTGCTCTGCAACCTCATCGGTCGCGTAGTCCAGGACATTAGCAACTACTATACCCTTTTTTGTAGCAGCAGCAATGTCGATATTGTCCACGCCTACGCCATAGCGGGCTACTACCAGGCATTTCTCAAGTTTTTCAATTACTCTTGCAGAAAAAGGCTGAAGACGAACAATAACACCGTCAGCATCTCTGGCAAGACTAATAACATCCTGTTCGGTCAGACAGTGACGAACTTCTAATTCTCCATTAATGGATTCAATCAGTTTGCGCTCAATATTATAATGCTTATATCCTAAGTCTGTTATAACCACTTTAATCTTCATATATTTTTTTATTTACTGATTCGGGGGTCAGTAACACGCTGGACTTTTACCGCTGTTTTTTCCTGAGAACTTTTTATCAAACTATCCATTAAATTGTCATATTCTTTCCGATTGACCGGAATATTAACTGGCTTGCACAATCTTCCTGAAAGATTCACAGCATTAATAAATTCAACGCTCCAGACACCTTCTTCCCCTGAAGCAATCACTTCTTCGCCATGCAGAATAGCTGCGCAGAAATTTCTCATAATTTCCTTGTGACCGGATTCAACCTCCTGTAATTCAAGAGGTTCCTCTTTTACTTCGGGAAAAGTCCACATATTCTGATTTGTTGCATTATGCTGTGAAATTGAAGGATTCACAGAATACATTTTTAGTATTCCGTCAGCATAAACCAACTTTCCTTTATCTCCGCAAATCTCTATCCTCTGAGTATATGGCATTTCGCATGTTGATGTATAATAATATCCCCAGGCACCATTTGCATATTCTAAAACAGCAGATGCTTCATCCTCTACTTCAATTTTATGAAGTCTCGTGCGCACACTGGCACTGACCCGCACAGGAAGTCCACCTAAAAGCATAAATAAATCAATCCCGTGTGGAGCCTGGTTTATCAGAACCCCACCACCTTCACCCTTCCATGTTCCGCGCCACCCTGCACTACTATAATATGCCTGACTCCTGTAATTAGGGTCAAGCATAATTGTGCGTTTTATCTCGCCAAGTCTTCCGTCTTTAACTATCTTGCGAGCAAGTCTTATTGCTGGAGAAGTACGCAACTGATACATCACTGCAAAAACCTTGCCGCTTTTCTTTGCTGCTTTTAAAAACTCATCAACAGCACTAACTGTAACAGCAATCGGCTTTTCTGAAAGAACATGCAATCCCTTCTCGAAAGCAGCAATTCCAACAGGAGGGTGAAAATAATGCGGCGTGGCAATTACCACCGCATCCACCAAACTGCTATTTATCAGTTCATTATAATCTGTAAATCCCTTTACGCCATTTTCCCGGGAAGTTTTCTTGACTGTTTCTTCATCTACATCCGAAACTGCTCCAAGTTCTGCTTCCGGAAGTTCTTTTATGCTTTTAATGTGCCCCTGTCCCATGCCTCCGCATCCAACTACTCCGATTCGAACTTTATCCATTTTTCTTTTACCTCCTTCGATAAAGAACTTCTCCAGCTTTTCTTACAAGTAGAATCCCTTCATCTTCTCTATTTGCATAATCTTCAACATTAATTTTAAAGGGGTCCATATAATCTAAATTAATCTCCTTACACTTTTGTTTGGGTATTCCAGTTGCCAGAATTACATTTATTCGAGGTACTTCTCTATTGTTAACATAGGTCCCAATTCCCTTAACATGAGTAGAGTGAGCAAGGATTCCACCGGGAATATCCCTGAATTTATCCATTTGTTTTAAGAAATAATCTCTTGTATGATACCCAATTTGGAATAAATATTTTCCATGAGTAAAAGATACTTCTTTTATATGCGGGGCATAGATGATAAGCCTGCCGCCATCTTCAACAACCGGTTCAAGTTTGTACATACACTTTCCTGCTGTCCACAGGTCTTCATACATTGGTGGAGCCACAGCCAGAACAGTATGAAATTTTCTTTTCTTGTATTCTATGTTAAGTTTTTCGGAAAGGTCAGCCGCTCTTGACCAGGATTCTTTTCCTCCTATGTATAAACCATGAACCCGTCCTTCCTTAATCACATAGCAAAGCATTTTTATGGGAATTTTTATGAAAGAAGCTGATTTGTTGACCACTTCTCTCACCGGAGTGTTTTTTACTCCGTTAATTTTTATGTTTGTAATCAATGCTCCAAGCCAGTGAAAACGGTGTATGATTTCTGGGCCTGCAATTCCTGGAAAAAGGTATTTATATCCTCCTGAAAAACCAACAACCTCGTGGGGAAAAACCGGTCCGGAGATAATGATTCTGTCGTATTCAAAAACCCTTTTATTAATTTGCACAGGTATTTCTTCATTCATAAGCCCGCCGGAAATTCTTTTCATATCGCTGTGCGTTATTTTTCCTATTGTTTGCAGGTTTGAAGGGTCATCCCAACAATGGTTGAAGAGCTCTATGTTTTTATACTTTGTCCTGCGTTCTTTTGCGCTTATACCAAGCAATTTATTTATTTTTTCTTCTTTAAGTGGTGGATGCGTTCCCAGAGCAATTATAAAATCAAGTTTTTTTGCAATTAAAGAAAGCTCTTCTGAAATAGTCTTAAAAAATAAACCTGTCGGACCGCTGCGTGTATGGTCAGGGATAATTACCAGAATTCTTTTTCCTGCGTAATCCTCTTTTTTCAAATTCTGGTGTATCAAATTTTTTATTTCTTCTTCTGTAAGCAATTTACACACCCTTCCATCTATAGGTCATTGCGAACGAAGTGAAGCAATCTCGCATTTGGATTGCTTCGGTCACCTCAGGCGACCTCGCAATGACATTTGGGTACAATTAAATGCAACACTTTTGTAACACCCAGTCTATTCAAGCCAGTTTGTATGGAAATATTGTTTTCTGGGCTTGTCTACCCTTTCATAGGTGTGTGCCCCGAAATAATCTCTCTGCGCCTGTATCATATTTGCTGACAACCTCTCTGTGCGGTAACTGTCATAATAATTGAGGGCTGAACTGAATGCCGGAATTGGTATGCCTTTTTTCACCGCTTCAGAAACAACCTCCCTCCATCCTTTCTGATTCGAAATAACTATTTCCTTAAAGTATTGGTCCAGAAGAAGATTCTGCAAACCAGGGTTTTTCGTAAAGGCATCTTTTATTCTTTCGAGGAACTGTGCCCTTATAATGCAGCCGTTTCTCCATATAAGTGCTATTTCACCAAAATTTAAATTCCATTTGTATTCCGCTGAAGCAGATTTCATCAGCTGGAACCCCTGAGCATAAGAACAAATTTTTGAAGCATAGAGTGCATCGTGAATTTTTTTAATAAAAGTTTTTTTGCTACCCTCAAATTTCTTCTCTGGTCCCTTCAAAACTTTTGATGCAGCCGTTCTCTCTTCTTTCAATCCGCTTATACATCGAGCAAAAACGGCTTCTGCAATTGTTGCTGCAGGAACACCAAGGTCAAGCGCACTCTGAGAAGTCCATTTTCCAGTTCCTTTCTGCTCTGCTGTATCAAGAATAAGATTAATAATTGGCTTTCCTGTCTGTGCATCTTTCTTGCTCAATATGTTTGCGGTAATATCTATAAGGTAAGAGTCAAGGTCAGATTTGTTCCATTCTGCAAAAACCTTGTGCATTTCATCAACTTTCATTCCTAAAAGTTCCTTCATCAAGAAATATGCTTCTGAAATGAGCTGCATATCGCCGTACTCTATTCCGTTGTGTACCATTTTAACATAGTGCCCTGCGCCGTTTTCACCAATATATGCACAGCATGGCGTTTTGTCCCTTACTTTTGCAGCAATACTCTGAAAAACTGATTTAATGTGCTCCCATGCTTCTTTTGAACCACCGGGCATAATGGCAGGACCTTTCAGCGCTCCTTCTTCTCCTCCAGAAACTCCTGTGCCGATATACAGGAATCCTTTTCCCTCAACATATTTTGCTCTGCGGATTGTATCCTGGAAAAAAGAATTTCCACCATCAATGATAATGTCCCTTTTTTCCACATGTGGAAGAAGGAGTTCTATAAAGTCATCTACTGGTTGTCCTGCTTTTACCATCAGCATTATTTTGCGCGGAGTTTTAAGCGCCTGAACAAACTCTTCTATACTGTGTGTTCCAACAATTTTTTTCCCTTTTGCCCTGCCATTTATAAAATCATCTACTTTTGATACAGTACGATTAAAAACAGCGACTGTAAAGCCCTTACTCTCCATATTCAGAACAAGATTTTCTCCCATTACAGCCAGCCCTATCAAACCAATATCTGCCTTTTCCACAAATTCCTCCTTTAATTATCTATTTCTTCCACGGTGGTAATTCAGGAAGATATTTATTGAATTCCTCTATAAGTGCTTTTTCATAATCTCCGGCATATATTCCGCTTAAGAATTTATCCAGTACTTCTTTATAAAATTTCTCCCAGGAATCTTCCTCATGGCCTGAATTTACAGGAAAGAAAAGTACCTGATTTTCCCTCGCTGCCTTTAAATCTCCAGGAGCATCGCCTACCATCAAAACTTTGTCCTTCGCATATTTCCCTTTTCCGACATAATTCAAAATCTCGCTTTTACTTCCTACTTCCTGACCTACAATAAGAGCAACATATTTATCTACACCATGCTCTTTCCACTCGCGTTCAAGTGCTTGCTGCGGTGTTGCTGAAACAATGACTATGTCAGCTTTTAGGAATAGTTTTTCAAGACTTTCCCTAACAAATGGAAAAGGAGGAACACCCTGAACAATATTTTCTACAGTATTATTTACTGCCTCTGACCATTCCAATGTCTTTTTCATAAATTGGTCATTGTTTTCCTGCACATATTTTCTGAGGGTTGGATTACCAAGTTTTGATTCTTTTTTTATCCAATCGCGCAGGGGTTGAGCTTGTGGAATTTCGGCATTCCGCATAAGGACTTCTTTTCTTTCTCTGAGTAAGTCAAAAACTTCTATAAGCGCAATAAATCTGTTTGCACCGCGGGATTTTGAATAAAGATTGACAAATTCGGCTGCATCACGGGCATACTTTGAAACTTTCTGCAAACCAAAATATTTGATGATGTTCGGTATAAAACACTCTTTGTGTTTTATCTCCATTGTGTCAAAAGCACAACCATCTGAATCAATTCCTACAAGAAATTCTCTTGTCGGTTTGAAATTTTTAAAAACAAGTGTTGGGTCACTCATCCTTTCCTCCTTTTTTCTAATATGTTTCAGGAATATAATCAGGACATTTCTTTTCTGCAAAAATCTGCTTGAAGCACGTAAATCTCTGCAGACCATTTACAAGTGGAACTGAAACCCACTCCTCACCAATTAAAGGTCTGGCATATTTTAAAAAATCATCTGTTACATCTATTCTTGAATCTGCAATCCATTTCCAAGGAAAAGTTCTTTCTGAAAGTGCTACTTTTTCAAGTGGAACCTTATCATAATACACATTATAAACCGGGGAATCCCATTTCCTGAGGATTGTAGCCATGTAACCACTGCCTTCATTTATTGCTATTTCAACTGCTTTCTTGCCAAGTTTATATGCTTCATCAAGGTCAACCGAAGATGCATAAACTATTGCACTTCTCTGGTCAGTACCCATCACCTGTCCCCTTGCACTTCCCCTCGCATTAAGACCTTTATCGTTAAGATAGTTAACAACAATCTGTTCAACTGTCATCTTGCTTGCACTGAACTGTGTATGGCCAAAACTATCCTTACTCTCGCCGAGATTGCCAACAGGAAATCCTTCGCTTATCACCACAATACATCTCTTGCTTTTTTTTAACTCATCGTTGACTTTGTCTGCAAGTTGTTCGAGATTTAATCTGGACTCCATTATGTAGACCTGAAGAGGCATTGTCCTTTCAGAATCAGCAAGTCTTGCTGCTGCTGGAATATATCCTATTTTTCTGCCCATTGCCTGTATTACAAGAACAGGGTCTGCAGGACATGAACCAGCATTTTCTTCATTTGCGTTCTGGATAAGATGTGCCCAGTATTTCGCAACACTTCCATAACCTGGCGTATGGTCAATAAGTTTAAACTCTGAATCTCCGACATCGTTATCAATTGTTTTTGGAACACCGGTTGCAATCAAATCCAGCCCTGCTTTTTTTGCAATTTCACTGACTTTAAAAGCTGTATGTTGTGAACCATTACCACCTATATAAAAAAAGTAACCAATCTTGTGTGCCTTAAATACTTCAACTACCCTCGCAAAATCCTTTTCCTGCTTGTCCTTTAATTTGTACCTGCAGGTTCCGATTGTGCCTGCTGCAGGAGTGGTGCGCAGAAGAGCAATTTCTTTCTCATCCTGTGCGGATATGTCCAGCAATTCTTCGGTCAGAACCCCTTCTATGCCGTGATAACCTGCGTAGATTGTTTGAAATTTATCAGGATAAGATTTAATTGTATTAATTATTCCTCTTAGAGAATTATTTATTACCGGCGATGGTCCACCAGATTGGGCAACAATTACATTTTTTTTCTTCATAGATTTCTCAGGCTAACTGGTCCCATATATCTAAATTTACTTGATAAAGAATTTTTTCTTTATTAAAAAATCTTTCTATTTCATCAATAGCATGCTTCCCGACTCTGAGACGATTTTGCGCAATTCCACCGGCAATATGAGGGGTTAAAACCACATTTGGTAAAGTCCGTAAAGGGTTATCCAGAGAAGGAGGCTCAGTGTCAGTAACATCAATGCAGGCAGTAATTCTTCCTGTTTTTAGTTCCTCAATCAAATCTTTTTCGTTGACAATTGCCCCTCTTGCAGTATTGATAAATATTGCTCCATCTTTCATTAATTTAAGATTATTTTTATTAATCATCCATTTTGTCTCTTGCGTGGAAGGAGCATGGAGAGAAATTACATCAGAGGAAGACATTAATTCCTCGAGGGATGTTTTCTCTACTCCTAATTTACTTGCATCTTCTTTAGAAAGATAGGGGTCAAAAACTAAAATTTTCTTTAAATCAAATTGTTTTAATAATTTAATTAAGTGTCTTCCTACTTTGCTTGCCCCAATAATTCCTATTGTTGCATTATAAGGGTCGCAGGATTTTTTTCTTTCTTCCTTTTCCTGCCATTTTCCTTCTTTTGTTAACTCTTTAAACCACCAGGCTCTTTTCATTGTCATCAACATCATTCCAAGAGTAAATTCAGCTACACCAATTCCCAGAGAAGTGGTGGCATTGGTAACAACAATTTTTCTTCTTTTTATTTCTTCTCTTACTTTTTCAAGCATAGGTTTTATAGTGCCTGCTGCATGGGCAATAATTTTTAATTGCGGGGCAACACCTAAAATCTGTTTATCAAATTGTGGCGTTCCCCATCCTGTAAGGCATCCATCTGCATCCTTCATTAATTTTAAC
>Ga0066636_10002270_pt1 | contig 12186 bp, 7 predicted proteins | sample CryGeyCG2014_080_2_FD_62736 | JGI IMG/M metagenome (GOLD analysis project Ga0066636, IMG submission 62736) | Groundwater microbial communities from aquifer - Crystal Geyser CG07_land_8/20/14_0.80 | ecosystem: Environmental > Aquatic > Deep subsurface > Groundwater | place: USA: Utah: Grand...
CGTCATGATCGGACTCATCGTTCACGGCGGGGCCTGGGATATCCCGGACGACCTCGTTGAGGGACATCGCAACGGCGTTGCCGCGGCGCTTCTTCTCGGCTGGAGACTCCTGCAGGACAGGGCATCGGCCGCCGATGTCGTTGAGAGCGTGATCAGGGTACTTGAAGACGATCCGACGTTCGATGCCGGCCGGGGATCTTTTCTCAATGCTGCGGGCGAAATCGAGCTCGACGCGGCGATCATGAACGGACGGACGTTCCGGGCGGGAGCCGTCGGAGCTGTACAGAACATCCTCCATCCGATTTCCCTTGCACGCAAGGTGATGGATGAGAGTGAGCATGTCATGCTCGTCGGCGAGGGGGCGGCTCGCTTTGCGCGCGAGTGCGGCATCGAACAGTGCAGCCCTGAGGAGCTGCTCACGGGTCGTGAGCTGGAACGGTGGGAGCGGATCCGGTCCGCGAAGAAGAAAGGGAAGTTCTCGGCGAGGGATGCCTTTCGTCGCCCAAGCGGGACGGTCGGGGCCGTAGCTCTTGATACGACAGGACTCCTGACAGCCGGTACATCGACCGGTGGAACACCCGACAAATACCCCGGCCGGATCGGGGACTCGCCTCTCATCGGCTGCGGTACGTACGCCGATGGCCGGATCGCGGGTGTCTCTGCAACGGGCTGGGGAGAGGCGATCATCAAAGTCGTCCTTGCGAAATCCATCCTCGACCTCATGGATCATCGCGGCTCACCACCGCAGGATGCGGCTGCAGAGGGAATTCGGCTCCTCCGGGAGAAAGCGGACGGATTCGGCGGCGTGATCGTTCTCGGAAGGAATGGGGATACAGGGTGCGCCTTCAACACTCCCCGGATGGCCCGCGGCTACGTGACATCTGCGATGGATGCCCCGGTTGTGCTCGTGTGAGATGATGTGAAGAAAAGTTCGCTCATCGGCCATGTCATTGAGCTCTACGGTCTCGCACGCGGGAACGAATCTCCTCCGGACTCCGTTGTGGGAGAGTTCTTCAGGGAAAGGCGGTACCTCGGTTCCCACGACCGCCGTTTCATCGCCGAAGCTGTCTACGGCATCATCCGCTATGAGCTTCTCCTCTCACGAGCGCTCGAAAGGACGTTTGCGAGAGTTGAGGGGATGAAACCCGAATCCCGCGGGAGGGCGTCCGGCGCTGACACCGTCCGCGGACGCAGCGGTCAGTTCCTCCCAATCCTCATGTTTGCTGCATACGTCCTCATCTGCGAACGTGCAGACGCACTGCAGGCAGTCGCAGATTTTGAATCGACATGGAACGTGACGGTTCCGCACATTCCGATGCGCGAGTTCTTCAGCGCTCTTCGTAACTCCTCTACTTCCGCGGACTCTGCCGCTGCCGGGGAGCCGCGGAATCTCGCAGAGCTGTACTCATTCCCCGAATGGCTCGTCGATGTCCTGGCGAAGTGTCACGGCGTGGAATGGACGTCACGCTTCTTGCGCGCAAGCAATGAGCCTGCACATGTCACGGTCCGCGTCAATACATTGATGTGCTCCGTGGAGGAGGTGCAGGAGGAGCTCGGGCGAAGCGGGATCAATTCGTCAAGAACTTCCCTCTCGCCGTTCGGGCTCACGCTGGAGAGGCGCACGAACCTGGAAGCTCTGCCGTTGTTCAAGAATGGGGCGTTCGAGGTCCAGGACGAAGGGAGCCAGGTTGCCGCCCTCCTCGCATCCCCGCGATCCGGCGAACGCATCCTCGAGGTGTGTGCGGGTGCGGGGGGCAAGACGCTCGAGCTGATGACGCTGATGCCAGGTGGGGGAGAGATAGTGGCGACCGATGCCTCCGCAGAGCGTCTTCAAATCCTTCGCCGTAGAGTTGGTCGCATGCAGGAGTCCCGGAGGGACGGCAGCGGAACGCCGGGAGATGAGCAGAGGTTCTTCCCGGCATCTGGCGGGGGAAACATGTGCGTCACCGTGCTGCCTCCTTCGCACGTCGAGGGGGAATTCAACATCGTTTTTGTCGACGCTCCCTGCAGCGGACTAGGAACGGTCCGCCGCAATCCGTGGTTGAAAAACCGTGTGACGGAAGAGGAGGTCGACTCTCTCCACGCACTGCAGTCCAGCATCCTTCGGGATGCCGCCAGAAGAGTGATGAAAGGCGGTCGACTGATCTATGTGACGTGTACCGTGACGACGCGGGAAAACGAGGAGGTCGTTGACGTGTTCCTTTCACAGGAGCGGGAGTTTCGCCTGGTTCCGGCCGCGCAGGTCCTCCAAGGATACGGCCTCGGTTCACTTGCCGATGACGGTTACCTTCGGCTTTATCCACACCTCCACGGAACAGATGCGTTCTTCGGTGCGTTGTTCGAGCGTTCGGTGTAATTGATGAAATCGTTGAGCGACAGAGACGACGTCTATAGAAAGTACCTTGACCCCGAGATCGTCTCGAGGCTGTCCACCATGGAGCTCCGTGCGCGGCTTGTGGTCGAGGGGTTCATCATCGGACTTCACCGAAGCCCGTACCACGGCTTCAGCATCGAGTTCGCGGAACACCGCCAGTACATGCCCGGAGACGAGATCCGCCACCTCGACTGGAAGGTGCTCGGCCGCACCGGTCGCTACTACATCAAACAGTTCGAGGAGGAGACAAACCTCAAGTCGTACCTCCTCATTGACGCAAGCCGCTCGATGGGGTACTCCTCGTGGAAGCATCCGACGAAGCTCGAGTATGCATCGTACCTCGCGGCGGCCCTCTCGTTTCTCATGATCCGTCAGCAGGACGCCGTGGGATTGATGGTGTATGACGAAAAGGTCCGTTCGTACCTCCCCCCGCACGCGACACGGAGTTACCTCAGGCAGATTTTCCACCAGCTCGATGCGACCAAACCGGGGAACCGGACCTCCACCTCCGCATCGCTTCACGAGATCGCAGAGCGGATTCGCAGGCGCGGTCTCGTCGCGATCTTCAGCGACCTTTTCGACGCGCCGGAGGATGTCATGACAGCCATCCGCCATTTCCGGCACAAAAAGCACGAGGTCGTCGTTTTCCACATCCTCGACCCCATGGAGAGGACGTTCGCGTTCGGATCAGACGCGTTGTTCCGCGACATGGAAACGGGGGAAGAGGTCGCGACCCAGCCGTGGCACCTGCGTGCCGCGTACAGGGAGGCAGTCGAATCGTTCATCGGTTACTACAAGAAGGAATGCAGAGAACACAACGTCGAGTACGTTCTCCTCGACACGACGACGCCGTTTGACGTCGCCCTCACTTCGTACCTCAACAAGCGAACTCAGGTCAACGGGTAGAATGTCGGAACAACATGGCGGAACTTGACCGAATCATCGTCCAGGGTGCACGCGAACATAACCTGAAGAACATCAGCGTCGAGATTCCGCGCGACGCGTTCGTGGTCGTCACCGGCCTCTCAGGCTCGGGGAAATCGAGCCTCGCCTTCGACACCGTCTACGCCGAGGGGCAGCGCCGCTACATGGAAAGCCTGTCGGCGTATGCGCGGCAGTTCCTCGGGATCATGGAGAAGCCCGACGTTGATTTCATCGACGGGTTGAGCCCTGCCATCTCTATCGAGCAGAAGACCGTCGCACATAACCCGCGCTCGACGGTCGGGACCGTGACGGAGGTCTACGATTACCTGCGCCTCCTCTTCGCTCGCGTCGGTGTTCCGCACTGCGTGAAATGCGGTGGAGCGGTGTCGAAGCAGAGCGAGGATCAGATCGTCGAAAACATCCTCTCGTTCCCCGCGGGGATGAAGGTGTTGGTCCTTGCACCGGTGGTCCGAGGCAGGAAGGGGCACTACCGTGAGCTCTTCGAGCAGATTATGCGGGATGGATATGTCCGCGTGAGGGTTGATGGTGCCGTCCGGGAGATCAACGCCGGGATGAAGGTCGAGCGCTTCAAGGTCCACGATATCGAAGTCGTCGTGGACCGGATCGAGATTCGGCCGGACGCCCGGAGCCGTATCGCCGACTCCGTGGAGAACGCCCTCAAGCTGGCCTCAGGCATGATCATCGTCAACGACGGGAAACACGACCGCCTCTACAGCCAGCATCTCGCCTGCCTGGTGTGCGGGATCTCGTACGAAGAACCCGCACCAAACTCGTTCTCCTTCAACTCTCCGTATGGCGCCTGCCCGTCCTGCAACGGCCTCGGCATCACTCGGGAGTTCTCGACCGACCTCATCATTCCCGACCCGGGACTCTCCATCGAGGAAGGCGGCCTCGCACCGTTCGGCAAGCCGCGGACGACATGGCATTTCAGTCAGATCCGGGCCGTCGCGGAACGGTACGGCATCCCTTTTTCGAAGCCGCTAGGGAAGTGGCCGAAGAAGGCGCTCCATGTCCTTCTCCACGGAGGGGGGGACGAGAAGTTCGACATCGAGTACCGCTACGGAAGCGGGCGAACGGTCGTCTACAAGCACCGGTTCAACGGCCTCATCGAGATTCTTCGACGCTACTATGAGGAGACGGCCTCAAGCTCGATCCGTGAATGGGCGGAATCGTTCATGTCTTCGAGCGTGTGCCGCGAGTGCGGCGGAGGACGCCTCAGGAAGGAAAGCCTCGCCGTGAGGCTTGTCGACTCGCAGACGGGCGACGAGAAGAACATCGCGGGGATCGTGAGCATGGCCGTCGACGGCGCGCTGTCGTTCTTCGAGTTGCTCTCGCTCACACCGCGCCAGGAGGAGATCGCGCACCAGGTTGTAAAGGAGATCAGGCAGCGGCTCAAGTTCCTCGTCGATGTCGGACTCGATTACCTCACGCTTGACCGCTCCTCGAGGTCCCTGTCGGGGGGCGAAGCGCAGCGCATCCGCCTCGCTACGCAAATCGGCTCGCAGCTCGTCGGCGTCCTCTACGTGCTCGACGAGCCGAGCATCGGGCTCCACCAGAGGGACAACCTCCGGCTCATCCGCTCGCTGAAGGGATTGCGCGATCTCGGGAACACGGTCCTCGTGGTTGAGCACGACCGTGAGATGATGGAGAGGGCCGACTATATCATCGACCTGGGCCCGGGCGCCGGTGAACACGGCGGATATGTGGTCGCGACTGGACCCCCCGAAAAACTGATCGCGGAAGTGAAGTCGGCCGGAGGGAGGACGCCTCTATCGCCGGACAGGTTCCGTTCCCTTGCGAACGCCCCGGCTGGTGCGGGGCTTTTAGGGGAGATAACGTTCGCAGCCGGAGCCCGGGTCGGCCGCTCGTTGACGCTCGACTACCTGAGCGGTAGAAAGCAGATCGAGACGGCAACGGTGCGGCGGAAGGGGGACGGGAAATGTGTTGTCCTGAAGAAGGCGTCGGGCAATAACTTGAAGAATGTCGACGTCCGCTTCCCGCTCGGACTCTTCATCTGCGTGACCGGTGTGAGCGGCTCAGGGAAGTCGACCCTCATCAATGAGACACTCTATCCCGTGCTTGCACGGGAGCTGTACAAGTCGAAGGAGATGCCGCTCCCGTTCAAGAAGGTTGAGGGAATCGAGCACATCAGACGCGTTGTCAGCGTCGACCAATCGCCGATCGGGCGGACTCCGCGCTCAAACCCCGCGACGTACACCGGCCTGTTTACCTCCGTCCGCGGCCTTTTTGCCCAGCTCCCCGAATCGAAGCTTCGCGGATACCAGCCGGGGCGGTTCAGCTTCAACGTGAGGGGGGGCCGATGCGACGAGTGCGACGGCGACGGCGTGAAGAAGATCGAGATGAACTTCCTGCCCGATGTCTATGTCCTTTGCGATGCTTGCGGCGGGAAGCGGTACAACAGGGAAACCCTCGACGTTCTCTACAAAGGGGAATCGATTGCTGATGTCCTCGGCATGACGGTTACCGAGGCGCTTGAATTCTTCGCCGATGTCCCGGCGATCAGACGGAAGCTGGAAACGCTCCACGACGTGGGCCTCGGTTACATCCGGCTCGGCCAGCAGGCGACGACCTTGAGCGGTGGAGAGGCGCAGCGCGTGAAGCTCTCTACCGAGCTGTCAAAGGTGGGAACGGGGAAGACTCTCTATGTGCTCGACGAGCCGACGACCGGACTCCACTTCGAGGATGTGAGAATGCTCCTTTCCGTTCTCAACAAGCTTGTCGACAAGGGGAACACCGTCATCGTCATCGAACACAACATGGACGTCATTAAGAGCGCCGACTGGTTGATTGACCTGGGCCCTGAAGGGGGAGAGGAAGGGGGACAGATCGTCGCCGAGGGGCCACCCGAGAACGTCGCGAAGGTGGAAGGATCCTACACAGGACAGTTCCTCCTGCGCGAGTTCCAGAAGTAACGGCGCATCGCTCCCGATCCCTCAAGTGTGTCGTCCAACACTGTGGAGAAGTCGTTCGATTCGTTGAACGTGTACGGAACAATGGCGGGAGTGTAGCGGCGTAGTGATATGCTTTCTTCGTGCTTCCTGTCATTGATGCGCCACCGGAGTAGTTGTTCCCGATCTTCAACCCCACGACCTTTGCACCCGGTGCCACGCCGTTGAAGTCGCGGACGTTGCTGTTCTTGAAGCTCGATTCGCGGAAGGCGGCGGCGAAGAAAACCAGCACAGCCTAAAGCGCAACTGTCGGTTTCGGCATGCATGATTTCATAAGCCGGCCTCGATCGGTTGGTGCGGACGGACTCAGCGGCTCAGATCTTCAATGACGTTGCGCAGTGCCCGGGCGCAGACCGGGTCAAACTGCGTTTGCGTCCGTGAGATCATGATACAGTCTATCGCCGGTCGATAGAGACCCTTTGCCGCATACCCGGCTCCTTCAAACGCGCCGACCGTGGGGAAGGGATATTTGGACGAGTCGGCCGGAGTCGGTACCGGTGTTCCGGGGGCCACGAGGTCTCTCCACTTGACATCGGGCGGACTTAGAAGGGCGGTGATGTTCGGCTCCCACGGCTCGATCCCTGCGGGGTAGGCGTCATTGTACGGGGTTGTTGACGCATAGTACTCGTCCCCGAGGCCGCCGAAGCAATGTCCGAACTCATGGACGAAAACGTAGCTCGACCACTGGTTGTCGGCGCATGCGATGGAGTAGAGGTTGTAAATGCCACCGCCGCCGTAGTAGGGTGTGTTGAGAAGAATGATGACCGCATCGTACGGGATTCTCGCGAGATCGTCGCGCAGCCTCCTGTTCTCGGCGGTCAGTACGTACCGGGGGAGGTCAAAGAAATTGAAGGTCGTCTCGAGAGCGGTGTTGACCCACACGTTCTCGCGCGGCCGGTTGATGCCTGATTCCTGCGACGGCGTTTCGACCAGGGTGACATTGAAGTTCGACTTCATCTCCTTGAAGGGGGAAGTCGAGAAGAGCGCCTTCAACAGCCTGTCGGCATCCTTGCGGAACTTCTCCATCTCCTTTTCCGTGTATCCCTCCGCCAACATGACAAGATCGACGTGCGTCGCCGGATCTCCGTTCTTCAGCCACATTGTAACAGGTATGTTCTTCCCATGCGGCGTCCGGCTCACGAAACGTGAGGATGGATCGACATATGTGCTCCATTTCTCTACGAAACGGTTCCAGTGGTCACGCACCGCGATTGCGAGCTGGATGGGACGCTTCGGACAGGGGATGAGAACCGATTCCGAGAACGTCCGCCGGATCTTCAACGCGGCTTCGTCGGTGGTCTTCCATTCACCAAAGATGCTCGCGAAGCCGTGCGTGTAGATGAGCTGGTTGGTGGCGGCATCATAGACTCTCACCTGGTAGAGGCCGAGGTTCAGCGTGTCGACGAGGTTGGTCCTGCTCCCTGCAAAGGATGGCTCCTCGTATACCTGTTCGAGGCTGAACATCTCCTCGGTCTTTGTGCCGGTGTGATAGTAATCGACTCTCAACCGATTGTCAGCGAAGAACTTAGAGTACTCAATCGTCTGGGCATCTGCTACGGTGAATGCGAGGATGATCCAGGCTGCGATGTGACGTAATCTCATGGTGCATCTCCACGTGATGTGAGAGCGAGGGGGCCTCGCGCTCCAATGGGTGCGTCCGTCTATCGACGACGCGCGTCGGCGCCCGGGTGAGGGAGGATGTTCGGTGAAAGATCTATCGCGACCCAGGTGTGAGGATCGATTCTTTGATTCATCGTCCTTGCACGATTACAGCCATCCGTTCTTGCGGTACCAGGCCGCAGTCTCCGCGATCCCCTGCTCGATCGGGATCTTCGGGACGAATCCGAAGTCTTCACGCGCTCTCCGTCCCGAGCAGCTCCAGTTTAACTGGACGAGGTCGCGCACCTTCTCGATATTGAGGAGTGCCGGTTTCGACGAGAAGTACGAAGCTGCCTGTGCCGCCACACCTATGCCGTAGGCGAGGATGATGGGGATCCGGACTCGAATCGCTTTCTTCCCAAGCGCGCGCGCGACGAGTGTGCCCACAAATTCCCAATCGTACTGCTCATTGTTGGTGATGAAGTAGGTCTTTCCGATTGCCGCCGGATGTCGGGACGACTCGAAGATCCCTTCCGCCAGATCCCTGACGTGAATCAGCGATACCACTTTGGAGCCGATCACGGGCTGAAGGCCGTGCTTGATGCTCTTGAAGAACGCATAGACATCCCTGTCCCTCGGGCCGTAGACTGCCGGTGGACGGATGACGGTGACAGGGAGCTTCGCCGCCGCCTCGCGGCAGTACTCCTCCGCCTTCATTTTGCTCCTGCCGTAGGCAGTAATCGGGTGGAAGGGGGTCAATTCGTCGACGGGTGCGCGGTCGAGTCCGGGCCCCACTGCGGACAGGCTGCTGACGAGGACGAAGCGATCGTGCGGCGCACCGGAGGAAAGTGCAGCGCTCAGCAGGTTCCGGGTCGATTCCGCGTTCCCCTCGAAGTAGCAACGCTCGGTCTTTGCTTTTGTCACCCCCGCGACGTGGTAAATGATGTCCACATCACGGAGGAGGGGGACAAGAGTATCGGGTTCGCGCAGCGAGCCGTGGACGAGATCAACCGCGAGATTCTTCAGCCAGCGAGTGTCGCTCGTGGGCCTGATGAGGCAACGCACGCGAAACCCCTTTGTCACAAGGAGCTCGATGAGGTGGCTGCCGACAAGGCCTGTTCCGCCTGTTATGAAGGCTGTCGGGGTGTGTGACGACAATAGAGTAGAATCCGGCTTCGTTGACTTTTTGGCACCATAAAAGTATATTGAAAAAAATCCCAAATAGCAAAAACCCACAGTTGCATCGAAAAAGCCGGGAAACCCCACTAACGGGAGGGAGGACGATTGGATCTCTTCGACAAATGCCGCAGCTTTACCCGTGCCGACGAAGTCAAGAAGCTGGGATGCTATCCTTATTTCAAGGTCATCGAGGCGAACGACGGACCGGTCGTGACCATCGAAGGCCGCCACCTCATCATGGCGGGCTCGAACAACTACCTCGGGCTTACAACGCATCCAAAAGTGAAGGAGGCTGCGATCAATGCCGTGAGGAAGTACGGCTCTGGCAACTCGGGCTCCAGATTCCTCAACGGCACGCTCGACATCCACATTCAGCTTGAGGAGAGCCTCGCGAAGTTCATCGGCAAGGAGGCGGCTCTGACCTTCAGTACGGGGTACCAGACGAACCAGGGCGTGATTGCTACACTTGTCGGCAAGGACGACTACGTCATCAGTGACAAGGAGAACCATGCGAGCATTGTCGTCGGCACGTTGATGGTGAAGGGGAGCGGCGGCGGGCTGGCGAGGTTCCAGCACAACGACATGGCGGATCTCGAGCGCGTCGTTTCGGCGCTTCCGCTCGACGCCGGGAAGCTAATCGTTGCCGACGGCGTTTTCAGCATGTCGGGGGATATCGTCAACCTACCGGCCCTCGTCTCCCTCGCGCAGAAGTACAACGCACGGGTCATGGTCGACGACGCGCACGCTCTCGGCGTCCTGGGGACCGGCGGGCGCGGCACGGCGAGCTATTTTGGCCTTGACGGCAGCGTCGACCTCATCATGGGGACCTTCAGCAAGTCGCTCGCGTCCCAGGGGGGATTCGTCGCCGGTGACCAGAAAGTCATGGAATACCTGAAGCACCATTCGTCGGCATTTACCTTCAGCGCGAGCCCAACGCCGGCTGCTGCGGCTGCGGCGCTCGCAGCCCTCGAAATCATCGAGGAGGAGCCCGAGCGGATCGACCGGCTCCGCTACAACTCGAACAAGATCCGGAATGGGCTTAAGGACCTCGGGTTCAGTGTGATCATTGGGGAGACGGCCGTCGTCCCTGTCATCATCGGGGACGACATGAAAACCTTCATATTCTGGAAGGGGCTGTTCGACGCGGGGGTGTTTGTGAATGCTGTGATCAGTCCCGCGGTTCCGCAGGGGCAGCAGCTTCTCCGGACGAGCTTCATGGCCACACACGAAGACGCCCACCTCGACCAGATTCTTCACGCGTTCGAGAGGGTGGGGAAACAGCTTGGCATCATCCATTGATACAATGCCTCTCGAGGTCTATCCCCGAATGCCCAACGCCACGGTAACGGTACGTTGCCGTGGCGGTTTTGTTTTCTCGAGATCTATGGAAGGAGAACATCAGGAATGAGCGACGTGAGGGTGCGCCCGGTTGAAGGAAAGCGAGACGTCAGGCGGTTCATCAAGCTCCTGTGGAAGATCTACCGGGACGATCCGAATTGGGTTCCACCTCTGCTCATGGACCGGAGGAAGATCCTCGACACGGCCCACAACCCGTTCTACAAGCATGCCGATATTGCCCTCTTTCTTGCCGAGAAGGACGGCGACCTCGTCGGACGCATCGCCGGAATCGTGAACCATGCCCACAACAAGGAGCACGAGGAGAACGTCGGCTTCTACGGCTTCTTCGAGTCGGTGAACGACCAGTCTGTCGCGAACTCGCTCTTCGATGCGGCGCGCAGATGGCTCAGGTCGAAAGGTGTGACGGCAATGCGCGGTCCTGCGAACCCGTCTGTGAACGACGACTGGGGCCTCCTCGTCGAGGGGTTCGACTTGCCGCCTGTCTTTATGATGCCGTACAACCCGCACTACTACGTTGACCTCCATGAGACATACGGCTTGAAGAAGCTGAAGGACCTCTACGCCTACAAACTCTCAAAGGACCGGGTGTTCACGGAGAAGTTCGTCCGGGTCGCCGAAGCGATGAAGGAACGACAAGGGCTCGCGATCAGGACGATCAACATGGATGACTTTGAGAACGAGGTGAAGCGGATCAAAGTCCTCTACAACAGCGCGTGGTCGAGGAACTGGGGCGCGGTCCCGATGACGGATGAGGAGTTCGACTACCTTGCGAACGATCTGAAGAAGGTTGTCGTCCCGGAGCTTGTTCTCATTGCGGAGCTGAAAGGGGAGCCGATCGGTTTCGCACTGACGCTCCCGGACCTCAACATCGCCCTGAAGCACAACCGGCATGGCTGGCTTATCCCGGGTTTCATTCGACTCCTTCTTCACAAGAAGAAGATCAACTGGGTGAGGATCATCACGCTCGGAGTTGTTCCCGAACATCTGCGAAGCGGTGCCGCTGCGATCCTCTTCTACGAAACCGGACGCCGGGGTGTCACCCTTGGCTACCCGTTCGGCGAGGCGAGCTGGGTTCTTGAAGACAATGTCATGATGAACCGGGCCGCCGAGTTCATGAACGCCGAGCTGTACAAGAAATACCGTATCTTTGAGATTCCGGTCTGATTGTCTGTCTGCCTTCCACGCGCCCGGCGGCTCTCCGCCGCGGTTCCCCCCTGGGGGAAAGAACGGCGGAGAGCCTAAGGGATCTTATCCAGGACACTAACAGGAGGTTGCTATGCCTATTACGCCAACGGCGAAAATCTGGATGAACGGGGAGTTCGTAGACTGGGCAGATGCGAAGATTCACATCCTTTCACATGTCATTCAATACGGTTCAGGGTGGTTCGAAGGGATCCGCACTTACCACACGAAGCGCGGCACGGCCGTGTTCCGGCTTCACGAGCACATAAGGAGGATGTTCGACTCTGCAAAGATTTACAGGGTGAAGGTTCCCTACACGATTGAAGAGATCGAGCAGGCTTGCATCGACACCATCAAGGTGAACGGGATGAAACTCTGCTACATGCGTCCCCTTGTCTATCGCGGGTATGGTGACGTAGGGGTTAACCCCACCGGCATCCCGATCGATGTCGCCATTGCAGTGTGGGACTGGGGTCGGTACCTCGGTCCCGATGCACTGGAGAAGGGCATCGATGTCCGCGTCGCTTCATGGAATCGGGCGGCTCCGGACACGTTTCCATCGGCCGCGAAATCCACCGG
>Ga0066636_10002271_pt1 | contig 12184 bp, 11 predicted proteins | sample CryGeyCG2014_080_2_FD_62736 | JGI IMG/M metagenome (GOLD analysis project Ga0066636, IMG submission 62736) | Groundwater microbial communities from aquifer - Crystal Geyser CG07_land_8/20/14_0.80 | ecosystem: Environmental > Aquatic > Deep subsurface > Groundwater | place: USA: Utah: Grand...
CCCATCACCGGGGCCACTAAATTAGAGGATGCCGTGGAGTTTTCAAAGCGGTGGCTGGAAATCGGCGCCTATGACATTGAACATGCCGACCATGATGGTTCCGCCTCTGCAGACCAGGTTTACCGCTACTTTTCGATGATCCTTGACGAGATACCACACCCGGAAGTCCATCTGGCACATTTCCATGAGACCAAGCGTATTGCCAGCGCTTCTGTCCTTGCAGCTCTGCAGGCCGGCATTACCCGCTTTGAGGGGACCCTCGGCGGATTGGGTGGGCAGCCGACAAACTTTCTCGATGACTGCCCGGTCCGGGGAACGGGTGAGTATTATTACAGGGACCCGAGGTATGTGGGTCTTATCACTATGGAGGATCTGCTTGTGATGATTGATGAGCTGGGCATCGAGCACGGCTATGATGTAGATCGTGTCTTGTGGCTGGGGGCAAAGATGGAAAAGACCATCGGTCGGAGACTACGATCTGAAGCCGTTTACAACGGCCGGACTATGAAAGAGGGTCATCCGGAGTTTGCCCGTCCTGGCCTCCCGAAGCTGATACAAAAATTGGGGGAGGAGCCTGGTCAGAAGATACCCAGGGATTGGGCACCAAAGGCGGTACTGCCGGAGAAGTATCGTCCCGAAACTGTCAGGTAAAAGATATAAAACAAAAATAAGGAGGAAACTTAATGAGTGTGGAAGTCACAGCCCCTATGCCGGGAACTATTCTGAAGGTCTTGGTAAACGTTGGCGATCAGGTAAAGGAGGATGAAGAGATGTGTATTCTTGAGGCCATGAAGATGGAAAACCCGATTTATGCACCTTCGGACGGAAAGGTTGTAGAAATAAGGGTCGAAGAAAATGACAAGGTTGATACAGATCAGGTATTGATGGTTCTTGAATAATTTAGCCTGAGAAGCAGAATAATCCCGGATTACTTTAAAGTAATTCGGGATTATTATTTAACGAGGAAGATGTCCCGGTCTCTGTCCTGAAAATAAACATAATTATACCTATCCTTACCGGTTCCCGCATACATCTCCTCACCGCTGGCTCTACAGACGGGGCAGCTCTGTCCCGGAATAATGACGGCAAAGATCCTGTTTCCTGTATCGGCAACGGAATCAATCGTGACCAGCCCGCCACAATCATTGCAAACCCTGACGATTTCTTCCTGCTGTTCTCTGATACTGTCAGTATCGTAATAGATAGGCTTTTTCCGTCTTATGTATTCTGCATTTCCGATCAGTTCTTCCCTCATCGAATCCCTTCTCTTCCAGAGGGTATAGATTTCCGCTGCTTCCTTTTCTATATAACGGCTGATCTCATCGGATTGCCTGAGGGTCAGAGGGTCATAGTCCGGTTCTCTGACATGGCTGTAATCCAGACCTGCCATAGCTAAAATAATACCAACATTGACATAGGGAAGGGCTTTTTCAATAGAGTATCCACCTTCGAGGACCGCAATGTGAGGCGAGAGTCTATCATTAAGCAGGGCATACCCCTGGGCGGTAAAGTACATATCAGTGATGGGATCTGAGTAGTGATTATCCTGTCCTGCCGAATTAATAATGAGATCCGGTTTGAATTCGTCTAGGATGGGCAGGATTACATGATCCAAAATATATAGAAATCCTTCATCCGACGTCCTCGGTGGCAAAGGTATATTGATGGTGGTGCCGAGGGCATTCGGACCACCGAATTCTCTATGGAAACCGGTTCCGGGATAGAGTGTCCTTCCGTCCTGGTGAACAGAAATGCACAGGGTATGAGGGTCATTCCAGTAGATGTCCTGAGTACCATCCCCGTGATGACAGTCGGTATCCACAATGGCGACCCGCCTTGGGCCGTAATGCTTTCTGATGTATTCAATCATTATGGCCTCGATATTGACGTTGCAGAAACCACGGGCACCATGGACGACCAGCATTGCATGATGACCTGGCGGCCTGACCAGGGCAAACGCATTGTCCACTTCCCCTTTCATGACCTTTTCCGCTGCCGTTATCGCCCCACCCGCCGAGACGAGATGTGAGTCGGTGATTACGCTTTTCACGTGGGGAACACAGATGTGAACACATCTGACATCATCGTCAGTAGCTATTTCAGGTTTGAATTCAATGATATTATCAAAGTCAAGAAGTCCCTCTTCAAAGACCTGGTCCTGCGTGTAGAGAAGTCTCTCTTCCCTCTCCGGGTGAGTCGGAGAAATTGCCCAGTCAAAGGCGGGAAAGAAGATAAGGCCTGTCTTCCTTTCCTTTTTTAGCATATCACAGTATCACACTCCCATCCTGAGAGAAGCTATCAGACCCGGCTTAACCTGAACCTTGACCCTGATATTTTTGCCGGCCGTGGAGAACCCTTTTACCATGTTGAATTCTTGATCTTCAGTGACCTCAATTTCAAGATCTTCCTCTCTCGCCCCCATTTTTATCGCCCTTTCCCGAAGCCTCTCTTTACCAATTCTGATGGCATCTTCCCGGGTAAATCTGGGGGCAATGGGAATCCGGTCGCCCTCCTCGCCGATGACTAAAATACCCTGTTCGGTATCGGCAAGGATCGTCATTTCCGCTGTTGTTCGTGCCAGGGCTGCCCCTATGGCGTTTGCCACTTCCGCATGTTCGGGAATATAAACGGGACAATCTACCAGCTCTCCGAGACGGAAGGCCATAGGTCTCGCCGGACCACCTACCACGTACAGTATCTTCGGTTTCAATTTTCTGCCCTCAAGTATCTCATGTATCGTGTAGACAGGTTTATTGTTGATTGCTTCAATTTCATCCAGGCAAGCAGAGGCGATCTTCTCACAGGTTTGCTCAAAAATGGTCTTCGCCGCTTCGAGAACGCTACAGTGCATCTTCCGGGCTACCGGCAAAAAGGCTTCTTTCGCCCTTACCCTCTCACCGATCGAGGTCAGACCGAGAATGATCATGGCATCCGTCGGCGTGGGGAAAGGTCCCCCAAAGGCGGCAGCCGGCCCTTCTCTCTCGGGACCGATAATGATCTTACCATCCTCACATCTGATCCTGCTGTCACCTCCCACACCGATAGACTTTATCCGTAATCCCCTGATCAGGGTTTTATGGCCGAAAATGGTGACACCCAATGCCTCCAGAAGGGGAACTCCATGGGCAAAAATGGCGATATCCGTGGTTGTCCCGCCGATGTCGAGGGCAATGGCATCATCTCTGCCGGGAACCATGCCCAGGATACCCATGATACTGGCAGCAGGACCGGAAAGTATTGTCTGGACAGGAAATTCTCCAGAGAGGGTGATATCAAAGGTTCCCCCATCCGCCTTAAGGATGTAAATGGGAACAGAGATATTTCTTAAATGCATTAAATTTGAAACCTGTTTTACAAAGTTAGAGTATATCTCCCGAATTGCCTCGTTGAGGAAGGTCGTCGCTATACGGCGGGGAAAATTAAGGTGTCCGGACATGCGATGACCGAGGGATACATGTCTTACATGGGCATTGATAATTTTCTGGAGCTCTATCTCCTGGTGCGGATTTCTTGGGGAAAATTTCCCCACAATGCCGCAATGGTCAATCCCGTCCCTTTTGAAACATTTACCAATCCGGGATACACTATTCCGATCAATTCCGGCAATCTCAATACCACGGTGATTGACATAACCGGAGATAAAATGGCAATCCTCATTGATTCGTAAAAGTGAAGGGGGGAGTCCCGGGCCATTGACCAGAATCATTCCCACCCTATCGGTCTTTTCCTGAACAATGGCATTGGTGGAAATGGTAGTACTGAGAACGACCCTTTCCAACCTCTCAGGATCTTCTTTCTTTAAGAGGTCGTCTGTTACCTTCCATAGCGAATCAAGCAGATCTCTCTCATTCGTAATGACTTTTGCCTTCTCCTTTACCATAAAGTTTTCTATGAGGACGGCATCCGTATGCGTACCACCTACATCAATACCCAGGATCATCATATCACTCCATACTATCATTATCATCAACTATATAATGCTAAATTTATCTTGACAAGGCAAAAAAAAAGCGTATCGTTTCTTTCACGTCGGGTGATAGATATATCATCCCCATAGGAGAGGAAAATTTTTGAAAGGAGGTGAAAGTGTAAATGAAGAAGCTACTTGCCATTATTTTTTCCCTGCTTTTCTTTGTCACATTATCGTTTGCAGTAAGTGGCTGCAAAAAGAAAGAAGAGCCGAAACCGGAAGAAGCTGTAACTGAAATGCCTGAAATGCCAGCGCCAGCACCTGCTCCGGAAGCAGCACCTGTACCGGAAGCTCCACCTGCTCCGGAAGCTCCAACGACACCGTAATATCGAAAAACTGAAAAAAACTGGCCGAGCATTCAAAACCTTGAATGCTCGGTTTAGTTTTTAAGGCCTCTTATCCCTTGAAATGGTAAACTTCTTATGTTAAGAGGAACAAAAGCACAGAGAAAAGAGGAGGTGAGGTTATGGAAAGCAGGAGTGGAGACTTTATAAAGGGTCTATTTATTGGAGGATTAGTTGGCGCTATTGTAGGTATTCTATATGCCCCCAAAAGCGGGAAGGAAACACGTGAGGATATCGTTAGAAAATCTGAGGAAATAATGGCAAGGGCAAAGGAGGAATACGAGCGGGCGCTAGAAAAGAGTAAAAAGGCCTACGAAGCGACCATCAGGCGTGCGAAGGAGTTGCAATTAGCGGCAAAAGAAAAAGCGGAAGGAGTAGAAACTAAATTGAGCGAAATAGCCGAGCAAGGGAAAGAATCACTTCAGGATAGCAGAGGTCGTCTGAAAAAGGCGATTGACGCCGGAATTGGAGCCTTTAAAGAGGAAAAAGAAAATATATCCTGAGAAACCATGGGAGACGTTCTATGGGCATAGAGATCGGTTTAATTATTTTAAATGTAGTATTTCTTCTTATTGCTGTCTTTTCCATTCCTTTTCTCCTGCAACTCTGGCGGATGGCAAAGAACATTGCCATAACCCTGCAAACGCTTAATCAGAGTTTACCCGGTATCCTGCAAAATTTGGAAGAGATTGCCTCGAATATCGTCAGTGCCACGCACACGGTAAACAGCCACATTGAAGGTCTGTCATCCGCCGTCAGAAAGATTCAGGGTATACTGGATCTCGTCGGAAATTTGGAGGCCGTGATAAGGCTTCCTTTTTTCAAGACGTTGGTGACTCTATCTGCCCTTCTAAAAGGTGTCCGGGTTTTTCTCGATGTCTTTCGTTCTGCCCCCGGAAAGGATAGACGTAACAGTTCAAAGGGATCGGGTCTCAGAGGTCAGGAGTAGAGAAAGAACAACCGATCGCTGAAAACTAACAACCGACAACTGAGGTAAGAGGTGTGCCTAAGGTAACATACGGGAATAAATGGGGACGGGTCCATACCCACACCGTGGCCGAAAGGCCAGGGACAACGAGATCGGTGGAGGACGTGGTACGGGAAATCAAGAAAGGGCAACATGACCTGCGAGGGGAAGATTACCGGGAACGGGCGCTGAATCTTTATGGTTTGATATGTGCCCGCTGCGGCAGGGAGTTTGACGAGGCCAACCGGCACCTGCTGACAGTTCACCACAGGGATGGCAACCATCACAACAATCCACTGGACGGAAGCAACTGGGAAAACCTCTGTGCCTACTGTCATGAGGATGTTCATAGCAGATCTCTCCTTGGAGACTACCTACAAGGATCGGCCGGGGCAGAGGAACCCTCTCCTGTGTATAGGGATGAAAAGAGAGAAACGACTGGATCTGGTCTGGAAGCTCTGGGAGAGAAATTGAAAAAGGCTATGGGAAAGAAAAAGACCCCCTATGATTATTGACCGTTGCAGGAGGTTGTAAATGTCGAGGCTATTATGGAAGCCTTCGGAAGAGCGCATCAAAAGCAGCAATATGTACCGCTTCATGTCATTCATCAATGAGAGGTACAGGCAGAACTTCCACGACTATGATGGTCTCTATCGGTGGTCAATTAATAATATTCCTGATTTCTGGGCTTCAATGTGGGATTTTGGAGAGGTCAAGGCATTTAGGGGCTACGATCAGGTTATTGACGATCTGACCAGGATGCCCGGGGCCCGCTGGTTCTCCGGAGCCCGCCTAAATTTTGCGGAGAACCTCCTCCGGGTAAGGGATGATTCTCCCGCCATTATCTTCAAGGGGGAGGATCATGAACCGGTAAGGATGACATACGGAAAACTTTACGATGAAGTGGCAAAGCTGGCCAAGGCCTTGAGAGAAATCGGCGTTAAGGCGGGGGATCGTGTAGCCGGGTTCATGCCCAACATACCGGAGACAGTTGTAGCCATGCTTGCCGCAACAAGCCTGGGAGCTGTCTGGTCTTCCTGTTCCCCTGATTTCGGGATCAAGGGTGTCCTGGATCGTTTTTGTCAGATCAGGCCAAGGGTCCTCTTTGTTGCCAACGGGTATTTCTTCAAAGGTAAGAACATTGATTCCCTCGATCGTTGCGCCAGTATTATTAAAGAACTCCCCTCCATCGAGAAGGTCGTCGTCGTTCCGTATACAGAAGAAGAACCTGATCTCAGCAATCTGCGTGATGCCGTCCACTATCGGGATTTCAATGCGTCAGCGTCAGAGGTTGTCTTTGAGCAGTTGCCATTTGACCATCCCCTCTATATCATGTTTACCTCCGGTACCACAGGCCTTCCCAAGTGCATGGTACAGAGCGCCGGTGGTATCCTGATCAACCATTTAAAAGAACTGTTGCTCCATACGAATCTGAAACGGGAGGATGTCATCTTTTACTTTACCACCTGTGGCTGGATGATGTGGAACTGGCTGGTGAGTTCCCTTGCCGTGGGCGCGAGGGTGGTCCTCTTTGACGGCAGTCCCTTTTATCCCAATCCTGGCGCCCTCTGGAAGATGGCCGAGGACGAGAAGATAACGATCTTTGGCACCAGCGCAGGCTATATCGCCGCCCTGATGAACGAAGGGGTAAAACCTGGTAAAGAGTACGACCTGTCGGCTCTGACGACTATCCTTTCTACCGGGTCTCCCCTCTCCGAAGAGGGCTTTGCCTATATCTACAGGGAAGTCAAACAGGATGTTCAGTTGTCATCTATATCGGGTGGATCGGATATTAACGGCTGTTTTGCCCTCGGCAATCCCATGGGGCCGGTCTACGCAGGGGAATTGCAGTGCAGGGGTCTCGGCATGAAGGTAGAGGCATTTGACGAGGAGGGGAAGGCGGTGATCAATCAGCAGGGGGAACTCGTCTGTACAGCCCCCTCTCCCTCCATGCCTATCTATTTCTGGGATGATCCGGACGGTAAAAAGTATCGGGCCGCCTATTTTGAGATGTACCCTAACATCTGGAGGCATGGGGACTATGTGCTCATCAACGAAAGAGGCGGCGTGGTGATTTACGGCCGTTCGGATGCCACCCTGAACCCCGGAGGGGTTCGTATCGGTACCGCCGAGATTTACCGGCAGGTGGAAAATATGGAGGAGGTGCAGGACAGCATTGTGGTAGGACAGAGCTGGAAAAACGATATCCGCATCGTCCTCTTTGTCCAGATGGCGGAAGGCTACGAGTTGACAGAAGAAATTAAAGACAAAATCAGAGGACGGATCAGGATGGGTGCATCCCCCAAACACGTACCGGCAAAGATCATTACCGTACCGGAGATACCCTATACCCTCAATATGAAGAAGGTGGAACTGGCGGTGAAAAATATAATCGAGGGCAAGCCCGTTCAGAACAGAGATGCCCTCAAGAATCCCGAAGCGCTCGACTACTATGCAAACTTAAAAGAACTGGAAGGCTAAATTTCTGCCCCTTACGTAACAGTTGTCGCTTGCCAGCCGAGCAATCAACCGTTCTTTCCTTACCCCTACTTTATGATTATCCTCAGATTGTCCTCCTGGGAAACCATCTTGTCTCCCACCGACGCCCCGCAGAAAGAGCACATGTAGTCATATTTATCGCCATTGGAAAGGATAAGAAGGAGCCTCTTTCTCACCGGGACAGCCCTTTTACACTTCGGGCAGAAAAGTTCTGTAGCATCAAAGTCTCTATAAGTTTCCCCTCTCATGTTACACCTCTATCCATCTTATGACTTACGACATAAAACATCAGTCTTACGTTATACGTCCTCGTTTTTGATTTTTGACCTTACGACTTATGACTATACATCATCCCTTTCCGGTATCTTCTCTGCGTTTTCCAGCCAGACTGTGGCCTCGCTATCACTGGGGGCCCTGTAATCACCTCGCGGTGAGAGGGAACCTCCCGATCCGACCTTCGGGCCGTTGGGAACGCATGACCGTTTGTACTGGCTGAGCTTAAAGAAACGGAAGAGATAGACCTTAAGCCAGCGCTTGATCTCTCCGATGGTGTATTCATGTCTCTTCTCTTCTGGCACCTCTGGCCAGAGGCCATGGCTCTTATCCCTCCAGGTACAGTAGGCCATGAAGGCGATCTTCGTGGGAAGATAACCAAAGCGCGTGGTATAGAAATTGTTGAAGTCCTGCAACTCATAGGGACCGATGACCGCTTCGGTCTTCTGGCCGGGCTGGTCCCCATCTCTTGCCGGGATCAACTCCGGGCTGATCTCCGTGTCAAGGATTGCGAGCAGGATCTCGGATGTGTCCGGCGCGAATTGCCCCGATTTAGCGACCCATCGGATCAGATGCTGGATCAGGGTCTTGGGTACACTAACATTGACGTTGTAGTGTGACATGTGGTCACCAACGCCATAGGTACACCAACCGAGGGCCAGTTCGCTTAAGTCTCCGGTACCGACGACAAGGGCATTCCTCATATTGGCAATCCTGAACAGATGAGATGTCCGTTCTCCTGCCTGAACATTTTCAAAGGTCACATCGTAGAGTTTTTCTCCTGCTACATAGGGGTGACCGATATCTTTGAGCATCTGCATGCAAGCCGGTCTGATGTCGAGCTCGTTAGCCTCCACACCTAAGGCATCCATTAACCTCCGGGCATTGGTATATGTTTTGTCTGTTGTGGCAAAACCGGGCATGGTGTAGGCCTTCACATTGGCTCGGGGCAGATTCAGGAGGTCCATGGTCTTAGCGGCAACGATAAGGGCCTGTGTGGAATCCAGCCCTCCTGATATCCCGAGCACTACATTCGGTATGCCAGAGGATTTTAGCCTCTGGGCCAGTCCCTGAACCTGGATATTGTAAGCCTCGTAGCAACGCTGCTCCCTTTTGGCGGGATCTGCAGGAATATAAGGGAAGCGGGGATATTCCCGGGTGAGCAACATCCGTCCTTCAGGGAGATCAACGAAAAATGAGACTCTCCGAAAACCCATCAGTCTCTCCCTGTGGGTGCAGGCATTCTGGCCAAAGCTGGTCAGACGCATCCTGTCCTGGGCAAGGCGGTCCAGATCCACGTCTGCATAGATCACCTGAGGTTTTTGTAAGAACCGCTCCGATTCTGTAAGGAGGTTGCCGTTTTCATAGATCATAGCATGACCATCCCAGGCAAGATCGGTAGAGGATTCCCCCTGACCGGCGGCGGCATAGAGGTATGCCGCTAAGCAACGGGCGGACTGGTTGGCAGCGAGGCTATGACGATACTCTGATTTTCCCACAGTGATATTGGAGGCGGAGAGGTTCCCGATGAGAGTTGCCCCTGCCAGGGCGGCAAAACTCGAGGGGGGGATGGGCACCCAGGCATCTTCACATATCTCGATGAAGAACCGGAAATGTTTTATGTTTCCTACTTCAAAGATGATGTCGGCCCCGAAGGGGATAGATTCCTGTCCGCAAAGATCAATCGTTTTTGAAAGAGCCTCTTCGGCAGGGCTGAACTGACGCCCTTCATAGAATTCACGGTAATTGGGAAGATAGGATTTGACGGCAATGCCAAGGATACGACCACGCCAGAGAACGATACCACAGTTGAAGAGGCGGCAGTCAATCTGCAGTGGTGCGCCGATGACCAAAATCAGGCTCAGTTCCCTGGTCGCCCTGATTATATGTTCAAGGGCATCAAGGACACCTGTGAGGAGGGCATCCTGATGAAATAGGTCTTCGTTGGAATAGGCCGATATCCCCATCTCCGGAAAGAGGGCAAGGATAGCGTGGTTGGCGGTGGCCTCCTCGGCCAGTCTTACCGTAGCTACGGCATTAAAAGACGTATCCGCTACCCTCACCTCAGGGACACAGACAGCCACCTTGATGAATCCATGATGGTAGAGATTGAAGAATTGTTTTACCTCACCTATCCCTATTTTCGTCCCTCTCCTATTTTGCCCTAAGTAAAGAATATGAAATCGGGCTAACATTTATCTCTTCTGGATCTCACCTACGCCAATAAATGGTACTGCCCCACCACCTGTAACCTGCGGGAGGATTCCGTTCCATTTTTCTATAGCCTTGAGATTGGCCTCTATCTTTCTAAGCTCTATAAGATCTGTTGAAATATTTGCTCTCTGTAGCCTCAAGGACTCTGCCTCTGCCTTCGCTGCTGTAACCTTCTGCTCTGCCTCTATTCTTATCCTCTCCAGGTCTCTCTTTGCCTTGAACGCAAGCTGCTCTGCTGTCTGCTTTGCCTCAATAGCCTCCGAAAATACCCGTGAGAAACTAAATGCGACAATAGAAACCGCATCAGCTGATATGTTATGCACCAGGAGTCTTTCAGCGAGGGATAATCTCATTGCTTCGCTTACTGCTGGCCTCTTTGTTATAAGCTCTTCTGCTGTATACTTGGCTGACACAGCTTTCATTACCTCTTGTATTGCAGGGTCTATAACACGCTCCTTGAATTCTACCCCGATGGTTTGATAAACAACATTTGCCTTATCAGGTATGACATGATAGTTAAGCACGACCGATGAAGTCACATCCTGAAGATCAGACGATGCAGATACGGCATCAGTCACTGCCTTCTGCACCTTGACATCCATTTTGGCAACCCTCTGCATTATAGGCACCCTGAAATGCAGTCCTTCTCCAAGCACATTCTCCTGAACAGCACCAAAATTAAGGACAACCCCTCTTTCACCAGCGCCAACCTGAACCCATGGCCTAAAAAACAGGAAAAGCACCAGAATTATTCCAATGATCAGTACCCACCTCATAGGTCCTCCTTTCTTCATTGCAGACTGCAATGTCTCCTTTGCCCTGTAAACATCTCTCTCATCCATTTTTGCTTCCTCCTTAAATTTAAATTTGGTGGTCCTAACGGAACTCGAAACCTGTGTTTTCGGCGTGAGAAGCCCCTGTCCTGGGCCACGAGATGATAGATAGGACCGCTCTAGATTTGAGACAGTTCCTCTTAGTAAAGTTTTATAAGAATAGAATAAACAGACCTGATAGTCAATTAAAAAGTACAGAGAAGGATAAAGTTTGGCATAAACCCAATCTTACCCCTACCAGGTGTTGTAATCACCATTATTCTTTCTCTATATAGGCATAAGCACTGTGGTTATGGATAGACTCAAAATTCTCCGCCTCTACAGAGTACCAGGTAAAATTACCATCCCCCTTCAACTTTTCCGCCACATTTCTTACCACATCCTCCACGAACATGGGATTTTCGTATCCCCTTTCCGTTACATATTTCTCATCCACCCTTTTTAAGAGGGAATAGATCTCGCCACTTGCCGAATCTTCTACCAGTTTGATGAGATCTTCTATCCAGAAAAACTTTTTGAATCTCACCTTTACCGTTACCATGCCTCGCTGGTTATGGGCCCCACAGTTGCTGATCTCCCTCGAACAGGGACAGACTGTTGTAACCGGCACCACCACTCCGATCAGGAGATCGGTCTTGCTCCCATGATTCTTACCTGAGAAGCAACAACGATACTCGAGAAGACTTTTAGCTTTCGAGACAGGGGCGGTTTTCTCAATGAAGTAGGGAAATTCAATCTCCATATGTGCCGACTCTGCCCGGAGTTTCTCTCTCACTCTCTCTAAGATGGTGTGGAAAGTCTTGATGTTGATCTGTCCTCTGATCTCGTTTAAGATTTCCACAAAGCGGCTCATGTGCGTCCCCTTGAAATGGTGGGGAAGGTTGACATACATATTGATCGTGGCATTTACCGGCTGTGTACCATGGGTACGGTCAAGGACAATAATGGGGTATTTGATCCCCTTAACACCAACCTTTGTTATGTCTATATTTCTCTCGTCTTTCTCGTTTTGAATATCAATCATTTTCCGTTTTTCACTTGAGAATACTTTTTCAAACAGCTAAATTGATACTAATTTTGAATC
>Ga0066636_10002274_pt1 | contig 12175 bp, 13 predicted proteins | sample CryGeyCG2014_080_2_FD_62736 | JGI IMG/M metagenome (GOLD analysis project Ga0066636, IMG submission 62736) | Groundwater microbial communities from aquifer - Crystal Geyser CG07_land_8/20/14_0.80 | ecosystem: Environmental > Aquatic > Deep subsurface > Groundwater | place: USA: Utah: Grand...
ATCGCCCCTCATTTTTTGCCAAGTTAAAACATTTCTTAATCCATTTTTGGGTAAATTCCAAATAGTCATCGTAAGTTAAATTGTCCGCACGGGAATTGTAATGAATATCAATATTATAAGGCGGCGAGGTGATAATTAAATCAGCAGAATTTTCCGGAATAGCCGTAATTCTCAAAATATCTTCATTAAAAATAGAAATTTTGTCATTTTCAAAATATGGTTTTTGAGATTTTATCTCATCAACTTTCGTATTCTGTTTTACGGCTATTGTATTTTGCATAAAATTTTATTTTATTAAATCGTCCACCTTAACATTTAACACTTTAGCGATTTTTGATAAGCTGTCAATTGTTGGTACCGCTTACGGGAATTGAACCCGTGTTTCCACCGTGAGAGGGTGACGTCCTAAGCCACTAGACGAAAGCGGCAAAAACAAATTGGGTGGGTAAAAACGCTTATATTCATTTTAACAAATAACTACTGGATTTAAAATAGGCAACGAAGAGCAACTATTGCCAAAATAAGGTTTTTCTGCTATAATGTGCGCAGTACCTTATAATTTCGACACGGCAGTATCCTCCTTCTGTCGTGTCTTGAGCAAGCTTTCCTTGCTTATTCAGAATATATACTTGTTCAAGATACGACAGAAAATGTGCAAAAAACTCCGTGCAAATGCGGAGTTTTTTGCTTTTGCATACGTGTATATGCGAGAAAATTTAATGTACAGCTACTTCCATTCTGGACTCTGGCGCACTAATAATTCCCCTGCTTTTTTCGGCTCTGCCATTATACCTTTAATAATTTTCTCCATACGCATGCCCTGCGATCCTTTAATTAAAACAATATCACCGGGTTGAAGCATAGTGCGTATCATATCAATCACTTCAGTTGAAATAGAAAAGTGAAACAGTCGATCTGCGGGAAACCCATTGCGCAACGCCTGCTCATACCCGAAACGCGATTGCTCACCCACAAATATCAATAGGGCGCTTATACTTGCCGCATACGCTCCCATGTCTTCATGAACTTTTTGTGCATACGAACCGAGTTCCAACATATCTCCTAAAATAGCAATTTTTCGTTTCCCTGAACACGCGGCAAATGTATCAAGTGCTGCGCGCATTGCTATAGGGGCAGCATTATATGTATCATCCAAAATCATTGTATGATGTACGCCCGGGATCAACCGCATACGACCCGGTTCATTTTCGAAATCGGATAATGCTTCAACAATCTCTATCATATGCATATCGAAGGACATAGCACATGCTGCTGCAGCTGCAAACGCATACGCAACTGGTTTTCCCAATGTGCCCAAAATACTGACAGGCACAAAACTTCCTCTATATCCCAACTTGAATGAAATGCCTAAAGGAAATTCGTTTCCTAAAGCATCGCGTCCTGTTTTTGTCTGAAAATCAACAATCCGAATATCCGCTTGGCTGGAGAATCCAAATGTGCAAATGCGCGCTTGAGTCATAACACGCATACGGAACACATATTCATCATCACAATTCAAAATCGCCAAATCGTTCTTGTCTAAACATCGCACCACATTCGCCTTTTCCAAGATCACGGCGTCGCTATTCTTGTAATACCCGACATGGACCGGCACATCACCTATCGCAGTTACAACTGCAATATCTGGTTTTGCAATACCTGTAAGATACGCGATGTCGCCCGGACGATCAGCCCCCATTTCAACCACAAGCACACGAGGATACAACGCTGATTTTTTTACCATCAAGAAAATTGCCTTGCCAACATTACGCAACCACCCCGCGATGCTTCGTTTTGCATCTTCACCATTTATAAACACCAACGGCACGCCGATATCGCTGTTTAAGTTCCGTTGGCTTTTGCGAAGCGTGACACGTGACGCCAATGTTTGCGCAATCGCATTTTTTGTTGATGTCTTTCCTACACTTCCAGTCACCGCGATAATCAACGGATGATATTTCGCTATGATGCGCTTTGTAGAAAGTCCCAAAATACATTTGATAAGCAATCGTTTCATATGCTATGGAGTCGGGGATATTTGTGCATCCGGCGGGATGCCGTAATACTCCAAGGCGAACTTCATAATTTTTTTAAACAACGGCACCGCGGTTGTTTCCGCGTACCTGACTCCTTGTGGTTCTTCGAGGCGCGTGAGAATCACAAATCGCGGGTCAGTCACCGGACCGAACCCCACAAACGTATGATTAACCCTATTTGTATATCCAGTTCCGTTTTCATTTGCAATATCGCCTGTTCCGGTTTTGCCAGCAATGCGATACCCCGCAATCCGCGCAAGCATACCCGACCCCCGCTCTCCGGATACAACGCTTTCCAAAAGAGGAACTTCTTTATCAACAACCGACGAAGAAATCATTTGCCCAAGTTGTTTTGGTATTGTAGCTTGCACGCTTCCGTCAGCGCGTTTTATCGCATCAACAATATAGGGCTGCATCACGATGCCGTGATTGGTAAACGCAGAAAACATCTGAATAAGCTTGATGGGCGTGACGGCAATGCCTTGGCCGAATGCGGCAGTGGCAAAATCAATATCAACAGCATCTTTTGCTTTAAGATTCGCAAAAGAGCTATTGATTTCCTGAGGTAAATCAACATTGGTTTTATCCTCAAAATGCAGGGTTTTAACCAGAAAATCGCTGAAATATGCGTTTCCAATGGTTCGCTCAATAAATACCGCGCCGAGATTATACGAACGCTGCAAAAACAAAGCCATGCTGATCCATTTATTCGGAGCAGAATTGCCGGCATTGTGAATCACGTTATTTCCGATGCGAATCACACCAGAATCAAAATATTGCGTATCGGGTGTAATGCTTCCTTGGGTCAAACCAGCAGCTAAGGTGAAAGGTTTAAACACTGAACCTGGCTCGTATCGGAGCGATGTGCCGCTGTTCAAAAAAATAGAAAGGTCTTTTACTTTTCCGTACGCGTTCAAATCAAATGCCGGATAATTTGCAAACGCCCTGATAGCGCCGGTCTTGGAGTCAAGGACGATAACATTGCCGCCTTTCGCGTTCCATTTTTGCGCTTCATCGCGCAAATCACGTTCAGCTTCAGCTTGTATATTTGGGTCAATGGTCAAAATCAGCACTGCGCCGTTTTCCAAATATAAATCATGCGCACCCAAAAACGATCCTTTTTCCACCAATGCCTGAATGTTTTGCTGTGTGGGTCCGGCGCCGCGCAACACATCGTCATATTTTAATTCAACGCCATACTGCCCTGACAAATTCCCAGCCGCATCAGACCCCACAAAACCGATCACATGGCTTGCAAACGAGCCAAGCGGATAATACCGCGCCTTGCGTTCTTGAATCGTCAATCCTTGTATTTTTTTCGCGGCAAGCGTTTCGGCTGTTGCCTGCGAAACGCCGCGCGCAAGCGCTTCATATGGGTCGTTTTGTTTTGACAATTTTTGCAATACATCCGCATACGAAAGGGATAACATATCCGCAAGTATCCGCGCGTGGTCAGCAGGAGAGCCGACAAGTTTTGAAGGATTAACCGATATGTCAAACAAACGTTTGATCACGGCAACCGCATGCAACCCGCCATCTTTATCCTGCACAAAAATATCTCCACGATCCGGTTGAGTCTGCACGATTTGCATTTGTTGAGCCAATGCCTTGCCTTTCCAATATTCATATCCGCTGATTTGAAGTATAAAGAATTTTCCGCTCACTGCACCGACCGCAACGACAAAAAAACCAGCCAGCAAAATCATCCGGATAGAAAATGAATGAAAAGAAAATGATTTCTTGAAAATCCGCTTTCGCATGCTATGGCAACGCAACGAGTGTCTCCTGCGCAGCCAGATGGTCTACGGTATTGGATACGTAATGCGTGTGCGCAGGACTACTCAATTGTATCATGGATGCGTATGCGCTGAGCGCCTCCGGGGATAAAAATTCTGCTTGCGAAACCCCGAGTGACTCATTTATCCGTTTTTGCTGTTCTATTTCGGTGCTCAGGCGATTTACATGATACGACAAAATCACCGAACTCACGCCGCCCAAAAGCAACGCAGCAACACCAGCTATGCATACAATGGGAACAACCAAACACACCGCATCTTGAACACTCAATTTGCCTTGGTTGAACCGTTTCAAGGTTTTACGCAATTCAGAAGAACGCGGACGGCCAAACTCCTCGTCAAACGAAGTGGTAAAAATAAGCTGTCGTTGTGTAGGAGTAATAACGGTCATACAATGTGATGCAAATTTACGAATGAATATGCGAATCTACAAATTGCGAATTTAATTTTAGAAACATCTTTACTGTATACGCATTATTGGCATGATATTTGTTGATTGGCATCATGCCTGTTATTTTTTCTCAAAAGCACGGAGTTTTGCCGACCTGCTTGAAGGATTTTGCTCTTTTTCTTGTTTCAGCGGCGTAATCGGTTTTTTAGTCAAAATCAATCCTTGATGGTCGCGGGACGCATCTTGAAAAACGTTTTTAACTATCCGATCCTCAAGCGAATGATAACTCAAAGCCACAATCCTGCCACTTGAGCAAAGCATATCCAGTGCGTCGGGAAGCGCGCGGCTGATGTTTTCCAGTTCTTTGTTTACCACAATACGAATTGCCTGAAATGTTTTGGTTGCGGGATGAATTCTTCCGTGGCGGAAACGCGGCGGATATGCTGACATGACGCACGCGACCAATTCGCTGGTCATTGTGATGCGATGTCTTTGACGTTGAAGAACAATTGCGTGCGCAATGCGCCTGCTCAACCGGTCTTCGCCGAACTGAAAAATAATATCCGCAAGTTCGCGCTCGGGCGTATTATTCACCACGTCCTCTGCGGTTTGCTCCACGTCAGAACCATACGTCATCACAAGCGGTTCATTCTTTTGGAACGAAAATCCTTTGCCCGATTCTTCAATGGTCGCGCGCGATAATCCGAAATCAAACAGCACGCCATCCAATTGCCCCATGTGAAACCGTACTACATATTCTTTGATATGCGCGAAATTTCCCTGGACAAACATACACCGTCCGTTTCGTGCGTCTGATGCAAATTCGCTTTTCAAATACGCGATCGCGACAGGGTCCCAATCAATTGCCATCACGCGGCCGCGCGCACCAATATGTTTTAAAATTTCGCGCAAATGTCCGCCCTGTCCCGCAGTTGCATCAATGTATCGTCCGCCATTTCGGGGTTGCAAATACTCCAATGTTTTTTGTAAAAGAACAGGAATGTGCATACTGCTAAATCAGAAATTCTAAGCACTAATGTTCTCGTCTTCGCAAGAACTTTGTTCTTGCGAAGACTTTAATGTTCCAAATTCAAAACATTTTTGATACTAAGAATTTGGATTTTGGTCATTATTTAGAGTTTAGGATTTGTTATTTGGAATTTACCTAGATGCCTAGCTCCATTAATTGTTCCGCAATTTCCCCTGAGTCACGTTCGGTCTTATTTTTGTATTCGCCCCATTTGGAACTGTCCCAAATTTCCAATCGGTTAAATACGCCTGCTACGATAACTTTTTTGGTAAGTCCTGCGTACGTGCGCAAATGGTCGGGAACTAATATCCTGCCCTGGCTGTCCAGTTCAACATCGTGCGCGCCCGCAAACATCAATCGCGCAAACGCGCGCGAATTTGATTGTGTAAGCGGCAACACGGAAAGTTTTTGCGCAAGTTTTTCCCACTCGTCTTTTGTAAACACAAACAAACATGCGTCAAGACCGCGCGTGATCACCGCACCGCCGCTTACTTGTTTGCGAAACTTCACAGGAACGGCCATCCTGCCTTTTTGGTCAATGTTATGCTGATATTCTCCGATAAACATAATAAAATTAACGAATAACGAATTAATACAAATTTACGAATAAACGAATTACAATTACATAGATTACAATCAAGTTTTTTATAAAATATATTTCAAATGGCGAAATCAATGAATAAAATAATAAATTAGTACAAATATACAGATTTACTTATTTCTTTGGCGAATGACTTAGTTATCCACAGTTACCGCCACTTATCCACACACTTATCCACAATTCCCCACCCTTGGTATGTATTCTATGCTACTTGCGCCACCTGTCAAACCTTTGACTTATCCACAGGCTTCCTGAACTTCGACTCCGAGGCTCAATTTCAAGAAGATTGATGAAGAGCTTGCTAAATCCATCAACACTTCGACTTGTCCATATGTCCATAGGCGTTCAAGAATAGTAATAAACCTAAGCCATACTCAATGACGAAATTACAAGAAATGAAACAGGGAAAACGTACTATCCGATTGGACGATCGTCCAATCGGATAGTTAGGAACGATTTATTGGTTTATTCCTGTCGAGCCACAAACAACAAAACTGGGGGTTGTCCCCAGTTTTGTTGTTTGCAAATTTTTAGTGTTTCAAACACTACGCGTTATGTTTCACGATAATCACATCCCCTTCTTGCACCACATATTCCTTGCCTTCAGACCTGATAAGGCCCTTTTGGCGCGCCGCAGTCCACCCTGGAGCTTGTATAAGTTTTTCCCAATGAATTGCGTCCATACGGATAAACTTTTCCTGAAAATCCGTGTGAATCACGCCTGCGGCTTCGGGTGCGGTCATTCCCTTTTGAATAGTCCACGCGCGTACTTCTTTTTCTCCTGCTGTCAAAAATGTCATCAACCCCAGGGTCGCAAACGCTTTGACAATAATACGTTCTAATCCTGATTTTGCAATGCCGAACGATTCCAAATACGCTACTTGTTCTGATTCTGGTAAGTCCGCAAGCTGCATTTCGGTTTTCGCGCAAATGGCAATCACTTGGTCTATGCCTACGCCGAATTCTGCTGCGTATTTTTTTTCAAGTTCATCTGCATTTTTCAAATCGTCTTCCGAAACATTCAACGCAATGAGAATCGGTTTTGCAGTAAGCAAATGCACGTCGCGCGCATACGGCTGTTCGTCTTTTGCTAATCGGATATCGCGACCTGATATTCCCTGTGATAACGCAGTTTTGATTTTTTTCATCACACTCCATCGCTTTTGCGCTTCTTTGTCGGGTGTCACACCGGGGTCTTTTTGCTTATCCAATGTTTGCATGTCTGCCAACAACAATTCGGTTTGCACAACTTCAAAATCTTGTTTGGGAGCAACGCTTCCATGTTTAATAATATCCAGATCCGAAAACGCGCGCACCACATGACAAATCGCGTTCGTTTCGCGAATATGCGCAAGAAATTTATTTCCCAATCCCTCGCCTTTATGCGCTCCGGCAATCAAGCCCGCAATGTCCACGAATTCAACCGTAGCGGGCACAAGCGGCGGCATATGGTCAAGATTTTCAGTTTGTCGAATCATGTCCGCAAGTTTTTCCAAACGAACATCGGGCACAGGCACAACGCCCACATTCGGTTCAATGGTCGCGAATGGAAAATTGGCAACAAATGCCTGTTGTTTTTTTAATAGCGCGTTAAACAACGTTGATTTGCCGACGTTTGGCAATCCGACTATTCCTACACTTAAATTCATATGTTAGTAAAATGTAATAATACACAAAACGTATATAACGTCGAGTCCCGTACAGTGCGATAGCTTTGTTCGGGGCCGACGTTGGGAAGCCCAACAATGCCTACGCTCAGATTCATAGAATTATCATATATTTAATAGATAGAAACCAACACAATGTCGAGTTCCGTTGAAATTTATGACATAAATTTGTTCGGGACTCGACATTTGGTAATCCAACGATACCAACAGATAAATTCATACCACAAATTAACTTACAACTTACAGCTAACAACTAAAAACTATTCCAATATTCTTAAGAATTTAAGAATGGCCTCGCCACGCGACGTAAGTTTGTGGCGCACATTCGCATTGTCATACCGTTTTGCGATTAATCCTGCAAGTGCCATTCTCCGAATATGCTCTGAAGCAGTTTTATAGTTCATGTTGAGCATTTCAACAATCTCTACAACAGATAGTTCCGGCTCTCTATCAAGCAGCATAAGAATTTCTATTCTCCAATGATTGGAAAAACCCTTAACAATTTTTTCTAATTTAGAAAAGGCTTGCTTATTTTCTTTATCCATAATTTATATGTACTTGCGTTTAATCTATTATACGTATGCGTATTATACTACATAACCTTACCATTCTCAAATTCTCAAGAATTTAAGAATGGTTCTAATAAATTACCATTACCCCAAACAAAAAATGAAGCTGGAACTCTATTACCAAAACTCTGTTACTGCATGTTTTGCGTAGTGCATAATGTGGACAACATAGGATTCATCATATCATAAACAAATCTATATTGAATGGAAATCGCATTATGTACGCGATGCCCTACTAAGCAGAACAACCCCCGCTCTTTTGCATGTGCGCGATGTAGGGATCGGACCTACGACCTCTTCGATGTGAACGAAGCGCTCTACCACTGAGCCAATCGCGCATATTTCAGTTCACTATAACATAAAATTTTTAAAACCGCATGAATGAACACTGGCTTTCACACGGCAAAACGCCAAAAGTATTATCCTCCAAACGCTCTGCGCTTGCGTATATGATAAACGAAACCAAAACCAAAAATAGCACAAGCGTTACGACATATCCCAGCGCAAGAGGTTTGTATGTTTCTTTACGTACAGGCCCGAACCTCGAAAACAAAATCTTTTGCGCCCATTTGACATACCACTGAAACCTCTTGCCAAACTCTTCAAGATTAAATTGCTTTGCCTTTTCGTCAATCATATCAGGGCAAAGGAAAAAAATAAAATTAAGCACGAGCAAACCAAACGTAATGGGAACTAAACTCCACAATGACCAATATCCGATTGAGCCAAAAGAAAACAACATCGTCAGTTCGTCACAAATATATCCCGTCCCTATACCAATTGCCATCAATCCCGCGGCTCGAAACGATGTGCGATACAACATCAAGCCAATAAGCAATATGAAATATCCCCAGAAATAATGGTGATAATGCACGCCTTTAATAATAAGTCCGGAAAAAATACCCCATCGCACACTGGAAAAATATAGAATTGCGCGCGTAAACAAAATAATCAACACATACGAAAGCAAAACAATCCAAATATTTTCCTTGATAAAAAATTTCTTTGGCGCCTTGCTGTTCAATTTCATATATATTCAGTATACCAAAAAAATCCGCAGTGCGGGTTTTTTGGCATTTCACGAGAATTTGTTTTTATGCTGCATAAAAACAAATTCAAGCGCATGCATTCATGACCATTCTCATATTCTTAAGAATATGAGAATGGTTGCGTTATACTATACTGACGTATAGTCATGTGGAGCCCCGCGGGTTTACATTCGCGGCTCCTTTTTCGTGGCTTCGAGACGCGGAACCTTCACCCTGTTAAATAGTGCTGAAGGCAATTTAATAGGGTAAACCCTATTAAATACAGTTTCGCTGTTTATCTAACAAGGCAAGCCGTCCCGCACCAATTCCGCTAAGCGGAACTAGTGCGGGACGGGTGCGCAGGTAAATCCCGCACCGGTCCCATTAAACAGTACTGGTGCGTGGATAAAATAATATGAATGTCGCGGATGTGATTCGCAGAGCTTTATTTCAATTCAACACTAGCTCCGACTTCTGTCAAAAGTTTTTTGATATTTTCCGCATCGTCCTTGGAAACATTTTCCTTGACTGCTTTCGGTGCTGCGTCAACCAAATCTTTTGCTTCCTTGAGCCCAAGGCCGGTAATGTCACGCACAGCCTTGATAACTGCGATTTTTTGGTCGCCAACTGCTGTGAGCATCACGGTAAACGCGCTCTTTTCCTCGCCTGCTCCAGCGCCTTCGCCTCCTGCGTTTGCAGTCGGCGCTGCGACAACTGCCGCTTGCGCTTTGACACCAAACTTTTCTTCAAGTTCTTTAACCAATTCGGCAAGCTCAAGCACGCTCAATTTTTCAATTTCTGTAATAATTTTTGCGTATTTGTCAGACATAGATTTAACTAACTACTTATAACTAATAACTTACAACTTATGACTATTTTGTTTTCGACCTTAATATATAACTTATAACTCACAACTTATAACTTATGACCACTTTATTTTCAACTACTTTTTTGAGCCCTCAATCGCTTTCACGGTCATAACAAAATGCGCAAGATTATACTGCAAAGCATACACTAATCCTGAAAGAGGACTCGCAATAGCATTGACTAATTGGCCAATCAAAACCTCACGCGAAGGAATCTGGGCAAGCATCGTGACTTTTGATGTGTCAATAAATAATGCATCCATAAATCCGCCAAGCACTGCCAAACTGTTTTTGACTTTCACTTTGTTTGCGGTAGCAGACACGAACGAACGCACTGCTTTTGCCACATCAATCTCGTTTTGCTGTGCGTACACAATCCCAAACGAACCGGCGTATGTTTCCCAATTCGGAAACGCAAGCCCATGGGCGTCAAACACGCGTTTGACTAACGTTTTTTTCACCATGCGATACCCAGCGTCCAATGCCATAAGTTTTTTCCTGAATTCAGTGACATCAAGCGTTTTTGCGCGCGAAAAATCAACCAAAAAAATAATTGGGTTGTGTGCGACAATCGTTTCCAACTCCGTAAGCGCGGTTTGTTTTTGTTGTTTGGTAATGGCCATAACAATGTATCGATACGAATATACTAATTTATACTAATGATACGAATGGATACAAATATTTGTATTATTTAGTATTCATTCGTTCCATCGACAGGTGGATTGCCATTGTAATTCGAGGTGATACTTTAGAATAAAAAATTCTGCGTTTCCGCAGACAATATGAAATCGAGTATTTCTCGATGGGCAAATTTAATCCTTCCAGAACCCATTGTCTTCGAAATCGCTTTTAGTAGTATAGCAGCAATATAAGTAATGTGCAAGCCCCCACACCAAAATTTGGTGTGGGGGTAAACCCTGATTAAAAATAAACGCAGGCAGAGCATAGCTCTGCCTGCAAAGATGTTGGGTATCTTATTATCCCCCAAAGATATCTAACATCCATTCCAACATTTCTGAATATATCCTGTGGCCATTTTCGCCTAATTCTTTCAAAAAGACGTTTATGGCCTCCACAATACCCTGTCGTGAACAGGGATCTGTTGTAAAGTATGAATATCTTTGGGGACCAAATGCCCCAAAGAAATCATACTTACAGCCGCCGCCTCCGGTGACCATCCATGAAACACTTGCATTTGTGTAGTCATCCCACAAATGCAAGGTACCCTTGCGGGGGTTGAACTCGGCTGCTGTCCAGCCATCGATGACGGCAACCCTTGCCGCTGGGGCAATGCTGTGGATGTAATCCACAGCCCCCTCAATCCCCACGACCATTGCGCCGCGGCACGGCTCGCTTGCCGTACAGGCGGTATAAGCCACAATGGTCACGACGACCGAGACCGCCAGTGGGTCATTTGCAACCCCCCAGACGGTTAAGTCATCAGCGGCAGCTACGCCGCTGACTGCAAGGACTATAGGAACCGAAGAGTTAAAAATTTCATCGGCTCCGATCTGCCCCGGGGCGTAAATTACATAATAATCCCCATTGGGTAGGTCTTGCGGGATGACGGTTGGCGCGATCTCGGCTTTGGTCGCCGGACCGCAGGCCGCGAGCACCATGCTCACGATCACGAGAAAAACAAAAAACTTAAAATTGGTTTTCATTTTTCTGCCTCCTAGCAGAATTATCCGAATCGGCAGGCCAACCGATTCGAGGTTAGATTATGAGAGAACTTTGGCCTGATAAAATATAGCATAATGCGCCATATTCGTCAAATAATACTTTAATACCTTGCATTGACTAAAATGCCGTTATTATGATATTGTCAACAAGATTGCGAAAGGAGGTACTACTATGAATAAAAAAAGTTGCTATCGCAATCCGGCCCCTATGTGGGCCGAGCCCATCAATGATGCCGCATTGCGGCATCAACCGGTGAAAGTAACTCACCAGTGGTATATGGACGGGGTGAAGGTTCGTGAGGAAATTTACGATCCTCATAAACTACGCCGTCCCCCAAAAAAAAGCGACCCTGACATACAAGGTCGCTTTTTCTTTTCATAATATCTATACCCTGTTAGAAATAGCCAGTCCATAAGCCCTACTGGCGCGCTTGCGCGCGGGCGAGATTTCTAACGGGGCATACACAAACATCAAAAATTTTGATATAGTATTGCTATGCCAATCTATC
>Ga0066636_10002277_pt1 | contig 12169 bp, 14 predicted proteins | sample CryGeyCG2014_080_2_FD_62736 | JGI IMG/M metagenome (GOLD analysis project Ga0066636, IMG submission 62736) | Groundwater microbial communities from aquifer - Crystal Geyser CG07_land_8/20/14_0.80 | ecosystem: Environmental > Aquatic > Deep subsurface > Groundwater | place: USA: Utah: Grand...
TGGCACTGTGGCCCGCCGCCGAAGGAAAGACTCCACTCGCTACGCTCGTTCCGTCTTTCCTTCGGGTAACACTTCACCCTGACAGTTCTATTGGGAGATATACCCTGACATTTCTATTGAACTTCTACACCCCAGGAATTTCTTGACAGCCTCCTGAACGGCTTTCCCGTCCGCCTTCCCCTTCAACTCCTTCATCACCGCAGGCATCAGCCTGCCGAAATCCTTCGGCGTCGATGCGCCGACCTGCGCCGCGACGGCTGCGATCCTCTCGGCAATTTCCTCCGCGCCCGCCTGCTTCGGCAGGTATCCCCGGAGGATCTCAAGCTCTGCCTCCTCTTCGAAAAGGGGAAAGGAGAAGATAGGAACTCCTCTCCGTCACTGCCTCCCTCAGATTATCACTCCCCCGCGCCGCGTGGGTTTCCCTCCCCCGTATGATAGCCAATCGGCTTTAGAAATACAATCCGCTCAGCGGACGCCGCCGTACATCGGGACCACCGCTCCATTCACGGGCACGGCCCGCTCCGAGCAGAGTTTGTCGTAAAGCAGTGTTGGAGACTTCATCCCGTTGCAAGTCTCCAGGGGGAAAGGTAACTTGTTTCTTCACAAAACGAGCCGGAAGGAACCTCTCATCGCCGAGAGGCGTTAGGGACACGACGTTGCGTCCAACCAACTCGGGAGTGCTACCGATGCGACATCCTTACCTGACGCTTGTTTTCTGCCTTCTCCCCACCATCGCAGCGGGACAGGAACCATCCACGGGATATCAGTGTCTTCATTGCAGACTGGATCCCTATAGGACCTATTAGAGAAAAGCTGGAGTAATCACATGGCACTTTCCGCATCACTGCGTCGCAGACCTCTCATTGCACCGGTCGTTCTGGTTCTCCTTTTCACCCTTGCGTCTGCAGCTCCTGCCCAACGACAGGCATGGCTCTCGATTCCGCCTGATTCAATTCTGCATCGAATACGAGTCCTCTCCTCGGATTCGCTTGAGGGACGCCGGGCCGGAACACCGGGTGCCGACAAGGCGGCGCGGTATCTCGCCGCGCTCTTCAAAGAATTGGGCGCTCACCCCGCAGGGGACAGCGGCACGTACTTCCAGAGCTTCGACTTTGTCTCGGGCGTGAAACTCGGCCCGTCAAATGTCTTCGCGTTGCAGTTTAAGCCCAACACGCAAGTCTCATCAAACAAAGGGAGTAGACCCTACGTTCTTGAGAAGGATTTCATTCCTTACGCATTCGCGCAAGAGACGACCGTGACCGCACCAATCGTCTTCGTCGGCTACGGCATCTCGGCTCCTGAGCTGAACTACGACGACTACAAGGGAGTCGATGTCAGGGGGAAGGTCGCCCTGGCGCTTCGGTACAGCCCCGACGGTGAGATGAGACGCGGCAAATTCGCCAAGCACACCGGCTCTCGCTTCAAGGCAATCAGAGCCCGGCAGAAGGGGGCTGTGGCGCTCATCCTCATCTCCGGTCCTGCACAAGGGGACGATCAGCTGCCGAAGCTCCGCTACGACAACGACCCGTCCGATGCGGGGCTACCAGTGATCGGGGCGAAGCGTTCCCTCTTCGAGCCCCTCATCGTTGAAAGCCTTGAGCTCCTCCAGGCGAAGATGGACTCGACGCTTGCCAACGTGAGCCGAGAGATCCCGAATGTCACTGCGACGGTCGCGACCGATGTCGTGAAGCTTCACAGCCGGACAAGGAACGTCCTCGGCTGCCTCCCTGGCAACGATCCGACACTCAAGGACCAGGTGGTGGTCATCGGTGCCCACTACGACCATCTCGGATACGGCGGCGAGGGATCGCTCGTCCCCGATACCGTAGCCCTTCACCCGGGAGCGGACGATAACGCCTCCGGCACAGCAGGCATTGTTGAGCTCCTTAGCGCATTCGCCGATCGGGCGCGGGATCTCAGACGCTCGGTTCTTTTCATTGCTTTCTCCGCTGAAGAGGAAGGCACTCTCGGGTCGCAGTACTACGTCAAGCATCCCGCATTTCCGCTGACGGCGACTGTCGGGATGATCAACATGGACATGATCGGCCGAATGAAAGACAGCACCCTCATTGTCTATGGCATCGGAACTTCTCCAATATGGAAGCCGCTCCTTCTTCAGTTCGATAGCGATTCATCGATTCACCTCAAGTTAAATCCGGATGGGTATGGGCCGAGCGACCAGTCGTCGTTCTATGCCAACGACCTGCCGGTGCTGTTTCTCTTCTCCGGACTTCACGAGGATTATCACCGCCCGTCGGACACTTGGGAGAAGATCAATGCACCGGAGGAGGCCAGGGTGTTGAGGCTAGCAGGCGAGGTTGCGTTTGCTGTCGATACGATGCCAGCGAGGCCCCTCTTCACAAAAGCCGACTCCGCACCGGCCCCCTCGGGCGGGAGGGTCTACGGTGTCTACGTGGGTACCGTCCCCGACTTCGGCGAGCAGGTGAACGGCTTCAAGATTTCAGGTGTCCGGACCGGAAGTCCGGCCGACAAGGCAGGCTTGATGAAAGGGGACATCATTGTGAAGTTCGGAAACATGGACATCAAGTCCCTCTACGACTACACATACGCCCTTGGTGAGCACAAGCCGGGTGAGGAGGTTGCTGTTGTTCTCAGGCGGGGTGACAAGATCCTTACCGTGACCGTGAAACTCGAGCAGCGCAAGTGAGCTCTAGCAGCTCGACGGGGGCCGCCAGTGTAGGGGTCCCCCTCAAGCTTCCCACCTGTCCAGCAACGACATCCTCTTCCCCCTACGTCCCCTGTGCCCTCCTGATTTCGTCCTCGCTCATCCCGAAGTAGTGACCGATCTCATGAAGTAGAACCTCGGCAATTCTGTGCCGGAGCTCTTCCTCGCTATTGCAGATGCTCTCAATGTTCCGCTTGAAGAGCTTGATGGAGTCGGGAACAACGGGTGACGTCCCGTACCAGACATTGCGATGCGGGAAGGAAATCCCCGAATAGAGGCCGTACAGGTCATATTTCGAACGCACGCGAGTGGCATGGATATCCTCAGGTGAAGGATAGTCCTCAACCACGATCGCGACATTGTCGACGCTCTCCCTGAAGGGCGGCGGGAGATGCTCAAAAACATCTTCGGCAATAGCCTCGAATTCTTCCGGCGTGAGTTCGATGCTCATAGGCTTAGCCCTGGCGGGGCGACCGATCAGGAATGCCTCATCGCGCGCTATGGTAATCCCAATCCCTGCAAGATGTTCAGCGCGAACCGGAGGGCGCCGCCTCCGCACAAGGTTGAGATGAGAGAAAGACTCACAGATGCCGCGAGCGATACATAGAATCGAAAGGAGAAGAGCGCTCTAACCGCATACGCTATAAGGATTATTAGCCATAGACCGAATGCAGAATCTATGCCTAATGCCAGCCAACGGAGGACCGGATCAGGGACAGCACTCTCTGGTACTCTCAGGAATTGATACACCCCAAAGGCCATGACCTTCATTGGGAGAACGAGGATCAGGTTCAGGACTGCAGGCAGGAGAGCATAGCTAAGCACCCCCCGAGCAGAGGAGAAGCTCACCTTCTTCTTGACAGCCAGCCCCAGAAGCACAAGGAGGAGTGCGAGCAGACAGACTCCGACAAGACCCACGGCCGCACCAGCAATCCCCCCTGCAAGCAGCGCGCCGCCTATGCCTCCTGCAGTTTCCCAGGCAGGGCTGACTGAGAGATAGAAGAACGCCAGCCCGCCACCGCCAAGCATGGAAAGCAGGATTGTGTACGTCTTATGCTCGGCCGTAGCAATGGCCAGGAATGACCTCCCGGGGGATTCGATCACCCTCCAAGCAGTCTGAAAGAGATCCAGCGCCGCGAGACGCTCTCGTAGAAACGCACCACATCTGCGGCACTTCCCGGCGAGATCACGGTTGAGTTCGCCGCAGACTGGACAGGGTGTCGTACCCGTCATCAAACCGGCTCAAATCTTGCTGTGAAATGGCGGAGCAACGGCGGCTGGTAGGTAATCCGGTACCCTCCCAGCCGCTCCCTTGCGAGGTACACCTCCCCCACCGCTTCCGCCACATAGTCAATATGGCTCTGCGTGTAGACTCGCCGTGGGATGGCAAGGCGGACGAGGTCGAGGATTGGCGGTATGAACTTCCCTTGAGAATCATATTTCCCGAACATGACGCTGCCAATCTCCACCGCACGGACACCTCCCACATGGTAAAGCTCAACGACGATCGACTGTCCCGGGAACTCTTCCTGCGGTATCTGGGGAACAAACCGCCTTGAATCGAGGTACACGGCATGCCCCCCGGTCGGGAGGAGGATTGGAACCCCTTGTGATAGGAGCTTCTCACCGAGATATTCAACGGAACGGAGCCGGTACTCGAGATACCGCTCGTTCACGCCCTCTTCGAGACCCTGGGCCACGGCTTCGAGATCCCTCCCCGCCAACCCTCCGTACGTCGGGAAACCCTCCGTGATCACAAGGAGGTTTTTCGCCTTTGTCGCGAGATCGTCGTCATTCATGCAGAGGAGGCCCCCGATGTTGACGAGAGCATCCTTCTTCGCGCTGAACGTGCAGCCATCCGAGTATGAGAACATCTCGCGGACGATCTCTATGATCGACCGGCTGCCGTACCCGGACTCCCGTTTCTTGATAAAGTATGCGTTCTCCGCAAAACGGCACGCATCCAGGAAGAGAGGGATTCCGAACTCCTTCGCGACTTCGCTTACCGCTCTGATGTTTCCCATGGAGACCGGCTGTCCCCCGCCGGAGTTGTTCGTGACAGTGAGCATGATGAGGGGGACATTGGACGGTCCCCGGGAGACAACGAGGTGGCGCAGCGCATCGACATCCATGTTCCCCTTGAAATCATAGATGAGCTCAGGGTGTCTTCCCTCCTCAACCGGAAGGTCGACCGCCTCTCCCCCGGGAAGCTCGATGTTCGCCCGCGTCGTGTCGAAGTGTGTATTGTTCGGTATCGTCTTCCCGCTTCCCCCGAGAATGGAGAAGAGGATCCGTTCAGCCGCCCTCCCCTGATGCGTAGGGATGATATGTTTGAAGCCAAACAGGTTTCTCGCAGCGGACTCGAGGCGGTAGAAGCTTCTCGCCCCGGCGTACGACTCATCGCCGTCGAGGATGCAGGCCCACTGCTTCGCGCTCATCGCTCCCGTGCCGCTGTCTGTCAGGAGATCGATCGTCACATGCTCTGCCTTGATGAGGAATGTATTATATCCCGAAGCCCGAAGGATCTCATGCCTGTCTTCAGGCGTCGTCATCGGGATTGGCTCGACGGATTTAATCTTGAAGGGTTCGATGATCGTCCGCATGGTAGATCCAGACTCCTGTGGAAAAGCACTGCAACGCAGAAACAATTTACCGGAAGGATGAAAAGAAAGCAACGGCAGACGAATGACGCTGTGCGATCTATCTTTCCCTAAGCGCTGACCAGAAAGCAGCCGTGCCAGCTGCGAGCGCGGCCGCGAACAGCAGCCAGGGGAAACCGGGGGGAACGTTCCGCTCCATGACCGATCCGACATTCCACAGAAAGACGATGACGATAGCAAGGGCCGACCCAATGAGCAGCACCCACCGGACCCTGCCGACCTGCACCGGCCGGCCGGTCTCGGCTCTCGACAGAGTGACGATTGCTCCGACGACAAGGAAGGCGGAGACAATCAATGGAGCAAGCACAGGAGCGGTCCAGGGAAGCGGGATGAGAAACAGGACATCCCAATCCAGGACCGAGGCCGGCCAGCCGATGATGACTATGAGGAACACGTAGTAGAAGATGTCCCACACTCCGAAGGCGAGCGAGAAGAAGGAGAGGCGCTCGAGACGCCCCGGGGAGCCTGTCAGATACGCCAATGATCCGAGCATGACGATGGTCGCCGCCTCTCGCGCGACCTCAATCGACACCATCTCCCGGGCAAAGCCGGCAACGGGAAAGGAGAACCCTTGCGGATAGTAGATGCTGCGAAGATAGACCACGACCGCCGCCTCCGCGTAGCCCATGGCAACCGCGTAGACCGCCACGACCGCGATCTTCCGGCGCAGGGACAGGCTCAATACCATCACCTCACGCCAAATGGATCGTTCTGATTTGTGACGAGATGTCTCTCGCCGCCTCCGTCCGCGGCGGGCTGCGGCACACGTTCCCACGGGATGGCCCGAACGAACGAGCCGAACTTCATCTTCTCTTCAAGCCTGCAGGACCAGACGATCTCGTCTTCCCACACGGTGATATCCGGACAGCCATCGCACATACTCATTCGTCCGTCCGGGAACGTATCAACCGGTTGTATGATCATCACGCTCTGCAGGCAGAGCGGTCTAACTGCGCGCAGCGGGTTTCTCAGGAGAGCACTTGTGTATGAACGCAGGATACTCGATACCCCGGGGTCGACGGGAGCGAGGAGAAGCATCAGTCTCCCTCGCCTGAGGACAGCGGGCGTCGTATAGGCAAGGTACCTTCCCTTCAGGAGATGATGCAGCGTCTGCGTGAGCTCCATGTACCGCGGCCCCACGTAGCCGTAGATCCTCTCCTTCGTCCCCATCCGTGCTGTCATGAGCCACTTGAACGAATCCGGTTTCTCAGTCCCGTTGAGGTAGGCGCACGGCTGGAAATCGGGGTACCGGGTCCGGATTGCGCCGACGATGTCCTCCGCCATGATCGTCTGCTGCTTCTCCTCGACGACGGAGTAGACAAGCGATCCCATTTCCACTCTCTCCGCACCCGCGTAGTACGCAAACTCTCCGGCAGCGGCCGCACGAAAAGCGATGAAGACCATCGTGTGGACAATGTCAATATGTTCCTGGGCCCAAGCAAGCATGAGGGGAGTGTACTCGAGCGTGTCTGAGTAGACGGTCGAGTTGAATGCGCAGCAGATGCCCCCCGCTTCGGCGAGCATCTCCGCATAGGAGAGCCGCAGTTCGTTCAGATCGACCTCGTTCTTCCCCTTCCAGTGCGGCCGGTGCTGCTTGCTGTCGACATGGAACGTGAAGCCTACCACTCCCGCCCTCTTCAGGTCGCGGAGGAGCTCCCGTGTGAGTGCCTGGCCATTTGTATTGACGATAGGCTTCAGCCCGCCGTCGGTGACCATGCTTACAATTTCAATGATGTCGGGATGAAGGAGGGGATCTCCACCGGCGATGGATATGCCGTCAGTCTTTCGGAGGGATTTGAAGACCCGGAGCTCGTGGCGTATCTGGGCAAGGGTCTTGTGACCGCCCGGGACGTTGGCCCGGTAGCAACCCTCACAGGCAAGGTTGCAGGCCACGGTCGGCTCGAGCCATGAGATTGCATTGTCGGGGAGCGTCCAGGGCAGGCGGTAAAGTGCGTTGTGATCAATCTTCGTCTCCATCTTGTGCCTCCTCTCAGGGCCGGACAAGCGCTGTTTGCTGTGAAGCCGACCTTTGACCACGGAAACGCGAGGGCGCGCATGGGAAGAGTATACAAAGGAACATGGACGAATTCAAGTGGCAGCGAGGATCATAGGGGCGGCCTCCACCTCTCTCGGTTCCACTGTTTCAGTTCGATCGTGATGTTCCCGAGAATCACCTTCATCTTCGCCTTGATCGGGACCGCCGCCTCATCATCGCTGAACCAGCCCGAGAAATCCCCGGTGAGCCCGAACATTCCGCTGAACTTCGCCTTGCCGTCGAACTTGACGACCCGGACAGGCTTCTCTAGCGCGCTGATCTTTTCCACGGTTTGCCGATTCGTAAACCGGAAGGCCGTGGCCCCGATTTTTCCGTACACCATCGTCGGCACCTGGAGCTCCTGCTCTGTCCGGGCGCGCCCGCGTGCGAAGTACAAAAGCGAGAGCGCGTCCTCGAACCACTCCTTCTGGATTCTCAGCGTATCGAAGACCGACTCCCTGTACGGCTGAGAACGGAGATCCTTCTGCCATGTCTGCTCGACGATAAGGGTTCGATTTGGGAGGTTGTAGAGGTAGTTCAGCCCCCACCACTCCCCGTTTTTCTTCTCCAGCGATCTGTAACCGCGGGAATAGAAGCCGGTGTCCATCTCCGTCGTGGAAATCGCGTGTAGGTCCACGAACGGAACACCGCGGTACGAATCGATGAATGCCTGCACCACGTACCGCAGTTCTCCGCCGTCAGTCTTCGAACGGAGCGTCTTGACCCTGATCTGGCCGAGCTTGAAGACCGACCAGCTCACTTCGTACGTGAGGTCCTCGCCGACGGACATGACACACGTGTGGTTAGAAACCGGCCCATCCCCCCTCCCCGGGTCTCCTCTGCCCACACCCGGCCAGAGTGCGAGGACGGCCGGCAAAATCAGACTCCATATCGCAGCTAAGATCGGCATTGCTCCTTTCTCTTGGTGGCCGCCTCCCTCATCACGTAACAATCAGTACAGTTGTACGCCGGCGGCAGCATGAGAAACCACAGAAGGGCCAGCGCCGTCCGCAGGGTAGGTGACAGTTGCATCACAGTAGATCTCCTCATGTACTTCGTTCGCGTCTCCCGTGGTCCCTCCGCACACCAGTGCGCACGGCGACACTGTTACAACAAACCCAGCCAAAGGCTGGGAGGACAATCAACACTCATGAGCGCTGCAACACGCTCTCTGCGGAATCACCCGCCCATGGCGAGCTCCCTACAATTCCTCCTCGGAGGCATAATGCATGAGCGAGCGAACATCGTACTTTGTCAGTTTCTCCCTTCCCCGGAGGAAATCGAGTTCGACGAGAAACGAGACTCCCACAACAACGCCTCCCTGCCCCTCGACAAGGCGGCATGCGGCCAGCGCCGTCCCGCCCGTGGCAAGGAGGTCGTCATGAACAAGCACACATTCTCCTGCACCGACGGCATCGATATGCATCTCGACGGCGTCGGTTCCGTATTCAAGTGAGTACTCCTCACGCGCCGTCGCCGCGGGGAGCTTCCCCGGTTTCCGTATGAGAACAAACCCGGCGCCAAGTAGGTAAGCAAGGATGGCTCCCAGAACGAAACCTCTCGACTCGATGCCGGCGACCTTTTGAATCCCCTTGTCCCGGTAGACGTCGAAGAGGTCTCCCGCAGCTTTTCGGAGAGCTTCCCCGTTCTTGAGGAGCGTCGTGATGTCGCGGAACATGACACCTTTCTTCGGGAAATCACGGACGCTGCGGACATACCCTCTCAGGTTTTTCTCCACGGGTGGCTCCTCCTACCAGGTGATCCTCTCTTTCCTCAGAAATGCCGAGACCCCCTTCTTCCAGTCGTCTGTCATCCTGGCGACGGCGTTCATGTTGGCCGCGTAGTCGAGCTGGTCCACAAGGTTGAGTCCTGTGAGCTTCGCAAACATCTCCTTTACGAGCCCCATGGAAGTCCCGCTGTTCTCTTCGAGGAGATGCCGGACATATTCTTCCACGAACGCGTCGAGTCCCTCCGAGGGCACAAGCTCATTGATGAGCCCGATCTCATGTGCCCGCCGGGCGGTGATCGGGTTCCCCGAAAGCACAAGCTCGCGCCCGTGAGCCTCGCTCACTCTCCGCAGGAGGTACACGAGGAGGACCGCGGGGATGAAGCCGATCCGGACCTCCGGGCAGCCGAACTGCGCCTTTGTATCGTCCGCAATAATCAGGTCGCATGCGGAGATGAGAGCAAGCCCTCCTGCAAGTGCCGGCCCCTCGACGACCGCGACAACCGGTTTCTTCATCTGGTTGATGGAACTGAGGAGCCTCACGAGGGAACGGCAGTCCTTGAGGTTCGTCTCGAAGTCCGCAGTCGATATCTGCTCGAGGTAGTCAAGGTCCGCCCCCGCGGAGAACACGGGTCCCGCCGCGCGAAGCACGATCGCTTTGACGTTCGTATCTTTCGCGGCGGCCACGAATGCGTCAGTGAGCTCGGCGACCATTGTATCGTCGAGCGCGTTCCGCTTCTCAGGCCGGTTCAAACAGATAGTCCCAACACGGTTCGCGGCGGTGTACTCTATCCGTTTGAATTTCATACAGACCTCTTGTTTGGTGACTCGGATGGGAGATGAGTGCGGTGCGAATCCGCCGGCGAAGCATTCCTCTCTTTGCCTCCGCCGGCCGGCTCCGGGAGGGAAAGCTGAATCGCATCCCTCCCCGCGCCTCAGTGACTACCAAGATAACTCTTCGATGGAGGAAACACAAACGAAGAAAACCGCGTGCAGCGATGAACGATTTCACCGCCGGCAATTGTGAGATGGACCGAGAACTCTTCATCGAGGACGGCGATGTCCACCCGCATTCCCGGCGCGAGCAACCCTCGTGTCGCTTCGAGCCCGAGAGTACGCACCGGATTCAGTGACGCCATCTGCATCGCTGCCGAGAGCCGTGATAGTGTCGCCGTCGATGGTGAGCGTGGAGTGTTCTTCGAGCCGGAAAGGAGTGACGATATGTGCGCCGCGGAGGATGAGGCTCATGCTGTCGTAAGGGATGATGCCGCCATCCTCTTCAGCTCATGCAGGTTCGCCGCGGGGTCTCCGTGACCGAAGACCGCGTTCCCGGCGACGATGACGTCGGCGCCTGCGGCGCAGACGGGGCCGATGGTCTCGACCGATATACCTCCGTCGACCTCGATCAAGGGAGCGCCGCCGCCGAGCTTCTTGCGCAGCCCCGCTGCATCCTGAATCTTCACGGTGGCGTGATGGATGAACTCCTGGCCGCCGAACCCCGGGTTGACCGACATCACGAGGAGGAGGTCGATGTCTCCAAGGATGTCTCCAACGAGCTCGACCGGCGTGGCTGGATTGATTGCGACACCCGCCTTTGCGCCGAGCTCCTTGATCATGTGGACGACATGCTGGAGGTGGGGGCACGCCTCGAGGTGGACCGTGATGATGTCAGCCCCCGCCTCGCGGAACACCCGAAGGTACCGCTCGGGCTCGACAATCATGAGGTGCGCGTCGAGAGGAAGTGCGGTGACGTGTCTTACGGCCTTCAGCATGAGCGGACCGAATGTGATGTTCGGAACGAACCGGCCATCCATCACATCGAGATGAATCCAGTCTGCGCCTGCGCGCTCGACAGCGTCAATTTGCTCGCGAAGCCTTAGAAGGTCCGCCGACAGGATCGATGGAGCGATGAGGGGCATGGGCAAGCTCAATTCTCGACAGAGGGAATCTTGCTCGACGGGGCCTGCGCGACAAAGAGGTCCACAGCGCTCCCTGCAGCCGCGCTTGTCCCGGGCCTCGGATACTGGTCAAGCACTGTGTTGGGCAGATACCGATTCGACACCTGGTACGTGACCTTCCCCGGCCTGAAGCCTTCCTGGGCCAGGAGCCGCTCGGCATCGCTGACAGATTTCCCGACGACGGCCGGGACCGCCACGAGCGCGCCGCTGCGGCCCGAGCTGACAGTGACTGCCACTGCGGCTCCTTGCCGGACCGCCGAGCCCGCCGAGATCGATTGGTCAATGACAGTGTTTTCCGGGAACTCATCGGACAGGATGTACTCAATCGCGCCGAGGACGAACCCGTCACGCTCCAGGGCGAACCGCGCATCGCGGATCGTTTTCCCGCGAACGCCGGGGACCGCAGCTTTCTGCTCGCCGCCGCTGACGATCAGGTAGACCCGCCTTCCGCGCTTCACAATCTGGTTTGCCTCGGGAGACTGCTGGACGACCACGCCTGCGGCAAATTTCGGATCGAGCCGCGTCCCGCCCTCCCTGGGTGAAAGTCCCGCTTCCTCAAGCCGTATGAACGCTTCCTGCTGTTTCAGCCCCACCACGCTTGGAACCTGCTCTGTCCCCCAACGGTTAACGTACCATGGCATGATGAAATTGTCGAAGACGAGAATGATGACGAGGAGGGCGCCGGCGAAGGTTGCGGCCTTGATGAGGAACTTGCTGTGGAAGCGTTCTGGTGTCCGGTCTGCCATGGCGATTTGAAATATATGGAAGCATAGCGTATAATTCAATCTTGATATGACGAACGATGCCGCATCAGTCGTCGTTCCAGTTTTTCGAACTTCTGGAGGGAGTGAAAGGGAGAAATCATGCTACTCATCACCGGAGCCGCCGGGTTCATCGGGAGCGCATTCACCTGGGCGCTGAACGAGCGCGGTCGGAACGACCTTGTGCTCAGCGATCTTTTCGGCGCGGGAGAGAAATGGAAGAATCTTCTCGGCTGCCGATTCAACCGGTTTGTAAACCGCAATCGGCTTTTCGAGGAGCTCGCATCGGAACCGTGGGCGAAATCGATCGAGGCCGTTGTCCACATGGGGGCGCGCACCGACA
>Ga0066636_10002279_pt1 | contig 12167 bp, 9 predicted proteins | sample CryGeyCG2014_080_2_FD_62736 | JGI IMG/M metagenome (GOLD analysis project Ga0066636, IMG submission 62736) | Groundwater microbial communities from aquifer - Crystal Geyser CG07_land_8/20/14_0.80 | ecosystem: Environmental > Aquatic > Deep subsurface > Groundwater | place: USA: Utah: Grand...
TCATTCCAAACCAATAAAGATCAAATTTATCATAAAATTTTGAAAACTTTATCTGAATATCTTTATGATTTACATTACTCTTGTTTTCATTCCTTATAATCAAATCTATTCCTCTATCATCTACAATATTGTCGTAAACATCAAAACCCAATTCAGTTAACTTTCTTATCGCTATCAATTCTCCGATTTTACCTTTTCTTTTAGGATTTAAAATCATTTTGTTATTGTTTTACAAAATAATAAATACTTTCTGAAAAGCGAGCATTATCTCGCTCAGTTCTCATAAGTACTGGCCGGTGGTAGACTTTCTCAATTCTGTATCCACAAACAGTAGCTACTTCTGGGTAAAGATTATCTCTGTCGTTAACTACTACAAAAATTTTTGCTTTTGGCCTCAAAAATCTATTCATATTTTGAAATACCGCGATTATATCTTTTTTATACTCCTCTCTTGCTTCTTCGCTTCTTCCTTTTGAGGCCGGGCCAATTTCCTTGGAGTCATTATTCTCAAATCCAAACAGTTCGTAGGCATAGCGATGTTGGTCGTGGTAATCAATTAGGCCTACATAAGGTGGAGAGGTAAAAATACCATCGAATTTGCCTCCTTTGTATTCCTTTACTTTTTTAAAATCAATTTCTCTTGAGTCACCCTGAATAATCTTCATAACATTATTTGTACGCAACCTATCAAATTCTTTTACTCGTCTTATTGTGTCCCAGCTATAACGGTTAATGAACTTCATTGCTTCATTTACTGGTTCACAAGTTCTATGGTGTTTTATACAATAATATTTTTCTCTTATTGGTTTCTTTGGTCTAGCTAAATCGTAATGAGGAATTAACCGAGCGCTTCTTGTGGCACGACTTAAAATAATTTTAAGGATATCTTGATTTTGGTAATTTTTTATTTGGTCCTTATAAAATAAAATCTCTTGTAATGCTCTATCAGAAAGCCAGGTATTAAGATATTCGCTGTCCGTTTTATATTTCTTGCAAGACTTATTAAGAAAAGTTAGCTGAGTTTCGCCTTTGGTAAGCCACTTACTATATTCTTTTGTTTTAAAAAGAATATCTTTAATCTCTTTCTCTAAAAGAGAGGTATCATATTTTTTTGTTTTAATTTCTGCGATGAGACAGTTGAAATGCGATATTTCTATACCAGCAGAGGGCATGCCCAATATGTTTGCTTCAACGAGTGTGGTGCCCGACCCTAAAAAAGGATCAAGAATCCAATTTCCTTTATTGAAATAATGTTTCAAAAATACCTCGACAAGTTGAGGGATAAATTTTCCTAAATAAGGATGTAAACGATGGACATGTTTTGTTCTTTCGTATTCTCGAACATTTACAAAAGAAAGATCCACTCCATTTAGAGATGTTTCGAAATTAGCCGGAATTTTAATTTTTGGCGTAGAGTTTATTTCCTGCATATCTGAGGTCTTTTTTTAGTTTAACTTATTTTTTGTTTTTTTCAATTGTTCAAAACCCCCATTTTTGAATACAAAATAAGGGCGAGGGAGCGAGCCCCCGCACCAGAGCGAAGCTCGGTACGGGGTAAACTCCGCGAGCGAGCGAGCAAGCCAAAAAGAGAATAGAAATAACACTGAAAGTGTATATAGTCGGGGGTTATGAATTTATAATATAGTCAAGTTAATTGTGATTATTGGAGGGCCCTTTGGAAGTTTTTGGCTTCGGCTTCTTCGATTGTACAGAGCCATTGATCTTCTTTGAGAAAATTGATGCTGGTCTCATCATAATATTTGTCTCCGGGAAGGTGATAAAATTTCTCGCCTAAACGGCTGATATTGCCTTTAATCAGGCATTTATAGTCGAATCTTTCCTCTCCGCATTCGCCCCAAAGCCCTAAAAAATCTCCCTGAGCTGAAAGGGCAGCCTGAACCAACTCATCCTGATAGAGAGTATTGAATTTATCAAGATAAAATCTGGCATAGCCTTCTTCCAGAAGTTCGAGATTGACAAAGGTTTCTTTTTCCCCGAATTCATCTACGGTGTAGACATAGGCTAAGGTCCGGCCAAATTGATCATATTTATCTATATCGAATTCCAAAGTTATTTTTTGGTCTAAAACCAGGTCTTCATTTTTTTCTTTAGCTTGAGAACCAAAGCAGGATTCATAATCTGGGCCCTCGAGCTCAGGGGTATCAATTCCCAGATAGCGAACCACAAAGATTTCGTCATTCTCAATGTCTCTTACTCGAATGGTGTCTCCATCAATCACTTCCTCTGCTTTAGCTTCTTGAAATTCTGAAAGATGGGGCTGGCCTTGGTAAAGGTTAATTCCTAATATAGAAAGCAAAAGGGCTAAAAGCCCGAGGAGAATCTTCAATAAATCTTGTTTATTTTTCATTCCTTGTAGGAATTAATAATTTTATCTAATATTTTTCTTTTCTCTAATTTCTTTTTCCAAATGATTATCAACAAAGGATTGGTTTTATACATAAAAATTGTGCCCCCACCAAGACTCGAACTTGGAACCATCACCTTAAAAGGGTGTTGCTCTACCAATTGAGCTATGAGGGCTTTCTGGTTTACTGGTTTACTGGTTTACTAGCCAACTAGCTAACTAGCTAACTACACACCTTCTTCTTTCAACTTTTCTAATAGTTCTTTTTGCTTCTTGGTTAGATTTTTCGGGGTTTTAATTTCTAATTTAATATAAAGATTTCCTCTCCCAAAATTTGAAAAATGAGGAATTCCTTTTCCGGAGATTTTTAAAATTTTTCCTGACTCGGTACCGGCAGGAATTTTCAATAAAATTTTCTTCTTTTCTAAAGTAGAAATTTCTATCTCATCTCCTAAACTTGCCTGGGAAAAAGTAATAGGAAGAGTTACATACAGGTCATCCCCTTTTCTTTTAAAAACAGAGTGGGGTTTAACATAAATTCTAACATATAAATCTCCTGCTTTCCCGCCTCTTCTTCCAGCATCTCCTTTCCCGATGATTTTTATTAATTGATTGGTATCAACTCCAGCTGGAGTAGGAATATTAATTTCTTCTTCTTTTTTGATTCTTCCTTCTCCTTTACAGACATTGCAAGGTTTTTCTGGCATTACTCCCTCCCCTTGGCACTCCGGACAAACAGTATATTGGGTGAAAGAACCAAAAAAACTTCTTTTAATCTGTTGAACTCGACCGGTTCCTCGGCAAGTAAAGCATTCTTTAACTTTAGTTCCAGGTTCAGCTCCGCTTCCCTGGCAGCGAGAACAATTTATATATTTTAAAAGCTTAATCTTTTTTTGTTGGTCTTTTAATACTAATTCCAAAGGAATTTCTATTCCAACTTCAATGTTTTTTCCTTTTCTAAAATCTTTGGCTCTGGTAGTAGAAGAAAAACCTCCACTAAACATTTGTTCCAGAATGTCCTCTAAATCCATACTTTCTTGCCCAAAACCTTGGGCAAAGTCTTGCCAGCCAAAATCTGAACCGAAACCAAAACCGGTTCTTTCTCCAGAGCCAGCGCTTCCATCAAACACTCTTCCAAATCTGTCATACTGAGACCTCTTTTCTTTATTGGAAAGAACTTGATAGGCCTCGTTAATTTCCTTAAATTTCTTCTCATCTCCGCCCTTGTCGGGATGATGTTTATGAGCCAATTTATAATATGCCTTTTTAATTTCGTCTTGAGACGCCTCGCGCGAAATACCCAAGACTTGGTAATAATCCTTCATACGAAAATTTTCAATTATCAATTTTCAATTATCAATCAATTTTCAATTATCCAATTATCAATTGAAAATTGAAAATTTAAGAATTGATTGAAAATTGGTCATTGAAAATTGAAAATTATTTTTCTTTATATTCTCCTTCTTCAGGTTGAGTTCCTGGTTTTTCTTTATTCTGACCATACATTTGAGCGCCGATTTTCTGAATTGCCTGGGATAATTCCTGAGTTTTATTTTTTATTTCTTCTATATTATCACTTTCTTTAACTTTCTTCAAATCCTCAGTTTTTTGATTAACTTCTTGCCGAATTTCAGAGGATACTTTATCACCGGCATCTTTCAATGTTTTCTCAGTAGTATAAATTAAATTATCTGCCATATTCTTAGCTTCAATTAAATCTCTCTTTCTCTGGTCCTCTTTTGAATGTATCTCAGCTTCTTTTTTCATTTTTTCTATCTCTTCTTTAGACAAACCAATTGAACCTTCAATTTTTATAGATTGAGAACGGTTAGTGGCTTTGTCTTTTGCTGTTACAGTTAAAATTCCATTAGCATCAATATCAAAAGTTACTTCAATTTGAGGAATTCCTCTTGGGGCTGGTGGAACTCCATCTAAAATAAACCTCCCCAACGACCTACAATCGTCAGCCATTGGTCTTTCCCCCTGCAGTACATTAATTTCAACAGAAGTTTGGCTGTCAGCGGCAGTGGAATAGATCTGGGTTTTAGAGGTAGGAATAGTAGTATTCTTGGAAATCATTGCTGTATCGACTCCTCCTAAAGTCTCAATCCCTAAAGAAAGCGGCAAAACATCTAAAAGCAAAATACTTTTCATTTCTCCTTCCGGCGCCCTCCCCTCTTCTTTGGCGGTTAAAATTTCGGCTTCAATCGCTGCCCCCATAGCTACTACCTCTTCGGGATTAATAGATTTATTTGGTTCTTTGCCAAAAAAATCTTTTACCGCATCTTTTACCGCCGGAATTAAAGTTGTGCCACCAACTAAAATCATTTCATTAATACCAGATTTGCTTAAGTTCGCTTCCCCTAAAGTCTCTTTTATTCTTTCTATTGATTTTTCAATTAAATCTCGGACCAAATCTATAAATTGAGAGCGAGTGAGCTTGTAGTATAAATGTTTTGGTCCAGAAGAATCAGAACTGATAAAAGGAAGATTAAATTCTGTTTCCTGGGAGCTGGAAAGTTCTATTTTTACTCTCTCTGCAGCTTCCTTTAACCTTTGGAGAGCCAAAGAATCTTTTGATAAATCAATTCCTTCATCTTTTTTAAATTGTTTTATTACCCAATTAACTATTTTCTGGTCAAAGTCATTTCCTCCCAAGTGAGCTTCCCCTCCGGTAGCAATAACTTCAACCGTATCCGGAGCTATATCTAAAATAGTAATATCAAATGTACCTCCTCCAAAATCATAAACAATAATTTTCTTGGGCTCTTTTTTCCCGAATCCATAAGCCAGGGCAGCTGCCGTAGGCTCGTTAATAATTCTTAAAACTTTAAAACCAGCAATTTCAGCTGCGGCTTTAGTAGCCTTTCGCTGACTATCATCAAAATTTGCCGGACAAGTAATAACCACATTTTTAATATCCTGGCCTAATTTTTCTTTGGCATCCAGTTTTATCTTTTGCAAAATCATAGCTGAGATTTCAATAGGGGTATACCATTTATCGCCCATCTTAACCTCTACTCCGCCGTCTTTCCTTTCCCTGGTCTCATAGCTTAGAGTTTTTAATTCATTTTTAACTTCGGTATCAGAAAATCTTCGTCCAATAAATCTTTTAACCGAATGAATTGTATTTTTTGGATTAGTGATTGCCTGGCGTTGGGCTAGAATTCCGGTGAGTCTTTCACCAGTTTTTGTTAACGCCACATAAGAAGGTATTAAAATAGAACCTTCTCTGCTTTCTAAGCATTTCGGTTCACCCTCTAATATGGTAGCCATTTTTGAAATAGATGTTCCTAAGTCAATACCTAAAACCTTAGCCATAAACTATAAAATATTTAAACATAAAAAACATATAAGCATCCTTTTAAGCGTTAAGATGTTTTTAAATGGTTAAATAATTAATGATTATCTATATTTTATTTTGAAATTTTTACTTTAGCGGGCCTAATAACCTTGCTATGTAATTTATAACCCCTTTGAACTTCTTCAATAACTATACCGGAATCTTTTCCTTGAACCTGAACCTCTTCTACTACTTCTTGAAAATTTGGGTCGAATTTCTCTCCCAGGCATTTTATTTTCTCAACTCCCTGGTTTTTCAAAAAATCTTGTATTTGGTTTTTAATCAATAATAATCCTTTTATATTCTCATTCTCTTTTAAGTTTTCTGGCAGCTTTTTCTCAGCTAAGTCAAAATTATCTAAAATTGGAAGAATCTTTAGAATCAAACCCTCATTGGCATATTTAAAAATTGTCTCTATTCTTCCTATCTCTTCTTTTTTATAATTCAAAAAATCTGCTCTTTCTCTTTGCCATCCATTTAAGTATTCATCTTTTTGTTTCTGACATTCTTCAAGTCGTTGTCTAATTTCCCTTAAATTTACCCCGTTAGAGATTTGTTCTCTTTGCGTTTCTTTTTTACCCCTGTAATCTCTAACGGGGTTTATTTCTTCTTCTTTTTTCTTCTCTTCCATTTCACTAATTTTCTTAGAGACTTTCTAATGTTTTTGCTAAAGAGTTGAGCAAATTAATATTTTTCTTGTAAGCCATTCTTTTCGGTCCTAAAATACATAAGAATCCTTGGATGTCATTAGGAAAATGGCATTTAGACACTATAATACTGAAATCTTGCGACCTCGCAAATGGAGACTCCCTTCCAATATAAACCTTTAATAGCAAATTTCCCAAACTAATAGATTCTATTTCTTTCTCAAAATTATCCATCATTTTTACAAAACGGAAAATAAGCTCAGAATTTTTAAACTCTGGCTCCTGAAAGACTTCTTGCCAGCCCTCTTTCCAGAAAAACTCTGCCTCTTTTAGATAAACCACAGAAAAACTTTCTGATGTTCTGGCTAGACTTTGAGCAATCTCGTGGGTAAATTTTAGAATATTATCATTGCCCGATAAAAAGTGATACATTTTTTTAAAATCTTTAAAGAATTCTTTATCATAATCTTTAAAATTTGATTCTAAAAAATCATTTACAAAAAATCTATAACCCTTATCAGTAGGGACTCTGCCCGAAGAAATATGAGGTTGATTAAGATAACCAATAGAGGTCAGCTCTTGCAACTCGTTTCTAATGGTGGCAGGGCTAAGGCCAAAGTTGTGTCTTTTTAACAAAAGCTGAGAACTGATTGGCTTGGCTAATTTAATATAATCTTCAATTAGAGTATTCAAAATTTTTGTCTGGCGATAAGTAGCATTCATTAATTTTATTATAGTCATTTATAATTAGCAGTCAAGGATTTAGATTGCTAACTTACAACTTTACAACTTACAACAAAATGAAACGATCGTCCTGATTTTTATGTATTGCTTAACCAGGTTAAGCACAAGTATTGCTTAACCAGGTTAAGCACACAGGTTAAGCACAACTAAGAACTATATTTTTGGGCTGGAATTTGTTAAAATATCTTAATTAATATGGTTTCAACTAAAATCAAAAATTATTCTTTAATTTTATTATTAATTCTTGCCATTGGAAGTTTTTTTAGATTGTGGCAATTAGAGACTATTCCGCCAGGACTCTGGTCAGATGAAGCAATTAACGCCAATCAAGCAATTTCTAGTCCCGGGGAAATATTCTATCCCGAGAATCAAGGCAGAGAAGGTCTTTTTATGAATTTAATTCATCTTTCTTTTTCAGTTTTAGGAATCTCTATTTTTTCTTTTAGAATAGTTCCCGCTATTTTAGGGATATTAACAATTCTTGGCTTATATCTCCTTGCCAAAGAATTATTCAAAAATGAACATATCGCGCTCCTATCTTCGTTTTTCTTGGCAACTTCTTTTTGGCATATTAATTTTTCTCGGATAGGTTTCAGGGCAATTTTAGTGCCTTTTATCTTAGTATTCGCCTTTTATTTTTTATTTTTGGGTTTTAGAAAAAAAAGTTTCTGGCCCTTTTTAGCTTCGGGTATATTTTTTGGCTTAGGATTTTATACTTATATCGCCTTTAGGGTAGCAGTAATTATTTTGATATTTGTTTTAATTTTTTGGTGGTTTATTTATAAAAAACAAGGTTCCCAGAAAAAATATTTTCAATTTACCATTCCTTGCCTTTTTCTCATTTTTTTAATAGCTCTTCCCATCTGTTTTTATTTTCTCCAAAATCCATCAGATTTTATAAGTAGGGCTGAAGGAGTATCTGTTTTTGCCCAAGATTCCAATTTTCCTCTCTCCCAATTTAAAGCTTTCTTCATCAGCGCGGGAAAACATTTAGCAATGTTCAATATTTATGGCGACCCAAATTGGCGCCATAACTTCTCCGGGGCTCCTGAGCTTTTTTGGCCAATAGGAATTCTCTTTTTAATTGGACTTTTTCTTTCAATTAAGAAAATTTTTACGAAAAAATCACCTGCCCTTAGCTACTGGACATTAGTGGTTTGGTTCTTGGTAATGCTCCTGCCAGGAGTTCTCAGTTATGAAGGTCTCCCCCACTCTTTAAGGGTAATCGGAGTAATTCCTGTTGTTTATATCTTTGCAGGGATAGGAGGGGTTTTTATTTTTGAAAAGATTAAAAAGTTTTTAAAATCACCTAAGTTGTTTTATCTTGTTTTAATAATTTTTTTGGTCTTTATTACTTTCTCTCAATTTCACAAATATTTCATCTCTTGGGGGCAAAATGAAAAAGTAAAAGAGGCTTTTTCCCAAGATTTAGTAGAAATGGGAAATTATCTTAAAGATACTCCTTTAGAAATTAAAAAATATGTAATAATCTATGGAGGTGATATGCCGGTGGAAACTATAAAATTTATTTTAGAAACCTCCAAAGAAAAGCACGAAGTAAATTATATCTTGCCCACGGAAATCTCCTCAATCAAAATAGAAAAAGAAACTATAATTTTACCAATGGAAAAAGACGAAGAATTACTCTATGAGCTTTGGCAGAAATTTCCTCAGGGAGAAATTCAAAGCAAAAATAGATTTTGGGTATACAAAATTAATTATTAACTTCAAATGAAATTGCAAAATCGTCTTACTAATATTATCGCCGCTCTCTTATTAATTCTAACTTTTGGTTTGGCTACAAGCAGCATAATTAATGATTCTTTAACTTTTGATGAAACTGCTCACATTGGGGCTGGTTATTCTTATCTAACTAAATTAGATTATCGGGTTAATCCCGAACATCCCCCTTTAATAAAAGACTTAGCCGCCCTACCTCTCCTATTTTTAAATCTAAAATTCCCTGAACAATCTTTTGAGAAAGTGAATCCAGCTATTTGGTGGACCCAGTTTGATTTTGCCAATGATTTTATATACAAATCAGGAAATAATCCTGACCAAATTTTAATTTTTTCCCGTTTGCCTTTAATTCTTCTTTTTCTAATTTTGGGTTGGCTTCTTTATTTCTGGAGTAAAAAATTGTTAGGAAATTGGCAGGCTCTTTTAGTTTTAACTTTCTTCTGTTTTTCCCCAACCTTTTTAGCTAATGGAAGACTGGTAACAACCGATGTCGGAGCAGCCCTTGGGGTAGTTCTTGCTATTTATTTCTGGTTAAGATTCTTAAAAGACCCCAATAAACTGAATATAACTTTAGCCGGCTTAATCTTCGGCTTCAGTATTTTAATTAAATTTAATCTAATTCTTTTAATTTTCCTTTTGGGATTTATTACTATAATTTGGGCCTGGCTAAAAAAAGGAAATATTTTGAAATATATTTACTTTGGACTTTTAGCAGGAATTCTGGGAATGGTTTTAGTCGTCTGGCCAATTTATAGAATTCATATTTTAAATTATCCGGCTGACCTGCAACTTGAGCAGACAAAAGAAGTCTTGCTAACTGCTGGTTTGCCTAAAACCCTGAAAGACATAAATATTCTTTTGGCAGAAAATGAAATTTTAAGACCCTTCGGAGAGTTCTTGTTAGGGTTGAATATGGCTACTAACCGAACCACAGCTGGCAATACTACTTACTTTATGGGGACAATTTCGGCCGAAGGGAGATTGGGTTATTTCCCAATGGTTTATTTAATAAAAGTCCCTTTGGCTTTTCATATTATTACAATTTTGGTTTTGCTTTTTGCTGCCTATAAATTAAAATTTCCTTTTTGGAAAAATACTGGAAAAAGATTAAAAAAATGGATTAATGATTACTTTCCTCAGTTTTCAATGATTATTTTTTTAATAATTTATTGGGCTACATCTCTGTCGGGCAACCTCAATATTGGAATAAGACATATTCTGCCAACTTTTCCCTTTATTTATATTTTACTAGTCTGGGGTATCTCTCATCTATTCGAAAATTTAAAAGGAAAAAAAGGCAAGATGATCGCCTCAGCTATTTTGATAATCCTTGTTTCCTGGTATTGTTTTTGCCCAATTTCAATTTTCCCTTACTTTATAGCCTATTTTAATGAGTTAGCTGGTGGGCCGGATAATGGTTATAAATTCGTGGTGGATTCAAATTTAGACTGGGGCCAGGATTTAAAAAGACTAACAAAATGGGTAGATAAAAACCTGCCTGCCGACAGGCAGGTCTATCTTGATTATTTTGGTGGAGGAGACCCAAGATACTATTTAGGGGAAAAATATATTCCTTGGGACCGAACCAGGACAGAATCAGAATTCCCTAAAGGAAATTATTTAGCTGTTTCTGCTACTCAAATGCAAGGCCAAAGAGCAAACCCTGTTTTAGGATTTGACCAGGAAACTTTCCAATATTTCTGGCTAAATAAATTTGAGCCCCCTATTACCAAGATTGGTTATTCTATTTTTGTTTATTATATTCCTGATTAATTTAAATTTGGTTTATTTTATTATCGCCTGATTACCAAATCTTAAATCTATGTATTCTAAATTTTTTAATGCATCCTTAGAAATTTTTTCTTTTAAAAGTATCTTTAATTTTTCAAGTTGCCAATCTAAGTTTTCTTCTGGGTTTAAAAATATTTGTAAACCTTGAGGCATTTTAACCGCTAATTTGTCTGAAAAAATAATAAATTTTTCAATTTTCTCAAATCCCTGCGCCTTCTCTAATTCTTCTTTTATTTTTAGAGTTAAAGATAAAAAATCCTCTTTTTCCATTTTGCCTCGGGGTATTAGACTATCTATCTCATTTTTTTCTTCAATTATTATTAATTTATCAATATTCTCTTTCTCAAACATCTCAAAGGCCTTTCCTTTTTTATCTACCAAGTGACAATCTTTTTCCTCATTTTTACACCAGAGAGCAAAGGGAATCCTTTCTTTAACTTCTAAAGTTAAAACATTGGGAAATTTTCTTCTCCAAACGATATCTTCAATTTGAGGAAAATGTTCTAAAAGCAAAGCAGCCTTATTAAAAGGTAATAAAATACTTTTGCTATCAAATTTTTTCCCTAAAAATTCAAAACAAATGCCATAGTTTTCTTGAATTATCTTTTTTAGTTCTTCGCTTGAGAAGGTTTTACTTTCTCTAATCTCAATTTTTTGGATTTGGAAATAGGGAGAAAAATAAAAAAGATAAAAAATAGTTAAAATAAAACTAAATAAAACAAAAAATCTATAAAAATAAGAGCTTTTTAGAAAATTAAGTCTCTTTTTTCTTTTAGCTTTATGCTTTCTGTGAACTCTTTTTAATGAAGCCTTTGACATTTTATAAATTTCTTTTCCTTTTTCTTAGTTTTTCAAAAAGAAAAGTTAACCAATACTTTTTTGACAAGGGCAAGTCTTGGGTCTTGCAATATTCTTTTGGATAACCCCCAAACCCTATTTTAAACAAGGTTAAACCTGTCCAAGGATGTCCTCTTGAAATTTGGAGTTTGGGATTTCCATTTTCTGTTACAGTAGAAAATGGCGCTATCCCCCAAAAATTGTAAGTATGACAGCCTCTTTTTTTTGCTTCTAATATTGCTTCCCACTGGATTAAATAAGAAACCGGAATTTTTGGATACTTTGAAGAGCTTGCTCCCTGATGATAGAAAGCAATTCCCTGCCAGAAAATAATCATAGCCGAAGAGATAACTTCATTTTTGTATTTTCCTAAAAACAAAGCGATATTGTTCTCATTGCCGAAAGTTAAAAATTCATTTTTTAAATAACCCCAAAAAAAAGGGGTAAAAGAATGACGCCCGGCAGTTTCTTGGTAAAGTTGATTGAAATTTTCTACATCTTTTACCTCTTTGCTTTGTAAAATTTCAATATCTCTATTCTTTAAACCCTGCCTTATTAAATAGCGGGTGGTTTTTCTCATTTGAAGTAAAAGTTCCTGTTCTGGAGGGGTTATATCTAACTCCCAGGTTAGTTCAGGATGCATATGGATTGGAGCATTTCTAAAACCTAAATCTTCAAACATTTTCTCATCTTCTTCATT
>Ga0066636_10002287_pt1 | contig 12157 bp, 13 predicted proteins | sample CryGeyCG2014_080_2_FD_62736 | JGI IMG/M metagenome (GOLD analysis project Ga0066636, IMG submission 62736) | Groundwater microbial communities from aquifer - Crystal Geyser CG07_land_8/20/14_0.80 | ecosystem: Environmental > Aquatic > Deep subsurface > Groundwater | place: USA: Utah: Grand...
TTTTCGGCCGAGAGCCTCTTCCAGATCGGCGATCAGCCGGATAATCTGCGGCGGCGAGTCAAAATTGATCCGGTAGAGAATCAGCCCGCCCGCATGTAACTCCTTAAAATGACGGACAATCTCCGGAGTGATCCTGGTTCCGGGAATACCGATGACCAGCCGTTCGCCCACCAATTCTGCTAATTTCATGGTGATACCATTTTACCGATGCAAATAATTTTTTGATACGATAATTTGATTCTTGATGGAAATCCAAACCTTTTTTCCCGGCGGCAGCAGTCTGACCTGGCAGGATTACTCTGTCCTGTTGCTGCTTCTCGTTTTGCTGATTTTTGTCGGCATTTACTTTGGCAGAGAAGAAAAATCAACGGATGACTTTTTCCTGGGGGGGAGAAAAATCCCGTGGTGGGCGGCTTGTCTGTCGTTTGTGGCCACGGAAATCAGCGCGGTAACCCTGATCGCGGTTCCCGCCGTCGCTTATATGGAAAACTGGGAATATGCCCAGTTTTTCATCGGTTCTTTTCTGGCGCGAATCGTCATCGCCTTTCTGTTTATCCCGGCTTTTTACCACTATAACTGCACCTCCATTTATGAATTTTTAAAATACCGGTTCGGACCGGAAACCCAAATCGCCGGCTCGATCCTGTTTTTCATCACGCGTCTTTTGGCCTCCGGCGTCCGGCTGATGGTAGCTTGTTTGGCGGTAAGTATCTTAATCGGTTGGCCGATCATCCCGACTATCCTCCTTTTTTCGGTCATCTGCATTCTCTATATCGCCTGGGGCGGGATCAAGGCGGTAATTTGGACCAACGTGGTTCAAGCCCTGACCTTCACGATTGCGGGAGCGGTCGCCATCGGTTTCCTGCTCTCCCGCATTGACGGCGGCGCCGCGGCCGTTGTCACGATTGCCGGCGCGGCTGGAAAACTGAAAATCTTCAACTGGGGACCGGGGTTGTCGGAATCCGGACTGGCAGAATTCCTGAGGAGCCTGTTCACGGATCCCAACCTCTTTGTTCTGGCGACTTTGAACGGGTTTTTTGGATCTATGGCGGCCTTTGGAACTGATCAGGAGATCATGCAGAGACTTTTGACCGTGGAAACGCGCCAAGAAAGCCAGAAAACCATGCTTCTGACCCCCATCGGCAGTCTTCTGGTGATGGTCATCTTCCTATTTATCGGCGCTTGCCTTTATGCCTTTTATGCTCAGCATCCTGGGATGCCTTTGCCGGCAAAATTAGACAAAATTTTTCCGCATTTTATCGAGCAGACGATGCCCCCCTTGATGAGAGGGCTGATGCTGGCGGCGATTGTGATGGCGAGCATTGACTCGCCTCTAGGTTCCCTGACTACTTCATTTGTAACGGACATTTATCGTCCGGTGATTTTTAAGTCGGGAAATGAACGCCACTATCTTTTAGTTTCAAGGGTTTGTGTGGTTATTTTTGGCATTATCTTAGGGTTCACCGCCTACTTTTTCAGCCATTTTGACAAATTCCTCTGGCTCGCGTTTAAAATTGGCGGGGTCACCTACGGATCTTTACTGGGAGTTTTTCTCCTCGGTCTTCTGACCAAAAGACGATGCAACCGGGTCAATGTCGTCGCCATGGCTCTGGCCGCCCTGGGAATGCTGGTTCTTTTGATACTCTCCGAGAAGAACATCTTCCCGCTGGGATGGACCTGGCTTTTGTTGATCGGCACGTTTTTGACTTTTGCGGCCGGTTGGATTTTTGGAAAAAAAGCCGAGGGCAGGGGAGAATCCAGGATCCGGGGCGCGAGGACTCCTTAATCTTGAGGGGGCGCCGAGGGGGGAGTTTCGCAGTATTCCCGGATAAGGCGGGCGGGAAACTCGTGGGTGAGGCGGACCGTCAGTTTGCTATGCAGTGCCCAGGCCTCGTCCGGGGTACGGGACACCACGGTAAGCTCCGGCTGGTTCCAGTGCCGGGGCAGATAGAAAAAATTGGCCTCAAAGATGGCGGTCTCATAGAGGTTCTCATCCTTGTGGATGGTGGACACCACGAATCGCCGCCGGGTGGGCCGGTTTTTTACTTTATTGAATAAGCCTTTTTCTGCCATAAATGTACGATACCCCGGCATCTCGGGACTATTGCGGGATGCTCCTGGATTTTTTCTTGGCCGGCGCCGACCCCGCGGCGCCCATCGCCACCTTGGCCCGCCGCTTGCGGCTGGATTTGGCGACCCGGGCCCTGCCGTTGCTGGCCTTGGCAAACCAGAGCTTCTCCTCCGCCGGCGGCAGCTTGGCGATGGGCGTCCCGGCCAGCTCGAAGCCCTTTTCAATCAGCGGCCGCAGATCGGCCCACTTCTTCGTGCTCCCCATCATGGCGACGATGATTTCCTGGTCGCCGTTTTTAAACTGCCCCACGTAGGTGTGCTTGGAGGCCCGGGTGTACCCGGTTTTTCCCCCCACCGCCAGGGGCGTGGTGAAGAGGAACCGGTTGTGATTCCTCACTTCCCGGTCTCCCTGGATGGTGAAATACTTGGTGGCCATAATCTTGGCCAGTTCCGGGTTGTTCATGGCCCGCCGCAGCATCAGGGCCAGGTCTTGGGCGGTGGAATACTGATTCTCCGCCGGCAGGCCGTTGGCCGTGGCCAGGGTCGTGCGGTAGGCGCCCCATTGCCGCACCTCCTGGGTGAGCTGATGCGCAAAGGCCGGCTCGCTGCCGCTCACCTTCTCCGCCAGGGCCCGGGCGGCGTCGTTGGCTGAAGACAGCAGGAGGGCATAGAGCAAATCCTGCACCGTGTATGTCTCTCCCGGTTTGATGCCGATCTTGGACGCCGGCGCCGACGCCGCGTAAGGGCTGACGCTCACTCTGTCGGTCATTTTCAGGTGCTCCACCACCGACAGGGCGGTCATAACCTTGAGGGTGCTGGCCGGAGGCAAAAAGAGCTGGGGGTTAAGGGCTAGTAAGATCTTGCCGGTCTTGGCGTCCATAATGACAAAGGAGCGGGCGGAGACCTCAAATCCTTCCTCATCTTCACCCGCGGCAAATCCTGCTGCCATTGCCAAAATTGCCAGAACCACAAAAACCGAAAGTCCATATTTGACGCGCAAACTCATGTAACCCCTTAAACCCGGTAATGATCTTCAGACCCGGCGGCCTCAGTAAAATATGCAGCCTTATACTACAAAAAAATTCCTCGCTTGGCAAACCAGAATAGCCGGGAGGGGACAGAAAAACCGCCAGCCGGATGAATTAACCGGGAATGGCGTCCGGATGCTGATTGCGGTAAGTGGAGTTGGGAGGACGCGCCTCACGCGCCATCCTTGGGGCGCAAGACGCTCCCTCTAGAAGGAAATTACCTGTTGGGCCCAGCTGGGTATTAGCCGGCTTTCTCCAGTTGTTTCAAGTAGTCCGCCGGTGAGTAATAACCGGGAAACCGTTGCACTTCCTGGCCGTCGGCTTCGAAAACCAGGGTGGTGGGCGCTCCGGTGACGTTGAATTTTTTCACGATGTCCATGTTCTTCCGCCCGTCCAGACGCACCGGGATGTACTTGGAATTTACCTCCTGAACGACTCCCGCATCGGCATGGGTCTCGCTGTGCAGACGCATACAGTGGGGGCACCCGTCCATATACAGTTCCAACAAAACGCGGCGGTTTTCTTTTTTGGCCTCTTCCAGGGCCGAGTCCCAGCTGTCCCGCCAGTTTATTTCTGCCATTGCCTGACTCCTTTTCTTCAGGGGATTTTTTCTGTATCTCCAGGTCGGCAATGGCCGCGCCCCAACTGCGGCGGATTGTTTCAGCCCTTGCCGCCCGTATGATTTGTAATATAAGATAAGATGCGTCTCAGCAAAGGCAAGGACAAATGGCCATGTTTGGGTATCCGCTTGGAAAAGTTGTCAGTGGCCAGTGATCCGGGAAAAAAGTAGGCTGGCATTGCCCACCAGCCTCATTATGCCTGCTTTTTCTAGTTCATCATAAGGTGAATTTAGGCAGGATGGGGGCGGTTCCGGCCCCGAAACGGCAGCCGGCGACGCTCAGGTCTCAGTTTAAACTCCCAGGCGATCTCTCTCGTCAGCCGGATGTTATCAGATAACGGGGCAGAAGTCAGTTTTTCGCAGGCAGGTCCGGCTCATTCCCTTCAGGCTCCCATCCCCTTGAACCCGTCCAATCCCCCGGTATCCTTCAGCCTGAGGAACTCCTGGAGAAGTTGCTTCTGTTGCACCGAGAGCTGGGTGGGGGTTTGGAGGTCCACGACCACCAACAGGTCGCCGGCGGATTTGCCCCGCAGGCCGGGCAAACCCAGGCCGGGAATGCGGAAGCTGGCCCCGGGCTGGGTGCCGGGGGGAATAGCCAGGCGGGCTGAGGCCGTCAGGGTGGGAACCTCCACTTCCGTCCCCAGCGCGGCCTCGACGAAAGAGATTTGGGAGCGGTAATAGAGATCTTGGCGCTTGCGGGTGAAGATGGGATGGGGGGCGACGCACATTTCCAGGTAGAGATCCCCCGGCGGCGCCCCGTGGCGCCCTGCTTCCCCTTCTCCCCGGAGGCGCAGGCGGGTGCCCGTATCCACCCCCGGCGGGATATGCACCTGGATCTGCTTTTTTTCGTTGATGACCCCGGCGCCCTGGCAGGCGGAGCAGGGAGAAGTGATGATGACGCCGGCCCCCTGGCAATCCGGACAGGTGTTGAAGATTTTCAGAAGCCCCTGGGACTGGCTGACCTGCCCCTTACCCCGGCAGCAGGAACAGGTCTGGCGCGGACAGCCGGGTTCCGCCCCGTCGCCCTGGCACCGCGGGCAGCTGACGCGGCGTTCCACACTCAGGCTGGTATCCAGTCCCCGGGCGGCTTCCTCCAGGGTCAGCACCACCGGCTGTCGCAGGTCCGCGCCGGGTTGGGGCTGATCCGGCCGGTTCCGGGAGCGCCCGAAACTGAAGAAATCCTCGAAGACCTCCCCGAATGAGCTGAAGATATCCTCGAAGCCGCCTAAGTCCAGACCCGCCAGCCCGGCATCACCGTAGAGGTCGTAAAGCTGGCGCTTTTCCGGGTCGGCCAGGACCTGGTAAGCTTCGGAAATCTGTTTGAATCGGTCTTCCGCCACCCGATCCCCGGGGTTCTTATCCGGGTGATACGTGAGGGCCAACCGCCGGTAAGCGGTTCTGATCTCCTCCAGAGTCGACTCCCGCGAGACCTCCAGAATTTCATAATAGGTCGGCATCCCGAAACAACCACAAACCCCTTGGGATTACAAATGTCGGCTCACCTTGGATTTGCTCATAATGGTTATCATCCGACTAGCCATTGTCAAGGATGGCCGCGCCGGGTTGCCGACAAAATCAGGCGATTTCTTGGGAGGGAGGCACCAGACGACCGAGGCGTTGGCCCAGGTCCGGGGACAGGTCGTACACCGCCACCACTTTGGACCGGCTTTGGGCGCCCAGGGTGAGCTTGAGGGAACTCTTGGGGAGGTTGAGGGATCGGGCCAAAAAGTTGATGAGTTCACGGTTGGCCGCGCCTTTTTCCGGCGGGGCCGCCAGCCGGACCTTGAGGCGGTCGCCGTACAGGCCCACCACCTGGGTGCGCTGGGCCCCGGGCGCCACCGTCAGGCGCAGCAGGTATCCCTGGGAGGTAGGCTGAAAAAAGGGGGACATGAGGCGCAGGAATCCGCCCTCAGCCGAGGCGCAGCGCCAGATCCACCAGGGTGGAGATCAGGAAGCGCTGCAGGAAAACGATGGCCAGCAGTACCAGCAGCGGGGCGAGGTCCAGACCGCCGAAGACCACGGGCGCCCGGCGCCGGACCCACCCCAGGACCGGTTCGGTGACGTTGTACAAAAACCGGACGATGGGGTTATAGGGGTCGGGATTGACCCAGGACAGGAGGGCCCGGGCGATGATCACCCACATGTAGATCGTCAGGGCCAGGTTCAGGATGGTGGCTAGAGCTTCGATCAAGTGTCTGAGGGCAAACATTTCCCAGGTCTCCGAGGTCTAAGTATTTGGTATATATATAGACCCGGGGCCGAGCCCTTGTCAAGCCCGCCGCCTGTGGCGTCCGTCGCCCGGGTGGTCCACGGAACCCGGTCCCTGACCATTGCACAAGCCGGGGTCTTTCCTTATCATTAAGGCAATCAGGCGGCGCCGGTTGCCGGCAGAGCGTCTGACCCCATAGGCGAATCTCCGATCCTGGATCCGAGCGAAGAGTGATTCTGACCATGCGCCAGCTGATGTGGGAGCTGAAATGAACCCGGTGCGGTTTTCCACCTTTGCGGCCCTGCGCCACCGCAATTTCCGGCTGTTCTACTCCGGCCAGATGATCTCCCTCACCGGGTCCTGGATGCAGTCCGTGGCCTTCAGCTGGCTGGTCCTGGTGCTCACCAACTCCGCCTTCTACCTGGGCCTGGTGGGGGCGCTGCAGACCCTGCCGGTGCTCCTCTTTTCGTTCCTCGGCGGGGTGGTGGCCGACCACGCCTCCAAGCTCAGGCTGCTCTTCATCACCCAGGCCGTCCTCATGCTCCTGGCCCTGGTCCTGGGGGTGCTGGTGGAAGTCAAAGTGGTCCAGCTCTGGATGCTCTGCGCCCTGGTCTTTCTGTCGGGCACGGCCATGGCCTTTGACATCCCGGTGCGTCAGGCCTTCATCGTGGACCTGGTGGGCAAACCGGACCTGCCCAACGCCATCGCCCTCAACTCCACCCTGTTCAACGCCACCCGGGTGATGGGACCGGCGGTGGGGGGCGTGATCATCGGGGCGGTGGGCATGGCCAACTGCTTCTTCCTCAACTCCGCCAGCTTTCTGGCGGTGCTCCTGGCCCTCATGCTCATCAAGCTGCCCCCGAGCCAGGCCGCGCCCTGGAAACCCTTTCTCCTGGCCTGGAAGGAGCTCAAGGACTACCTGCTGGATCGCCGGGAACTGAGGCTGATCCTGGTGCTGATGACCACGGTGGCGGTCTTCGCCATACCGTATTTCGTGCTGCTGCCCATTCTGGCCCGGGACACCCTCGGGGTGGGGCCCCGGGGCTTCGGTCTGCTCATGGCCATGAGCGGCCTGGGGGCCTTCGCCGGTGGGCTCACCCTGGCCCGGCGGCTCACGCGCCGCCCGCCCATGCCCTCGTTTCTGGCGGGCCTGGGCCTGTTCCTCCTGGGGCTGATGGGTCTGGGGCTCTGCCGCAACTATTACGCCGCCCTGGGCTGCATGGCGCTGGCCGGGTTCGGCCTGGTGACCCAGCTGTCCACCGGCAACAGCCTGCTGCAACTCCACGTGCCGGATGAACTGCGGGGCCGCCTCATGAGCCTATTCGGGGTCATCGTCATGGGCTTCGCCCCGGTGGGGAGCATCTTGTACGGGGTCGCGGCGCACTACGCCGGCGCGGGTCCGTCGATCACCGGCGGCGCCTGCATCGCCGCCTTGGTGGCCGGGGGCGTGCTCCTGAAGAACCCGGCCTTGCGCCATTTCGGCTTCACCGCGCCGGCATCCCCGGCCCCAGGCCCTATCCCGCCCCCCATTACGCCCTTTAGCGGGTGATATAAGGCCCCGACTTTTCTGCGGTTTAATTTCATAGGGCGGCCCGTGGCCGCCGGAATTCGGCGGGCATGGCCCGCCCTATGAAGACTCAAATTCAGTAGCACAGGCTTTCTAGCCTGTGCGAGGATTTTTGCACCGCCTGGAAAGGCTGTGCCACCCGAGGGGAAAAAGCAGGGTGCGCCGGACGCAGCCCACATGATGACCGGCTTCGCCAATCCTGAGGCTTGGCTGAAAGCTGGCTGCTGATAGCTATTTATCTCCCGAAAACCCTTGTCAAGCCTCGATAGTTCTGTTATAAACAATAGATTTGAAAAATTCTCACGCGCCGTGAGGGCGGGCTGGTGCCGACCACAGGTGATCGGTGGCCCCGCCGGGATGCGGCGCGGCGGACCAACCAGGAGGAAGTTTATGTCGTATGTCACCATGAAGGAGTTGCTGGAGGCCGGGGTCCACTTCGGCCACCAGACCCGCCGCTGGAATCCCAAGATGGGGCCTTACATCTTCGGGGCCAGAAACGGCATTCACATCATCGACCTGCAAAAGACCGTCCAGTTCTTTAAAGTCGCTTACAACTACGTGGTGGACACGGTCGCCAACGGCGGCATCGTCTTGTTCGTGGGCACCAAGAAGCAGGCCCAGGACGCCATTGCCGAAGAGGCCAAGCGCTGCGGCATGTTTTACGTCAACCACCGGTGGCTGGGAGGCATGCTCACCAACTACCAGACCATCAGCCGCTCCATCAAGCGCCTCAAGGAGTTTGAGGCCATGAAGGAGGACGACACCCTCAAGCGCTTTCCCAAAAAAGAAATTCTGATGATGGAAAAGAAGGCCGCCAAGCTGGAGCGCTCCCTGGGCGGCATCAAGAATATGGGCCGCCTGCCGGATATCGTCTACATCGTCGACCCCCGGAAGGAAGACATCGCGGTGGCGGAAGGGCAGAAGACGGGGATATCGCTTCTGGCCATCGTGGACAGCAACTGCGACCCCACGGAGATCACCTACCCCATCCCGGGCAATGACGACGCCATTCGCGCCATTCGCCTCCTCACCTCCCGGGTGGCCGACGCCGTGCTGGACGGCAAGAAGCTGGCCGAAGAACGGCTCCAGGCCATCACCGACAAGGAGATGGCCGAGGCCGAGGTCGAGGCCGAGACGCCGCCGGTGGTGGAGGCCCCGCCCCCGGAAGCGGCGGCCGCGGCGGAACCCGAGGCTTGACCGGTAGTCCTGGCAGTGCATAAGCTTTAAGGGGTTCACGGTTGACTAAAGGCGCAACCAACTGTAGGGGCGGTGCCCTCACCGCCCCTGCGTGGCCATGTGCAAGGGGGTCGCATCCAGGCTGAGGCGGTCTCGGCTGGGCCATACTGCGGTCGCCTGTGCTCGCCTTTGGTCGTCTGAGGTCAATCGGAACCCTCCATTCTAAGGAGGCACACGTTGGAAATTACGGCTGAATTGGTAAAAACCCTGCGTAATCAGACCGACGCCGGGATGATGAATTGCAAGAAAGCGTTGAAAGAAACCGGCGGCGACCTGGAGGCGGCGGTGGCCTACCTGCGCCAGAAGGGCCTGGCCGTGGCCAGCAAACGGGCCGACCGGGTTACCTCCGAAGGCGCGGTCTGGGCGTCCATCGCCCCGGACCAGAAATCCGGCATCCTGCTGGAGGTCAACTGCGAAACGGATTTTGTAGCCAAGACCCCGGCCTTTGTGGAGTTAGGCGCCAGGCTGACGGAGCATTTGGCCGCGGTGGCGTTGGAAAGTGTGGAAGAGTTGCTGACCCAGCCCTGCCCGCATCGGGCTGGCCTCACGGTGACCGATTACCTCAATGAAGTGATCGCCAAGACCGGGGAGGCCATCCGCATCCGGCACTTCACCCGCTATCAGGGCGACCTGGTGACCGCCTACATCCACCACAGCGGCAAGATCGGGGTCATGCTCGAGTTAAGCGGCGGCGGCGCCGTGCCCGGAGCCCTGGCCGCGGCCAAGGACCTGGCCATGCAGGTGGCCGCCACTATCCCTGCGGCCGTGGGCCGGGAGGAAATTTCCCCGGAGCTCATCGCTGAGGAAAAGGCCATCTACGCGGCCCAGGCCCAAGAGAGCGGCAAGCCGGAACAGATCATCGAGAAGATGGTCACCGGCCGCCTGGAGAAATTCTTTAAGGAAGTCTGCCTGGTGGAGCAAACCTTCGTGAAGAACCCGGACCTCACCGTGACCCAATTCCTCAAGGAAGTGGGCGCTTCTCTGGGGGGCAAGGAACTGAAAGTCAAACGGTTCATCCGCTACCAGGTGGGCGCTTGAGCGAGGGTCCCATGGCATCGGCGCCCCTCAAATATCGCCGCATCCTCCTCAAGGTGAGCGGCGAAAGTCTGGCTGGGGAGAAGAAATTCGGCCTGGACCCCAACACCCTGAGAGCCATCGCCCGGGAGATCAAGGGCGTAGTTGACCTGAAGGTGGAAATCGGCATCGTGGTGGGCGGCGGCAACATCTTCCGGGGCCTGGAAGCCAGCGCCCAGGGAATTGACCGGGCCGTGGCCGACAACATGGGGATGCTGGCCACCGTGGTCAACGCCCTGGCCCTCCAGGACGCCCTGGAGAAAGTCGGGGCGCCCACTCGGGTCATGAGCGCCATCACCATGAACGAGGTGGCGGAGCCCTATATCCGCCGCCGGGCCATGCGCCATCTGGAAAAGGGCCGGATCGTGGTCTTCGGCGCCGGCACCGGCAGCCCCTACTTTACCACGGATACCGCCGCGGCCCTGCGGGCCACCGAGATCGGGGCCGAGGCCATCCTCAAGGGTACCAGGGTGGCGGGCATCTACGACCGGGACCCGGAAAAAGACGCCCAGGCGCAGATTTTTTCCCGCCTCACCTATTTCGAGGTCCTGGAAAAATCCCTCCGGGTCATGGACAGCACCGCCATCACCATGGCCATGGAACAGCATATCCCCATCATCGTCTTCAAATTGCTGGAGCCGGGAAATATGAAAAAGGTGGTGCTCGGAGAAGTGGTGGGCACCATCGTGGAGACGCGCGGCGATGAAAGATGAGGTCCTCAACGAAACCAGACGCAAGATGGACAAGGTCCTGGAGGCCATGGCCCGGGACCTCTCCCGGGTGCGCACCGGGCGGGCTTCCGTGGCCCTGCTGGAAGGGATCAAGGTGGAGTGCTACGGCACCACCATGCCCCTGGACCAGGTGTCTTCCCTGGCGGCGCCGGAGAGCCGGCTGCTCACCGTCCAACCCTGGGATTCCTCCGTGCTGGGGGATATCGAAAAGGCCATCCTCAAATCCGACCTGGGCCTGAATCCGGTCAACGACGGCAAGATCATCCGTCTGCCCATTCCGGCCCTCACCACCGAACGCCGGAAGGATCTCGTCAAGATGGTGAAAAAGATGGAGGAAGAGGCCAAGGTGGCCTTGCGCAACGTCCGCCGGGAAGCCAACGAAGATTTCAAAGAGATGAAGAAAGAGAAGATCCTGGCCGAAGACGACGCCCACCGGGGCCAGGATGAAGTCCAGAAGATCACCGATGAATACACCAAGAAAGCGGAAGTCCAGGCAGCCGAAAAAGAAAAGGAGATCATGTCATTTTAAAGGGGTTTTGGGTTTTCAGTTTTTGGTTTTCGGTAAAATAAATTGGCTCATCGACTGCATTGCCTATGAAGTCGGCTGAATTTGCACGGGAAACTGCTTTACAAGGGGCCGGGGGATCGCGTTGACGGATAATTCCAAGCCTCTGGACCCCCAAAAAATCCCCCGTCACGTGGCCATCATCATGGATGGCAATGGCCGCTGGGCCCAGCGCCGGGGGTTTCACCGGGTGCGGGGCCACGTGGCCGGCGCCGAGTCGGTCCGGGTGGTGACCCGCCTGGCGCGCCAGCTGGGCATCTCTTACCTCACCCTCTTTGCCTTTTCCGAAGAAAACTGGCAACGGCCCGGCATGGAGATACGGGTCCTCATGGCCCTGCTCCGGCGCTACCTGCACCGGGAGCTCTCCGAGATGCGGGATAACCAGATCGCCCTGAAGGCGATCGGCGACCTGTCGCAGCTCCCCGAGGCGGTGCAGCGGGACCTGGAGCAGACCATCGCCGCCACGGCCGCCGGGGCCCGGATGGACCTGACCCTGGCCCTGAGCTACGGCGGGCGCAGCGAAATCGTCCATGCGGTTCAAAGCCTGGCCCGGGAGGTCGCGGCGGGGCTTCTGACGCCCGAGGACATCGACGCCGCCCGGTTCGCCCGCCACCTCTACACCGCCGGCATGCCCGACCCCGACCTCATCATCCGCACCAGCGGCGAGTACCGCCTGAGCAACTTCCTCCTCTGGCAGTCGGCCTACACCGAACTCTACGTCACCGAGACCCTGTGGCCTGACTTCCGGGAGAACGAGTTCCTCACGGCCCTGGAAATCTACCAGCAGCGCCAACGCCGCTTCGGCCTCACCCAGGAGCAGATCGAGGCCCTGAACGGCAAGGAGCCGCGGGATTAAAGATTGAAGAAATGCTTTGGGGAAGGGGCTAAGGGCTTTTTTGTAAGTGCCCTTCCCCCCTCCCCAAACCCCACCGGCAATCCCATAAGAACATGTAGGGGCGACCCGTTGGGTCGCCCTCCCTCATAAATCATGCAACGCATTGGTGGCACAGGCTTCCAGCCTGTGCGCCTGCACCGGCAAGATGCCGGTGCCACCAATC
>Ga0066636_10002288_pt1 | contig 12153 bp, 11 predicted proteins | sample CryGeyCG2014_080_2_FD_62736 | JGI IMG/M metagenome (GOLD analysis project Ga0066636, IMG submission 62736) | Groundwater microbial communities from aquifer - Crystal Geyser CG07_land_8/20/14_0.80 | ecosystem: Environmental > Aquatic > Deep subsurface > Groundwater | place: USA: Utah: Grand...
TAAACATCCCTGTGTGGGGAGCCTCCCGCGACTTCCCGACGGTCGCGCCGCGGACGTTCCATCAGCTCTACAGGACCAGGAGGGGCTGATGCCAGGCCGTGAAGAGATACTCGCAAGAGCGAAAGGCAGCCGCCCTGCGACGCCACTCCCGGCGAGTGAAGAGATACGTTCTCTTCTCGTAGATCGTATCGCCGATCCGCTCGCGAGCTTTATTCAGGAGCTCGAGGCGGTGAGCGGGAAGGCATTCATCTCATCGGAGACCTGGCTTCCGAGGGACCTGTCGGCATACCTTGAGCGGGCCGGCGCGAAGCGCGTCATCCTTTCTCGGGATGTTCCTGTGACAGTCCTTCGACGGAGAATCGAAACCGTCTTCGCCGGTGAGGTTCTGGACGTACGGGACCCCGGGCCGGCGAAGACGCCATTCAAGGAGTCCCTCGCGCAGTTTGACACTGGAGTTACCGGTTGTGCGGCTCTCGTGGCCGAGACAGGGACGGTGCTCCTCGCGTCTTCGCCTGAACAACCGAGAAGCGCCTCTCTCCTGCCGGAGCGGCATGTCGTAGTCGCCCGGGCCTCACAGGTCGTCGGAACGCTTGCCGAAGCGTTGTCGCGTTTCCCTGTTGGTTCTCTTCCAACCGCCCTGACTCTTGTCACCGGTCCCAGCAGGACAGCCGACATCGAAAAAGTGCTCGTCCTTGGCGTTCACGGGCCGCGGGAGCTTGCAGTCTTCATCTTGAACGATTGATCCGTTTTGCCCTTTAGGGAGGGTTTGAGTATTTTGGTAGAAGGGAGATTCTGATCGGCTGATGGACAAACGCGTCGAAAAACTCGTCCTCTTCTCCGCCGACCTCCTCATGGTCTGCGCGGTTTGGACAGCTTACTACTGGCTTCGCGTCCAGAGCGGCTGGGTGCAGTACACCATCCGGCCGGAGTTCTGGCTACCGATGGTCGCCATCACCATCTACTGGCTCATCGTCTTTCTTCTCTTCGGACTCTACAGGTCGTGGTACGCGAAGTCGCGGCTTGACGAATTCTTCACGGTCTTCAAGGCGGTCACCGTGGGAGTGTTGTTCCTCTTCTTCGTGATCTTCATCGACGACGAATCGACCGGCTCGCGGGCGTACGCTCGCCTCCTCATCCTCCTCTACTGGGCGATGCTGTTCGTCGCCGTCGGGGGCGGAAGGATTGTGGTGCAGAGCTTTCACCGGCGCCTCCTCCTGAAGGGGATCGGGCTGCGGAATACGGTCATTGTCGGGTGGTCGAAGAAAGCGAAGGAAGTGTTCGATCTGCTCGAGCGCTATCCCGCGCTCGGGCACAAGGTGGTCGGGTTTGTGAAGACCGACTCGAAGAGGGCGGACGGCGTGTACAAGGGTGTCCCGACGCTCGGGACGACGGAGCACCTCCCGTCGCTCATCGACGAGCACCGGGTGAAGGAGGTTGTGATTGCGCTCGATTCATCGGAGCACCCTAAGCTCCTCGGCATCCTCGGGAGCTGCAGCTCCCACTCCGTCGGATTCAAGATCATGCCCGACCTGTACGATATCATCAGCGGGCAGGCAAGGACCGACCAGATTTACGGCGTCCCGCTCATCGAGATCATGCCCGAGCTCATGAAGCCGTGGGAGAAGAGTGTGAAGCGGGCGCTGGACATCGGTGTCTCGCTCACGTTGCTGATCCTCGGATTGCCGCTCTGGCTTCTCACCTCACTTGCGATCGTTGTGGAGTCGAAGGGAGGTATCTTCTACAGCCAGGAGCGTGTCGGGAGGGACGGGAAGGTATTTCCCATGGTGAAGTTCCGCTCCATGTGGCAGGATGCAGAGAAGCTCGTGGGGCCGCAGTGGGCGCAGAAGGGCGATCCGCGGGTAACTCGGGTAGGGAACGTCATCCGCCCAACGCACATTGACGAGGTGCCGAACCTCCTCAACGTCCTTGCCGGCGACATGTCACTTGTCGGACCGCGGCCTGAGCGTCCCTACTTTGTCGACCAGCTTTCGAAGGAGATACCGCTCTACCGGCGGCGTCTTAAAGTACGTCCCGGCATCACCGGCTGGGCGCAGGTGAAGCAGGAGTACGACGAATCGCTTGAAGATGTCCGCCAGAAGCTTCAATATGATTTCTTTTACGTTGAGAACATGTCGCTCCGCATGGACTTGAAGATCCTTTTCCACACTTTCTTCCAGGTCTTCATGGGGAAGGGGCGATAGACTTCGATACCAAGCAAAGAGAGGACCGAATGGAAATTCGGATGGTTGACCTTGTCACGCAGTACCATACGATAAAGCCCGAGATCGACGCAGCGATCTCCGGCATCCTTGAAACCGGACAGTTCGTCATGGGGAAGGCGGTTCGCGATTTCGAGGTGGGCGTGGAGAAGTACCTCGGTGTGGAGCACGCCGTCGGATGCGCGTCCGGGACGGATGCGCTCCAGGTTGCGATGATGGCGATGGGTGTGAACCCGGGCGACGAGATCATCACCACGCCCTTCACGTTTGTGTCGACGGCCGAGACCATGGTTCTCATCAGCGCACGGCCGGTGTACGTCGACATCGATGAGACCACGTTCAACATCGATCCGAAGAAGATCGAAGCCGCCATCACGCCGCGGACGGTCGGGATTGTGCCGGTCCACCTCTACGGGCAGGCGGCCGAGATGGATGAGATCATGCAGATTGCGAAGGAGCACAACCTCTGGGTCATCGAGGATACAGCCCAGGCGCTCGGCGCCGAGTACAAGGGGAAGAAAGTGGGGACATTCGGCGTCGCGGGCTGCACGAGCTTCTTCCCGAGCAAAAACCTTGGTGCGTACGGAGACGGCGGCATGGTGTTCACGAACGACGATGCTCTTGCGGACAGGGTGCGATCCATCGCACAGCACGGCTCGAAGACTAAGTACGAACATGTCATGCTCGGCGTGAACAGCCGCCTTGACGCCCTCCAGGCGGCGATCCTCAACGTAAAGCTTCGGCACCTCGACGAATGGAACCGGAGGCGGCAGGCACATGCCGCGCGCTATGCAGGGCTTCTCAAGGGGCTCAGCGTGAAAATCCCCGCTACGGCGCCGGGCCGGAACCACATTTACCACCAGTTCTCCGTCCGGGTCCCCGACAGGAACGGACTCGCGAAGCATTTCAGGGAGAAGAAGATCCCTTACGGGATCCACTATCCGATTCCCCTCCACCTCCAGGAGGCGTTCAGGCACCTCGGGAAGCACGAGGGGGATTACCCGGTCTCAGAGCGGCTCGCGAGGGAGATCATCTCACTGCCGATGCACCCTGACCTCACCGCCGGGCAGATCGAGTACGTCGCGGGCGCCATCAGGGAGTTTGTTGCACGATGAACCGCTGCGCCGTCCACCACGAGGAGGCCACCGCGCAATGCCGCGAACGCTGATCATCATTCCGACGTACGATGAAATCGACAACATCACGCGCGTCGTGCCGCAGATCCTCTCGCTGTCACAGGACATCGAGGTATGTGTGGTCGATGACAACTCCCCGGACGGCACCGCCGATGCAGTGAGGTCCATGGCGGCCACCGAGCCGCGGATCCATCTTCTCACACGCGAGAAGAAGATGGGCCTCGGTACGGCATACGTGGCAGGATTCAAGTACGCGCTCACACACGATTTCGATTACGTCTTCGAGATGGACGCGGACTTCTCGCACGACCCCAAGGAGATCCCGAACTTCATCGCGAAGATGGGCAGTGCCGATCTCGTTGTTGGGTCGCGGTATATCAGGGGGGTCCGCGTCGTTGACTGGCCGATGAAGCGGCTCCTCCTCAGCTACTTCGCGAACGTCTACACGCGTGTCATCACCGGGATGCCGGTCTGCGACGCGACGGGAGGGTTCAAGTGCTACAAGAGGAAGGTCCTTGAGAGCATTGAGCTCGATGCGATCAAGTCGAACGGGTATGCGTTCCAGATCGAAATGAACTTCAAGGCGTGGGCGAGAGGATTCACAGTCGTCGAGCATCCGATTGTCTTCGTCGACAGGCGCGTTGGCGTCTCGAAGATGAGCAAGAACATTGTGTACGAGGCGGCCATCATGGTCTGGAAGCTGAAGCTGCGGCACATCCTCGGGAAGCTGTAGCCGTGTGGTTTTCCGTCATCACCGTCAATTACAATGTCCGCGATTTCCTCGCGAATGCGATCGAGTCGATTCAGAAATCGCTCGACCGGCTCCCGCCGGACAGCGACGGTGAGCGGGGCGAGATCACAATCGTGGACAACGCATCGGACGACGGGAGCGTTGACCTCATCCGGAGCCGGTACCCGCGGCTCCGCATGATCCAGAACCGCCGGAACCTCGGCTTCGGTCGCGCCAACAATGTCGCGATGAGGGAGGCGCGGGGGAAGTACATCCTCCTCATCAACCCCGACACGATTGTCCAGGAGGATACACTTCCGGTGATGCTCGAGTTCCTCGAGACATACAGGGACGTCGGCGTCGCCGGGTGCAAGGTGCTCAACGTGGACGGGACGCTCCAGGCGGGGTGCCGTCGGAGCTTCCCGACGCCGTGGGTTGCGTTCGCGCGGCTCTCCGGGTTAAGCACTCTCTTCCACAATTCCCGCCTCTTCGGGCGCTATAATCTTACCTACCTGCCGGCCGATGAAGTTCATGAGGTCGATGCCGTCTCCGGGGCGTTCATGGTCCTCCGTCGGGAGACGTACGAGCGGGTGGGGGGCTTCGACGAAGAGTTCTTCATGTACGGTGAGGACCTCGACCTTTGCCGCCGCGTGAAGGCGGACGGATGGAGGGTGATGTACGTCCCGAAGACGCAGATCATCCACTTCAAGGGGGAGAGCACAAAGAGGAGCAACATCGACGAGATCGCGTACTTCTACGACGCGATGAGAGTGTATGTCCAGAAGCACCACAGCGGATCGGTGATCGGACGCCTCCTGCTCAACGCGGCGATCGAGTGCCGGACGTTCGCGGCCCGTCTCGGACGTCTCACGGCGAAGTTCAAGTATGCCCTGTTCGACCTCGTGCTCATCGACGGGTCAGTCCTCCTCGCCGAGCTCCTGTGGCATGGAAGGGTTGGGAAGTTCCCCGGCTTCGTATACCCGCTTGTCCTCACGATACCGGCGCTCCTTTTCATCATCCTCATGTACAGCGGAAGGGCGAGCCCCACAAAGCCGCTGAGCGTCTCGCGCTCCGGCGGCGCGGCAGTGCTGACCTTTCTCCTTATCTTCGCCCTCACAGCGATTTTCAAGCAGTACGCATTCAGCCGTGCCGTGCTGCTTCTCGGGGTGCTGTTCAGTCTCGTCGCTGTCCCGGGCTGGCGCATTGCCTTGCGGCTTACCGGGCGATCGAGGAGAGTGTCGCTTTTCGGAAGGCGCACCCTTATCGTCGGCGTCGGCGCGTCCGGGCAGGAAGTGCTTCGGCGGCTCAAGAACCATCATGAGAACCTGTACGACATTGTGGGCTTCATCGACGTGAACCGGCAGCGGCTCGGCGAGGAAGTGGAGGGAATCCCGATCCTCGGAAGCGTGGAAACGATTGGGAAGGTGATCGGCGAGAACCGTGTCACCGACGTCATCTTCTCCACCGGGGAACTCGCGTTCGAGGAGATCCTCTCGGTGATCGGGAAGACAAAGAACCCTGCGGTGAACTTCAGTCTCGTCCCGACGACACGCGAGGTTATCATCGGCAAGTGGGGGGTGGACACGCTTGAAGAAGTGCCGCTCGTTGAGATCGAGTACAATATCGGCCTCGCCTCTCACCGCTGGGTGAAGCGCCTCTTCGACGTGGCGCTTGGCCTCGCGTTGAGCGTTGTTTTATATCCCTTTGTCCGCCTTGTTGCCGGCAGGCGGCCGGCGTCTCCGCTGGCTTTGGTGATTCTGCAGGCGCCGCTGGTTCTTGCGGGGACCAGGAGCTGGGTGGGTCCGCCTGCGACTGCAAGGTTCCCGGCCGATGAGGAAGGTGCGGAGGGGATCTACATAGGGAAACCGGGTGTGCTCGGTCCGGTCCAGCTCTTCAGCAACGCGACGCTCAGTGCCGAGGACGAACGGAAGCTCATCCTCTCGTACGCAAAGAACCAATCGTTCTCGCTTGACATCGAGATCCTCGTGAGGTCCCTCACGGGTCTTCAGGGTCGTGACGCGTGGCTTGGCTATAGACGGTGAAGGGGAGGGAACCGAATGGCGAAAGTGGTACTTGAATTTGAGAAGCCGATCATCGAGCTCGAGCAGAAGATTGAAGAGATGCGGAAGTTCTCCGACCAGCTCGGCATTGCTGATGAGATCGCGATGCTCGAGGAGAAGGTCTCCCAGCTGAGGGACAGCGTTTTCACAAACCTCACGAGGTGGCAGCGCGTCCAGCTTGCACGTCATGCGGAGCGGCCCTACACGCTCGACTACCTGCGCCTCATGACAACGGACTTCGTCGAGCTCCACGGCGATCGCGCCTTCGGGGATGACCATGCGATTGTCGGCGGCTTCGCACGGCTGTCCGGGCTCGCGCCTGAGGGTGCCGAGAAGGGAGAGAAGCAGGAGAGTGATGAGACGGTGATGTTCATCGGGCATCAGAAGGGGCGCGACACGAAGTCGAACGTGTACCGCAACTTCGGTATGCCCAATCCGGAGGGATACCGCAAGGCGCTCCGGCTCATGAAGCTTGCGGAGAAGTTCGGGAAACCGGTCGTGACGCTTCTCGACACGCCCGGTGCGTATCCGGGGATCGGGGCGGAAGAGCGAGGTGTGGCGGAAGCGATTGCGAGGAACCTCTCTGAAATGGCGCGGCTGAAGGTGCCGGTTGTTGTCGTCATCATCGGTGAAGGGGCATCGGGAGGCGCGCTCGGCATCGGGATCGGGGACCGGATCCTTATGATGGAGAACACGTGGTACTCCGTCATATCGCCCGAGTCGTGCTCGAGCATCCTCTGGAGGAGCTGGGAGTACAAGGAGCAGGCGGCGGAGGCGCTGCGCCTGACCGCGCCGGACCTCCTCGAGCAGAAGGTCATCGACCGGATCATACCCGAGCCGAAGGGCGGGGCGCACAGGGACCACGTACAGGCGGCGGAGACTCTCAAGGGGATCCTCATCGAAGAGCTTCGGGCGCTGAAGAAACTGAAGATCGAAAAGCTCCTCGACAGGCGGGTTGAGAAGTTCGGCAAAATGGGGTTCTGGGAGGAATGAGCCTGAAAGGAACGACGACAGTCAGGGGACGGGTGGGAAGAGCTGAAGATACAACCACGGATGACATGAAAGAGGGCGGATGACACGGATACACATTCATAGACCTCATCATCGGAGGATACCATGCTGAAGAAAGAACTCCTTGACATTCTTGTCTGTCCGAAGGACAAGGGAGACCTCGATTACAATCCCGAGAAGAACACGCTGACCTGTAAAGTCTGCGGGCACGTGTACGAGGTGAAGGACGACATCCCGATCATGCTTGTCGATGAAGGCGACGAAGAGAAGAAGAGCTGAACGGATCCCGGCGCGCGTCATCCCACCTGCAGCCAAGCTTCATGCGTGACAAGATCCGTCAACTCGGCAGCGACACGGCGGTCTACGGCGTCAGCACGGTCGTAGGCCGTTTCCTCAACTTCCTCCTCGTCCCTTTCTATACGAACGTCCTCCTGCCGGGTGAGTACGGCGTTGTTGCGTACATCTACTCCATCATCGCATTCCTCAACATCGTGTACGGCTACGGGATGGAGTCCGCCTACTTCCGCTACGGCTCCTCGCTCGAGCTCGGCAGTGAGAAGGAAAACTTCACCACCCCGTTCATTTCGCTGGCCGCGACATCACTCCTCCTCTCCGGCTTCATTCACATCTTCGCGTCGCCGATCAGTGCGCTGCTGGACGTCGGTGCAGGCGGCCCGATTTACGTCCGGTTTGCCGGGTGGATTCTCTTCTTTGACACCGTCTCGATCATCCCCTTTGCTTTCTTGAGGCTGAAGCGAAGGGCGAAGTTGTTTGCAGTGATCCGTCTTGCCAACATCGTGCTGAATGTCATCCTCAATCTCGTTCTGCTCCTCAAGTTCCATCTCGGCGTCGAAGGAATTTTCATCAGCGGCATTGCGTCGTCCGCACTTACGGTGGTGCTCTTGTATCCGACGATATTCAGCCACATACGCTTGAGAAGTGTCAAAGGCCTCTACCGGGCATTGTTGAAGTTCGGTCTTCCGTATGTCCCGGCGGGGATGGCGGCGATGGTGATGCAAGTTGTCGACCGTCCGATCCTGAAGGCGCTCACAAACGACGCGACGGTTGGGATATACCAGGCGAACTACCGGCTCGGCATCCTCATGATGCTTGCAGTGTCGGTGTTTGATTACGCGTGGCGGCCGTTCTTCCTGGCAAATGCGAAGGAGGAGGACGCAAAGAGACTGTATGCGAAAGTCCTCACATATTTCCTCTTTGCCGCCATGGCGCTGTGGCTGGTGGGTTCGCTCTTCGTGGACGACGTCGTTCGCATTCGTTTCCTTGGAAGGTCGCTCATCCACCCGGCGTACTGGTCGGGTCTCGGCATCGTGCCGATTGTCCTCCTTGCCTATGTCTTCACCGGGATCTCGACGAACCTCATTGCCGGGATATATATAGAGAAGAAGACGAATTACCTCCCGTGGGTCAACGGAGCAGGCGCGGCTGTGAACATCATCGCGAATTTTGCGCTCATTCCGCTCCTCTCGCTTCACGGGGCAGCGATCGCGACACTGCTGAGCTACGTCGTAACCGCGATTCTCATGTTCTATGCGGTACAGAGAGTCTATCCGGTGCGGTACGAGTACGGCCGGCTTGCGAAGCTGTTTGTCGTTTCTCTTGCGCTGTATGGCATCTACCGTCTTGTCCCGTTCGAAGGAGTGTACTCGATCCTCTGGAAGGTTGGCCTCACCGCCAGCTTCATCGGACTTCTCGGTGCGGTGAAGTTCTTCCGCGAGGACGAGTTCCGGCAGATGTGGCGCCTCTTCCGCCGACGAACTGTGAGTCCCTCTCCCGCCGACGTGCCCTCGGACACCATCAAGTAGCGTGACTTGAAGAGGGCGATTCGTGAATCGCCCCTACAGTCAAGCGGTTCGTCTCGCCTGGCGCGATAGCTCTGACCCTGAACGAAGGTCTTTGTTTGCCTTTGACGCTGGGGATAGTTCCCTTCTTGGCGGATGACGATGTCCGCACCGTGCTCGAGGGGGCGCTGGAGGTAGGGACTAGTGCTACTCCAACCTCCCCTGTATAGCGGTGTTCGGGATGTTCATGAGCCTGGCTTGTGGACACACTTCAGTGCAACCGTTCGACGTGGTCTACCAGCTTGCCGTTGAGATACGCTCCAACCGCATCGTCAATCTTCGCGATATCAGTGATAATAGGACGGATGTTGGCAGCGCGCATACTCTCGTACGCGCCGGCCCCCATGCCCCGCGCCAGTAACAGTGTCCAGGTCCACGAGATTCCCCAGGCAGGGCCAGATCATTCCCCACCTGTTGCGACGCTTAAGCGGTAATGTACTGACTCCATGTGAGGGAGTCAAGCGTTCTTGATTCAGGGGGGTCTTGTCATGTTGATGGTCCTCTCTTTGAGCGATTACGCGTTGTCCGGTTGGGGGGCAAGCTTCTTTCTGTACGACTGTCCTTTGATGACGATCTGATGTGAGGTATGAGCAAGCCGGTCGAGGATCGCGTTAGCGATGATCGGATCAGGGAAGAGCCTCGGCCAGTCGGTCATGGCTCGGTTGGAGGTGAGGATGATGGACTTCTGGCCGAAGCGACTGTCGACGAGCGCATAGAGGCGTTCGGCGGATTGCTGGTCGATGGTCTTGAAGCCAAAGTCGTCGATGACGAGAAGGTCGACGCGGAGAAGCCGTTTCATCATGATGGTGAGCCGGTTCTGGAGATCAGCCACTGCAAGGTCGGCGAAGAGCTGGTGGAAGCTGTAGAAGGCGACGGAGAAGAGCCGTCGGCAGGCTTCGTGGGCAAGAGCCTTCGCAAGGTGGGTCTTCCCGGTTCCGGTGGGGCCGAGGAAGAAAACGCCTTCGCTGCGTTCGATGAAGCGGCAGGAGGCAAGGCCGCGGATCAGCCTGGCATTGATCGAAGGGTTGAAGGCGAAGTCGAACGACTCGAGAGTCTTCTCGGTTCCGAGCCCGGCATGGTGGAGGAGCCGGGAGATTTTCCGCAAGGTGCGAGTCTCGAGTTCATCAGTGAGGATCATGGAAAGGAACTCACCGTAAGAGAGGTCGTTCTGCTCGGCCTCAAGGAGGCGGGCATCGAGATGTTCCAGGATGCCGGAGAGCTTGAGGGCGCGAATCTGTTGCGAGAGGTGTGTGTGGTCCGTCATGCGCAGTGCTCCTTGCGTGCAATGAAGTAGTTGATGTCCCGGACGAACTCCAGGGAGTCATCCGAGAGAGGGATCGTCGGCGTTAAGGTTGTCGGGCGTTGAAGCTTCTCGATAAGCTGTCGGAAGAGCTCCGGCTTTACCCGGAGACGGTGTTCGATCATGAAGGCGGAGGCTTGGTCAACGAGGTCCGTGTTGAGGTCCTTGGCGATGTCGAGCAGCCCTTGCGCGCTGCGCAGGTTCACGAAGGCATGGATCTCAAGGAGAGATCGGACCATTGCGTGGAAGTGTGGACTGACCTTCTCTGCCTTCAGAAGAATGCATTGATGGAGGCCATCGTCGAGAGCGGCCCGGACGTTCTCGGGGAAGTCGCCATAGTCGGTGTGCCGGAAGCTTTTTGTGATGACGTGTTCCTTGATAAGCCGGTCGTCATAGAAGACCTGGACCATGTGCTCGGTCCCCCTAACCCATACTGTTCTGCCCACATACACATGGGGAATGGAGTACGTTTTCCCCTTGAACTGGATGTAGTGGTCGGGGTGGACGGTGGCCTTCTTCCACTCGGCTGCCTTGAAGGACTCCGCGGGAAGAGCCTTGAGAGCCCGTTGTTCGCGTTCGGTGAAGAGAGCTATCGGACGCTCACCGGTTGTCCCGTGAATGCGCGTGCCGTACTCATCGGTGCACCACTTCCGTATGAGGCGGTTCAGCCCGGTGAGGCTCTCGGAAGGATGAAGAACGAGGATCTTCCTCACGGCCTCTCGGACCGTCTTGACATCCCGTTCGACCTTCCCCTTGTCCTTGGGGCGAGCGATGCGGCAGGGATCGAGGAAGCAACCGTAGTGTTCGGCGAGCTCACGGTAGGAGCGGTTAAAAGTGGGCTCATAGAGATCGGGCTTGATGACACCGGCCTTGAGGTTATCGAGCACGACTCGCTCCGGCACGCCGCCGAAGTAGTCGAACATCCGGACGTGTGAGCCGACGAAGCTCATCTGATCCTGGGTATAGACAAGCTCGACGAACTTGTGGCGGCTGAAGGCGAGCGTGGCGATGAAGGCGTAGAGGGTGCGGCGACGCTTGGCAAGCGGATCGAAGATGAGGCCGACCCGGCCGTAGTCGATCTGAACTTCGCTTCCGGGAGGGACCTCACGTCTGCAGGTCGAGCGCTCGGCGTCGAACTCAAGGGGATGCGTACGAACGAAGCGCTTGAAGGAACTGTAACTTGCCCTTCCAGCGAGTGAGGGGTGACGTTCCAGGAGAACCTCAAACGCGGACTTCGGGATGAGTGGAACATGGGGGTCGTTGACGAGACTGAGAAGTTCCTGGAGATACGGTACGAGAAGCGCTTGTGCCTCGGCGCGCCGTTGGGTGAATGGCCCCTCCCCCCAGATGAGAGCATGCACGTCGTCCCTGGGAGGAAGAGGAGTATCAAGCGAGAGCCCCTTGGCGAGGGCTATGCGGAGGTACCGGCGAATCGTCTTGCGGTCGTACCCCAGGCTCTCGGCAACCTCGGAGATCGACTGCCCGTCGTGCAACCGGCGTAGAACTTCCCAGATGTCCATGATGGTAATCGCGTGAAAGGCCACGGTGTCCTCCAAATGAGAGTGGGTGTCGGAGGACAAGATGGCAATGGTTACGGAATATGCAACAGGTGGGGAATGATCTGGCCCTGAGAGTGGGGAATCATCTGGCCCCGGCCTGGGGAAAGATCTGACCCTGGCACTGGGGAATCATCTGGCCCTGCTCCTGGGGAAAGATCTGACCCTGGGTGGGGAATCCTGGCGGCCCTTCACAACAGCTCACAATCGGCAATGGCCGAAGCCATCGTCTCATGCCTCGATTGCGATGCAGGATCGAACCCATGACCGCGGGCATCCGCC
>Ga0066636_10002295_pt1 | contig 12132 bp, 10 predicted proteins | sample CryGeyCG2014_080_2_FD_62736 | JGI IMG/M metagenome (GOLD analysis project Ga0066636, IMG submission 62736) | Groundwater microbial communities from aquifer - Crystal Geyser CG07_land_8/20/14_0.80 | ecosystem: Environmental > Aquatic > Deep subsurface > Groundwater | place: USA: Utah: Grand...
CGACAGCGGCGAGACGCCGGATGGATCGGGCGCGTCCGCGGCGTCCGGCACGGCCTTCAGCTTGGTGTTGCCCGCCTTCGCCACCGACCGCCGCCCCCATTCCGGCCCAGCGCGGCCATCGGCCGGCTCGAATCCCCCGTCGCGCGGGACCCTATGGCGGCAAACCTTACCGATGCGTGGGCATCCGACAATGGTCGAGATTGCGCGCCGGCAGCCTGTCCACGACCGTTCAGCCGATGGCATGCCCGGCCGGGTCCGCAACCATCAGCCGGAGCTGGGCGCTCGCATCCGACGCGGGGATTTCGGCCATCCGATCGAGCGCCGTCGGCTACCGGTGCCTGCCACTCGTCGCGCGGTCAGGCCAAGCCAGCTTCGACGGGGTGGGCGGGCACGAAGTCCGTCCGCTCCTCGATCCGGCCGCGCGCTGCAGTTCCGCGCGGAGGGGTTCTGGGACCGCGTCATGCAGGAGATAGCCGAGTTCCTCGTCGGGCGCGGCAGCCTGAGGCCAACCGAGATCCAGCCGAACTCGGAGCCTTGACGCTTCGCGGCGCCACCCTGCACAGGGAGCCGCTTAAACCCCGGGCAGCCTCAAGAAGAAGATGGACGTCCCGGTCTCGTCAGGACGCTGCTTCGAGCCTCGCGGCGAGGGACGCCATGCCCTCTGGGCCGGGTGAACCCCTTCCTGGCCTACTCTGCGTCGTAGCCGCCCTGTTCGCCGGCCGAGGGTTTGTGCGGGCGATGCTCGGCCGTGGTGGGACCTGGGCGGGTCGCGACAGCTCAAGCCCATGTTCCTGAGGGTGAGGCCGGTGCGATCACCGGGCTTTGGGAGGGGCCTTCACGGCTCATGTCCGCGAACCTCGCCCGGCTTGTGTACGGTCGCCCGAAGGTAGTCGGGACTGGCCCAGGCTCGCGCGAGCTCGAAGGACGTCGTCGTGCCGCCGCCCCTCCGGTCAGGGGAGGCGCGGATGGCCGTTTCGGCAGCCTCCAGTCGCGGTGCCGGGACGATGACCTGATAGTCCGCGTCAGCCTGGCCGTCCGCAGCGGCCATCGCGATGACGGGAGCCGTTCCACCGTTCCGTGATGGGCATCGGGAAGCGAGGCCCCGACGACTAATTCAGGCGGTTGGAGGCCAGGGCCGCGCGGTCGGCGAGCTCGACCTGCCCGCGCCGCAGGATGACGAGACCGGCCTCGGCCCACTGCGCCAGGATGCGGCTGACAACCTCGCGGACGCTGCCCACGTCGGCGGCGAGCTGCTGATGGGTCTTGTGGACCACGCCGTCGGGACCGGCCTCCGTCAGCAGCCGGCGCGCGAGCCTTTGCTCCAGCGGCGCGAAAGCCACCTCTTCGATCAGCGTGAACATGCTCGCCATGAGCCTGGAATAGTCGTCGAGGACGAAGCTTCGGAACTCCGGGCTCTCGGCCATCAACTGCTGGAACGTGGCCGCCGGGATCGCCGCCAGTTCGGTACGCTCCTCCGCGATGCTCTCGGCAGGGAAGCCGCCGCCGGCCAACAGGCACTGGGTGGTGAGCACGCATGTCCCGCCCGCCTTGACCTTGTAGATCAGCACCTCGCGCCCGCCCTCCGACAGCCGAAACACGCGGGTCCGACCGTCGATGCACATGAGGTAGTTCGCGCACGCGCCGTCGAGCTCGTAAGCGACGGCGCCGGCTTCGAGGACAGGGAAGTGCACCGTGCCGCGCGCGATCTGCAGGTGGGCGGCCGAGAAGCCCTTGATGAGGGGAAAGCGCTCGATCCAGCGCTCGACCTGATGGTTGTCCGGCATATGTGACGTCCGCCTGCCGCCGGTGCGATGCATGACCGCCCGGTCGTTCTTGCAAGTTTCTCCCGCCGTTCAATGCCGGTGCTCCCTGAGGGCACCGGCTCGTTCGGCCTCGTCGGCATAGCATTTCCCGCGAGGCCCCATAAGCCGCTCACGAGGACGTTAATCCGTACCCTCGCGATGCACCTCGACGCACGCGGACACACGCCGTCCCCGTCCGGCGTCGGCCGGCGAGTTGCAGCCCCGTCCGCCATCCGACGCGAACCCGACCCAACCGCGCAGCGACCGTTCCAGGGAGATTCTTGAGCGTCCGCCGACTTGCGTGACCCAGGTCACCGACGCCCGGCCAGAGAACGGCTACCGTCTCCTTAACCGGACCTGCGAGCGGCAGGCATGACAACAACGGAGGAGCAAACGCCATGGCATCATCGCGCCGGACGACCGCCCTGCTGGCGGGCCTGATCCTGCCCACCCTGCTCGCCGCCGGATCGGCGCATGCCGCGGCGGGCGACACCGACAGCCAACGCGCCGAGCGCTGGGGCGAGATCAAGCAGCAGATCTTCGGCGACGCCAAGATCCAGTCCGGCGGCAAGGCGGTGAAGATCGACGCCCCGAAGCGGGCGGATGACGCCTCTCTGGTGCCGATCACCCTGACCGTGCCCGACAAGGACAACGTCGCGGAGCTGTCGCTCATCATCGACGACAACCCGACGCCGTACGCCGCCCACTTCGTCTTCGGCCCGGCGGCCGACCCCAGCGAGCTCAAGCTCCGCGTGCGCGTCAACAACTACACCGACGTCCACGCCGTCGCGAAGATGAAGGACGGCACGTTCCAGGAGGCCACCGAGTACGTGAAGGCGTCCGGCGGCTGCTCGGCACCGATGGGCATGAGCGACGAGGAGGCGATGCAGGGCATGGGCGACATGCGCATGAAGTTCGGCGAGACGCAGCCGGGCAAGCCCGTCCAGGCGACCCTGATGATCCGCCACCCGAACTTCTCGGGCATGCAGATGAACCAAGTGACGCGCGACTACACCCCGGCCCGCTACATCCAGAAGATCACCGTCAGCTACGGCGACAAGAGCGTCTTCACGATGGACGGGGACATCTCGATCTCGGCGAACCCCGTCATCAACTTCGGCTACCTGCCGGACGGCGCCGGCCCGATGAAGGTCACCGCCACGGACAACCAGGGTGGCCACTGGGAGAAAAGCTTCCCGGTCCGCTCGGCAAGTAACTGATGCGACCCATGCTCCGCCTTCCCATCGCCGCCGCGGCCGCCGTGCTCCTCGTCGCCGCAGCTCCCGCCGACTCGCCGGTTGGCGTGCGGGAGCCCGACGGCTACTGGCAAGGCGCGCTGCACGGCTACACGCCGAAGACCCTGGCAGGGGCCACGGTCGTCGACGCCGCCCAGGTCGCCAGGCTGATCGAGGAGCACAAGCCGGTGCTCCTCGACGTCTCCGAGGTCGACCGGAAGCCCGCGGGCCTGCCCCCGGGCGGCCTGTGGTTCCCCGTCCACCGCAACATCCCCGGCAGCACGTGGTTGCCGGGCGCAGGGGACGGGGACCTCGACGCGGCCGCCCAGGACGCCCTCAAGGCACGTGTCGCCGACCTGACCGGGGGCGATCTCGAAAGGCCCATCGTCACCTACTGCCACCCGGACTGCTGGGGCAGTTGGAACCTGGGCAAGCGCCTCGTGACCTTGGGCTATCGGAAGGTCCACTGGTTCCCGCAGGGCATCGACGGCTGGCAGGACGGCCACGACACCGCCGTCTCGCGCCCAGACCCGAGCTGGGCCGCCCGCCCCAAGGCCACAGCCGGCCAATAACGCTTACCGTCCCCCATCCTGAAGGCTCGTCCCGATGATCCGCCGCTCCCTCCTGGCTTGTCTCGCCATAGCGCCGCTCACGCTCGCCCCGGCCCGAGCTGCCGACTTCCTGCCGTATACGCCGGAAGCCCTGGCCGCCGCACAGAAGGCCGGCAAGCCCATCCTGGTCGAGATCAGCGCGCCCTGGTGCCCGATCTGCAAGACGCAGAAGCCGATCCTGGCGAAGCTCGGTGCCGACCCGCGGTTCAAGGACCTGCAGGTGTTCGACGTCGACTTCGACAGCCAGAAGCCGGCTCTGAAGGCGCTCAACGCCCGCATGCAGAGCACCTTGATCGCGTTCAAGGGCGAGAAGGAGGTCGGGCGCTCCATCGGCGAGACCCAACCCGAGTGGATCGAGGGACTCGTGGAAAAGGCGCTCTGAGGCAAAGCCCATGGTCGCCACCCTCGGCCTCGCCTTCCTCGCCGGCGTCCTCTCCGTCCTGTCGCCGTGCGTGCTGCCGTTGCTGCCCCTGGTGCTCGGCGCAGCCGCCTCCGAGCACCGCCTGGGGCCTGCGGCGCTGGCGGCAGGCCTCGCGCTGTCGTTCGTCGTGATCGGGCTGTTCGTCGCCACCGTCGGCTTCGCCATCGGCCTCGACACCGACGTCTTCCGCACCGTCGCCGCGGTCCTGCTGGTGCTGGTCGGCCTCGTCCTGATGGTACCGGCGGTCCAGACGCGGCTGGCGGTAGCCGCCGGTCCCGTGAGCGACTGGACAGAAACCCGGTTCGGCGGCTTTTCGACCGCTGGCCTCCTCGGCCAGTTCGGCGTCGGCGTGCTGCTCGGCGCGGTCTGGAGTCCCTGCGTCGGCCCGACGCTGGGCGCCGCCTCGCTCCTGGCTTCCCAGGGCCGGAACCTCGGCACCGTCGCGTTGACCATGTTCCTTTTCGGCGTCGGTGCGGCGCTTCCGCTCCTGATCCTCGGCACCCTGTCGCGGGAGGTCCTCCTGCGTTGGCGCGACCGCATGATGAGCGCCGGCAAGGGTCTCAAGGCCGCGCTGGGCCTGATCCTGGTGGTGAGCGGGGCCGTAATCCTCTCGGGCTACGACAAAGCCATCGAGGCCGCGCTGGTGAATGCTTCGCCCTCCTGGCTCACCGACCTCACCACCCGCTTCTGAGGGCCCGACCACCCATGCGCCTCGTCCAATCCTGCCTCGCTGCCTGCCTCGTCATGACGCCGTTGGGCGCCGAGGCCTGGGACATGAGGGGCACAAAGCGGATCGAACTGCGTACCCGGGACGGCGATACCATCCCCGTCGGTACCGTGACCTTCGAGCCCGACGGCGCGGGGTCGAGGTTCAAGGTCGCGCTCGACCTGTCCGATTTCCGCGACCATTTCCTATCCATGCGCGAGTTCAAGTGCCTGGAAGGACCCGAGCTGCAGTGCTTCGTGCCTTACCCGTACAAGAACCCCGCCATCGTCACACAGGCGGATCTTTCTTGGCTGGAGCACAACCTGATCTTCTTCTTCAAGGCCCCTACCGACTATGGGGCCAAGCTGGCGAACGGCCTGTACTACACGATGCGGGTCACCGATGCCGGCATCGTCGGAACCCCGCAATCGGTCGATCTCAACGAGATCGCCGCTCCGCCGGGCAATCCCGACATACCGCCCCTGGGTCCCGAAAGCCGATCCGACATCGAGCCTCGGGCAAGGTGGATTGAGGCGCTGCTCATCCGCTGACATCGGCAGACGCGACCGCCTCGTGCCAGCACTCCGCAGTGGCGGCACTCGGCCGGAAAGACCACGGGCCTGTGACCGACCTGGCCGGCGCCGGTCGCGGGCCGGAAAGGCGAAAGACCGCCAGTTCGCCGGCGGCCTTGCTGCTGTTCCAGGTTGCTCAAGTGCGGAACCTCGACGTCTGAGCCCGTAAGACCGGGTCGGCTATCACCGTCGGCTTCGGGCCCTCGCCCGAGGGAGGCGGTCTCCGCCGCCCTTCGCGAACCCGCCGACCGGACCCGCCCCAACGCGCCTCGCTGCTGGGCCATTGTCGATTTATTATATCAACGGTATAATAGATGGTTCGGTCGTGAAGCCGCGACCGTCCTCGCCTCATGCCATCGGGGAGCCGAGCCCCGAGTGAACGCGGCTTGGAGTTGGCCGCCGACCGTCCGAGGCGGTGGCGTCACCGGCATCCCCTTTGCCGCTCGCGCCGGGGAGGCCTACCGCAACGGAGATCCTCATGCCGAACGACACTCTTGCGGGCGCGCCGCCCGGTGACATCCATCTCGGCGGCCTCGCGCGATCCGTCGACGTGACGCTCGCCTCGGTCCTGGCGACCGAGTTCCCGGTCGACCCGATACTGGGCAGGGAGATCTCCGACCTGGTGTCCAAGGCTGCGAGTCTCCAGAAGCGGCACGGCCTTCTGTTGGAGGCCGGGATCGTCGCCGCGTTGCGCGCCTCGGGCCGGTTCGAGGTCCTGACCGGCGTGTCCATCCCGATCACCGCCGCCGCGGACTCGCTCGTGGCCTCGACGCCCCCCGAGACGCTCGAACGGATCGCGCTGCGCTACGACGCCCCCGTCTCGCGTGCCGTGAACATGGACTTCGTGGTCGTCGATCTGGAGGCGGGTTGGGCCGGCGCCTACGACTGCAAGCGGGGGAACGGCACGCTGACCACGCGTCTACTCCGCCCGCTGGTGCGAGACGTGGAGTGCGTGGGCATCCTGCTCCGCTCCTTCCTGAGGGACAGGGGATACGCTGCGGTCGACAGGGTGACGGCCGGCCTGGTGGACATCTACGGCCAGAGCGGCGTACCCGCCCACCTGGCCGTCGGCCTGCGTGATCTGGACGCGCATTTCGGCGTTCCGGTCGCGTCGATCCTCGAAGCGATGAACCGGCGCCTTACGGCCGGCTTCAAGGCCGCGGTCCCGGGCCTCTTGGCATCGGTTCAAGCGAAGGTGTCGGAGGAAGCGGCTCACCGCGCGGTCATGGACGGGCCGGTGGACGCCGGCCCCCGAGCGACCGCGGTCCGCACCCCTGCGCGCCTCGCGGGTCCCGGGCACCTGACGGCCAGACGCGCGCCCGGCCGTCATCCCGGACGACGTCCTGGCGTTCCGCCTGCGGCGCGTCAGCCCCTCGACCCGGCACGGCGCGCCAGAGGCTGACCATGCGGACGCGTGCGGCCCCCGGACCCGGCATCGCGCGGCGAGGGGGCCGGCGGGCCTTGGGGCGCGGGTCCCACGGTTGAGACGCCCCCGGCCGACAGGGTATCGAGCCATGCGTGCCGACCGCGACCCGGGGGCGGGGCGGGCTCTCGGCGTGCCGGCCATCCTCGTTCGCGCGGCGGCCCTGGCGTGGGCCAGCGGCCGCCCGGGACGCGTCGTCCTCCACGACCTCTACCTAGAACTCCGGATGCAAAGCAGGCGCATCCGATGGGATGGCCACCCGAGTTGGAAGGTGTCCCGCCGAGCATCTTCCACGTCGCTCCGACAGACCCCGTCGACGCGACGAACGCGTGCCCATAGAGGTCGACGAGCCGAACGACAGGATCGGCTTGGCCTGACCCGGAACATGCCCTGCTGCCCGGGCCAGGACGAGCCCATCTTCGGAGGGCGCCCCGGTCTACCGAAGCCGGCGATGCGACCGCGTCGGGGCGAGGTGCTCGCTCCCGTTGGGGTCGAAGCGACGCTCGATACCGTTGCCCGCCGATCCCGTGTCCGAAGGGACCGGCGACCGCGAGCGGTCCCTCGCCGGAGGTTCTTCTTGACCCTCGCAGGGGGATTCCCGTCCGGGCATCGGCGCGGGACGGGATCCGGTCCCCGTCGTTTTTCCGCCGCCGACGAGGTCGACCCGCCTTCGACGGGCCGCGGACATCGCGCGTTCGGCGCCGGCGTCGGCACGGTCTCGTCAGCCGCGCGCGGGGTCGATGGCTGCGATGAACTCCGGGTCGTTCGCGAAGTCGCCAAGGTCGTTGTCGGATGTGTTCGCCGACGGGTCGAACAGGCTGCGCATCGTGACGCGCGGCGGAGTTTCCGGATCGGGCGCCAGCGCGACGGCACGCGCCAACGCCGCCAGGGCCTCCGCCCTGGCCTCGGCCTTCTCGCTATCCGCCCCGGATGTCTCCGACAGCCAGCGATGCCTCTGACCGTATGCGCAGGCGCGCCAGACGTGGACCATCGGGTCGAGCGCCCCCTCCGGATGCTGTGCCAATCCGTCCGCCAGCCGGAGCGCACGCGTGAAGCCATCCGGCATCGGCAGGTACAGGGCGTGGAACAGCTCCCGACGCCGGATCCGCCAATCGTGCGGTGCCTTGTCGGCCGCCTCGCGCAGGTTCTCGACCGCCCGCCGGATGTCCCCCCGCAAGGCTCGGACCTCCGCCAGCCTGCGGAGAACGAGCGAGCTGGTGGGATCGAGGGCATTGGCCCGCTCCAATGCCGTCTCGGCCGCCTCGAAGTTGCGGGCACGCGCCTGCGCGGCGCCCCAGGCCGCGAACTCCTCGGACGTCCGGAGGCGGTCGAAGTTCACCCCGAGAAGCGTGGCATCGGCCGGCAACGAGGGCGCGGTGGCAGCCGGAAGGCCGATCCTGGCGGAAAGCGCGGCGATGGCCGCACGTCGGAACCCCTCGTCGACGATCGGGGCTTCGTTGGCCGCGTCGATGTCCGCCTTGGGGACGACGGTGGCATCCTGCGCGTCCTCGGTGGCGAAGAACATCAGCGTGATGCGGGTTCTCGTCTGGAGATAGAAGTAAAGGAAGCCGATCAGGAGCCCGCTCAGGCCCACGCCCATGACCAGGAGGTCGGAGGCCGGCGAACCCCGGAGGCCGCTCGTCGCGACGTAAGCGGCCAGTCCACGCACCGTCGAGACCGCCTCGCTCGCATGGACGAGGCCTAGGCCGACGAGGATCTTGGTGATCCAGTCGGAGATCTCCTCCAGGTTCGAATTGCCGACCAACGGCCGGACCTGCGTCATCGAACCGGCGCTGCCGGGTTCGGACGCTGGGGATGCACCCGCCGGGTCGCCTTGCGCCAGGAGCCGGGGGATGCCGAAGAGAAAGCCTGCCAGGGCCCCGGCGAGGCAAGACGCGACGAGCACGCAGGCCAGGACGGACAGCGAGGTGGCGAAAGCCCGCGGATCCGTCGCCTGTCCCAGGCAGTACGCCGCGGCGACCGCGCAGACCGTGAGAAGCAGGACGGTCGCCCATCGGTCGAAGCGTGCCAGGTTGTCGTCGAGATGCGAGCCGAGCTCGTCCCGCGGCCTGCCCACCGCCTTGCCGCCCGCCATATCCATGCGACGATCCCTCATCCACCACCGAAACCTCAAAGACGGCCCGACGCCTTCCGGCGTCATCGCCCAGGGACGGGCATCAGGACGGAGGCGGATAGCGCTCGATGCTTTCGACACCGTCGCGGCCATTGCCGCGCAACTCGTACACCCGCAGGATCGGGATGCCGTCGCCGCGGGGACCTGCACCCTCCACGCGGTCGAACTTCTCGATCAGGTGCCTTGCCATCGCACGGCTGGAGGTGGTGACGACGAGGTTGGTCCGGTGTCTGCCGGAAATCGCCGAGGCCCGGAGGACGTCGAGGAGGCCCACCCTGTTCACGTCGTCCAGATGAATGACGGGCTCGTCGAGGAAGAAGGTTCCTCCGAGACTTCTCGCCCGCGCGATGAAAAGGGCCAGGGCGAGGTCCTGCCGCTGGCCTTGGCTGAAATTCCGGCCGGGATCGAAGCTTCGGCCGCCGATGTCCGACCGCCACCGGAGCAGGTCGTCGCCCTCGCCGAAACCGATGCTGTCGTAGACCTTGTTCGCGTGCATACGGGCGAAGAGCGGGTTCACGATGTCGCGGAGCGCATCGACCTGCCGCCGGCTGGCTTCCTGGTAGTGTGTGTCGAAAGCGCGGTAGGCCCTGTCCGCCGCCGCCTGCTTCCGCGTCACCGAAGTGAGCCTGGCCTGTAGCCGCGAGAGATTGGCCTCGGCCGCCGCGAGGCCCTCCCGGCGGTTCTCGCGGGCGATGGCGGCGTCGGCGGCCGCGATATGCGCTTCCGCCCGTTCGAGCCGTGCCGTCTCGTCCGTGATCTCGGACCTGACGATGGCCAGGTTCGCCTCGGTCCACGCGCGTTGACCGGCAAGGCGCGTCCAACCCCCGACCAGTGCGTCCAGGCGTGCCTGGATGGAGGCCCGGCGCTCCCTCGCCCGCTCATCCGCGGCCGCTCGTTCCGAGTTCGCGGACACGAGCGCCGCGACCGCGGAACGCGCGCCGTCCAGCGCTTCTCCGAGTTGGAGCCGTTCGAGGCCTACCGCGGCGGCCCGCTCGGCGATGTCCCGGTCGAGCCGCGCCCGGGCGGCGGGGAGGGGCGCGCGGTCGTCGACGGCGACGCCGAAGCCCGTCGCGAGCAGATCGCCGAGCCCGTCGGTCTCCAGGAGCGACGCGGCGAGGCGTAGGCAGGCGGCCTCCTTCCGGAGCCGTCCCTCGAAGGTTGAGGCTGGTTCCGGATCGATCCCGGCGGAGCGGGCGGACCTTTCGAAGCGGGCGATGTTCTGGCGGAGCTGGGCGAGCTCCGCTGTGAGCCGTCTCTCGCGCTCCGCGGCCTGCGTGGCTGCCGACAGGCTCGACCGGGATGCCGCCACGGCCAACGTCGCCCTGTCGACGGACTCCTGTGCGACGGCCACGAAGGCGGGGGTGCGGTCCATCAGGGCCTGCACTTCGGCCAGCAACTTGCCATGCGATTGCCAATCGTGACCGCAAGTCGGACATTGGGTGGCGTCGTGGTCATGCCGCAGGAAGGCCTCCCCGGCGGCGCGGAGCCGCTGCATCGGCCCTGCCTCGCGCTCAAGCCGCTCGACTGCCGCCGCCAAGTCGTGTTCGGCCCGCGAGAGCGTGTCGGCCAGCGACTGGATCTCCTCGGGACCCCTCGGTTCGGATCGGACCTCGGCGAGGGCGGCCTCCGTTTCCGCGAGGCGCGCCGACCAGGTCTGGATGTCGAGGTACCTGCTGAGCAGTCCCTGTATCTCCCGTTCCACGGCAACCCTGCGTGCGGTCGGCAAGCGCGCTTGAGGGACAGCCTCGCGAACGACTTGGAGGGGCGGCCGCGCAGGCAAGCCGATGTCGGTGGCCAGGAATTCGCACTCGGTCGTGAAGGCGGAGAGTTGCCGCGACAGGTTCGCCCCCAGCTCCTCCAGCCTGCGCCTGCGGAGCTCGACGGCCCGAACGTCCGCCTCCGCGTCTCGAACGCGCGCATTGGCTTGCTGCATCCGGTCTTCCGAATCCTCGGTCGCGGCGTCCCGCTCGGCCGCACCCTCGCCTTCGAGGGCGCGACGCAGTTCCCGCCGGTGCCGCCATTCCGTCATGACGACTTGCAGCGCATCGGCTTGGGCCGTCAGCGCCTGCCTTCGACGGGCCACCTCGGCCGCGGCCGTTCCGAGCCGGTCGACCGACGGCGTGAGACCCAGCTCCTTCTCGGCCGCCTCGATTTCCCGGCTGCTCGCCGCGCTCCCCGGGTCGTCTCCGACGCCGGCCCTGGCCGCGTCGGCGGTCGCGCGGGCCTTCTCGATTTCCTTGGTCAGCAGCGCCAAAGTCGGCCTGAGGGCATCGGCGTATTGCCTGATCCGGTCCTTGGCATCCGCCTGCTGGCGAACCCCCAGGAGGTCCGAGAAGACGCGGCGCCGACGTTCGACCGTATCGTCGTCCGTGTCCAGGAGGGCGGCAAGGGTTTCGACGGAGAGGAAGCGCGCGCCGCGAAGCCACTGCCTGCGGAGGGCCGTCGCGTTCCGCTGGTGGCGCCCCGGACCGGCCCCGTCGGGGGCCAGGATCTCAAGCAAGTCGTTTGGCCCGACCGGGATCGGGGCCTCGCCTGCCACCGCGATGGATGCGCCGTCGAACCCGCGTGCCAGGACGCTGGCCACCCCGTCGACCTCGATGTCGGCATCGACCCTCGGGAACGCGTCAGGTGCGAAACCGGACCGCAGCTCGTCGAGCCCGGCGGCGTCGCGCACGGACAGCCGTTCGACGGCGGCCGTCATCAGCCACTCGGCCGCGTCGCAAAGCGTGGTCTTTCCCGTGCCGTTGGAGGCGTACACGAGGGTGAGGGGCGACCGCAGGTCGAGTTCGAGCCGCCCGGTGATGCCGCGGAACGCCTCGATTCCGAGGCGGTCGATCCTCAGCGAGGTCAAGCGCCGTCTCCCTCTCGGTCTTGGTCGGCCGCCTTGCGGAAGCCGAGCCTCTCTATCCGTTCCCACAGGGCCGCCGCCTCCTGGTCGAGCACGGGGGCGGCCACGGCCTGGTCGGGTGCGCCCACGTCGGGAAAGCCGAGCACGCTGACGGCGGCCAGCCCACGCCATCCGCAGGGACTCTCCGTGCACGGCCAGACCACCTGCTTGCGGCAGACGATGGTGGACAGCTCGACGCTTCGGATGAAGGACCGCGCCTTCTCGTGTCCCGGCGGGGCCGGCAGGCCGATCACCAGGTAGCCGTCGACCGGGCGGTCGCTGCTCTCGGCCGCGGTCAGCACGTCGTCCAGCCAAGCCTCGCCCTCGTTCGCCGCGTCGGC
>Ga0066636_10002311_pt1 | contig 12103 bp, 11 predicted proteins | sample CryGeyCG2014_080_2_FD_62736 | JGI IMG/M metagenome (GOLD analysis project Ga0066636, IMG submission 62736) | Groundwater microbial communities from aquifer - Crystal Geyser CG07_land_8/20/14_0.80 | ecosystem: Environmental > Aquatic > Deep subsurface > Groundwater | place: USA: Utah: Grand...
TGAGACCAACGGAACCGAACCACGCGCCCCACCTGGAGGATGACGATTACACATAGCCAATATCAATAGGTTCCGTCTTCAATTCTTGGTATTCCTGAGAAGTAAATCATCACCATTTTTTATGATTGATTGGACATGCATCAAATATGATAATGCCAACAAAGCGGACAAAAAATCTTGAGGAGGTATAAGAAAAATGTTTTGGAAAAAGAAACCGGCGGAGGAAGTGAAGGAGGTAAAAGGTGAGAAATTGCCAGGACCAAAAGATATAGCGGAACTAGCGGGAAGGTATTTGGTAGTGGAGAAGAAAAGGGACCCAGACTGGGTGTGGAAGCTCAAGAGTGTAGTGCGTCAGAGACCGGAAGGGAAAAAGAAGTTTGATGTACGGGTTTTCGATGAGGCTCAAGCAGCACAAAAGCGGGTTAAAGTTAAAGATTGGACTACACTTGACGAGCATCCAGATTTAATACTCTACGAGGGGTGGTTTGATAAGAAATCCATGAAGGCGCAGCTAGAAGGAGGGCAAGGATGTTTTGGAAAAAGAAACAAACCGGGGTAAAAGCTACAGAGGCAAAGCCACAAAAGGTAAAGAAGCTGTCCCCGAAGGATATTATAGCAAGCAAAGTTGAGCAACTCGGTCCGGGAGAGAGCGTCAGCTATCGGCTAGCGGAGGTCTATGGAGATGGGTTGGCCGTCGTTGAGCTTAATCCCCAGTATCCTGAAAAGGGGAAGAAGTATTTCTTAAGCTTAGAGAAAATAGTGGACGGCAAGCCCGAGGGAAAAAGAGGCCATCTTTGGAATTCCAATAAGCCAAAGGAGTTAGCTGCCTGGATCCTGGAGCGGGGTGGCAAGCTGTACAGCTAAGTAGGGTAAGGTTCTCTGCTCTCGAAGCAGCATAGAGAGTACGCATTAAGGACTATGACTCTAGCCCGGTGCCCCCAAACCCAAGTAGCTAAACTCTGAGGGTTAGGCAAAGCAAAGGGGAGTTACACCGTAAGGGGTGGCTCCCCTTGCTTTTGTATTCGGAGGCGAAGCATGGACCTTATCACGTAAGTGAGCTTAGTAGCTAAGTCAAGATGAAGATAACAAATTCCTGCTTCCAAGATAGTCAAATCAAACGAAGCCTACGCTATTCCATATACGATGGGACAGCATGGGCAGCCATGGTTGGACTAACCCAAGACTATGTGCCTGCCTTTGCCCTAGCCTTAAGGGCAACTGTCGGGGAGGTAGCCCTTCTAAGCAGCATCCCCAACCTCGTCTCTGCCATAGCACAGCTAGGAACTCCCAAACTGGTGTACAATTTGGGAAGCCGTAAGCGGCTGGTCCTAATCGTAGTATTCTTACAAGCTACCCTTTGGGCACCTGTCCTTCTAATACCTCACCTCGTCCCCGACCACCGTGTATGGTGGTTAATCACCCTATTCACCCTGAGCACTCTCTGTGGCAACTTGGCAAACCCAGCTTGGGGTAGCTGGATATCTCAACTAGTGCCTCAGGATTTTCGTGGAAGATATTTCGGATTTCGCACCCAAATATTAGTTCTGACAACCTTGTCGTTCACTATTCTAGGAGGAGTAGCCCTTAAGTTTTTCTCCGCCAACATATTCCTAGGCTTCGCGCTTCTCTTCGGCGGAGCTATGGCAGCTAGATTTAGCTCCTGGCACTTTATGCGCAAAACTTACGAGCCGCCTCTTCCCAATAAGCAAGTAAAATTCAAATTGTCCCATTTTCTCAAGGAACCAAGATTCGCCAATTTGAGAAAGTATATGGTTTTTGCAGCGGCCATTAATTTTACAGTCAACTTAGCTGCTCCGTTCTTCGCTGTATATATGCTACGGGAGCTTGGCTTTAACTATGTCACATACATGGTAGTCAATGGCTGTGCTACTCTGGGCAATTTCCTCTCTCTATCCTTTTGGGGGAACCATGCCGACCGGGCAGGTAATCGTCGTGTGCTGATGCTAACCTCACTGCTTATCCCACTCGTTCCTCTGCTATGGGCAATTAACCACAACTTATATTTTCTTGTCCCTGTGCAACTCCTATCTGGCTTTGCCTGGGCAGGGTTTAACCTAGCTAGCGCAAATTTCCTCTATGATGCCACAGCAGCTGAGGAGCGTGTAGCATGTATTTCGTGTTTCAATGTAGCGAATGGCTTAGCTCTTTCCCTGGGGGCATTTATTGGTGGCTATTTGGCTACTCATTTACCTCCGTTGCATAATTCCAGCATACTTACCTTATTTGTCCTCTCCGGGCTACTCCGAGCCCTGGTAGCAGTAGTTATGCTGAGATTCAAGGAGGTACGCCACATAAAGGAGATAAAACCTGGCAAATCAACCTCAAGCAAATGGCATATTCCCATAAAGCAAAAACTTGAAAACCCCATTTTAAGTTCAGTTAGCAAGCTCGATACTTTCCTGAAGGATGTCAGCCTTGCCTTTGGCGATACATATAGTATAAAGCCTTCCAATTTGGAAAGAAGTCCACCTTGCTATTAAATCCCTAGAGCTTAGCTATCCGCGTGACCTCAGAGCACAAACCCAAAGTATGCTATAGTATATAGCTATGAAGGTCGCTATTATCGGGCTACCAAAGAGCGGCAAAACAACAATTTTTAATGCCTTAACCAAGGGCAAAGCTGAAGTTGCCGCTTACTCCTCTTCTCTGACCCCGAATATAGGTGTGGCTAAAGTGCCTGACTCACGATTATCAGCACTAGAAAACATATTCCATCCTAAGAAAACAGTTCCGGCTGAAGTAAGCTACGCAGACATCGCCGGCTCACCTAAAGCTTTTAGCAGCAAGGAGGAAATAGGAGGAGGACTTTTGAGCTATCTGACTACTGCTGATGCCCTGCTCCAAGTAGTTCGAGCTTTCGAAGACGGAAAAATACCCCATCCTGAGGGAAGCGTAGACCCTGAGAGAGATATAGCTACCTTAGATTTAGAGCTCGCCTTTTCTGATCTAGCCATCATTGCAAAAAGGCTAGATAGGCTAGAGGCAACTTTAAAAGGAGCTAAAGCATCGGAACGCGGATTATACTTAAACGAACGACTTCTGCTGCAGAAAATTAAGACAGCACTAGAAAAAGATATGCCGATCAGAGAGCAAGGCTTAGCTAAAGATGAACTCAAAATGCTGTCTGATTACCAATTTCTCACTGCTAAACCGATGCTGGTCGTCCTTAACATTGGGGAGGAGCAAATACCCCGAGCTTCGCAATTGGAGGCTGAGATAAAGTCACTTTATCCCCAATTTGCTGTAGTAGCTCTATGTGGCAAGCTGGAGATGGAGCTAGGTCAGCTCAGCAACGCCGAGGCTGAGGAATTCCGTGAAGCCATGGGGCTAACTACACCAGCGCTTGATTGGGTTATCAACCTTTCTTACCGCCTTCTAGGGCTAATTTCCTTCTTCACCACGGCTTCTGCTGAGTTAAAAGCCTGGACTATCCCTAGGGGTATCACAGCACCAAAAGCAGCGGGCAAAGTCCACTCTGACATGGAAAGAGGGTTTATCCGCGCTGAGGTAATTAGCTATAGTGATTTGGAGAGATGTGGCAATTTAGCTGAGGTACGGAAAAGGGGTTTGCTTAAAATGGAGGGTAAGAATTACGTCGTCCAAGACGGTGACGTAATTACCTTTTTATTTAATGTCTAAGCAAGCCACCGGGCGAGTTTAATATCGATTCCCACTTTGACCTCCTGAGAAATAATCTTTTAAAGTCTGAGCTTTAAGGTTACTATCTCGAAGGGCTTAACTTCTAACCGCAACTTATTACGCTCTGCCTTGAGCTCATATAGCTCCCGCTCTAGCAAGTCGACAACCGCAGCCCGCTTAATCACTCTGAATAGCTCAAGCTCGGCCACAGTAGCTTCTCCGATCGTTTCAAAGAACCTTAAGATTACTTCATCACTATCCTCAGCCTTTTTAAGCGCTGAGAGGACGAGGTTATCGGGAGAAAGTTTTAAGAAGGAGAATTCTTCCGGGAGCTCTCCTTGGGAGTTTGATTGAATACAATAAGGCAAGTGATGGAAATCCTGAGCTTGCTTATACATCTTAGCCTGCCTCCAATCACCCTCGTGAGGCTGAAGGGCATATTCAAAGGTGTATGGCCTGAGCTCCAGGGCATCCGGGGTGGGAACCAGGGGACCAGCTGTTCCGTCTGCAGAAAGCCCGGAGACACTCCTCAAAAGTCTAATGTAGATTGAGCCTTCCTTTATCAGGATTGCCGGCAATCCTTTGTTCATAAAGGTTATTCCCCTTATTCCATCGCTTAAGTCAAACCAGCTAAGGAAATTAGGTATTCCAGAAGGCTGAAATCCTTTCTCCCTGCCGGCGAAATATTCTGTAGGCTCAGGAACAACCCCAAATTGTGTCTCCCGGAAATATACTTCCCGCTTCATTGCCTGCAAAACTCCCTTCTCTATCCTGAAGCTCCTGGGTTTAAAACTTCCGTATTCAAGCCCTTCCCCGGATTCGCTCTTTATGAGATCGGCAAATCTGGCGCGGTGATGGTAAAGATCGCCTATCTCATCATCGATAAAGATCTCGTTCCCCTTCACTAAAAGTTTAGCTTCCTTGTCAAAGACCTCAATTATCCCGGTCTCCTTATGCGCAATTACTTTATAGAAGGGAGTTTCTATACTTTCACCCTCAACCTTTATCCCGCCTTCGGCTTGCCATGCCTTCGGCTCACAATGACACGGGGGCGGGGTTAGTTTATACACCTTATAACCCAAAGGTGGGAGGTCACAGGTAAAGCCTATTTTTGCTCCTTCAATCTTATCTTCTTCACTTTTTCCTATCTCTATAACCTCACTCTCTACCTCTTTTCTTTCCTTTATCCCCGCGACACTCTCATACCCCGGGGGCAATTTTAGCTCAGCTTCGCCCCAATTCCGCATTCTCCAGGGCAAAGGGTTGAATGCCAAGAGCGCTTCTCCACCTGTGTTGACCTTTCCGGCAATATAAGATAAGGATTGATTTAAGCTAAATGCCAGCCATTTGTAACCCGCTTTGCGATAAATTTGAGGAAGCTGAGCATTCATGCCAAAGCTATCCGCTGCCCAGGCCACAGGAACCTCGACACCAAATTTCTCTTGACAATACCTCTTACCAAAGAGTATCTCCCTAACTAGCACTTCGCCTGTCGGCAGCATGGTATCCGGCATGAGATATTGCCCATCAACTATTTCAAGCTTTCCTTCCTCTATCATCTTTTTCAAGCCTTGCCAAAGCTCTGGATTTCTCCTTTCTATCTCTTGAAGCAGAAAGGTCTGTTCCAGACAAAACTTAAATTCTGGAACCAGCATGAGCTTCATAACTTCCTTCAGGATTTCTTCATTTATTTCCAGGGAATCCTCTTTAGAGAAAGCCCAGGCAACATCATAATGGGTATGCGGCACTAAATATATTTTCTTCATTTCACACTCCTTTATTCTTTGACCCTAAGAATTAACTTCGTTAATTGCCATGCTCCAGCCTTAGGGCTGACTCTCTCTTAGAATGAAATGGCATCTGGCTCGATAGATTTATCGGGCCAAATTCTGATGCCCTGAGATAGCTTATTCCCCCTCTCAATCCTTACGTTATCACCCAAAACACAGCCATCCAGAACTTCGCTTTCCTCCCCAATATAACAATTGGAGGCAACCACACAGTTTTTAAGCTTAGCCCCTTTGCCAACTTTACAGTTTTGCCATAATACTGCCCCTTCCACTATGGCACCTTCTTCTATCTGGCATCCTGAGCCTATCACAGCTGGTCCTCTTATTATAGAATTCTTGCCAATAAAACAACCGTCACCAATTATGGCTGCTCCTTCGATTTGCGCTTGGGGGTGAACTGCGCTTTCGCCCTCAAATTTTACCCTTTTATTACCAACATACCTCTGGAGCAAATCGTGGTTTAGCCTCAAGTATTTCTCTGGAGTTCCTATATCAATCCAGTAAGCCTCAGACGGATAGCCATAAATAGCCTGTCCCCTTTCCAAGGCGGCAGGAAAGACGTTGCGTTCAAAGGTGAAGAAGACTTTAGGAGGAATGTAGTTTAAGATTTCCGGCTCCAGAATGTAAATACCGGCATTAATCATATTGGTAGTTACTTCATCCCGACTTGGCTTTTCCACAAAGAGCTTAACCCTATTTCCAGCATCCGTTTCTACTACTCCGTAAATAGTAGGATCCTCTACGGGCGTCAAGGCTATGCTCACACAAGCCTTCTTCTGGCAGTGTAAATCCATCATGGCTGTTAAATCAATATCTGTGAAGATATCACCATTAAATACCATGAAGGGCTCACCCAGAAGCCTCTCGGCATTCTTCACCGCCCCTGCCGTCCCCATAGGAAAATGTTCCACTGAGTAAACTATCCTCACACCATACTTGCTGCCATCGCCAAAATAACCCTGAATCTGCTCAACTTGCTGGCCTAAGGCGATAATAATATCAGTAATGTCGTTCCGCTTAAGGTAATTAATAAGATTCTCAAGAAGAGGATGATTCAATACAGGAACCATTAATTTAGCCGTGTTGCAACTAAGAGGACGTAATCTAGTTGCTTCCCCACCAGCTAAGATAACAGCTTTCATTATGGGAAAACTTATCTTATCTTAATTGACAAAGTCAACATTCTTGTTACCACACAGAGAATAATGTAATATTTTCATATTACCCGCCCCGAATAAAAGGAACAAAATGAGAGAGATAAGAATTATACCTTGCCTTGATGTGAAAGATGGGCGAGTGGTTAAAGGGGTGAAGTTTGAAAATCTCAGGGATGCCCGAGACCCTGCAGAGGCAGTGGAAGCTTATTGTCGAGAGGGCGCCGATGAGCTGGTCTTCCTAGATATCACCGCTACCGTAGAGAATAGAGGGACACAACTGGAATGGGTCAAGAAGGTGGCGGAAAAAGTTACTATCCCTTTTGCCGTAGGGGGTGGAATTAGAAATATCGAGGATATGAAGGCCTTGTTTGATCTCGGCGTAAACAGAGTCTCGATAAATACCGCTGCTGTGAGGGATCCTGAGCTTATAAAACAAGCCTCGAGGGAATTTGGAAAGGATAAGCTAATTATTGCCATCGATGGGCGAAAGAATCCCCCCGGAAGTGGCTTTCCTAGATTAGAGGTTGTGGTCAAAAGCGGCACCGAGGCCACAGGAATAGACATTGTTGAGTGGGCAAAAAGAGTGGAGGAGCTAGGAGCAGGTGAGATCCTGCTTACCAGCAAGGATGCCGATGGCACGAAAGAGGGATATGATTTAGAGATGACTAAGGCTGTGGCTGAGGCAGTTGCAATACCAGTCATTGCTTCAGGCGGCGCTGGTAAGCTAGCACACCTTTATGAAGCCGTAACAATTGGCAAGGCATCAGCACTTTTAGCCGCTTCCATCTTCCACTTCGGGGAGATTTCAATACCCCAAGCAAAGCGATACCTGAAAGAGAAAGGCATAGCAGTAAAAATATAATAAAATCAAATATTCAAAGCCATCGCTCTGGCTTCCCACTACATAAAAGTAGTATGTTTTGGCAGAGCTAGTCTTATTGCTGTTATGGTGGCGAACAAAATTATAAAAACCCTTGATATATGAAAACCGATGCTATACAATGACACACGGCTACCGTATATCGCTGTCTGGTAAGGTAATGCCAATAAAAAATATAGGAGGCACATATGTCTTACAGCAAACCAAATGCAAGCGCAGCAACAAAGACTAGAAACAGAGTTGCACCTTCGCCTTCATCAGGACTTTGCGTTACCTGCCTTGATGGATGTCCTGGACTGTGTGAGGTAGGTAGGTCTGCCCTAAGGGGAAGGGAGGCAATTTATCCTCAACCCTTTGGCAAGGTTACTGCCGGGTCGGAAAAGGATTACCCGATAGACTTTTCTCACTTCAATATTCAAGGCTCATGCGTTGGTGCTGTGGGTATAGAGGCAAACTCTGACAAGGCAATCTTCACTGCAGTGGATATTTCTACAGAAGTTGGAGGAGACGGCAAGAAAATAAAGATGAAAGTCCCCTTTCTTACTGGTGCCCTTGGCTCAACAGAGATAGCCAGGGTTAACTGGGAGGGAGCAGCAATAGCCTCGGCTATTTGTGGCTCTATTCTAGTCTGCGGGGAAAATGTCTGCGGTATGGATGTAGATGCTGAGATAAGAAATGGGCGAGTCATCAAGTCTCCAGAGTTAGCAAGAAGGATGAAAATCTTCAGGGATTGGTATGATGGCTATGGTATGTTATTAGTTCAGGCTAATATAGAGGACACCCGCCTGGGAGTTCCTGAATACGCGGTAGAAAAGCTAGGAGTTGAGGGTATTGAGATTAAGTGGGGGCAGGGAGCAAAAGATATCGGCGGAGAAGTAAAACTGCCATCATTGGAGAGAGCGCTTCAATTGAAAAAAAGAGGATACATCGTAATTCCCGACCCTGAGGACCCGGTGATTCAGGAAAGTTTCAAACTTGGAGCGATTAAAGAATTTGAGCGCCATTCCCGCGTGGGCATGGTGGAAGAGGAAGCTTTCCTTAAACAGGTAGACGGGCTTCGGAATATAGGTACCAAGTATGTTACCTTGAAGACAGGGGCATATAGACCAGCAGACCTAGCCAGGGCAGTAAAGTTCGCCAGTGAAGCCAAAATAGACCTCCTTACTGTCGATGGTGCTGGTGGCGGGACGGGAATGAGTCCCTGGAGGATGATGAATGAGTGGGGGATACCTACAGTGTATCTTGAGTGCCTCTTATACGAATATCTGACAAGGCTCGAAGAGAAGGGGGCTTTTATTCCCAGTTGTGCCATAGCCGGAGGATTTGCTCTAGAGGATCAAATATTCAAGGCCATCGCTTTAGGTTCTCCTTACATAAAGGCAGTGTGTCTTGGCAGAGCTACACTCAGTGCTGCCATGGTAGGCAAGACCAATGGCGAAAAGATTGCCGAAGAACATGGCAAGGATGATGGATATGAAGAAGCTTTGATGCAAACCTTCGTAAATGTTGGCAAGCTTAGGGAGAAATATGGAAAAGACTTTAGCAGGATCCCTCCCGCTGCTATTGGTATGTATAACTACTACGACCGACTAACCACGGGCTTGCAACAACTCATGGCAGGAACAAGGAAATTCCGTTTAGACTTAATTGAGAGAGACGATCTTATGTCTCTCACCAAGGAGGTTGCTGAGATTTCTGGTATCCCCTATATCATGGACACTGACAGAGAGGAAGTAGAAAGGATTTTAGCTTAGCTTCTAAATTGGTCGCTGCCAAAGAGAAGAATAGCTTACCGCAGTTTTAACGTTTGAACAAAGTGGGTGGCGACAGTGTGGTTGATTTTAGCTCCGATTTGTGGTTTGATAGCAGCAGGTTATTCCGAAGAACAGGAGGATTGATGACTAGCAAGGAGCAAATCGAGGCTAAGGAACATATCCTTAAAATAACTAAGGAACAAGACGTCAAATTTATCAACCTTTGGTTCACTGACATTCTGGGTTTCCTGAAAAGCGTTGCCATCACTGTGGAGGAATTGGAAGGCGCTCTAGAAAGGGGGCTGGGCTTCGATGGTTCATCTATTCAAGGCTTTGCTCGTATTGATGAAAGCGACATGATTGCCTTACCTGACCCAACCACTTTCCAAATCCTTCCTTGGCGTCCAAGGGAACATCAAGGCGTAGCCAAGATGTTTTGCGATATTTATTGGCCTGGGGGGCAACCTTTTGAAGGCGACCCGAGGTACGTGCTGAAAAGAAACTTAAAGAGAGCTGCTGATATGGGCTATACCTTCCACGTGGGACCAGAGCTAGAGTACTTTTACTTCAAGGACTCCAGGGAAACTCAGCCTTTAGATGAAGGGGGATATTTTGATATGACTCCCCCAGACATAGCCAGCGACCTCAGGAGAGAAACGATTCTTGTCCTGGAGGAAATGGGTATCGGTGTGGAATATAGCCATCACGAAGTTGCTCCCAGCCAACATGAAATAGACTTACGTTACACCGATGCCTTGACTATGGCTGACAGCGTGATGACCTATAAGTTGGTAGTCAAACAAGTAGCTCAAAATCATGGTGTTTTTGCCACCTTTATGCCCAAGCCAGTGTTTGGTGTAAATGGCAGCGGGATGCATGTGCACATGTCACTATTCAAAGGTGATAGAAATACCTTCTTTGATAATAATGATCCTCATCATCTATCCCAGATAGCCAAACATTTTATTGCTGGCTTATTAAAACATGCACCTGCGATCACCTCTGTTACTAACCAGTGGGTGAATTCTTATAAGCGTCTCCTTCCAGGCTATGAAGCACCGGTATACATTACATGGGCACGGAGAAACCGAGCTGATTTAATCCGAATACCCGAATATCAACTAGGGAAGGAAGAAGCTACCAGAATTGAATTCAGGTCTCCCGACCCCGCTTGCAACCCCTATTTAACTTTCAGCGTTATACTGGCTGCTGGGTTGGAAGGAGTCGAGAAGGAATATGAACCGCCACCACCTGTAGAAAAGAATGTTTTTGAAATGACTGAGCAAGAGCGGCAAGAAGGGGGGATAGGTACACTTCCCGGCAGCTTATATGAAGCTATAAAACTTACTGAGGGTAGCGAATTAGTGAAAAAGGCTTTAGGGGAACATGTATTTAATACCTTTATCCACAACAAAAAGGTAGATTGGGACGACTACCGCACCCAGGTGACTGATTACGAGCTTAAGAGATATCTGCCTATCCTGTAAGCCAATTGCTGCTTCTCTAGCAATAGCTAGATTTTGAGGTTAACGTAAGCTATAATACCACGCTGTCTGACAGTCGCATGAAATGCATGAGCTGGGTATAACGGAAAATATTGTCAATATTGCCCTGGATAAAGCTAAAGAGGTACAAGCTAGCAAGATTACTAAAATCAACTTAGTTATTGGCGAGTTGTCAGGTTTCGTACCTGATTGCATTCAATTTTATTTTGATTTCCTCAGCAAGGATAGCATTGCTGAAGGAGCAAGCCTTCACTTCGAATTGGCACCAGCTCAATTTCGCTGCCGAAGTTGCTCCACTGTTTTTTGCCCTCAAAACACCATATGGACTTGTCCCAAATGCCAAAGCCAGAGCGTGGAAATAGCTGGAGGGCGTGAGCTATATATAGAAAGCATAGAGGCCAAATGAGGAAAATAGAAGTTATACAAAACATTCTGGAGGCCAATGAGTCTATAGCTACTCAAAACCAGTGCCTTCTGGATAAGCACAAAGTTTTTGCTATTAATATTATGTCATCTCCTGGCGCCGGCAAGACAAGCCTCATCTTGCAAACTATAGCTAAACTGAAGAATAAACTAAGAATTGCAGTTGTCGAAGGTGATGTGGCCTCAACGCTGGATGCGGAAAGGGTTAAAAACGAGGCGGTAGCAGTTGTCCAGATAACCACAAGATATATGTCAGAGAATTGCACCCTAATTGCTAATATGATTAGCCACGCTCTCCAAAGCTTGCCACTGAAAGATATAGATCTACTTCTCATTGAGAATGTAGGCAATCTTATTTGCCCCTCTGAATTTATTCTGGGAGAACATAAAAGGGTAGTGATCTCTAGTTTGCCTGAAGGTGATGACAAACCCACCAAATATCCCATGATTTTTGCTGATGCCGACGCAGTGATAATAAATAAACTAGATCTTCTTCCCTATCTTGATTTCGATATTCCTGCTTTTCGGCACGCTGCTGAAGGGCTAAATGCAAAGGTCAAATTCTTCGAGCTTTCTTGTAAGACCGGCATGGGAATAGAAAATTGGTGCTCTTGGTTATTGAACGAAATAAAGGCTAACAGCCAGAAATTAATATAAAGTTAAAAGAAAGTAAACGAAATGAAGAAGGCAGATGTACTACTCATTGGAGGAAGTGCTGGGAAATACCAGCGGCGTTAGGTTGCCACAGGCAGTGTCGGAAGGGCGGTGAGACTTGAAGAAAGTGTTGACTACTTGTGAGTTTTGTGGTTGTGGTTGCAACTTCTACCTGGGAGTAGAAGGAGGTGAAATCGTAGCTGTGTACCCTAGCATTTCGCACCCCATCAGTCAGGGGAGATTGTGTATTAAAGGATGGCAAGGGCATGAATACATCCAC
>Ga0066636_10002315_pt1 | contig 12091 bp, 9 predicted proteins | sample CryGeyCG2014_080_2_FD_62736 | JGI IMG/M metagenome (GOLD analysis project Ga0066636, IMG submission 62736) | Groundwater microbial communities from aquifer - Crystal Geyser CG07_land_8/20/14_0.80 | ecosystem: Environmental > Aquatic > Deep subsurface > Groundwater | place: USA: Utah: Grand...
CCAGACCATCAGCGGGGTCACCGCCCACGTGGACCCGGACCGCTGCGCCGCCTGCCTGGTGTGCGTCCGGACCTGCCCCTACGGCGTGCCGCAGATCAACCGGGACAACGTCTCGGAGATCAACGAGGCCCTGTGCCAGGGCTGCGGCACCTGCGCCTCGGAATGTCCGGCCAAGGTCATCCAGGTGGCCCATTATGAAGACGACCAGATCAGCGCCAAGATCAAAACTTTATATTGAGGAGTCCGATGATGAAATCGTTTGAGCCGAAGATTGTCGGGTTTTGCTGCCACTACTGAGCTTATTCCGCTGCGGACCTGGCAGGTTCGATGCGATTGCAGTACCCGCCCAGTGTGCGGATTATCGAGGTCCCCTGCACCGGTAAGGTGGATGTCATGCACCTGCTGATGGCCTTTGAGTACGGGGCCGACGGGGTCATCGTGGTGGGGTGCATGGAGGGGGAGTGCCACTATAGCGTCGGCAATCTTTACGCCAAAAAACGGGTCAACCGGGTGAAGGAGATCCTCGACAAAGTCGGCGTCGGCGGCGAACGGTTGGCGATGTACAATCTGTCTTCCGGGATGGGAGGGCGGTTCGCCGAGATCATCCGGGAGATCACCGAAAAAGTGATGGAACTGGGTCCCAGTCCCATCCGAGTTGCGACAGGCAAGGCCACCAGACCCATTGCGGAGGTAACCACATGATCAAGGCAGTGCCCAAACCGTTGGAAGAAGTCCTCGACCTGGTCAAAGACTTCACCAAAGTGCTGATTGCCGGTTGCGACGGTTGCGTCACCGTGTGCGAGGCCGGCGGCTTGAAAGAAGCCAAGGTGCTGGCCTCAGCCCTGAGGCTCTACTTCACCCAGGCAGGCCGGCAGGCCCAGATTGACGAAATTAGCCTGACCCGGCAGTGCGAAAAGGAGTACCTGGCGCAACTCTCCGATAAGATGGACGCCTACGACGCCGTGGTCTCTCTGGCGTGCGGCTGCGGGGTCCAGTACATGGCGGAGATGTACAATAACAAGATCATCTACCCCGGGGTGGACACCTGCTTTTTGGGGGTCAACGAGGAGCGGGGGCTCTACTCCGAGCGCTGCCAGGCCTGCGGCCGCTGCATCCTGGCCGAGACCGGCGGCATCTGCCCCATCGCCCGCTGTTCCAAGCGCATGCTCAACGGCCCCTGCGGCGGCTCCGATGCGGGCAGGTGCGAAATCAACAAAGATATCCCCTGCGGTTGGGAGCTGATCTACGAACGGCTGAAGACCCTGGGACAGCTGGACCGCTTTGAAAAACCCGTGGATCCCAAAGATTGGACCACTTCCCGGGACGGCGGACCGCGCAAGATCGTCAGAGAGGATTTACGGATATGAGTGTGACAACTCCCAGCAAACTGCAGAAGATGATCGCCTCGGGCAACCTTGCGGTCACTTCCGAGGTCGGTCCGCCCCGGAGCGCCGATGGCGCCGTCATCGAGCACAAGGGCAACCTGATCAAGGATTACGTGGATGCCATCAACGTCACGGACAACCAGACGTCGGTCTGCCGGGTCTGTAGCCTGGCCTGCTGCATCCGCCTCAAGCTCATGGGGCTGGAGCCGGTTCTCCAGATGGTAACGAGGGACAGAAACCGCATCGCCCTCCAGAGCGATATCCTGGGGGCCGCCTCTTTCGGCATCAACAACATGCTCTGCCTCACCGGCGACCACCAGCACTTCGGGGATCACCCCACGTGCGCCAACGTCTTTGATCTGGATTCCATCCAGCTCATCCAGACCGTAAAGATGATGCGGGATGAGGGGCGGCTGTTGGGCGGCTTCGAATTTGCGGTGCGCCCCCAGATGTTCATCGGGGCCGCGGCCAACCCCTTCGCCGGGCCCAACGTGGCCATGCGGGTGTCGCGCCTGGCCAAGAAAGTGGCGGCCGGGGTGCAGTTCATCCAGACCCAGTGCATCTACAACCTGGACAAGTTCAAAGAGTTCATGAAACTGATGGTGGACCGGGGTTTGCATGAAAAAGTAGCCATCCTGGCGGGGATCACTCCCTTGAAGAACGTCGGCATGGCCAAATACATGCAAAAACGGGTGCCGGGTCTGGAGGTGCCGGACTCGGTGGTGCGGCGCATCGGCGGCGTCCCCAAGGAAAAACAGGCCGAAGAAGGCATCACCCTGGCGGTGGAGCAGATCCAGGAACTGAAGGAGGTGGAAGGCGTTCGGGGTTTCCACATCATGGCCATCGAGTGGGAGGAGAAAGTGCCGGGAATCATCGACCGGGCCGGTCTCTATCCCAGACCCCAGTTGGCGTAAAACCTGGGGGCGCCATAAAAATTCGCCAAATCCACAAGAGGTTTCATGAGCCTTGTAATTTATCCATTTTGAGTTCATAATGGCAGGACGATCATCTTGAAAGGGGAGGTCTCATGTCTGGAAAGTACATACTGATCGTCGACGACGATCCGGATCTGGTGGAAACCGTATCCATGATGCTGGAGTCCAAGGGCTTTGAGGTGGGGAAGGCTTACGATGGGATCGAAGGGGAGGAAGCCATCAAGAAGCGCCGTCCGGACGTATTGATTCTGGACGTGATGATGCCCAGAAAGAATGGCTACCAGCTCTGCAAGGAATTGAAATCGAATAAGTGGACCCAGGAAATTCCCGTCATCCTGCTCACCGCGGTGGGCGAGGCCGTGCCCACCACCAGCTACAGCCATGCCGATGGGATGAGCGTGGAAGCCGAAGATTTTATTCCCAAACCCGTGGATGCCGCCACTCTGGTGGAAGCGGTGCAAAGATTGCTTTAACCATCAGGCATGACTCCGACGAACTTTGAAAAAATTCGACCGGATCAGGATAGGTGGCCTTAAAGTCCTGGAGGAGGGCGCTTGTGTTACGTCCTCCTCCCCGTTAGAAGACAACCGCCTGGGGCCTTCGGTGTGTGCGCCGCTGGCCCGGCAGCGCCTCAACCTGACCTTTCTCACCCACGTGGCCGGCGATCGCGAGGTGCTATGCACGGCCAGCCACGTTGGTGAAGCCGCCTTCACCCTGCTGCAGTCCCAGGCCGACCCGGACGCCTCGCTGGCCTTGCAGCCGGGCACCTCGATCCTGGCCGTTTATCCCCATGACAAGCGCCCCCAAGTCATCGGCACGTTCATCAAGAGCCTGGCCCGGGCCCGGGTGGTGATCCACGGCCTGGCCAGTTCCCCCTCCGCCATCTCCGCGGTGCTGTCGTCTTCCCGCATTAAGCCCGCAGTGAAACAGTTGTTCGAGCATTTCACCTTCTCGGGTTTCGCCTCCCCCGAGGAATTTTTTTCGGCCCAGGCCCCGCCCAAGGAATACCTGGAGAAGGTGGTAGCCACCTACCAGGAGAAAGTCAACAAGGTGTATTGGATTATCCCGCAGCCGGACCTGGACCTCTGGGGCATGAGCCTCGCCACCGCCGACATCCTGGCCGGCTTTGCCGCCGCCCTGATGGAGATGGGCGAACTGGGCCTGGCCATCCCGTTTTTGGTAGCCCTGCCGGGGCTCGGGGGCCAAGAATTCATCCTGTCGTTTTCCACGGCCCGGCGCCAACCCGGCGGGGGAGACCACGGGAGCGAAGTGCGGCGAATTTTGACAAGCCGCCTGCCTGATCTCCGGCCCATGCGCCTCACCCCGGTGGCGGGCATTTTTCTCCATGGGCCCCATTTCGGCGACCGCTACGGCATCGCCCACACCCTGGTTGCGGCCCTGGCGCAGGCCCACATCTCCCTTTTGGCCCTGAGCTGCACCATCTCGTCCATCTCGTTGATCATTCGCCAGCACGAACTGGCGGCGGCCCAGGTCATCTTAGGGAACACCTTTGCGGCCCCGGTGGAATGCGCCTCAGCCGCGACAAGGGGCTGAGGTGAGCTTTTTTCTGGTTCCCAAGCAGAAGCTTGGGAATGAGTTTATCTCTCGCTCCATGCCAGCGAGAAGGAACGGACCATGAAATCAGAGCACGACGCCCCCCCGAGCAGACCCGAGGTTCCCCCGGGGTTAACCGGGACTGCGCCGGCGCCGATGGAGTATCTGGCCCCGCTCCTGAGCGATGTCCTGGATCCCATCGTGGTCACCAACAGTCACCATCAGGTGGTCTTTCTCAACTGCGCCGCCCAGAAACTCTTTGGGGAGTCCCTGCGTCCGGGGAACCCCTGCCCTATTTGTTCAGAGACTCCCATCATTGCCGGGACCGGAGAGGATGCGTCCCGGCTGCAGCGGTGTCCCCAGCCAGGGGAAAGCTTCAAGCAGATTCCCGTCCTCATGCAGACCCGCTGGCCCATCGGCGCCCCCCTCTCGGTGAACATTACGCCCATCCGGGGCCGCAACCGCGACCAGGCCGGCTGTTTTATCCTCATCCGGGAGCATGCCGATTTGCTGGCCCACCCGGTGATGGAGCAGCAGATGGCGACCATCTGCAGCATCCTGGAAAATTTCCCCATGCCCTTCTTCATGGTGGACCCGTTTCTGGTGGTGACCCATATCAACGAGCGCATGGAGGAACTCACGGGTTACACCCGGGGCGAGGTGGTGGGCCGGATGACCTGCGGCGAGGTGCTCAATACCGTCCAGTGCATGACCTGCGATTGTGTTCTGAAGCAGGTCATGGAGGGCAAAAAGCCCATCTCGGGATTGCGCCGGGTGGTGCGGGACCGCCAGGGGCGGGAAATTCCGGTAGTGGTGTCCGCTTCCATCATTACCGACCCCGAGGGCCGGGTCATCGGCGGCTTTGAGGCCGTTCGGGATATCACTCCCATAGTGGAGGCGGAACGCAAGCTCGATTTGATCACCGAGTTGACCCCAGAAGGCATGCTGATGGCGGATGAGAACCAGCGCATCATCTTTGCCAACTCAAAGATGGCCGAAATTGTCGGACGGCCCAAGGAGGAACTGGTCGGAAAGAGCCTGGAGGAAATCCTCACCCCCCAGCATCAAAAAATGGCGGTGCAACTGACAGGTCTGGGGGAACAGGGCCTTCATGAGGAAGTGCAATTTTGCACCACCCTTAACGGGACGTATATAGACCCGGAGGGAAACCGCGTCTTCGAGGCCTGCATGGCGGCGTCCCGGATCGGCAAAAATATTCTCACCTGCATTTACCTGCGTGATCTAACCTACCGCATCAGGATGCATGAACAACTTAAAAAAACCAATATTTTTCTTAACAATATAATCCGTTGTTCGGTGGACGGCATCGTGGTGATCGACACCGAAGGGAGCCCCTTAATTTTTAGTGAAGGAGCCGAACGTATCCTGGGTTACCAGGCCGGGGAGATCATCGCCGATAGAAAAAGATTACACCGGTTCTACCCGCTCGAATTGGCCCGAGAGATGATGCGCCGGATGCGCAGTGGCGAATACGGTCCACCTGACCGACTCAATACCACCGAGATCACCTTTTATAATAAAGATGGACAGGAAGTGCCGGTGAGGTTTTCGGCCGCGATTATCAGGGACAAGGGGCAAGAGGTCGGCAGCGTCGGAATCTTTTCCGACCTGCGCGAACATCGAAGGATGCAAAAAAAACTGGAAGAGACCCAAAATCAACTTTTGCAGGCTGAAAAGATTGCCTCCCTGGGAAGGATGTCCGCGGGGGTGGCCCATGAAATCAATAATCCCCTGGCCGGCATCCTCATCTACGCCGAATTATTGCAGCGGGATATGGAGGCGAATGCGGCAGGTCGTCCGCACCTAGAAGAAATCATTAACCAAACTCTGCGCTGTAAACAAATCGTCACTCGCCTGCTGGAATTCAGCCGGCAGTCTTTGGGGCAAAAAACCCGTATAGACATGAACGATATCATCTCGCGGTGTGTGAAGCTTATTGACCAACAGCTTATTTTCCACAATATCCAGATCAAACTATCTCTGGACCCCCACCTGCCCCAGATTTTTGGTGATCCGGGCGAACTCCAGCAGGTTTTTACCAACCTGCTGCTCAATGCCGCCGACGCCATAAAGGGGGTGGGCCGGATCACCATCACCAGCCGTGCTGACCCTGAAAGAGATGGGGTGATCATCACTTTTGCGGATACCGGCAGTGGGATTCCACCAGAACTGCGGGATAAAATTTTTGACCCCTTTTTTACCACCAAACCTCCGGGTAAAGGCACCGGCCTGGGTCTATCCATCGTCTATGGGGTCATTCAACGGCATGGCGGAACCATCGAGGTGGAGAGCCCGCACGGCGGCGGCACGGAGTTCATCATTAGACTGCCCCTGGATTCTCAGGAAAACCAGGAGCAGATGGTCTGGGAATAGGTCTGCCAAGCAGTCAGCCGTTAGCAATCGGCCCTGAGCAAGATAGCGCAGATTCAGAGTCTTCCTGAAGCTGACCGCGGATAAAAAGGTGAATTATGACGGACCAATACACCGTATTGGTGGTGGACGACGAAAAGGTGCTTCGGGATGGTTGCACCCTGGTTCTCCAGCCCGAAGGCTACCGGGTGCTCACGGCCGCCAACGGCCAGGAGGCCTTAGACCAACTGGCCGCCGAGCCGGTCAACGTGGTCCTCTGCGACCTCAAGATGCCCGTGATGGGGGCCCTGGAGGTCCTGGAGCAGACCTCCGTCCGCTACCCCGGCATCCCGGTGATCATCATGACCGGCCTGGGCACCGTGGCCGACGCGGTGGAGTGCATGAAAAAAGGGGCCTATGACTTCGTCACCAAGCCCTTCAGCATCGACCACCTGTGCCTGGTGGTCAAACGGGCCCTGGAGAAGCAGCTTTTAGAGCAGCAAACCCGGCAACTCCAGGAGGAGCAGGCCCGGAACCTCTACAACCTGGCCATGGAGCAGAGCCGGATGCACACCATCGTCAACTGCATGGCCGACGGGGTGCTGGTGACCAACCAGGATGGCGAGGTGGTGCTGTGCAACTCCACCCTCATGCAGCTCCTGGGGGTAAAGGCGCCGCCGCCCCACCCCGGACCGATGCAGGCCTATGTCGGCGACCGCGACTTTCAAGTAGCCATCGAATCCCTGTTGACGGGCGGCAATCGGAGTGAGGCGCGGTTTATCGCCCAGGAGCTCTGCCAAAACCGCATTCACCTGCGGGCCCTGTCGGCCCCCTTTTCCGGGCCGGACAACCAGGTGCTGGGCACGGTCACCGTATTCCACGACGTCACCCACTTCAAAGAACTGGATGAAATGAAGAACGATTTCGTGCGCATGGTGTCCCATGAACTCCGGTCCCCCCTGGCCGCCATCAAGCAGCAGCATGCCGTGATCCTGGACGGTTTGGCCGGGGATCTGACCGGCAAGCAGCGGGAACTCCTTACCCGGGCCCATGCCAAGATCCAGGGTTTGCTCGACCTGATCAACGACCTGTTGGACGTGACCAAGATGGAAGCGGGTTACGGGCAACTGGAACAGGCGCCTCTGGATTTGCGGGAAACCCTGGGCGAGGTGGTGGAACTCTTGCGGGAAAGGGCCTCCAGCCAGAAGGTCACCCTGAAGCTGGAGGCGCCCGACGGACTGCCTCTCATCCGGGCCGACCGCCGCAGCATGGATGAAGTGTTCAGCAACCTGGTGAGCAATGCCATCAATTACTCTCCGGATGGGGGCGAAGTCAGGATCGCCGCCGTCTCCCGCGGGGACTACCTGGAAGTTGTGGTGCAGGACCAGGGCATCGGCATTGAGGCGGAGGAGATCGCCAAAATTTTTGACAAGTTCTACCGGGTTAAGAGCCCCAAGACCCGGCAGGTGATCGGCACCGGGTTAGGCCTGGCGCTGGTCAAAGGGCTCATCGAGGCCCACCGCGGATCGGTTGACGTGGAAAGCGAAGTCGGGAAGGGAACCGCCTTCCGGGTCAAACTGCCTACGGTTGGCGCGGCAAAGGGTGTGGATGCAGGCAAGTGATTTCAGCCGCCAGGTCCTGGTGGTGGATGATGAACCCGTGGTGCGGACCGGCATCGCCCAGGTTTTGTCCCAGCAAGATCTGGTGGTGGCCACGGCCGCCGATGCCGCCCAGGCGCTGGCCCACCTGGCCCGTCAGCCGTTTGCCGTCGTCCTGTTGGACATCAAGCTCCCGGACATGGACGGGGTGCAACTGCTGAAACACCTCCGTCAGGATTTTCCGGAAACCGAAGTCATCATGATCACCGGCTACCCCACCATTGCCGGGGCGGTGGAGTGCATCAAGCTCGGGGCCCTGGACTACCTGGTGAAGCCGTTTAGGATCGAGGAACTGGAAGCGGTGGTGCAAAAGGCCCGGGATCACCTCTCCCAGAAACGCCGGCGAATCGCCCCTGAACCGGAAGCCGCCGGCGGCCTGGGCCTGGATTTTATTCTGGGCCAGAGTCCCGCCATGCGGCGGGTTTTCGACAAGATCAAGCGGGCCGCTCCCAGCGACAGCACCGTCCTGCTCACCGGGGAGTCCGGCACCGGCAAAGAGCTGGTGGCCCGGGCCATCCACCTGCTCAGCCCCCGGGCCGACCGGGAATTCGTCCCGGTGGATTGCTCCGCCCTGGTGGAGTCCCTGTTGGAAAGCGAGCTCTTCGGTCACGTCAAGGGCTCATTCACCGGGGCATTGCAGACCAAGCACGGGCTCTTCGAACTGGCCAACCACGGGACCTTCTTCTTCGACGAGATCAGCAACCTGAGCCTGAATATCCAGGCCAAGCTCCTCCGGGTGATCCAGGAGCGGGAGTTCATGCAGGTGGGGAGCCAGAAACGCATTAAACTGGATATCCGCATCATCGCCTCGTCCAACCGCGACCTGAACGAAGCCATCAAGGCGGGGGCCTTCCGGGAGGACCTCTACTACCGGCTCAGCGTCATTCCCATCCACTTACCCCCCCTGAGGGAGCGCGCCGGGGATATTGCCCTGCTGGTGGATCACTTTCTCCGCAAGTACAGTCAGAAGGGCCACCGGGAAGTTACCGGGACCTCCAGCCAGGCCCTGAAACTGCTCAGTGACTATGGCTGGCCGGGCAATGTCCGGGAACTGGAACACACCGTTGAACGCATCGTGATCCTGGAAGATGGGGCCATCATCCAGCCGGAACATTTGCCCAGTTTCATTTCCCAGCGTCAGGGTGATTTCCAGGCCTTCTCCGACGAAAACTACTCGCTGGAGGAGTTGGAAAAACGCTACATTCAATTCATCCTGCGCCGCACCCAGGGCCGGCGCCAGGAAGCCGCCCGCATCCTGGGAATCAACCGCAAGACCCTGAGTCACAAGATCGAGAAATACCGCCTGCGGACCCACTGGTAGGGCAAAAATTCAGCGGCCCGGAGCCGCCTTAGTGCAGTGGTTCATAAATACGGTAACGTATTTCTTACTCCGTGAAGATCACTTCCCCCTCACCCTGGCCCACTCCCCCATGGGACTAATCTTTACCCACAAGTTACTATCTCATGGTTTTTTTGCTTTTAATTCCCTCTTCCCCTTGGGGGAGAGGGTCAGGGTGAGAGGGTGCTTCTTCTGATACCTCGTCAAGAATCACTTGTAAGACCGCCTCAGTTTCTTGTAAGACCTGATTATTCCAAAAACGAACTACTCGGTAGCCACTTTTGCTGAGATATTCGGTTCGGTTATCATCTTGAACTATCATTTCAGCATGTTGGCCACCGTCAACCTCTATAACCAATTTCTTCTCCAGGCAGACAAAATCTACAATAAAAGGGCCAACGGCATGCTGACGTCGAAATTTCCATCCACCAAGTCGCCTATCACGCAGATTATACCAAAGCACTCTTTCAGCATCAGTCATGCTTTTTCGCAAATTCAGAGCAAGGTTCTTGTTCAAGGTTTCCCCCCTCACCCTAACCCTCTCCCCTCAAGGGGAGAGGGGATTTTAGCGATCTCTCAACAAGTTACTCTACCCCCTTACTTGCGGTAGCCCATTGGGGGAGAGGGGAAAAGATGGGGCCGATTTGATGCTCTGCCATCATAAAAAACCCGGTGCCCTCACTCCTACCCCCTCTCCCCCCGCTTCGGGGGGAGAGGGTTGGGGTGAGGGGGGCGATATATGACGTGAGCGTGTTTATGAAATCCTGTACTTAGGCCGCATCGCCGCCCCGCGCCTGTACCTTTATGGAGGCGGGGATTCAGCCGTGGACCCTCGGGAGACGTCCAGAAAATCCCGCACCTTTTTCACCAGGTCCATGGGCCGGAAAGGCTTGGAAATGAAATGCTGAGATGATTCCGGGGCGCCGTAGCCGGTAAGGTCGCGGCCGGTGTAGCCTGACATGAAAATTACCCTCATTTCAGGATGCAAAGGGGCCAGACGGTCGGCCAACTCCCTGCCGCTCATCTGGGGCATCACCACATCGGTCACCATGAGGTGGATAGGCCCCTGGCGCCGTTCACAGATCAACAGGGCCTCGCCCCCGTGCCGGGCCTCCAAGACGTTGTACCCATACAGGCGGAAAAACCGGCACAGCAAAGTCCGGAGCGCGTCTTCATCTTCCACCACCAGAATGGTCTCGGACCCTTCCAGCTTGGCCGCCAGGGTTATCCTGGTTCTGGGTTCCTCCACCGCCGCCTCGAGGCGCGGCAGATAGATCTGGAACGTGGCGCCCTGGCCAGGCCGGCTCTCCACCTCGAGATAACCGCGGTTTTGCTTGACAATGCCATACACCATGGGCAGCCCCAGGCCGGTGCCTTTGCCCACCTCTTTCGTGGTGAAGAACGGCTCAAAGATGTGATCCAGGGTCTCCGCCTCCATGCCGCTGCCGGTGTCGCTCACTGCCAGCCTGACATAGCGCCCCGGCGGGGCCGTCTCACTGTGACAATTATGGCTGGCGGCAAACTCGATATTGCCCATTTCCAGGGTGAGCCGGCCGCCCGTGGGCATGGCGTCCCGGGCGTTGACCGCCAGGTTCATGATGATATGGCCGATCTGGCCGGGGTCGGCTTTCACCGCCCCCAGATCGGGGCCGGCCACGATGTCCAGGTCGATGTGTTCCCCGATGAGACGCCCCAGCATCTTCTCCAGGTCGGCCGCCACCCGGTTGAGATTGATCACCTGGGGCTGCATCACCTGCCGGCGGCTGAAGGCCAGCAACTGTTGGGTCAAAGAGGCGGCCCGCTCGCTGGCCTTGAGGATATCTTCGCTATATTTATAGAGGGGATCGTCTTTAACGAGGCTGGACCGGATAAGCTCGCCGTAGCCCATGACGACCATCAAAAGGTTGTTGAAATCGTGGGCCACGCCGCCGGCCAACCGCCCCACCGCCTCCATCTTCTGGGCCTGCAGGAGTTGGGCCTCCAGGGCCTTGCGCTCGGAGATGTCAAAGAATACCCCGCTGACATAATCAACCTGGCCGGCGGCATCGCCGAAAATCTGCCCCCGGGCTTGAATCCAGGCAATCTCCCCGTCTTTTTTCCGGATGCGGTATTCCCGGACGTAGGATTTGTCGGTCTTGAGGGCTTGCACAAATAACCCGCGGGCCATATCCAGGTCTTCCGGGAGGATCAGGTCGCACCATCTGAGCCGCCGGGAGTTAAACTCTTCCTTGCGGTAGCCCGTGACTTCTTCTATTTTATCATCGAAGAAATCGATGCTCCAATCCTGATACCCTTTAAAGACCACGGCCGGGATTTGCTTGACCAGCAGCCGGTAATGGCTTTCGCTCTCTTTGAGGGCCTCCTCTATTTCTTTCTCTTTGGTGATATCCCGGCCATAACCCACGGTGCCGATCATCTCCCCCTGCTCATTAATAAAGGGCGCCTTCTGCACATCCAAAGCCAGATAATGACCCCTAACGGTCCCGGATTCCAGGAAGCGGCAGGGAGTTTTACTCTCCTTCACCAGGGCATCGGAATTCGTACATAACTCCCCGAAGTCAAACTCATGACCTTGCTTGCGCTCGCGCTCGGCATAAAACATATCGGTTTTCCCGACTGCTTCCTGCGGATGGTCGCACATCAGCAGTTTCCGGCACATTGCCTGGTTGACTAACATAAACCGGTCATTCATATCTTTCGCCCAGATCAGATCAGGCGCGGTATCGATTAATAACCTGATCAATTCATAGGCGTTATGATATTTCTCTTCACTTTCCCGTAGCGCCTCTTCCGCCTGCCGGTGCGCCGTAATGTCCATCCAGGCGCCCGCCATTTCCACCGGCTGGCCGT
>Ga0066636_10002321_pt1 | contig 12071 bp, 16 predicted proteins | sample CryGeyCG2014_080_2_FD_62736 | JGI IMG/M metagenome (GOLD analysis project Ga0066636, IMG submission 62736) | Groundwater microbial communities from aquifer - Crystal Geyser CG07_land_8/20/14_0.80 | ecosystem: Environmental > Aquatic > Deep subsurface > Groundwater | place: USA: Utah: Grand...
GCTGATGGAGCGGCACCGATTCGCCTGCGCCTTCCTGGACGCCAAGCTGCCGGATATGGACGGCCTGGAACTGGCCCGGCGCATCCGGGAGAGGGCGCCGGACATGCGCCTCCTGATGGTGTCCGGTTACTTTTACCGGGATGACGTCTCCATCCAGGAGGCCATCGCCCAGGGGGTAATCATCGATTTCATCAGCAAGCCCTTCCTCCAGGAAGAAATTCTCCGGGTGTTGAAAACGTGAACGGAAATATTTCTTCTAGAAGTCCGCAAGGGCATAGGTTGGCTTCCCTATATTAGGGAAATCATTCCATAGAGCAAATTTCCCAGACCCAACCCGCATCGCCCCGCTTAAAACCTAACCTCCTGATTTTCATAGTTTTCTCATGCCTTCTGGTCCTGGCACGCTTCTTGGATAAATAGACCTTGAGGCATTGCCTCTTACCCAAAAACCCAAAATTACCTGAAGGAGGTTCCCCATGGCCAAAGTACAGAAGTCAACCGATTCCTCCAGCCTGGCGGAGGTAGTGGACCGCATCCTGGACAAGGGTATCGTCATCGATGCCTGGGTCAAGGTGTCGCTGGTGGGCATCGAACTGCTGTCCATTGAAGCCCGAGTGGTCATCGCTTCGGTGGAAACCTATCTGAAGTACGCCGAAGCCATCGGCCTGACGGCCAGCGCGGCGGCTCCGGCCTAAGGCCGATTGGGGGGACAGTCCTCTTTCCGGAGGGGTCCGGTGCGACCCCTCCGAAAAAGAGGCCCCTCAGCATCCTTCAGGGGCGGGCATTGCGGTGCCGACCAACCCCTAAAGGCCTAAAGGCGGGATAAAAGGAGATACTTCATGGGTCGCTTAACCGATGATATGACCCGGTTGTGTGGCGAGATCGTGGCCTTTCGCGGGTTCAGGAAGTCCTTTGTCAAGGACCTGACCCATAGTACGGCTGCTTTGATGGCTAATTTCCACCGGGCCCACCAAGACATGGCCCGGAAGACCAAGGCCGAACGGCGGGCGGACGTGGCTCACCTGAGAAAAACCGTGGGCGCCATGCGCCATGTCTTTGCCGCCGACATCGAAGGAGCGCGGCGGGCCTGGTCCGGCAAATAAGCCGACGCGACGGTCCCAGCTACATCTGAGAAACCATTAACCTGAACTGACTAACCGTTAATCCTTAAAAGGAGAATTACCATGGCTAAAGTACAAAAGTCAACCGATTCCTCCAGCCTGGCGGAAGTCGTTGATCGCATTTTGGATAAGGGTATCGTCATCGACGCCTGGGTCAAGGTGTCGCTGGTGGGTATCGAACTGCTGTCCATTGAAGCCCGGGTGGTCATCGCTTCCGTGGAAACCTATCTGAAGTACGCCGAAGCCATCGGCCTGACGGCCAGCGCGGCCGCTCCCGCGTAAGCACCAGTCTGGGGAATAGTTCCTCTTGCGCTGAGGGGCCGTAGAGGCCCCTCGACGGAAGGGGGCGGCGGTTGAGGAGCAATCAGTCACAACTGCGGCGGATAGGAAAGTTCCCCGGCAAGGTCCAAAGGAAAGGAGATACTTCATATGGGTCCGTTAACTGAGAGTATGACCCGGTTGGCCGGTGAGATCGTCGCCTTTCGTGGAGGAAGAAAACATTTCGTCAAAGTTCTGGGCCACGACGTATTCACCATGCTTACTAAGTTTCACCATGCCCATGCACAGATGGCGCAGCAGACCCGCAAGGAACGCCGGGCCTTCGTCCGGACCCTGGAGCGGGACGTGGCCGGAATGCAGGCCGGATTCCGCCACGCTCACGCCCTGATGGCCCGGCAGACCAGGGCCGAACGGCGGGCGGCCGTGGCTCACCTGAAGAAAACCGTGGCCGGGCTGCGGCTGGAATTCGTCACCGATATTAAAGGCGCCCATAGGGCCTGGTTCGGCCCCACTCCGGCGGAACGCCGGGCCCAGGAGGCTGAGCGCCGCGCCAAGGCCGAGGCGGAGCAGATCAAAAAAGCCGCCGAACGGGACCGCCTGGCCGCGTTAGCCATGGCCAAAGAAGAGGCCGTCCGGCATCATACCGCGCCCGCGGCCAAAGAAGAGACGGGGCGCCCGGGAAAAAAGAAGGGGTGAAATCCTTAAGCTTCCGGTGATACCGACCGATGACGCAAGTACAACCAGAGGCGCGAGCCACGGTGCATCCGGACCGCTCTGGAGGGGAAATGGCGGAAGTAACCTGTTCTTTCTGTGGCGGACAAGGGAAAGACCCCTTTGGGATCATGTCCTGGCTCTCCACCTGCTGCGTCTGCGGCGGGAGAGGGACGGTACAGGTAGCCGCACCTTATCGCCGGTGCGCCCACTGCCGGGGTACCGGGGCCGTCAAGACCTTCACCTGCACGGTTTGCCGCGGCGCCGGTTATGTGCCCGTGATCCCCGGACCCCTCCAGGCCTGCCCGGAGTGCCGGGGCAGCGGGGACGACGCCGCCTCGGCCCTGGCCTGCATGACCTGCCGGGGGCGAGGCTGGGTGCCCCAGGAGAGTCATAGATAACCGATTACCCATCCTGCCCCTGGTTTCCAGGGGCAGTTCCATCAACAGTTACAGGAGCAACGCGCATGAGTGGTGAGCAGCGGAAAAGGGCCGCGGTGGCCGTGGTTAAGGTGGAGAGCCGGGATGACCAGGTGACGCCGGAAGCCGGCCCGGAATTCGTGGAAACGGCTTATGTCCAGGACCTCAGCAAACGGGCCCTGGCCTATTTGGCGGTGGGGTATCCGGTCCACTTCGCCGGTCCGGCCGGCACGGGCAAGACCACCCTGGCTTTTCATGTGGCGGCGCAGCGGGGCCGCCCGGTTGTCTTGATCCACGGCGACGATGAGTTCGCCGGCTCCGATCTGGTGGGGCGCCACTCCGGCTACCGCAAACAGAGACTCATCGACAACTACATCCATTCCGTCCTCAAGACGGAAGAGTCCATGAATGTCACCTGGATGGACAACCGCCTCACCATGGCGTGCAAGGACGGCTATACCCTCATCTATGATGAGTTTACCCGGTCCCGGCCCGAAGCCAACAACGCCCTCTTGAGCATCCTGGAAGAAAAGATCCTCAATCTGCCCAAGATGTCCCGGGGCGGCGACGGCTACCTGCAGGTCCACCCGGAATTTCGGGCCATCTTCACGTCCAATCCCGAGGAGTACGCCGGGGTCCACAAGACCCAGGACGCCCTCATGGACCGTCTCATCACCGTCAATCTGGGGCATTTCGACCGGGAAACGGAGGTGCAAATCGCCATGACTAAATCCGGTCTGTCTCGCCTCGATGCCGAGATCATCGTGGATGTGGTCCGGGAACTCCGGGGCTTTGGGGTCAACAACCACCGCCCCACCATCCGGGCCTGCATCGCCATTGCCAAGATCCTGGCGCACCAGGGGGCCCGGGCCCATAAAGACGACCCGGTCTTCCAGTGGGCCTGCCGGGACGTCCTCAATACCGACTCCGCCAAGGTGACCCGGGGTGGCCAATCTGTCATGGGTGAAAAAGTGGGAGAAGTGATTGACACGGTTCTGGATTCCCGCCGGCAAACCCCTCTGAGAGTGGGTGAGGTGCGCAGCCGCGCCAAGGAGTAACCGTATGGCCATTCCCAGGAGAGGTATACAGGACATTCGCACCCTGACGGGCAAAGTGCGCAGAGCCCTTCTCCCGCATGAGGCCTATCTCCGCATCAGTCACATTGAAATGGAAAAGGCCCGGAAGACCCTGGAGAGCGAGAAGGCCAGGCAATTGGTGGCGGATATCGCCGCCCGCCTCGTAGAAATTGAGGCGGAAAAAGAGGTCCTGCTGCAGGGCCTGCGGGATAGAGGCAGTGACCCCCCCCCGGTACGCTCCGGGCCGCCCAAGAAGATCGGCGGCTTTAAAGTTAGATATTAACGGAAAGGAAAGAGGATGCCGATGCTTGCGATAAGAAATTCGGACCAGATGAGGACCATGCGCCACGTCAAGAGCTACCGCGCCTGCCCCACCTCCACGGGCCTGCCCATGTGGGGCGCGGAAATGGGCCGCATGTACCAGGAAGAAGTGGCCCGGTGCAACCGGGAGTTGCGCCGCCGCTGGCTGGCCGCCGCCTGGCGGGACCGCGGTGGCTGCCGGTGAGGAGACCGGTTAACCCATGGAATATGCCCTGAAGGTCCTCAACCGGTACGGTCCAGCCGCCGGGAAGTCCAGCCGCCGGAAGCGTTTTGTGGATGAAGTGTCCTGCGCTTACTGCGGCGGCGGCGGGGCCGACCCCAAGTACAGCAGCGCCTCCGGGTGCCCCGTGTGTCGCGGCGCCGGGGACGTCCGGGTCACTCCCCCGGTGGTGAGCTGCCGGCAGTGTGCCGGGTCCGGCCGGGTGGGCGGCGATTTGATCTGCCTCACCTGCCGGGGGGTGGGGGTGGTGCCGGTGCCCGTTGAGGCCGATACCTGTTCGCGCTGCGGCGGAACCGGCGAAGAGGGGGTTTTTTATTGCAACGCCTGTAAAGGGCAAGGGATCGTCTGAGTCTTGAAAAGGAGAACACCATGAAAATTAACTGCCTTTCCTGTGGGCACAAAGTGGAACTGGACGATGTTTATGACGACTTTGAAGGGCAGGTCAAGTGTTTCGCCTGCACCGCCCTGCTGGAGATCAAGACCGAAGAGGGCAGGCTCAAAAGCGTCCGGTTCGTGAAGCTGGCGCCCCGCCCCGGGGTCTGGGGCGAAGGCGCCGCCATCTGAAACCCGGGGGCGGGACTTAGCCGGCCGGGACGGCAGCAGGCCGGGGGTGGACCTCAGGCGCCCGCCTCCCAATCCAAGACCATGCAGGTGAGATTATGACCCAGTCAGCGACAAGCGGCAGATACCTCTACGCGGTGGTGCCCGGCCCGGCAGCCCAGGTTTATGCCTTCAAGGGCCTTTTAGGGAAGCCGGTTTACACCATCACCAACGGCAAGGTGGCCGCGGTGGTGAGCGACGTTGCCAATGAGAAGATTCGCCCGGAGCGCCGCCACCTGGCCGCCCAGCAAGCGGTCCTCAAGGGCCTGATGCAAGCTGTCCCAGCTCTCCTGCCCATGTCCTTCGGCATCATCGCCGAGGGCCCCAAGGCGGTCCAGGAGATCCTGACCCGGAACCACGACACCCTGGCCAGGCAACTGCAGCGGGTGGCGGGCAAGGTGGAGATGGGCCTGCGGGTCTCCTTAGACGTCCCCAATATCTTCGAATATTTCGTCAACACCCATCCGGAGCTGCGCGCCGCCCGGGACCGCTTCCTGGGGGCCAATCGCCATCCCTCCCAGGATGACAAGATAGAACTGGGGCGGATGTTCGACCGCCTCCTCCAGGAGGACCGGGAAACCTACGCCGACCGGGTGGCGGAGATTCTGTCCCCCTGTTGTGCTGAGATCAAGCGGAACAAGTGCCGCCATGAAAGCGAAGTGATGAGCCTGGCCTGCCTGGTGGGCCGGGAGGCCGGGGACCAGGCGGCCTTTGAAGCAGGCGTCTTCGCCGCGGCCAAGCTCTTCGACAACAATTTTGCCTTTGACTACAACGGCCCCTGGGCCCCCCACAATTTCGTGGAGCTAAACCTCGATCTGTAACCCCAGGACCTCTGGAAGGAGATGTGATGTTTCTCATTGACGACATTTTGCTGTCCCCCATTCACGGCGTCGTCTGGTTGGGCCGGCAGATCCAGGACGCGGCCGAGAAGGAGCAGGCCGGGGAATCTGATAGGATCACCGCCCAGTTGAGCGAACTCTACATGAAGCTGGAAACCGGGCAGATCACCGAGGCGGAGTTTGACGCCCAGGAAAAGGCGCTCCTGGACCGGCTGGACCGGATTCAGGAAACCGCCGCTCCCATTGCCGCGGAGGAAAAACCGAAGCAAGCCGGGAAAAAAGCGCCCGGCGGCAAAAAGCCGTCAACCGGCCGGGCCCGCAGCCAACGGGGTAAGGTTCATGCGGGTGAGACCGTTAACCATTTCTGAGGCGGCCCGGGCCACCCTAGAGCGGCATTATTTCTCAGCCTACGACACTCACGAGGGCCACGGGCATGCTCACTTTCTTACAGGATACCAGGCTGCGGCTGCTGTTCTTCGGCGGCAAAGGGGGCGTGGGCAAGACCACCTGCGCCGCGGCCGCGGCCCTACGCCTGGCCCGCACCCGGCCCCCAGACACTTTTCTCCTGGTCTCCACTGATCCGGCCCACTCCCTGGCCGACAGCCTCGGCGATTTTCAACCCCCTGCCAACCTGACGGTCCTGGAATTTAGCGCCCAGGAAGGTCTCGAGGCCTTCAAGGCCAAGCACCGGGGGCAGCTCCGGGAGATCGCCGCCCGGGGCACTTTCCTGGACGACGAGGATATCAGCCGGTTCCTGGACCTCTCCCTGCCCGGTCTGGACGAGTTGATGGCCCTGCTGGAGATCTCCCGCTGGGCGGAGGCCGGGGATTACGCCACCATCATCGTGGATACCGCGCCCACGGGGCACACGCTGCGGCTGTTAATGATGCCGGAGTTGATCCGCCACTGGCTTAAAGCCCTGGACGCCTTACTGGCCAAGCACCGTTTCATGAAAGCCCGGTTCAGCCGGTCCTATCAGCCCGATGAACTGGACCGTTTCCTCCTTGACCTGTCCGCCTCGGTGCAGGGAATGGAAAGATTGCTCCGGGACCGGGAGCGCTGCCGCTTTGTGCCGGTGATGCTGGCGGAGGAAGTGGTGCTGCGGGAGACCCTGGACCTCTTGAGGCAGCTCCGGGAGATGCATATGCCGGTCAGGGAGATCCTGGTCAACCGGCTTTTTCCTGACAGCCCCTGTCCGGTGTGCGCCGAGGGGCGGCGACGGCAGCGGCGGATATGCCGATATTTATTCACCGCCGGGGACCTGGCCCGCTACTCCTTCTGGGAGGTTCCCCTCTACCCCGAGGAGGTGCGGGGGGAAGTTCTGGCGGCTTTCTGGGACGGGGTCCGGGAGCTGGAGGCGCCGGGGCCGGCGCTTACGGCGAGGCCGGGGGAGCAGACGTCTGTGGTGGAGGGGGCGCCGGGGCTTCCTGCCCCCGACCTCACCATGATGATCTTCGCCGGCAAGGGGGGCGTGGGCAAGACCACCCTGGCCTGCGCCACCGCTCTGCGCCTGGCCCAGGACTTTCCGGGCCAGGAAATCTTTCTCTTCTCCACCGACCCGGCTCACTCTCTGGCCGACTGCCTGGAGGTGGCGGTCGGCCCCAAACCGGTGCGCCTGGCCCCGGGACTGACCGCCATGGAGATCGACGCCCCCGGGGAATTCGCCGCCTTAAAAAGACAGTACCAGCAAGAGCTGGAGAGACTGCTGGGAAGCATGTTGGAGCATCTGGACCTGCCCTTTGACCGCCCGGTGTTGGAGGGGATGCTGGACCTGGCGCCCCCGGGTTTGGACGAGATTATGGCCCTGACCCGGGCCATGGATTTGCTGGACCAGGGCCGTTATGACCTTTTTATCCTGGACTCGGCCCCCACCGGCCATCTCCTCCGCCTCCTGGAACTGCCGGAGATCATCGACCAGTGGCTCAAGACCTTTTTCGGCTTCCTCCTGAAGTACAAAATGAGCTTCAGTTTTCCGGATCTGTCCCAGCGCCTGGTGCGCCTCTCCAAGGGTCTGAAGCGCCTCCGTGACCTGTGGCGGGACCCCCGCCGGTCGGCGCTTTATGCCGTGGCCATCCTGACCGAGATGGCCTTCCAGGAGACCCGGGACCTGTTGGCCGCCTGCGGCCGCATGGGGCTAAAGGCGCCGGTGCTGTTCCTCAACCAGGCTACCCCACCGGCGGCGGATTGTCACCTGTGCGCCGCCCTGAACCGGCGGGAGTCGGCGATGAGGGCCAGATTCCGCCAGGCATTTCCTGACCAGCACCTAACCCTGATTTACCGCGGCGGCGACCCCCGGGGGGTGAACCGCCTGCGGGAGCTGGGGCAAACCTTGTACCGCCCCCCGGCCCGGGAGAAGCAAAAACATGCCGTTCTTGATCTGCCCGCAATGTCTATCTAAAGAGCCCCTGACGGCCGCGGTGTGCCGCGGGTGCGGCGCCGACCTGCGGCGCCTGCCGCCGGCTCCGGAGGCCCCCCTTGAAGCTGCGGTTGCCGCCTTCCCGGAGGTGGAACTGGTGGATCCCGGCCCGGGGGCCTGGACCCCGGCCGCCGCCCCCGGCGCCTGGGAACAGGATTGCTTGAAACCCATCCCCGACGAGCGAGAGCGGTGCTCCCTGTGCGAGGCCCTTGACCGCATCCTCCATAAGGGGGCGGTGATCCATGGGGAAGTGATGATTTCCGTGGCCGGTATCGACCTGGTCTACCTGGGCCTCCAGGTCGTCCTGGCCTCTGTGGATACCGCCCGGGGATTCAAGCTACCAGGGGTGGGGCAGTTGGGTCCGAATCTTTTTGATAAGGGAGCAAGCAGATGAAACCGCCGGAACCGGTGCAGGTGGAATCCCAGGCCATCGGCGATTTTGCCAAAGTAATGCAAAGCGGCGGGCCGGTGCCGGCGCGGTCCCCCGGCGGCCAGCCCCCCCAGATCAACCTGGACCCGGACAAGGTCAAGAATGGCCTGGGACAACTGGTCCTGACCGTGGTAAAACTGCTGCACGAACTGCTGGAGCGCCAGGGCATCCGGCGCATCGAGGCCGGGTCCCTCACGGACGACCAGATCGAGCGCATGGGATTAACCTTGATGAAACAGGCTCAAGAGATCGACCGACTCCGGCAGGAGTTCGGCCTGGAAGAAGAGGACCTCAATCTTGACCTTGGCCCCCTGGGCCAACTGCTGTAAGGAGGAACTGCACATGGCCAGACAACAAGGCATCCAGAGTTCCATTCAGAGCACCAACCTGGCGGATCTGCTGGAACGCATCCTGGACAAGGGGGTCGTCATCGCCGGCGACATTAAGATCTGCGTGGCGGACGTAGAACTCCTGACCATCCAGATCCGGCTGGTGATCTGCTCGGTGGACAAAGCCATAGAAATGGGCATGGACTGGTGGAGGACCAACCCGGCCTTTAGTCCCCAGGCGCAGCCGGACCACCTGGCGGCCTCCCTTAACAAGATCGACGAAAGGTTGGGCCGGCTGGAATCCGCCGTGGCCGCCTCTTGAGTTCCCCCAACTCCGCCAGGCATGATTCGGCCCTGGAGGCCTGAAGATATGGCTTTTTCTGAGGACATTACCATCTATAGCCAGGCCAGGCTGAGGTGAATAGAGTTCGTCGCGCCGGACGTTGAGCGAAACCATCGGTCCGCCGAACTGAGATCAGCTTGGTCATCGTCTACCGGTCCCATAAAGCTCTTCACTCCCCGCATGCCGGCTTGGTTCCGGGCCGGATGTCGTTCTGCATCTTACGCCTGAGAGTCTTTACGCAAAGGTAAACTGGTCTTCGGTGCATACCTTGATACAGGCGTCCACCACCTCAGGGTCATAGAGGACGCCCCGGTTCCGGGAAATCTCCTCCAGGGCCCGGTCGAGGCCCAACGGGGGCCGGTAAGGCCGGTGGGAACTCATGGCTTCCACCACGTCGGCCACCGCCAGGATGCGGGCCTCCAGGGTAATATCGGGGCCGGTCAGTCCCTGGGGGTAGCCCGAACCGTCCAGCCGCTCGTGGTGCTGCAGGATAACCTCGGCCACCGGCCAGGGGAACCGGATTTCTTTGACAATCTCGTAACCGGCCTGGGCATGGGATTTGATGATAGCAAATTCCGTGTCGCTTAATTTCCCCGGTTTGCTGAGAATCTCGGCCGGGATGCTGATCTTGCCCATGTCATGGAGCAATCCCATCACCCGGAGGCCGGCCACCCGGTCGGCGGGGAGCCCCAGTTCCCGGGCCACGGCGCAGGCCAGTTGGGTGACCCGGCGCTGATGCTCGGCGGTGTAAGGGTCCCGCGCTTCGGTGACCGTAGCCAGGGCCTCAATGGTGCCGTCCTGGACTTCCGTTGTCCTGGCCAGGCTTTCCTTTAACGCCTCATCGGCCCGTTGGCGCTCGGTGATGTCCTCAAAAATGGTTATCCCACCGGAAATTACGCCCTCTGAAGAGAAAATCGGCTGGTAAATCGCCCTTACCGGGGTTGACTTGCCGCCGGTAACCGACAGGTAGTCGCCCTCGTAATACCCCACCTGGCCTCTCAGAGAAGCCACCACCGCCTCCCGCATCTTTTCATCGCGCAACTGCCGGATCATATTGAAGCCGATGAACTTCTCCTTGGGGGCGCCGATGATCTCCGCAAACTTCTCATTGCACTCAGTAACGGTGCTCGCCTGGTCATAGTGCATGATCCCGATGGGGGCCTTTTCAAAGACCAGCCGGAACCTCTTGTCGCTCTCCCGCAGGGATTTCTCCGCCGCCTTGCGCTCGCTGATATCCCGGGCGATGGACAGCACCGCGGGCCGGCCCTGGAAGTCCATCAGGCGGCTGCTGCACTCGGTGGGGATAATCCGCCCGTCCCGGGTGACGAGCTCCGTCTCAAACACGAGGTGGCCTGCGGCCCGGAGTCGTTCCAGGAGCTCCGGCCGCCGGGCGACATATTCCGGGGCGGTCACGTCGCTGACGGTCAGGTGCAGCAATTCGTCCCGGGTGTAGCCCAGGCGGCGGCAGGCCTCCTCATTCACCTCCAGCACTCGCCCTTCCAGGTCGTTGATGGAGATGGCATCCCCGGCGGTTTGGAACAGGGTCCGGTAACAGTATTCGGCGTCCCGCAATGCTTGGGTGCGTTCCAGGACTGCCTCTTCCAGGTGGTCCCGCTCCCGGCGCAGCGCCTGCTCCGCGGCCCGGAGCCGCAGCATACCCTTGAGCTTGGCGGCCAGTTCGATATTGTCGATGGGCTTGGCGATGAAGTCGTCGGCCCCGGCTTCCAGCCCCTGGGCCTTCAGCGCGGCGGTGGCCCCATGCGCGGTCACCAGGATGACATGGATAGGCGCGGTCCGGGGATCGGCTTTGAGCCGGCGGCACATCTCGATGCCGTTCATGCCCGGCATCTGCACGTCGATGAGGGCGCCGTCGACGGTCTCGGACGCGGCCAACTTTAGGCCGGCCTCGGCGCCCGGCGCGGCCAGCAGCTTGATGTCCGGCAGATAGGCCGCCAGCAACTGCTCCAGGACAAAGAGGTTATTGGGCCGGTCGTCCACCGCCAGGAGTACCGCAACGGTCATGGTCCCTGCTCCTCTCAAGTATTATTGGCATGCCGGCGGAGGCCGTTTTGGTTCTCCGGGTTAACGTCCCATGAGCCCTGCAGGCTTACAACGAAACCTGAAAATGTAGCACCGCCGCCCCCGGCGGTGTTCTGATAAATTACCTATCGGGTTTTTACCTATCCGACTGAAATTCTGTTCCGAAAAGTTCCTCAGCACAGGTTGAAAACCTGTGCCACCATATCTTTTCATGCTTTACGGGTGGGCCGAAAGCCCATGAGGAACTGTCTTGAAAAATTACTTAAATCGGTAGCACAGGCTTTCCAGCCTGTGCCAAGGAAGCAAGTTAGTCGTGCACAGCCTGGAAAGGCTGTGCCACCAGCCAATACCAGCTTTTCATAATTTGCGGGTGGGCCAAAGGCCCATGAATGACTGTCCTGAAAAATTCCTTGCAGCTTGTATAGGACACCCGCCCTCGGGTGTCCCGGCACAGGCTGGAAAGACTGTGCTACCAAAGACGGCGGGCACGGAGGCCCGCCCCACCCGGTCTGCTTGGCCGGATGGAACCCCGCCCTGCCGGTCAGCCCGCGGTCACCACCCGGTCCCGGCCGTCTCTTTTGGCCTGATAGAGGGCGGCGTCGGCCGCGCGGATCAGGACATCGGCGGATTCGCCGTTCCCCGGGAAGACCGCCACCCCGGCAGAAATACTGACGGGGTGCAAAAACTTGCCCGGGGGCTGCTCATGGAGCTGTTTGACGCCCTGGCGCAATTGTTCGGCCCGCCCCAAGGTAACCTCAAGAGAGGCCCCGGGGATGATGAGCAAAAACTCCTCTCCCCCCCACCGGCAGGGGATGTCTTCCGCCCGAACCAGGGTCAGGATCAAATGGCCCAAGGCCACCAGCAGTTCATCGCCGGCATTGCGCCCGAAGTGGTCATTGTATTGTTTGAAGTGGTCCAAATCTAGCA
>Ga0066636_10002325_pt1 | contig 12063 bp, 9 predicted proteins | sample CryGeyCG2014_080_2_FD_62736 | JGI IMG/M metagenome (GOLD analysis project Ga0066636, IMG submission 62736) | Groundwater microbial communities from aquifer - Crystal Geyser CG07_land_8/20/14_0.80 | ecosystem: Environmental > Aquatic > Deep subsurface > Groundwater | place: USA: Utah: Grand...
TGGGGGAACTTCCAAAACGATGCACTACTGGTACGACCACATCAAGACCTACTCTCAGGATCGTCGCCTCTGGTCGTACTTCTGGATGAACGGCGCGTTCAGGAAGAAGTTTCAGCAGTCCTTCACGTTCGTAATCCATCCCGGCACAGTGGAACCGAGTACGGGACAGCCGTGGACGGGTTACTGCTACGACCGTTTCAACGCCGACGGTTCGACGAAAGGAGTGTGGGTGTCTTCGCTGAGGTGGCATACAGGGGAGGTGCAACTCCAGCCTTGCCAGTTCAGTCCAGTGGAAGTGATCGAGGAGTTCGGTTTCTCGCGAACCAATGTGCCGCTTAAGATACCTCTCCCGCCTGACCTCGCTGATCGTGAGCGCGCGCAGGTGTGGTTCAAAGGACTGGTTCCCATCACCGCGGTGGCAGGATATCGCCTGCCCACGCAGTGGAACAACGACAAGTCCGCGCTGCTATGCCAGTTGCCCATGCTCGGCGCAAACGAATTATCCCAATCTTATGTACTCATCCCTGCCAAATCCGCGGCGCCTCCAATCCCGTCGAACGCTGAGCCTGCGCGAGTCAAAGACCTCTTCTCTTTCCGCATCGCCCAACCTGTTCATCGCCAGAACTTCCTCCGAGGAGAATCTATCCCTGTGAAGTTGGTGGTGACGCAGGAGACCAAAGCTCTGAGCGGCCCCGCTGGACAGGTTGCCGTGCTGGCGGAACCGTATCCCTCCGAACCTCAATGGGCTGCGCCACAGGGAGGATCCCCTCCGCCAAAAGTCCTGCCTTTCCGGCTTGGGAAAATCACAGGAGGGATTGGGGCTGTGCTGCAAGTGCCGACGGGTGACCTCGCGGCAGGAGAATACCGCTTGGTGGCAAGTCTGCGGGACCAAGCGAAGCTGGGATGGTCCATGACGAAAGTCCTGCGGTTTCGGCTGTGCCCTCCTTCTACCTACCGCTACGAAATCGGCGGATGGGGTGGTGACCCGATAAGCCAGGCGGAGCACAACCTCAGCACCTGCATTCTCACCGGCCCCAAGGAGATGGACGACTGCTTGCGGCTGGGGATGAAGTTCTCGCTTCGCACCGATGTCTACTACAACATCCAACTGGCGCAGGAGCATCCCGAGGTTCGCATGAAACGACCCGATGGAACGGACATGCCCTTCCATGCCGCCGACAAGTCTCGTCCCACGCCCTGCCTCCTGAATCCGCTGGAACGCGAGACGGCGGTCACGAGCCAGCGCGCACAGGTGAAGGCGGCTTTGCCGTACCCCGCGATGAGCAAGTTCATGTATACCAGCGACGACGTCCATCTGTATTCCTGGGGATGTTACTGCGACACGTGCAAGCAGCGGTTCAAGGAACTCACTGGACGGGACGCGCCGCAGTTGCCCACGGCGGAGGAGAAAAAGGCAAAGCAGGGAATTGTGTCTGAAGATGACCCGTGGCTGCAGTGGAACCTGTTCCGTTGCGGGGAGGTGTATGCCGGCTATAACCAGGCGCTGGTGAAGGCGACGCAGGAACTCGTGACGAACGTCAAGTTGGGCGCGGTGAGTGGTCCGATGCAGCGGCCGCTCATGTATCCGGTTGCGGGGCTGAACCCCGCGCAGGACCAGGGAGCATGGACGCTGCTCAACTACTACTACTACCCGCATTACCTGTTCCCACTCGCCAGCAACCTCTTTTACTCGGAGTTGGCGCGGCTGGGCGGGCGTGACAAGGAGGTTGGCACGTTGGGCGACTGCTACGGGCCGACCGTCGAGCAGACGCACCTCCGCAACAGTTTCTACAACCTGCTCGCCGCGGGCAACCACACGATGCAGTTCTTCACCTGGCCGGAGCGCCAACCGGAGGCCGCGGAAGAACTCAAGAAGCTCGGACAGATCACGCGGCGATACGGCAACTTGTTTCTGGAGTTGAAGCGCCCCGCCAGACCCATCGGACTGTTGGTTCCCTTCACGACGGCCATCTTCAACACCGAATGGCCCCACGGCTCTGCACAAGCCTCCTTCCTCAATCTCCTGTGCGCCCATCAGGAAGCGGAACCCGTGGGAGAGGAAGAGATCATCGCCGGACGCGCCAGACAGTACAAGGCCATCATCGTCGCCGACGTGGCCTGGCTGCGCCGGGCGTGCTACGACAAGCTGGTTGAATACGCCAAGTCCGGCGGCACGGTGCTGGTGGACGCGACGACGAAGGTGGATATTCCCGGTGCCAGACGCGTCGATGTCAGCTTTGCCGGAGCGGTACACTACGCCACAGACAGCGCCGACCCTCTTGGCATCAGCTACGCGCGACCGGAGGTGATCGACCAGGTCAGGAAGCTCGTAACGCCTCTATCGCCGCCCTTTGCGAAAGCAGACACTCCCCTGTTTCACCTCCGCCGGTTCCAGGGCGAAGGCGCCACCTACCTGTGGGCGGTGAATGCGTACTCCCGTGAGGAGTTCGGCTTTCTCTTCCAGAACTGCCAGTTCTGGCGTGGCGAAGACAAGTGGATTGGCCGCGAGAAACTGAAGGAATACCTCCGTTCACGCGGCGCTTACGAGGGACGCTTCACAGCCAACGTCAGCATCCCCGCCGGGAACTGGGCGGTGTATGATGTGCTCGCCGGCAAGCCACTGTCGACGCGGCCGGACGGAGGACGAGTTTCGTTTACTGTGGATGTGCAGCGGTTCGGCGGCACGCTGCTCGCTCTCTATCCTGCCGCGGTCAACAGAGTGGAGGTCCGCGCGGCCGCTGCCACCGCAGGCAAAGCCACCGAGTGGATCGTACGCGTGCTCGATGCCAACGGCAAGCCGGTCAATGCTCTGCAACCCATCGAACTGGAGGTCCTCGACCCGAAGGGCCAGGGGTCCGAATACAGCGGCCACCACGTCGCCCGCGCGGGCGTGCTGCTCCTGACGCCAACCATCGCTGTAAATGACTTGCAGGGAAAATGGCAGGTGCGCGCGACGGAACTGTCTAGCGGGAAGACAGGCAGCGCGGAATTCCGCGTGCAGTGAAGCGGAGGAATGGAGGATTGGAAGAGCGGAAGAATGGAAGCGCCGGTCTTCCACGCTTCCACCCATCCAACCGTGCTGTTTGACGTGGGTTACTCGTGGGAGTAAAGTAACGGCGTGCAGGGAAATCCCACCAGAGGAGTGAGTTGATATGGGCAACGGTGTGGCTGTTCGCGTGGACAACAAGGGGCGGTTTTTGATCCCGAAGAAGTTGCGACACGACCTTCAGGTTGAGCCTGGGGACACGTTGTTTGTCCGGCGCAAGGGCAAGGCTCTACACTGCGCCAAAGCCGAAGACCATGCCCCGACCGGGTCGGAGAATCCATTTGATCTCTTGGCAGAGCACGCGATCAGGGAATTCGAGGCGGGAAGAACACGAAGTCTGCGTGAGTTTGCCAAAGAACACAATTTCCTGGATTTGCCTGACAGTTGAAAGATAGGGATATTTCGGGGAGAGGTGGACAACCAATGACGATCTTCAGATCGGTACTGATTTCTGTGACCTGTGTGTGGTTGATGAGCCCAACGCCTTCCCGCGCGCAGAATGAGTCGCCACAACAGCAGACACCGCCGACGTCCCAGACGGAAGCGAAGCCGCTCCGAATTGGAGGCGCTGACTCACCCCTGGTGCTGCTGAATCTGGTTCCCTTCAACGGCACGACATACGTTGAGCGTGGGCAGAGCAAAGGAATGGTGTTTGGGATTCTGACCGGAGTCCAGGGAGTATGGCTCACCAGAGCTGACATCTATAATGAATCGCAGGAGTCCGTGTGGATTGTGCCATTTCGCCTGACATTTCAGCCCACAGTCGAGAGTCAGTCTCCCTCGGCGAATGAGTCCGGTGCTGAAACCCAACTGCGTGAGGAGCTCTTCCCGTGGACAGGACAATTCCTGAGCTATAGTCTTCAATCTGCTCAACCCAGGACCACAGATTATGATGATCATGTCACCATCCGGTCGTGGTATCATCCACAACTGGCCCGCGACATTGGCTTCGAGTTGAAACCCAACGCCGTCACATCATTTGGTCTGTACGCGGAGAACGCCAACGCGGTCGTTCTGCAAAAAAAATCACCTCGCGAACTCCTTGAGAAAATAGATTCTCTTAATCAAGTGAATAGAGAGTTGTTCATATTGGGCGGCATTGGGATGCTCGTTTCGGGTGGTGTCTCCATAGACAGAATCGAGGAAATCGTTTTCGGAGCCAAGGAGGGTTTTGTGCGGACACTTGACGGGGGTGCCGTGAAGCTTCAGCCTCGGACACCCAAGGGCTTTGAGTTATTGCGAGTCTCCTCGACAGAGATGAGGGCGTCTGCCGCCCCTTCCGCGGCTTCGCCGGCAGCTCAACTCGCAATTTGGGGTGAGCAAGTCACCAAACTCCAAGCCCGAACGACGGAAAATCAAAGCGTGGTCGAAATCCCGGCCGGGAACGATGTCTTTGCGTACTATCGCAGACACCATAAAGCTTTTCTTGCTCTGTTCACTCAACGGTGAGGAGGGTACAGTGGGCGACTTCAATACCACACACTCGATTCACATTTGGAGGGAAACGGTAAATGGATACACGTAGACGTCCTTATTGCTGTCGCAACACACTTCTATTGACCATCCTATCCATGCCACTCAACGTGCAGTGGCAGATATCCCCCTGTACTGGGCAGGCCAGTCAGGGCGACATCATCCAATGGGCCAAACGCGCCGTTGTTTACATCGAGGTCGATTCCTACGTCAGGGTGTCCATGGGGTCAGGTTTTATTGTGAGTCCTGACGGTTTCATCCTGACGAATGCCCATGTTGTCAGGGGAGGGGTGGGAGCAAACGTAGTCGTCAACAGCGGAACTCCATCGGCGCGGAGGTTCCGTGCCGAAGTTGTGCGAACCGGGGTGCCGAGCGGTGACAAGGAAGATATAGCGCTGCTCAAGATCGCCACGACTGGCTTGAGCGCGCTGACTTTGTCGGATGCTCTCCCTCGGGAAGGTGACGACGTGACAGCCTTTGGGTTTCCCTTAGGCACTGAATTGCAGACCAACTCTAACGGCCCGAATATATCTGTACGCAAGGGCTCCGTCACTTCGCTGCGCACAGACAATGCGGGACGACTGGTAGTGGTCGAGCATTCGTGCCAAACAGAGCAAGGCAACAGCGGGGGACCCTTGCTGGACAGATACGGCCGAGTTGTGGGCATCAACGTGTCGGGAATAGCAACATTCATTGGCGGGCAGGTTGTGTCCGAATCGTCAACCAAGTTCGCCATCCCCGCGTATTGGGCGCAGCAGTTCCTGGCGGTTGTCCGGGATGAGCAGGCCAAAGCTGAGAAAAGAGCTGCCGAACTGCGGGAAGCCCAGGAAAGGGTGCGCATCAGGAAAGAGAAGGAGGCGGCCGAAGCTCGGCAGCGGCTTGAGAACCAAGCTGCTGCCGCACGTCAGGCACTCGCCGTGGACCGAACAAATGCTGACGCATGGTTGGCCTTGTCAGACGCGCTGGAGCAGCTTGGCGATGGTGCCAGAGCAATGGGAGAACTCAATGCAGGTATGCAGTCCTGCCCAAGATCGATCAGGCTGTACCTGCGGATGGCTGACAAACTAAAGAAACAGGGGCGCAAAGAGGACGCCGTCGCAGTCCTCAAGAAGGGATTTGAGATTGAGCCGCACAACCAGGAGCTTAGCAAGGCGTTGTGGGACAACGGGATCGACTTGGCGTCTCCCACTGTATCGTTGGGTGTCGTGACGACACAAGCCCTGAGAGATGTTGTCTCGATCGATATGAGAGCCCAGGACAACGTTAGTGTCAGCGTCATCAAACTGTGGGTTGATGCTGACTTGCTCGAGACAGTTACAACTGATCACGTGGTCTTCCAGTGGGATTCAAGTCAAGTTGCAGATGGCAAGCACACGATCAAGGTAGCCGCTTATGACCGTGCTGGGAACAAGATGGAAACTCAGGAGACGGTGGAGGTGCTGAATTATCCGCACGACAAACCGGAACCCTATGTTGCTGAGGCCAAGGAGGCAATGGAAAGCGGGGACATCGCCAAATCTGCCCGCTATCTGATGAAAGCTCGCAGAGTTGCACCGACAGACAACGAGATACTGCGCAGGTTGGCGAATGCAGAAAGGCAACTGGGGCACCAAGGCATAGCGTCTACATACTATGCCGAATTATGCAAACAACTCCCCAAAGACATCGAGGCAGCACGCGCGCTTGCTGAGGTGGGTGGTGGGTTTGCCCTGCATTGTGATTACGTGAAGCTTGTTGAGTCTGTTGGTCCACGAGCCACCATCGCTCCTGAGAACACTCCCGCAGCTTATCTCAACAGGGCGCGTTCCTCGATTAGCGATGGAAAGCTCGATGATGCTGAGAACTACGCCAAGTCGGCCCTTGAAGGAGCACCCCGGTCATCCCACCCTCACCTGATGTTGGGGCAGATCTATCTCCTCAAGCGCATGGATGAGTGGGCTTCGTTTCATGCTGATCGGGCGGTCAAACTCGCGATCTGGAACGATCGATATACGAATGTGTTAGCAGGGCTGATATGGGCATACATAGGGAACATGGAGCAAGTCCAGAAGTACGTTTTGAAGAGCCCTGTAAGTGATCGAAGTCCAGCGTGGGCGTGGGCTTCTCGTGGCTGGGTTCTGAGCACAATGGGTGACCACATAAACGCTGAGTCCTGCCTTGCGCGAGCAAAACGAATGGACGCGGAGCACTTCAAGTTCATCCGTCTACCACAGGATCTAAACTTGGGGACCCTGAACGGCAAACTTGGCGAATTGTTCACAACAGTCGTTCAGCTTGGGGAGCCGTCATTTACAGACCCATTGCAGTAGCATGATGCAGCAGGAGGGCGCAGGGCGTCCTCGGCAGAGCCCCCGTGCTCCAAGCGAGGGGAGCAGTAACCCCCCCATTCAGTGCCGCGGGGTGAGTTCGCGCTGAGCAGCGCGGGAGCTTGCACTACCTCCTCTCACCTGTTATAATGCCGCCAACTACCCCGGAGCTTCGGCGAAGGGCGCGAAAGTCCCGATTCGTCGGGACTTTCTGTTTTTTGGGGATACGTACACATGCCAACCAACGTCTACGTGGATGGACTCAACCTCTACTATGGGGCACTGAAAGGCGCGCCCTACCGTTGGCTCAACTTGTCCGAGCTATGTCGCCTTCTGCTGCCACGCGACCGGATCAACCGTATCAAGTACTATACTGGAGTTGTATCATAAGGTTCCGGCCCCGCTTTTAGCCTGGAGGGCTTGTTCTGCGGCAGCCCGGTCGCTTCAGCGCCGGGACACCGGACGCCCAAAGAGACATGAGAGCGCCGTTCACGGTGCTTTCCAACCGGCTTAATCCAAACACCAAGCACCGTAAACGGCGCTATTGGCGATCCGGGTACGCACGGGTTCCAGGGGCTGAAGCCACCGGGCTGGCACAAACCAAGCCCTCCGGGCTAAGAGAGACACGGCGAAGCGGAGAACTGGCAGCGCGGCGGGCGGGCCACCGTCACGCCGGAACGGGGCCTGCGCTTATGATACAGCAGTGGTGGTCTCTAATGACAGCGACCTCGTTGTCCCGATTCAGATTGCCCGTCGGGAACTGGGAAAGAAAGTCGGACTGCTCTGTCCTCACAAGCGACCGAGCGTCGCCTTGCTGCCGGAAGTCAGTTTCATCAAACACATTCGCCCCGGCGTGCTGCAAGCAAGCCAGTTCCCCGACACTCTCACCGATGCAAAGGGCACTTTCCACAAACCGTCTACGTGGTAGAGCCGCTTCCCTGACGCAACAATATGCATCTCCAATCCCCCTTTCCTCATTCGCTCTTGTCATAGCGGCGCAGGTCTGCGAGGATAATGCGGCGCTGCGCGTCGAGCATCTGCTTGAATCCGCAAGGAGGCGATATGGTCAGGAAAATTGTGGCGATATTGGTTTGTCTGACGGCATCACATGCCGCGGTGGTGGCTCAAGAGAAACCCACGGCTGTGGTGTTCTTCGGGGTTTACACGCAATGGTACGGGTTCGAAAAAGCTCTGCCCGGCTACACGCTGAAAGTCTGCAACGCCAACAGCGAACGCGTGGAAGACTTCCCGCCGGTGAAGGACTTGCTAACGTCGCGCTTTCTCGTGTTGAGTGATGTCCGCGGTTCGGAGTTCACCGAAAGCCAGGTGAAGCTGATCAAAAGCTTCGTCGAACGGGGCGGAGGGCTGCTGGTGACCGGCGGCCCCTTCACCTACGGGCTGGGAGACTTCAAGGAGAAGGGACTCGCGGAGTTGCTGCCGGTGGAGTTGACCGAGTTCGACCTGAAGTGGGAGAACGCGGGAAAGCCTTTTGTGCGAGCGATGGATAGTCCCATTCTCGAAGGCATACCCCTTGCTTCGCCACCCATGGTGTACTGGATTCACAAGGTCGCCGTCAAAGAGGGCGCCCAAGTCGTGATGCGGGCCGGCGACGACCCGCTGCTGGTTACTGGCGCATACGGCAAGGGCAAAGTTGCCGTCTTTGCCGGAACGCCGATGGGGCTTCCCGGTTCCGGTCAGATTCCCTTCTGGGAATGGGACGGGTGGCCGAAGCTTGTTCAGAACCTCGCCACGTATCTCGCGCCGGAGGGGGGAACCCAGTGAACACGAACATGAGGAGCTGCATCGGTTCTCGCCAATGGCGTCCCATGCTTGGCAGCGGTCTTACCTTCATCGCTGCACTGCGTCTCGCCCTCCCCGCGTTTGCGCAGACGTCGGTGACGATAGAGAGCGTCAAACCCAACAAGATTCTGTACCTGTTCAACGAGCAGGCGACCGCCAACATCACGCTGAAGAACGGAGGGACGAGTGAACAGAAGGGGAGACTTGCCGTTCGCGAAGCATGGGACTTGACCGAGTCTCGCGAGATCATGTCCGCCCCGGTGACGCTCCAACCCCAGGAGACGAAGACTGTCAAGGCAGAGTGGAACACCGGGAGCATCATGTACGGTCGTTCCCTGACCGCGGCATTCGTGCAGGGAAGCAAGGTCGTCGCCGTGAAGTCGGAGTTCTATCAGGTGGCTGATCCGAAGGAGTGGTTCCGGTGCTTCATGATTAACGGCGGTGGGAAGGAGACGTCGGAGGCCAGTAAAACCAATCCCTTCGCTACCTATCACAACTATGACAACCACTTCTGCTATGCGCTGTCTGCCTTCTCCAACCTCGCTCCTCAGGAGGATGAGTGGGTCAGCGGCCAGGCGCGCTACTACATCCGGAAGAAGGAACTCCTTGCCAACATTCAGGCGCGCCGCGAGTTGGGAGTCCGCTCAGGCGGATACACGATCGGCGCGACGGGTGGCCCCGCGGGATACGAGTTCGCGCGGCAGCACCCCGACTGGATGCTGCGGGACAAGAAGGGCGCCTTCCTTACTTATGCGGGACCCGTGTCTCCCACAGACGTTGCGAAGAAGACCAACGAGCACCTGCAGGGCTGGTATGCTCTTGTGCCCGATCTCGGGAACCCGGAGGTGGTGCGGTTCGCCGGCGAGGAAGTCGTGCGAGCCTTTGAGATGTTCGACTGGGACGCGATGTTCTTTGACGGTCTCTACGGGGTGCATCTGGAGGGGAACACCGCTCTGGGGGCTTTTACCTGGGATGGGAAACCCGTAACGCGCGAGGAGGGAACGGACAAGCTGTCCGCGCAGTGCGTGGGCGCCGTGCGCGACATCATTCGAGCCTCCTGCCCCAACGTGGCTCTCTGGTACAACGGCTCCACTCCCCGCGCGCCCTTGCTTGAGGCGCGCATCGTTAGTCTGCAGGACACCAACGTGGGGACGCTCCATGAAATCCAGGGCGCACAGATGGCAAACAAGAACTTCTACGGTCATCACTGGCGCAGCCTGTACGAGATTTACATGAACGAGCGCAACGCGCTGCTGAAAGCAAAGGGGATTGATGATCCCGTTCTCGCCTCGGGGTACACTTACAATCTCGACCCTCGGAACATGATGACGAAAGAGGAGTATGAGGCATCCCGGGACACGTGGACCACGGCCAATCACCTCGGCGCGCTGATGCTGACGGCGCGGATTCATCCGTGCGTCCTCGCCTCCGACGGTTTTCGACCAACTACGCAGTTCATGACTCGGTACTCCGCCCTGCTCTGGGCGCGAGACGTGAAGTGGGTGAAGGAGCCGTGGAAAATCATCAATGTCGAGAGCAACCGCGAGGTCTGGTGGGAGGAGGGAGTCTACACGCGGGAAGGCCGGGGGCGCCGCGACACCATCCTCAACATCATCAATTCCCCCGATGGGGAGGCGTTTGACCTCAAGGTCGCCAAAGACCCCGACCCCGCGAAGAATGTGGAGGTGGAGTTCACCACCACCGCCGATCCGCGCAAGGTGCGTATCTGGGCGCTGCAACCTTACGGTTACGGCAGCAAAGCGAAGGAGCCAACCGCGGTGGAACTGAAACCGGAACGTGACGCGAAGCAACTCATCGTCGAGTTGCCGCCGTTCACCTACTACACGATGGTCGTCTTGCGGGAAGAGACAGGGGGAAAGACACGATGAAGCGATCTCGGATAGCGGTTGGCGGTTGGCGGATCGTCGGACTGCAGGTGGCGCTTATCATGGTGACGAGTGCGCTGCGAGGCGACAATGAAACGACGAAGACCTTCCCTCTGCGCTTTAAGCCGAATGAAACATCGGTCAAGAGCCTCGGCTGGGTGCAACTGAAAAGCCACTACCGCCAACGAGGTCAGGAACCGGTCACCATCGAGGCAGAGGTCTCCACTCGCGTCCAGCTTGCCTCCAGTGACATGACCCCGACAGAGGACGTGGAAGCGTCCGGGGGACTGTGTCTGCGGTACGTCAACGAGTTGGACAACGAGTTGTGGATGGAGACACCGGGGGAGTACCAGGCGTGGTATCGCGCCAACTTCCCACTGGCAGGAAGTTGGAACCACCACGAACAGATGGACGAAGGCGCGCTAACCACAGTGCAGGACTCCAATTTCGGCCCCATCAAGCAATGGCTCTGGGTGAAAGGGCCGGTCTACACGTTGACACAGGGAGCGCATCGCTATCTCTGGCCCGCTCCGACGGCCTGGTGCGGTGGCGCAGGGCTGGACAGGATCGTCCTTGCCCCGGCGGGCGCGCCGGAGCCAACCGGAATGGGTCCGACGACTACACCCTCGGTGGCGGCAGATCGGGCGGAGTTGTTCACCAACCGCCTGCGGCTGGACGAGATGCTCACATGGCGACTCACCCTCGATCAGGAGTTGAACGGAGGCAAGGTGGAGGTCCACTACTCGCATGATCGCGGCAAGACGTGGAAGACGCTGTCTCCCGGCAAGACGTACACGGTTTCACCAAAGACTCGACGGCTGAGCTTCCGGGTGCAATTGATTCGCTCACAGGACGGGACGTCCCCGCGCATCCGCAACATGGCGCTGGCGGCAACGCTGCGACCATCTGAGTAAAGGAAGCGGGAAATCTCGATCATGGGCGACCCCGACCTTCCAACTCCGCGCGGGATTACAACGTGCTCTTCAAGCAAGCCAAGAACGACGAGAACCAAGCGCAGATCACCGCGCTCGCCGATACATGGCAATGGTCCAAGCGTCGCTACGACGATGGGTATCCCATGGTGATGACCCCGCTGAAAGAAATTGAGGGTGAGAGTGGGAAGTTACTTATCCAGAAGCTCCTGCTCCAAGGTCTCGATGACAGACCGAATGGGCTTGGATCTTGGTTCCGTGCCCCTGTTCTCCCGTCGATTCACCGTTTGGAAAGACACGCCAATACGGTGTGCAAAGTCTTCTTGTGAGAGGTTCAGGGTCTTGCGAAGATGCTTGACGCGCTCAGACCAGCTACGATTAACCATGTGCAGTAACCTCCATTGGCTATGATTATAACATCGGCGATATCGGATGAGATAGGGAGAGTAGGAAAAGTTCGCAGAGTTTCGGTCCGACTTCTTTACAGGCGAAGTCGAAGATTCCAGCCAGCCCCGATCCATCGGGGATAGAATCGGGGAAGTCCGCCCGTCGTGGCACGGTGGTGACTCCGGCGGCCGATCATCCTTGGCGTCGGTTTGCGCTGCGTCCTTCCGGGAAGA
>Ga0066636_10002334_pt1 | contig 12050 bp, 11 predicted proteins | sample CryGeyCG2014_080_2_FD_62736 | JGI IMG/M metagenome (GOLD analysis project Ga0066636, IMG submission 62736) | Groundwater microbial communities from aquifer - Crystal Geyser CG07_land_8/20/14_0.80 | ecosystem: Environmental > Aquatic > Deep subsurface > Groundwater | place: USA: Utah: Grand...
TCCCATGAAACGGGTGCCAAAGACCGGCGGCTCTTCCAGGGCGAAGCCGATAAAAGTTATGGAAACCTCCGGGGAATTCCCTACAGCCAACACCCGGGCCGTCTCCAGCAACACGGCGACCGCACTGGCATTATCATCGGCGCCTACTGTGCCGGCCACCGAGTCGAAATGAGCTCCCAGAATGTAATGGGCGGGTGAATCTCCCCTTCCCTTTATCTCCGCGACCACATTGCTCACAGTCAGGCCGCCGTATTGATAGGCTTCCATGTGTACCGGGATGCCGATTTCTTCGAAACAGGATTGGAGATAAGCGGCGGTCCGATCCAGGTTATCGGGAACCGAAACACTACGTTCACCGATGGTCTTCGTCAATGTCTCGACGTGAGCCTTCAAGCGTGCCGGGCTATGCTGTGGAACGTCTTTCATAGGGTCCTTGCATGCCTGCGCTGTGACCTCGTTTCAGTTCGGGAAAACCTCGAAAAAGACTTCCTTGCCGCTGCCGAACGCCACCATCGTTTCTGAAGCAATGCAAAGGCCTTGTTCTATGTCCCGCGCTTCGATGCCGGGCACGGCATATCCATAAAAAAGGACATTTTTTGTATTCTCGGTCACCCGGGTTTTTTCATCCGCACCCTGGCAGAGGATGCAGACAATCTCTTTTTCGTCCCTCAGGACGATCTCGCCTTGTTTGGTCTTCATGCTTTGCCCGCCCATCCCCCTGCACAGCTCGCCTCCATCTGCAATGTCAAGGGACAACGCTCCGTCAAAACGGTCAAAGTCGGTTACGGCAACCAGGATGCCGGCGCACATCTCGGCCATGAAATGTGTGTCCACCATGAGGTTGTACCGGGGAAATCCGCTTTGAACGGTCCTTTTCAGGTGCTTGGAAAGGGGGCATTCAAAACCGAAACCGGAGAAAAACCGATCATAGGTCTCTACCCGTTGGGTGATCGCACCAAGCGTCTCGCGCTTTCTCATCTTTCTGAGATGCTTTCTTTTATGCTGGTCAAAGCCTTCGGGATTAATCCAGTTCCGGCAGTCTGCAATCAGAGTGAGGCCAAATGAAACACCCGGATATCGTTTCTCGTAAGCACGGGTAATGGAAAAATGCAACATCCCTATATCCTTTTTTCAGAGGATTGCATGATAGTATCCTATAATCGTTTTTCCGCTATTGCGCAATTCTAACATGGCTGGCGCATCCTTCCTCGTGCCAACTGTATTTGAAAGTTAACCAGGTGTTACAAAGATTGAAATGGAGGGAAACGGTTGTAACATATCAGTCGGAAATCAAAATAGAGGTAACTACCACTGCGTGAAAAACTGCGTGAATTTCGATAGACAAATTCGAGTAAATTCTCATTACATTGACGAATTCACTCAACTTATTACGCAGCAACGATTTGATATCCTTATAATTTATTGAAATCATGGATAATAAAAAATCAAGACAAGTAGCCTTTTAGGCCGGCAAACTTGACAATGAAAAGAAATTTTTATACGCTTCTTCAACGTCAGCTGATTAAACTTTTTCGCTCAAATCCCGCTAAAGAATGGCTAAAGAAAACCTTCCAAAATCCCAAAAAACCGGCAAAAACGGGATAAGGGAGAACTATTTTTTTCCTAAATTTCAAATAGTTATATATATTTCAACAAGTTGTAAAAAAATGCTTCGGAGCTTGAGGGGGTAGTGGGGAGAACCGAGCCGGTTCAAGTCCGGCCTTCGGCACCATCAATATTTTCAAGGACTTAGGTGTTGTTCCCCAGTCCTTAATACATACCCACCTTCAGATGCCCAACGAATTGAAAAAGAAACCGAAATCGATCATTCCCCTAAAAACATAGAAGAAACCGATGCCAAGGAAAATATAGAACTTGTGGCGCCGTTACGCAGCCCCGGCAAAAAATCCAAGAAAAGCACCTCGATAAAAAAACGGTCGACACGCCCCCCCAATCCTATCGTATATTTATGGTGAGCGTAAATCCCGATCCAAATGGTATCCGAGTCATCGGTCGTATAGAGGGAAGAGAAAGTTGCAAGCGTCTCCAGATTGAGATATTCATCCACAGTGACGAGGGAAAGACTGCAAAAATGGCATATCTATTTTATTTCGCGGTTGAAAAAGCCTGAGTCTTGATGAAAGGAGCCTCTTCATGATTGCCCTGCTGATTTTCATCGGTATCGTTCTCGTACTCGCCGTGTGGCTGGTAGCGATTTACAACAGCCTGGTAAAGAATCGGAACATGGTCAAAGAAGGTTGGAGCGGCATCGAGGTCCAACTCAAGCGACGGGCCAATCTCATCCTCAACCTCTTGGAGACCGTCAAGGGGTATATGGGGCATGAACGCGGCGTCCTGGAAAAGGTCACCGAACTGCGCGCCCAGAGCATGGGCACCCAGAATGTGGGGGAAAGGGCGAAACTGGAAGGCGCCCTCTCACGGTCTCTGGCAAACCTATTCGCCGTAGCCGAGGGATATCCTGACCTGAAGGCCAATCAGAATTTCTTGGATCTCCAGGGACAGCTTTCCCAGCTCGAAGAACAGATCCAGATGGCCCGTCGTTACTATAACGGGACCGTCCGGGATTATAACATCCAGGTGGAGTCTTTTCCCAGCAATCTCGTGGCCAATTTCTTCGGCTTCAAGCAGGCGGAGTTTTTCGAAATCACCGACGAAGCCGACCGCGCGGTGCCCAAAGTTTCTTTTTAACAGGGACGGTGCCTATGTATAAAAAAGCTGTCATGGTGTTTTTGGGGATAGCGATCTCCCTTGTTATGACTCTATGCCCGGCCTTTTCCGATGAAGTCGAGCGGATCACCGATTTTAATAGCCGGATCATCGTCCATTCGGATGCTTCCCTCACCGTGACCGAAACCATCCGGGTCTATTGCGCGGGAGCGGAAATCAAGCGGGGCATCGTTCGAGATTTTCCCACGCGATACAAAGGCCGCGCCGGAGAAACCGTCACGGTGCCGTTTCAGATCGTCTCCATCCAAAGAGACGGCAAATCCGAGCCATACCATGTGGAAACCGTTTCCAACGGAAAGAAGATTTTCATCGGCCATAAAGATGTTTTTTTAAATCCCGGGTATTACACCTACGCCATCACTTACCAAACCGGCAGGCAGCTCGGCTTTTTCGAGAATTATGACGAGCTGTACTGGAACGTCACGGGAAACGCCTGGACCTTTGTTATTGAGAAGACCGAAGCACTGATAGAGATTCCCCGGGGCGGTAATATTCTGCAAAGGTCGGCCTACACCGGTCCCCAGGGCGCGCGAGGAAAAGATTTCGTCATCGATTCCGAGACGGATGCGACCCTCCGGTTTTCCACAACCCGACCGTTGCGGCCCGGGGAGGGATTTACCGTTGCGCTGGCCTGGCCTAAGGGATTGGTTGCAGAGCCCACGACTTCCGAAAAAGCGGGAAATTTCCTCGGCGATAATGTTCTTCTGATCATCTCTCTGGGCGGCATGGTCCTTTTATTGGCCTATTATGTGGCAGCCTGGTTCAAGGTGGGTCGGGATCCTGAAAAAGGAACCATCATTCCTCTGTTCGAACCTCCCAAGGATTTCACACCGGCTGCGGCGCGATATGTGATGCAAATGGGATATGATGATAAGACCCTGGCATCGGCCATTGTCAACATAGCGGTCAAAGGGTACTTAAAGATCGTAGAGGAAAAGAAAAAGGAGTTTTCCCTGGTACGCACGGGAAAAGACGGTTCAGTCCTTTCTTCCCGGGAAAAAAAGATCGCGGATCATCTGTTCGCCAGTTCTGATACTATCGAATTGAAGAATAAAAACCATGCAAGGATCGGCAAAGCTGTCACCGCCTTCAAGTCAGGGTTGAAGTTCGATTTCGAAAAAACCTATTTTGTTAAAAATCGGGGCTACTTTATCCCCGGTGCCGTCATCACCCTGATCACCCTGATCGGCATGGCCCTTTCCTCATTGGACAATCCCGGAGCACTGTTCATGGGACCCTGGCTGACCGTCTGGACCATCGGGTGCACAGCCCTGTTTTTCAGTGTCAAAAAAAGTTGGAAAGCCGCCTTGAGCGGCGGTATTGCTTCCAAAGGGGGTGCCATCTTCATGACCCTCTTTGCCGTTCCTTTTTTCATCGGCGAGATCGTTGGAATCGGACTTTTCGCATTCCAGACTTCCCTGCGGGCCGTCATCGCACTGGTGACCATGGCTTTGCTCAATCTGCTTTTTTACCATCTGCTCAAGGCCCCCACCCTCCTCGGCCGCAAGATCATGGACCAGATCGAAGGGTTCAAACAATACCTCTCTGTAGCCGAAGCACCCCGATTCAGGGTCCTCAACCCGCCTGAAAAAACTCCGGAACTTTTCGAAAAATATCTCCCATACGCCCTGGCCCTGGATGTGGAACATGAATGGAGCGAGCAATTCTCGGATGTGCTTGCCCGGGCCGGGACAGAAGGGCAGGCCTATTCCCCTATTTGGTACAGCGGGAGGTCCTGGAGCGATCTTGGCACCTCGGGGTTTGCCTCCAGTCTGGGGTCGGTCTTTTCCGAAGCCATCGCCTCATCTGCTACGGCACCGGGTTCGAGTTCGGGAAGCGGAGGGGGCGGATCATCCGGCGGAGGAGGAGGCGGGGGAGGCGGGAGCGGCTGGTAGGACAGGCTATCCGAGAGTCCGATAGTATAACGCGGACAAAACAGCCCCGATCAGGATCAGCATGGTCGCGATGGCACATCCTGCAGCCAGCATTTTGTGGGTGGCCGTCTCCCGTTTGCGCTCCTCGTATCCCATCGCAAATCCCAGGAAAGCCCCGGCAATCAGTCCTCCCCCATGGCCCCAGTTATTGATTCCCGGGAAAAACAGCCCGAACAGGAAAATCCCTAAAGTCCAGGTGCCGAGCTGGCGATATATGGCCTGCCCGTAAGCGCCGCCTCGGCTTTTTCCGAAATAGAGGCTCGCTCCGATCAGGCTGCAAAGTGCGGCGGAAGCTCCGATGGTAAAGGTCACACCCGCAAAATAGGAAACGATAAAGCCGAAGACCCCGCCCAGAGTGTAAAGGATGATCATGCGGTTGGTGCCGAACTCCCGGATCACCAGGGGAGCAATCTGGTTGAAGGCGAACATGTTGAAAAAGATATGCAAAATGGAGCCGTGCAGGTAATTGGCGGAGATCAGCGTCCACCATCGTCCCAGACGGCCGATGGGGATGGTCCCCGTGGCTCCCATCAGCAGCAGGCTTTTATTTTCCGGTGACAGAAAGACCAGCGGATTATAGGAAAAGCGAGGGATCATGGAATTGAGAAGCAAAGAAATCAAATACATCCCCACATTGAGATAAATTATCCAGCGGACAATTTGGAAAGGATCGTTAAGACCGCGTGTCCAGAAATTGTATTTCAACAAAGAGGCAGGATTCGAAAGGCCGCAATACGGGCATTTTCGCTCATCAGCGCTGATCAGCTTCCGGCAATTGGGACATAGGATCGAAGAACGCATGAAATCCTTTCATTACTCTATGTTTGTCGCCCTTGATACCATCGGAGATTGGGGTTGTAAAGGACCCTCGATTTTGATGAAGGGAGACTGGCTTCGGACAGCGTCAGCGAAGAAAAGCATTATAAAGAAACGCCTGATATGGTCCCCATGAATATAAGCGCCAATATAGAACAGCGAGTGTTCAAATAAAAAGGTGGATTTTAGGCATACAGGACAGCTATCGTTAAAATCTATGAAAATAATGTGAACTTTTAGGATTTTTAAGGACGCATCGATTCCTTCGGCTTAACCGGTCGATCCCCCAAAAACCACCACCTCACCCGCCACAACATAAAGCGCCTCCTAAAACTTGATATACAAGACGGCTTCTGAGATACATTAATTCACGAAAAGGAAATTCTTATCCATCATTAATCTCCACAAGGCCAAACGAGTCCGATTAGCCGCATTTTTTCAAAAGTTATTTAAAAAGGCCGTAATCATAAATCTCGTTATGATGGCCGACAAAGAGGAAAGCCGCAGTATCTTTTTTCAGGAACCTAAAAATAATTCGATAGTGAAGATCTACTCGAAACGACCATACGTTGTGGTGCTTGGGGTGAAGTTTTTCAATTTTTAATGAAGGGTGAAAAGGATTTTCCTTGAAGAGGTTCGCCTTTTTTACGGCTTTGCGCTGAATGTGAGGACTTAATTTCTTAAAAAGCAGATCAAAGGTGTGGGTGGTAATAACTTCCATTTACTTAGCAATGATTTCTTCAAAGGATTTCCTTTGGGTGAACCGGCCTTCGGAGAGATCTTTCTCTGATTTTTTTAAGGTTTGAACAAAAGAACCTTTAAAAAGACCAGCAACACTGCAAAAAGCCTCAAAATCATCCTTTTTGATTTTTAAATGAACGTACTCCTGGTCCTCCCCTGATCGCTTAGCTTTCAGTCTGGCCATAAAACTTCCTCCTTATGCGCATCGAATTTTTTTCACTATATCAGAGAATAATAAATATTGCAAACCGCTTTCCTTTTCCACAGAATCCATCTCGCAACATTGCGGAGTTTCATTATCCCTTTGGTGAAAGGGTCTGGGAGTAGGTGCAAATTTTTACCGCTCCAAACGCGCATGAAAAGACGTCACCTTGAAAGCTGAAAGCTTTTCACACCGTCTTCTTCCCCCCATATCTTACACGGGGTTCTTCAACCCCAAACCCGATCCTTTTTCGGGGCGTTTCAAGCGGAATCATTAACTGCCGGATTGCCTCAAAAATCATGTGTATCTCTTCATCGTGTTTCTCTATTTTTCTTTCCATCTGGTTTAATTTGTTGGCGAGTTCTTTATGAGTTGAAAGTAGTTCACGCAATTTAACAAATGCCTTGATAATATTTATGCTTATTTTTACAGCTCTCTCGCTTTTCAAAACACTTGTCATCACTCAATGTTTGTCGCCCTTGACACCATCGGAGCTTGGGGTTGTAAAGGACCCTCTGATCGGAGGCCGAGGGTTACGGGATTACCGGCTCGGTTTCTTTTCCTTTAAGAGTGCGGCTTCGAAAGATTCTCTGAATTTTTGAAGGGATGCCTTGAAGTCTGAATTCTCAACCGGGTTTGCCAGGACCGCGGATCCTGATATCCTGTGTTTTTCTCTGAGCGTTTTAAGGGCTGACTCAGAACCAGCTCGAGCGTGCTCTTAACCTCCGTCACAATTCACTCCTCATTTCTAATTCTTGCCCCTTGAATCCTCTGTTGTCTCATACATAGGCAAAAACATATCGCTCCAAAAAACCGTAATTATCCTGAATCTCATTTTTACCTGTCAGCATTTCCCCGTGACCAGGAAGGAGATATTCCACATCCAGATCCTGAAGCTGCCGGACGCTCTCCTTGATCTGGGCGCTGTTTCCACCCGGCAGATCCGTTCGCCCCAGACCTTCCTTGAAAATCAAGTCGCCGGTGAAGAGCACCTTCTCCGCCGGCAAATACAGGCATACCGATCCCGGCGAATGCCCGGGGGTGTGGAAAACCCGGATATCCAATCCATCCACATTCAAATCGCCTTTAGCAAGGAAAAAATCGGGGGCCAGCGCATCCACGCTTATTCCGTAACTTGCCTCGATAAAATGGCTCATCGATTGAATCAGTTTCCATTCATTTTCGTGAACGGTAAATAAGACCCCGGCTTTTCTGAACAGGGTCGCCGCCTCCAGGTGATCCTGGTGCGCATGGGTGCAGATCACCAGATGGATATCGCCCTTATCCAGATTCAGGGCCGAAAGCCCCCTTGCAACATGATCGAAAAGGTGGAGATGCCCGGGATCGATCAAGATCTTTTTTTTGCCGTCGATCAGGTAGGTGTTGCAGTTGTTCTCGGTCATGGATTCCCAGAAAAAGGCATGAACGTTTGCGATCACTTTCATCGAAATTCTCCCTGCAAATTCAGCTATCCGTTTTCAAAAGTTCTCTCTCTCCATACCGCATGGGGAGGATGACGGCAAAAACGGCCAAAATGAGCACTCCGGCAAAGGAGATGCCGGCATAGATCCAATCCGACAGAAACAGGGTATGCTCTTTCACCTGAGCCATGAAAAAGCGATATACCGGGCCTGCCTCTAAAAAAATGACGGCTCCCACGAATACCGCCCCCAGCATCATGAAGAGCAGGCCGCCCCAGCTCGTCACCGATTGGGCCGGATTCTCAGAGGTAAAGTCCGGATAAGCCGCCCCGAGTCCGATCCCCAAAGAGACTACCCCGGGAACCAGAACGCAGATGGTGGCTGTCGAAAGACCCATCATGAGGGGTGTTACCTTCAATAAAATATTGGTCCCCACAATCAAAATTTCCGACAAAATCAGCAAAGGGAAAAAGTAGATGAAAAACTTGACCCAAAGGTATGTCCGCATCCGAATGGGGGAGGCGAGAACCAGCCAGAAAGCATCTTTCTCGTTGCTCACCGCGGGGAAGGCGAACCGCGCCGTCACCGCGATCAGGACAAAAGAGACCAGTCCCATGTTTAAAAAAGAAAGTAGGTTCTGCAGATAAAGGGTTTTTATGGGGGAACGTTCCAGAGGAAGTACTTTAAAGTTATAGATATAGATGACCACCAGGGCGGCGATAAGAAAGATTTGGGACCATTGGGTTTGATCCCGGAAAAATGTCTTGATCTCTTTCTCGACCAACGCGCGGATCGGTCCGGGAAGCACCCCCTTTTTCATTACCGCCTCACGCCTTGCCCGGAACAGATGCTCCTTGGCGGTCTGTGCTTTGGATAAACCTGAAAAATAAACGGCATCCGCGGTGAGGACAACGGCATAAAAGAGGGTAAGCATAGCGGCAAATGAAAGGGATGCCGCAAAAATCGCTTCCCGGATATCACCGATCAACAGGCCGTGGATCCCGTCATAGGCCCAGGTGCTCGGAAGAAAGGGAAAGTCCGGAGACTTGAGAGCGTGCAGATAAACCAGGACTGTAGCGAAAGCCTCGGGATCCACCAGCCGCTCCGGGCGCAGCAAGCGGAAGGCCACGTAAATCGCGATGAATGCAAAAAGACCTAAAAAGACAAAGAGCGTGCGGATTCGGCTGGCCGGGATCACCATTACGGCCAGCATCACCACGAGGACACCGATTCCGGAGGCCGTGGCAGTCAAGGGGATCAGAGCCGCCGGCAGGTAGGCGTAATAGAGGGGCCTTACATCATAGACGATACCATAGGCGATCAGGACCGGAAGCGTGTAGATCAATACCATCCAGGCGCTGTCGAAGACGCTTTCCATCCATCGAGCGATGAAGATGTGATGCCTCCTTACCGGAAGGGAAAAGACCAGCGGCAGGTCTTTGCTGAGATAGAGCTTGGAAAGCGAGGTAAGGACGGCGGAAAAGATCATAAGGGAAAAGACCGTGATCAGCATCATCGAGAGAAGCTTTGCCAGAACCAGATCGCCTACGTCTTCGATCCCCCGGAAATAGCGCAGCACCCGCATGGATACGCCGAGAATTCCGACCCAAAAGACCGTGCCGATTCCTCCCAGGATGAGGATTCTTAAAGGCTTTTTTCCCTTGGCCGATGCCAGGGGCCTTTTCAGCGGCCACAATCTCGGAAGAATCAATAACCCCACCGTTTTCATGGTTTGCCCGATAGATTGTTCGCGTTTTCGGCGGTTACGGCCATGAAGACGGCTTCCAGGTCGGCACCCGTTGCGGAGGCGCCATCCCGAAGTTGATCCAGGGTTCCGGTGGCAATGAGAACACCTCTATGGATGATGCCGATGCGATGGCACACATCCTGGGCCATGCTCAGGGAGTGGGTGGACATGAAGATCGTCGTACCGTGCGCGGCCAATTGCCTGAAGATACTTTTGACCAGGATGACCGCCATGGGATCCAGGCCCACCATGGGTTCATCCACGATGATCACTTCCGGGTCGTGGATCAGGGCCGCGGCGATGATGAGCCGCTGGCGCATGCCGTGGGAATAAGCCTCGATGAGGTCATGGGCCCAATCCGACAGGGCAAACCGCTTAAGGCTTTTTTCGGCCTTTTCTTTAAAGTCGTCTGCTTGAATTCCATAGATACGGGCAATGAACTTCAAAAATTCCATTCCGGTGAGCTTTTCGTAAAGATACGGCCGATCCGGTATGAATCCGATTTTGGCCTTGGCTTCCCGGGGATTTTGAGCCATGTCAATCCCGCAAATCGAAACGCTTCCCGAGGTGGGAGCCATGAGTCCTGCCATCATCTTGATTGTGGTGGTCTTCCCTGCACCATTGGGGCCGATGAACCCGAAGATTTCCCCTTTGGGAACCTCAAGGCTCAGATCGTTGACCGCCAGAGTCCTGGTGTAGCGCTTGGTCAAATGATTCAGCACGATCATGTTTAAGACTCTTCTCGCTTTCCCGGTGCCGCTTTATCGTCAATCACAGAAATTTTGATCCTCCCAATCACCGGAAGCAGGTCCAGTGGATTTCTTTCCGCGTCGTTCACCAGCCGGATATGGGTAACATCGGCGGGGATTTCGTTGAAAAGGGCGTCCACTGTGATCCATCGGCCCACATACACGATATTCCAGGCATGGTAATAAAACCGACCCTTGAGATAGACCAAACCGGCTTCCACCCGGGCCGGAATCCCGGCGGCCCTGGCCAACGCGGCGAAGAGTATCGCATGTTCATTGCAATCGCCCGACCGGTTTTCCAAAACCGAAAGCGCATCGGGTATAGAGATCACCGGTTTCTTTTCGATGTTTTCCTGCATCCAGGCGACAATTTCCCGGACCTTATCCAGGGGATGCGTCTTTGACGCCGTGATCTGACGGGACTGGGATACAATCCTTTCATAATCGGACTGGATAAACGGTGCGGCTTTAAGATAAGGGGCGGCCTCCTGCGGGTCCAAGGGTTCATCTTGCAAGTCCGAAAGAGGCTCTTTTTCAACAACCAGGATGTTTCCGGAAAAGGCCTGCCGTCCGCCGTGAAGTTCCAGACCCTCGATGGAAATCCCCTCGATTTTAAGGGCAATCCGGGTTCGGGTCTTGGGATCTCGGACAGGGGTTTCGACCGGAACCGATGTGAAAAGGGTCAGATCGTGGCCCGGCCGGGAAACGATCCCCGCAATTGCGCTGTGGGAATCGGTTTTTTCCAGTCGCATACCCAAAAGCCCCTCTTCCCGCAATACCTCACCCTCTTCGCTGATCCACGCCGATTGAGTCATCCCTTTGTATTGTACCACAATCCGGGAGACATCCCGGATTGCTCCCATGATCTGAATCTTTTCTTTCCCCTTCATCTGCACCGATACAGGCACCCGGGCCAGGGAGGCAATATCGAAGATCTCGAAGGTACGCGATTCTCCGGGTTTCATGCCCCCTGCAATAACGGCGTCATAAAGCACGGAGGCCAGATGCGGTGCACGGGGTAACGGGATTTCCATCCGCTGTTCTCCCCCGGTACCCTCGATGTCGACAATCAGCGTCCCTTTTGAAAACATTCCTTTCGCTTTAAACTGGAACCGTCCGGAATCCATGCTAAAATCAAATGAATCCAGGGACAAATCCGTGTTAAGGCGGGAGTCTGTGACGATGGCCACATCCTGAACCAGCCCCATGGTATTCAAGCGCATGTGAACCGATTGCTCCAGTCGGTATCCGACCTCGTCACGCTTCAGGACCGAATGGGAAAACCCGATCTTTTGCCCTTCATGAAAGAGATTCATCCATGTGTCTCTCTCAGGAAGAACGATCCATGCGGCAGGAGGGCTTTGCGACGGCAAGTAAAGCAGATTGAGACGCATCGCCATCAGCGCGGCAAAGATGATCCCGAAAACGATCCCTGCGATCCAATAGGGTCTCATGATGCAAGCGCTGGCGGCGCCTCTTTCAGGCTAAACCGGTTCGAATCGGATCCCTTGGGCCAAGGGCAGCTCGATTCCCCAGTTGATGGTGCAGGTTTGACGACGCATGTAAATTTTCCAGGCATCAGACCCGGATTCTCGGCCGCCCCCCGTATTTTTCTCGCCTCCGAAAGCCCCTCCGATTTCGGCTCCGGACGTACCCACATTGACGTTGGCAATCCCGCAATCGCTTCCCATC
>Ga0066636_10002335_pt1 | contig 12046 bp, 11 predicted proteins | sample CryGeyCG2014_080_2_FD_62736 | JGI IMG/M metagenome (GOLD analysis project Ga0066636, IMG submission 62736) | Groundwater microbial communities from aquifer - Crystal Geyser CG07_land_8/20/14_0.80 | ecosystem: Environmental > Aquatic > Deep subsurface > Groundwater | place: USA: Utah: Grand...
AGTGAGCAGTGAGCAGTGAGCAGTGAGCAGTAAGCAGTGAAAAACCAGCGACGGGTTAGGCAATTACGGCTTACTGTTCTTGAAAAGTTCTTTAAATTGGTAGCACAGGCTTTCCAGCCTGTGCCAAGGAAGCAGGTTAATCGTGCACAGCCTGGAAAGGCTGTGCCACCAGCCAATACCAGCTTTTCATGATTTGCGGGTGGGCCAAAGGCCCATGCGCGACTGTTCTGAAAAGTTCTTGGTGGCGCCGGCATCTTGCCGGTGCGGCAAACCGGCTGGAAGCCTGCGCTACCAAAGGCGGCGGGCACAGAGGCCCGCCCCACCCTCAAAATCAAGGCGGTGGGGCGGCCGTCTCTGGCCGCCCGGCGAATCCATCTCAAAGGCAGGATCCGGGCTCTTGCGGGGGTGAAAGGGCACCGATCACCCCCTGTCCGTCCACCCGGAAACTTGACAACGCCCCCCTTTATCCTCATGTTACAGATAAGGGCGCCTGACCCGTTTAATCCGGACGATAGTTTTTTCTCAGCTTGAACCCCGGGCGCGCCCCCCGGGGTCGCCGGGCGTGGGGCAAGGAGAAATGGGCATGCCGGTGGGAAAAGTGATCCCGATTCTGGATCAGGTGCGTGAGCGCTTGCGGGCCGCCGCGGCGCACCGCCGGCGCACCGGCCGCCCGTTCGTCACCCTCAGTTACGCCCAGAGTCTGGACGGCAGCATTGCCGGCCGCCCCGGGCGTCCCCTGGCGCTCAGCGGCCCCCAGGCCATGGCCCTGACCCACGGCCTCCGGGCCTCCCACGAGGCCATCCTGGTGGGCATCGGCACGGTGCTGGCCGACAATCCCCGTCTCAACGTCAGGCTGGTAGCGGGCGCCGACCCCCAACCGGTAGTGGTGGACAGCCGCCTCCGTTTCCCCCCGTATGCCAACCTCTTGAAAAACCGTCAGTCCCCCTTAATTGTCACCAACGAAGGCGCCGACGCCGAGCGGCAACAGACCCTGGAAGCGGCGGGGGCTCGGGTCCTGCGGCTGCCGGGGAACAACGGCTGGATCGATCTGGCCGATCTCCTCAAACACCTGGGGGCCATGGGCATCAACAGCCTGATGGTGGAAGGGGGCGCCCAGATTATTACGAGTTTTCTGGCTTTCCGCTTGGTGGACCAGGTGGTTCTGACCATCGCCCCCCTGCTCGTGGGCGGCCTCCGGGTGGTGAACCCCTTGGGGCACTACTCCCGGCGGCGTTTTCCCCGCCTCAAGCACCTCAGCTATCAGCAACTGGGCGATGACCTGGTGCTGCGCGGCGAACCGGACTGGGACGGTTGAATGGAACGACAGGCCCTTTATTTCACCGGCCCCCGGCAGGTGGCGCGCCAAACTGAAACCCTCCCCTCCCCGGCTTTTGGCCAGGTGCTGGTAAAGACCATCATTTCCGCCATCAGCCCGGGCACCGAGTTGTTGGTTTACCGGGGGCTGGCGCCGGCGGATCTGGCCAGGGATGAGACCATCACCGCCCTGGCCGGAGATTTCTCTTTTCCCCTGAAATATGGCTACGCCGCGGTAGGCCAGGTCCTAAAACTGGGCCGGGGCGTGGCGCCCGGCTGGGAAGGCCGGCTGGTCTTCGCCTTTAATCCCCACGAAAGCCATTTCCTGGCGGCTCCTGACGAACTGCTCGGGTTGCCCGCCGGCCTGACCCCGGAGGATGCGGTGTTCTTCCCCAACATGGAAACCGCGGTGACCTTCCTGCTGGACGGCCAACCCCTCATGGGGGAACAGGTGGCCATCTTCGGCCAGGGCATCGTGGGCCTGCTCTTGACCGCCCTTTTGAGCCGCTGGCCCCTGTCGTCCCTGGTGACCCTGGATCTATATCCCCGGCGCCGCCAGCTCTCCGAAGACCTGGGGGCCCACCTGAGCCTGGACCCCTCGGCCCCGGACGCCCTGGCGCGCCTCGCCGCCGGTCTCCAGGGAGGCGGCACGTATCCCGGGGCGGACCTCTGCTATGAGATCTCCGGCAACCCTGCCGCCCTGGATCAGGCCATCGCCGCCACCGGCTTCAGCGGCCGGGTGGTCATCGGCTCCTGGTACGGGCTCAAGCGGTCCGACCTGAACCTGGGGGGCCGCTTCCACCGCAGCCGGGTGCGGCTCATCAGCAGCCAGGTCAGCAGCATTGCCCCGGAGCTTACCGGCCGCTGGAACAAAACCCGGCGTTATCATGCTACCTGGCAGATGCTGGCGCAGGTGCAGCCGGCCCGCTTCATCACCCAGCGGTTTCCCATCGGCCAGGCAGCCCAGGCTTATGAGTTGCTCGACCGCCACCCGGAAGACGTCATTCAGGTAATCCTGACGTATTGAATGGGTCAAAGGGTGGCACAGGCTTCCAGCCTGTGCACCCGCACCGGCAAGATGCCGGTGCCACCAAGAACTTTTCGGACCAGTTCCTCATGGGCCTTCGGCCCACCCGTAAAGCATGAAAAGCTTGTATTGGCTGGTGGCACAGCCTTTCCAGGCTGTGCATGACTAACCTGCTTCCTTGACACAGGTTGAAAACCTGTGCTACCGGGTTCATGGCAGACAGGCGAGGGCGCCGGTCCTCCATCCTCATTGGTCAATCTCCAGCATTTACTGGCCACTGACCACTGACCACTATCTTTTATCAGGCCACGGTCACCTCTTTACAGAGGAAGGTGTCCTGGATGGCGTGGAAGAGTTCCACCCCGTCTTTCATGGGCCGCTGGAAGGTCTTGCGGCCGGAGATCAGGCCCATGCCCCCGGCCCGCTTGTTAATCACCGCGGTGCGCACCGCGTCGGCCAGGTCGTTCTGGCCGGAGCCGCCGCCGGAGTTGATCAGCCCCGCCCGCCCCATGAAGCAGTTAGCCACCTGGTAGCGGCACAGATCAATGGGGTGGTTGGGCGCCAACTTCTCGTAAACCAGCTCGCTGGTCTTGCCGAATTTGACCGCCTTATAGCCGCCGTTGTTCACCGCCAGCTTCTGCTTGACGATGTCGGCTTCGATGGTCACCCCCAGGTAGTTGGCCTGGCCGGTGAGGTCGGCGGAGGCGTGAAAATCGCCCTCCTTGGTCTTGAACGCCGGGTTGCGCAGGTAGCACCAGAGGATGCAGACCATCCCCAGCTCGTGGGCTAATTTAAAGGCCTCGGAAATCTCCAATATCTGCCGGCGGCTCTCCGGGGAGCCGTAATAAATGGTGGCCCCCACGGCCACCGCGCCCAGGTCGAAGGCCTGCTCCACCGAGGCAAACAGGGTCTGGTCGTAAAAATTGGGGTAGGAGAGCATCTCGTTGTGGTTGAGCTTGACGATGAAGGGGATCTTGTGGGCGTACTTCCGGGCCACCGCGCCCAGCACCCCGAGGGTTGAGGCCACGGCGTTGCAGCCCCCGGCCATGGCTAACTTGACGATGTTCTCCGGGTCGAAGTAGATGGGGTTGGGGGCAAAGGAGGCGGCGGCGGAATGCTCCACCCCCTGGTCCACCGGCAGGATGGAGAGATAGCCGGTGCCGGCCAGGCGGCCATGCCCGAACAGGGAGGCGAGCGAGCGCAAGACCCCCGGGGGCCGGTCGCTCATCACGCAGACCCGGTCAATGAAATCAGGCCCCGGCAGGTTGAGGCTCTCCTTGGGGAACCCTTTGCACTTGTGCTTCAGCAAGTCATCAGCCTCCGCGCCCAACAACGATTGGATTTTTTTAATCACGGGCCACCTCCTTAAAAGCGGTTTTTGGTTTTAGGTTTTTGGTTTTAGGTTCTGGGTTCTGGGTTCCTTGGCGGCGCTCAGGATGATAAAGTGGCATCTTCCAACTTTCTTAAGGTTAGTTCAATTTTATCTATCGGTCAATTTGTCCCTTGCCGCGATCTATCTTAATATGAGGCCTATCCGCGTCTCTGGCAAGGGCTTATTGTAAGCTATCAGCAGTCATCGGTCAGCTGTCTGCAAAAACAAGGACTTATCAAATCGGCTCGATAACGATTGGTTCCCTGGAATAATACAACCAATTGAGGCTCTTGCAAAAATGCCAGAAATTTCAAATTTCCTGGCTAATGTGGAGCAGGCGCCCTCGCCTGCATAAAGAACAGCCGAGGGCGGCGGTTCCACATTTATACCTGATATTGATGGTTATGTAGCTTGGGAGTAATTCCACCTTTTAACCGGAAAACGATTAGGGCTTCCCGGCCGTAAAGTTTATCGACTTTTGCCAGAGGCTCAATTGCTTTGATTTATAAAGCTGACCTCTGAACGCTGAAAGCTGAACGCTTACGGCTTATTTTATCCTGGCCTGGCTGAAGTCATCAATTCCAGCGCCACCCGGGCGGCGCGGGCCGAGGCCCCCGGCCCTCCGAGGCGGCGGATCACCGTGGCCAGGCCGCGCCGCACCGCCTTTATGCGCCCCGGGTCCTGGATGAGACTCAAGACCTCGTGCGCCAGACGCTCCGGGGTGAAATCGTCCTGGATAAGCTCGGGAAAAACGCGCGCCTCGGCCAGAAGATTGGCCATGCCCACATGCGCCACCCGGACGAGCCGGCGGGCCAACGCAAAGGTGAGGGGCGACACCCGGTAAACAATGACCGCGGGCGCCCCCGCCAGGGCCGCCTCCACCGTGGCCGTGCCCGAGGCCACCACCGCGGCGTGCGCCGCCCCCAGGGCCTGGTAGGCCTGGCCGGGGATGATGCTGAGCCGCAAGGCCGTAGGGGCGGGTTTAAAACCCGCCCCGACGCCACCTTCCCCGGAAACCATCGACTGCACCAACTCCGCCGGGGCGGTGGAGGCCAGGGGCAGGATGAACTGGGTTTGGGGGATGCTCCGGCGGATGAGGCTGGCGGCCTTCAGCATAGTGGGCAGGTGCCGCTCGATTTCGCCGGCCCGGCTCCCGGGGAGCAGGGCGATGGTAAGGGCCTCCGGGTCCAGGTTATGCCCCAGCAAAAAAGCTCGCCGGTCCGCGAGGGGCGGCAGGGTCTCCCGAAAGGGGTGGCCCACGTAATCCACGGTCACGCCCCGCTGCCGGTAAAAGTCGGCCTCAAAGGGGAAGATGACCACCAGGCGGTCGGTGAGGCGCGCCAGGGTGCGCACCCGGTAGGTGCGCCAGGCCCAGACCTGGGGGCTGATGTAGTACAACACCGGCGCCCGCCAATATCGGGCCAGGCGGGCCACCCAAAAGTTGAAGTCGGGAAAATCCACCAGGATGACCAGGTCCGGGCGCGCGGTTGATAGGACGCGGCCGATGGTGCGGAGGGCCTGCCAGATCGCGGGCAGGTGGCCCGCCACTTCCATGAGGCCCACCACGGCCAGCTCCGCGGCGGGGGTGAGAATCCGCACCCCCTGGGCAGCCATGGCCTCACCGCCGATGCCAAGAAATTCTGCCTGGGGGCAGCGCTCCCGGATGGCCGCCACCAGCCGGGCCGCATGGTCGTCCCCGGAGGCCTCGCCGGCGACCACAAGGATTTGGGGGGGCTTACGCCCCGGGGCAAAAGGGGAAAAGGCGAAAAGGCGAAAAGGCGAAAGTTTCTCCAGCATCTGATTCTCCAAAACCTTTTGCGCTTTTACCGGGGCCTTTCCCCCTCGTCCCCAAGCTTGGCTTGACACTTAGGAACCAGAATATGAAGCCAATTCGTTTTTAATCTTCTTCCCCTTTTTCCCTTTTCGCCTTTTTCCCTTTTTCCCCCAAATCTTCACCCCTTCGCCTTTTTCATGGCGGCGTTGATTGACAGCGCCAGGTCCAGGGCGGCCCGGCCGGCTTCGCCCGGGATGGGGGCTTCGCCGCCGTCCCGGATGGTCTCGACAAAGGCGGTGATTTCTTTGAGCAGGACATCTTCCTGGGAAAACCGGCGGGTCTCCAGGGCTACCCCCGGCAGCGGCCCCATGGCCCCGTCCTTCCGGGAAGCGGCGGTGAGTTCCCGGTTCTCAAAATCCACCGCCAGGTAGGCCTCGGGCTGGAAGAGGCGAAACTTACGCATGGACTTGAAGGACATGCGGGAGGCGGTGAGGTTGGCGATGCAGCCGCCTTCGAACTCCAGCCGGACGTTGGCCAGGTCCACGCGGCCGGTGAGGACCGAGATGCCGGCGGCGCGGATTTCGGCCACGGGCGAGGGAACCAGGTTCAGCACATGATCCAGGTCGTGGATCATTAAATCCAGGACCACGTCCACGTCGGTGCCCCGCTCCTTGAAGAACGACAGGCGGTGGCTCTCGATGAACCGGGGCTGGGTCACCCGCCTTTTGAGCTCTTCCATGGCGGAGTTGAACCGCTCCAGGTGGCCCACCATGAGGATGAGGCCGCGCTCCCGGGACCGGCGCACCAGTTCATCGGCCTCGGCCACGGTGGTGGTAATGGGCTTTTCCACCAGCACCTGGCAGCCGGCGGCCAGGCAGTCCCGAACCACGGCGAAATGCCGGGAGGTGGGGACCGCCACGCTCACCGCCGACACCAGCGGCAAGAGTTCCCGGTAGTCGCCAAAATCCCGGGTGTGCAAGGCGTGAGCCACCTTGCGGGCCTGGTCCCGGTTGAGGTCGGCCACCCCCACCAGCTCGGTTTCGGTCAGAGCGGCATACTTTTCCGCATGGAACCGGCCCAAATAGCCCACGCCAATAACACCCACTTTTACCGGTTCGGTCATTTCTGTCATAAAGGCACCCGCGCCCAAGAATACGGACCGCCGCAGCCGGCGCGCCGTTTTGCCCATGATACCGGAAAAGACCCTGACAAGGCAATGAAAACCGGGGAAAATACCGTTTGACAAGTGCGGCTCGAAACGATAAATATTTTCAGTACGTTTCCCGGAGGTACGATTGATGGTGGAAAAAGCCAAGTTCATCTGGTTCGACGGCGAATTCATCCCCTGGGAGCAGGCCCAGATCCATGTCCTGACCCACACCCTGCACTACGGGTTGGGAGTTTTTGAAGGCATTCGGGCTTATCAATGCGTTGATGGCCGCACGGCCATTTTCCGCCTGAAGGAGCATATCCAGCGCCTGTTCGATTCCGGCCACGTCATGATGATCGAGATTCCCTTCCAACAGGACGACATCGAGGCGGCCTGCGGCGAAATCCTCCGGCTCAACGGGCAGAAGGAGGCCTATATCCGCCCCCTGGTGTTTTTGGGGGAAGGGGTCATGGGGCTCAACCCCAAGGGCAGCCCCATACAGGTGGCCATTATCAGTTGGGTCTGGGGGGCCTACCTGGGGGACGAGGGCCTGCGCCGGGGCATCCGGGTCAAAACCTCATCCTTCACCCGGCATCACGTCAACATCATGATGACCAAGACCAAGACCGTGGGAAACTACGTCAACTCCATCATGGCCAAATTAGAGGCCGTCCACGCGGGCTACGATGAGGCGTTGCTGTTGGATACCGCCGGGTATGTCTGTGAGGCCTCCGGGGAAAACATCTTCATCGTCAAGGACGGCATCCTCAAGACACCGCCGTTGACGTCGATTTTGCCGGGCATCACCCGGGACTGCGTCATCACGCTGGCCCAGGATATGGGCCTGACCGTGAAGGAGGATCGTTTCTCCCGGGACGAGCTCTACCTGGCGGACGAGGTCTTTCTCACCGGGACGGCGGCGGAAGTCACCCCCGTCCGGGAGGTGGACGGCCGGATCATCCGTCCGGGCCGCCCCGGCCCCGTCACCCAGCAGATCCAGGAGGTTTATTTCAGGGTGGTTAAGGGCCAGGAGCCCCGCTACCAGCAATGGTTAACGTATATTTAACCGGGACGGCAACGCCACGGGGTTCAAAAAGAGCAAGCGGGCCCTGAGGGCCCGCTTTTTTGCGCCTGCACCCCACGATCCGGGCGGGAAGCGAGCTAAGGCTTTTCGCATTCCTTGACATACTGCAGCAGGACGTCGGTTTCGGTGATCAGGCCCACCAGCAGGTTATCTTCCACCACCGGCAGGCAGCCGATTTTTTCCTCAATCATCATCTTGGTCGCTTCACACACCTCGGTATCCGGAGGAATGGTAATCACCCCGGTCACCATGACATCCTTAATGTGCAGGGTTTTCATCAAATCCCGGGTGTCCTTGGAGGCGTAACCCAGGGCCTGGGCCAGAGAACTGCGGAACAGGTCCCGCTCCGAGACAATCCCCACCAGCCGGGCGCCGTCCACCACCGGGAGGTGGCGGATCCTTCCCAACCGCATGATATCGTTGGCCAGGCTGAGTTCGTCGTTGATGTCCAGGGTGGCCACCTCTTTCACCATGATCTCATTGACCTTCATATATGCCTTTCCTCCCCCGTAAGATTCCCTGGCGGTCGGGAGCCGCTTCCGGTGGTTGACGCCTATGCAGGCCGGCATTTTCCGCTAAAGGGACGCCAGCCACTCCTGGCCCCGGATGCCCAGCTCCTTTAAGGTGGTCAACACCCGGCGGCCGTCGTCCTGGCTCATATAGCCCGTCCCGCAGGCTGGGGTAAGGAGGGACTGGGCCAGGATTTCCTTGAGCCCCCAATGCACGTCCTCAGCCAGCCGGGTTACCTGCGCCTGGAAACGCCGCCACAAGGTGTCCGGCGTCTCATGCCGGAAGTCCTCGTTGGTGGGGACCAGCCCCCAGGCCAGCCAGCCGCCCCGGTCGAGGTAGTGCGCCAGCGCCCGGTCATAGAGGCGGAGGCTCTCAAAGTAACCGAAGGAATCAAAGCTGAGGATGTCGATGGGGGCATTGAGCAGCAGGGACCAGTCGGTGTTGCCGCAGCAGTGAATTCCGAGGGTGACCGGGCCGGCGGCGGCCCCTCGGGCCTCTTCCAGGGTTTGGGTCAAGATCTCGGTCACCTCATCTTTCGAGATGGGCAGATACGCCGAACCGAACCCGGTGAGGAATGGTTCATCAAGAAAGACGATGGGCGCTTTGCCCAACTCTCTGAACTTCTCAGCCTGCCAGGCCACCTTGCGGGCCAGGCCGGCGCACACGGTCTGGGTCAGTTCCCGGTCATAGAGGATCGGCTTGCCGTCGGCGTCCTTCACGACGCCGGCAAAGGTCACCGGCCCGGACAACTGACCTTTCAGGGCCGGGCCGGGACTTCCCTGGGAGGCCACCGCGGTAAGGAGCGCAAAGAACCCCCGGGCGTCTTGCGCCTCGAAGGCAAAGGGGGTTAAGTCGCCGGACAGGACGACCTCATAAAACCGGGCCAGGGCCTCATCCCGGGGCAGGTCCGGGTCCATGGCGACGGTGCGGTTGGCTTCGTCCACCTTCAAGCCGGGAAGCCCCCGGGCCGCCTGGGCCGCCATCTCCTCGAGATATCCCAACCGGACCATCTGGGGCCAGTAAGGTATCTGGGGCAAGGTCTCCAAGACCAGGGCCACGGTCTCTTGGGTGTCGGTGAAGGGCACCGAACCGATGCCGGTGGTGGCCAGGCCGCTCAGGCCGGACATAGTCGTCTCCCGGATATTTTGCCTAAACCGTAGTATGTTTCCCGGACCTTGTCAATAGCGCCCCCGAGTGATATTGGCTGGTGGCCCAGCCTTTCCAGGCTGTGCACGATTAACCTGCTTCCTGGGCACAGGCTGGAAAGCCTGCGCCACCGATTGAAGGAACTTTTACCGTGAAACCGAATGGTATAAAAGCTCCTCGGGGGACTTTCCGGTCCCTGGGCGGAATTTTATTTACCTCAACTGACAATTTTTGATAATTCTGGGGTCCGGCATGAGCAATTTTGTTGCATCTGTCGAGATTTTCAGGCAATATCATGTTCAGAAGTCTTGTGGGGGGAGACATGACTTCACCGAGTCCGCCGGTTGAGACCCAGAAGGTGGGGGGAGGCTACAAGCTCCTGGGGGGGATCGCCCTGATCGTGGGAGTATCCATGGTCCTGGTGATTCTGTTCAGCCACCGGGGCTTCTATAAGGTCTTTCGCTTCCGGCAGGATTGGCTCCGGCTGGAGCAAGAGAACGCCCGGCTGGCCGCGGAAAATGACCGTCTGGGCCGCAGCATCGACCGCCTGCAACACGACCCGGAATATATCCAGGACCGGATCCGGCAGGAGCTCAATTTCGTCAAGAAGAACGAGCTTATCTTCCAGTTCCCGCCGGAGAAGCCGGTGACCGCGCCGAATCAGACTGCCACCGTCAACGGCGAGACGCCGCCGCCGGCCAGGGTCCAGGCCATTGCCGACCGGAAAGCCGGCGCCGCGAAGTTGGTCTCCGGACCTCCGGAAGGGTCTTCTAAAAAGAAGGCCAGCCGCCGCCGAGAGTGAGCCCTCTGCCGTAACCGTCATCTAAAACTCGTTTAGGGAGATTTCTTCAGACGCCTGACCGGGTCAGGACCAGGCCCCCGGTTTTCGGGGTAGCGTCAAACGGTCCCAGAACTCTCCTTAACTCATCGAAAAACGAAGGGTAATGTAACTTATGTATTCTACTGCGGAATTTAAGAAAGGTTTGAAGATCGAACTGGACGGCGTGCCCTACACGATCGTCGACTTTCAACACGTCAAGCCGGGCAAAGGCGGGGCCTTTGTGCGCACCAAGATGAAGAGTCTGCTCAGCGGCCGGGTGCTGGATCAAACGTTCCGTTCCGGCGAAAAAGTGAAGCGGCCGGACCTCATGGAGCGGGAGATGCAGTATCTCTACGGGGAGGGCGGGGACTTCCATATGATGGACAACGAGACCTATGAGCAGATGATGCTCACCGAGGACCAGGTGGGCGAGGCGCGCCTGTACCTGACGGAAAATATGGCGGTCAAGGTCCTCTTTTTCAACCAGCAACCGGTGGCAGTCGAGGTGCCCCTGTTCGTGGAACTGGAGGTAGCTCAAACCGAACCCGGGGTAAAAGGCGACACCGCCGCCGGCGGCACCAAGCCGGCCACCCTGGAAAGCGGCGTGACCATCCAGGCGCCCCTATTCATCAATGTGGGCGACCGGGTGAAGGTGGATACCCGCACCGGCGCCTATATCGAGCGGGCCAAGTAAGGCGGCGGCTCAGACCAGCTTCACCAGCACCACGTAGCGCTTTACCCCGAAGTTCCTGGCCTTGCCTTGGTTGTTCAGGTAGATGTCCGCCTTTTTGTTCCAGCGGGGCGCCATGCGGTCTTGAAACTCAAAGATCCCCATGCCGTGCAGTAATACCCGGTCGCCAAAAGCCATATTCAGATTTCGTTCCAAGTCCCGGCTGAGAGCAATCATCCCCACTTTTACCCGGCGCCCCGAGGAAGTAATCCCTTTGCTGCCGGGGCAATGGTGATATGCCGTTACCGAAACGATCGACATGGTAACGCACATTGTAGGTCGGGGAAAGGCCAGAACCCCCACCCCCAAGAGACAGAACATCGATATCGCCATTTTTCGCATGGTTTTCCCTCGCTTGTGGACGTTTCAGGTTTCGTAAGGATGGTTGGGGAATAATGAAAAAAAGAACTGCCAGAACACCGGTAAGGACCGTGGCCCTCAGATTGCTTCGATAGTTTGTTTGCGCCTGCGGCCTTGATCCGCGGCGCCCGGAGGAAACGTTCCTCCCCGGCATCAACGGCCACCCAGCCTCAGGTTCCCATCCCCATCAATTAAATGGTGAAGTGAACTATCTGCCGCACACCCATGTGGGCTTATGTAAGTTATGCGTTTGTATACATCAAGGGAAAGGCACTGTCAAGGAATATTTTCCTTATATTATTTAACTTACTGATTTTCCAGTTTAATATGTTTGCATTTAATTGTGCCAATTTTCCCAATGGCGACTGCCGAATATTTTCCGGGTTGATTTTTCTGTAAGTGGGTGAGCTGGTCGAATTTACCCCAATTTATTAAGGCAAGTGGGGCATTTTTTCAGACAATCTGGTTATCTGGCGAACTGCGCAATTAATCTGCTATTTATGATTGTTTTCAAATGATTATGTTAGTTAGATTAATCCGGCCTCCACCACTTCCGGCGGGTTATCAAGAAATGGCAGTTTTTCAGGCTGGGGGGCGGGGAAAGAAGGCGAGCCCGCCTGGCAGGGTCAAGCCGTGGGGCGCGCCTTTGGGGGAGAGGCAACCGTCCGGCCCTTAGCCAGACGTCGTCAAGCGATGGGAAAAAGCAGGGGGAACGCCAGGCCGATGACCGGTGGTCGCCAGCCCGACCCTTGTATCTTA
>Ga0066636_10002338_pt1 | contig 12039 bp, 8 predicted proteins | sample CryGeyCG2014_080_2_FD_62736 | JGI IMG/M metagenome (GOLD analysis project Ga0066636, IMG submission 62736) | Groundwater microbial communities from aquifer - Crystal Geyser CG07_land_8/20/14_0.80 | ecosystem: Environmental > Aquatic > Deep subsurface > Groundwater | place: USA: Utah: Grand...
TCCTGCCTGTTCATGGAGGGGACAGGCGAGATTCAACGCCTGAATATTGCCCGTTTTTTATTGAAGAAAGGTTTACATACACATGAACAATAGCCCCTCTACCGTAAAGTTTCCCTGGACCGTTGCCTTTATGATCCTCATGGCTATTACCCTTGCTATGTTTGCCGATGTCCTGTTCTCATCAAAGGATATAGTCCTCTCCAAAGAGGGCACAGACCTCTCACATCGGTTTATATACTGGCGGGATTTTGGCTTTCGCGAATTGAAAAGGGGTAACCTGCCATTATGGAACCCCTACATCTTTTCCGGCGTCCCTTTCTTAGGGGGGTTTCAGTCTGCCCTGTTCTATCCTCCCAATTTTCTATATCTGTTCTTTTCCCTATCCCGGGCTGTAAATATTGGTATTGCCCTGCATCTATTTCTGCTCGGCTTTTTTATGTATCTATGGACGCAAAAACGGAATCTACACCCCCTTGCCTGTCTTCTGTCTTCAGTACTCATAATGTTTTCCGGGGCGCACTTTATGCACATCTATGCCGGTCATCTCCCCAATCTGTGTGCCATGGCATGGCCTCCCCTTCTGTTTCTTGCCGTTGATGGATTATTCGAAGATCGCTCCTCCCGCTGGTGTCTCCTCGGTGCTTTTGCCGTGGCCATGCAGATTCTTGCCGGTCATCCCCAGTATGTTTATTATACTGCCATTGCCGTTTTGATCTATGCAGTACTTCGTCTCTTCAGAGCTGAACGGCGGATACCTCTGGTTCTGGGCATTTCAGGTATGTATCTCGGAGGCGCCGCTCTCTCTGCTGTTCAGATCCTCCCGGGCATTGAAGCGGCGGGAGAGAGTGTACGTAGTTCCGGCCTCTCCTTTGAGTTTGCCTCCATGTTCTCTTTCCCGCCAGAAAATTTAATCACCCTGGTGGCACCGCGGTTTTTTGGTGATATGACAAATTTCCCCTATTGGGGACGTTGCTATCTGTGGGAGATGTCGCTATTTTTCGGTGTCACCGGGCTTTCTCTGGCCGTTTATGGGGCGATTTCTGGAGACCCTAAGATCCGTCGCTTTTCGGTAACCATGGTTCTTATTCTGTTGATACTTGCCCTCGGTGCCCACACCCCCCTTTTCCGTATTCTCTATGACTGGCTCCCTGGATTCGATAAGTTTCGTGGTCCATCGAAGTTTATCTTTCCCGCATCTCTCTTTTTTACCATGCTCTCAGGTATCGGCTTCGATCACCTGATAAGATACAGGAGTTACGCAGCAAAGAGCTCTATTGTTTTGCTGATAACGGGACTTATCCTCGGAGGTGTGGCCTTCTGGATTCTTACCTCCACGGAGGCACCTGGTGCGACAGGTATCTGGCCGGAAATGATCAGGACTGTCTCAGCTTTAGACGAAGCATACCTCCCCTCTCAGATCTATATGGATCCCGGTTTTATCCCCAAAGCGGGGTCATTTGCCTCAAAGAGCCTTTTCTTATCCGCCGGTATATCTCTTATTTTAGCCGTCCTCTTTTTCCTTCGGAAAAATTCGGAAAAATGCGTTTATCTCATTGCCCTACTGGCCATTATTGAGATATTTACATTCGCTAAAATAGCCAGGCCAACTTTTGCTCTCCCATCTCAGATGATTCCGCTGCTCGCAAGATTTTACGCTACGCACCCTGGAGACTATCGTGTCCTGAATCTTTTGAGCCCAAACAGCGCAATGAGCATGGGGGTAAAGGATATCTGGGGGGATGACCCTGGAGTCTTACTGAGGTATGCCCGATTCGTGGCCTTTACCCAGGACCAGGATCCGGAAAAGGTGACGCAGTATCTCCGTTTTCATCGCCATCATCGTCTGTTTAATATGCTTCGGTGCCGGTATATCATCATTCCCTATCAGGACCGAATCTTTGTCAAGGAGGAGGTGGATGTAATGCCCCGGCTCCTGTTGATTCAGGACTGGCAGGTAATTAACAATCGGGATGAGATCTTCAGGGCTATGGAAAGGGAGACGTTTGATCCCCGGCGGATGGTCATTCTGGAAGAGTCGCCGGAGCCAAAACCCGTTAAATCGGCAGATAAGGGATCCTTCTTCATTGAGGACTCGGGAACAGATCATCTCACCATCAGGGCCAAACTTCCACACCCTGCCATTTTACTGATGACCGATGCCTACAGCAAGGGCTGGCATGCCCGGTCCCTGCCGGGGAGTGTCCAGAAAAATTACCATCTCATGCCGGCCAACTATACCCTGATGGCGATTCCCATGTCAGCAGGGAAGCATTACCTCCGTATTGAATACTCTCCATTGTCCTTTCGCATCGGAGCCTGGATTTCGATTGCCTCTGTTATTATTGCTCTCCTTGCCTTGCGCTGGCGGAAACATCACAGGGAAAGGATAGCCCATTGAAACCAGAAACGATAAGGAGAATTGACATTTCAATCGGCAGGATAGCCTGTTTTTTTCTGACCTGTCTTCGCCGGATCGGTGATAGGCTCCGTTTTCAGAAAACACCTCTCCCACCGATAAGGAAAATCCTCTTTATCAAGTTGATCGAACAGGGGGCAACGGTTCTCGCTTACGGTGCGATTTGCCGCGCCGTAGAGATGGTCGGCAGGGAGAACGTCTTCTTCTGTGTCTTTGAAGAAAACCGGGAGATTCTTGATATCCTGGATATCCTGCCGTCTGAAAATGTATTTGTCATTCGCAATAGCGACTTCTCTCATTTTCTGTTCGATGTGTTGAGAGTTCTCATTAAAATTCGCCGGCTCAACATTGATACTACCGTGGATATGGAGTTCTTCGCCCGTGCACCTGCCATCCTCTCCTATCTGACGGGAGCAAAACGGCGCTGTGGTTTGCATCGCTTTACCAGCGAGGCCCCCTACCGCGGTGATCTGATGACCCACCGTGTTCAGTACAATCCTTATCTGCACACCTCGCTGACTTACAATTCTCTAGTAGAGGCACTCAAGATGAAACCAGAGGCGGTTCCCATGTTGAAAATCCCCGTGGGACAGATGGAGGTAGCTCTCCCCCCACGGTTTACGCCGACTGATGAGGAAACAAGGAACGTGGAGAAGCTACTGAGGGAAAGCTTCGGACAGAGGGTAACAGAAGGCTATATCGTCTTACTGAACCCCAATGCCTCTGATATGTTACCGCTCAGGAAATGGCCGGCAGAAAATTTCGTCAGGCTGGGAAGGAATATTCTTAACGCCCATAGCAATATCTCTATTGTAATTACCGGTGCACCCTCTGAAGAGGAGGCTGTGGGCGTCCTCTGCCGCAAAATTGGCTCACCAGGGGCAGTGAGTCTCGCCGGTAAAACCACCCTAAGAGAATTGCTGGTTCTCTATACACTTGCCGATGTTTTAGTTACCAACGACAGTGGACCGTCTCATTTTGCATCCATGACGGAAATTGATTCCGTAGTTCTCTATGGACCGGAAACACCAAAATTATTTGGCGCCACAGGTGGTCATTTTCATAGTATCTATGCAGGGCTTGCCTGCAGCCCCTGTGTTAATGTCTTTAATCATCGCTTTTCTCCCTGTACAAATAATATCTGTATGCAGATGATATCTGTTGAGGAGGTCTACGACAAGGTACAGAGTTGTCTGCAAAAAAGACAACACCACCACAAGGGGGAATGAGCGTAATAATCAATTATCCTGAATCCAGAGCGAACCATCCCGCTTAATGCACTGCTTTGGAAATGGGGGAAAAGGGGAATCTTGCCGGGGCTTTCCACTGGATATAGTTTTTAAGAAATGCGCTGGCCTTGATGAAAAGTCTGTACCTGTATAAATCTTTCTCTTCCTTTTTGATCTCAACGAACCCGAACATCTTACAAAATTTCTCTAAGAACCGCAACGAGTAACACCTGGCCACTGTCTCCTCGGGCTTTAGATAGGTTATCACTTCCGCTTCCCCCAGAATCAGAGGAAATGCCTCGATAAAATAATTGGCAAGTTGGGTATCTTCTATATATTCCAGAGCTTTTTGCGTTAAGAGATAGAGGGAAAAGAGAAAGCCCCCTTGAATGATCCAAAAAGGTGGATACCTGTCCTGGAAGGCCCAGTTGAATCTTGTGGTATATACCTTTAGGAGATGGAAAAAATCTTCTCCCTGGAATCCCCTGGCGAAGATCTTCTTCCCTTTCTGGGTCAGGCAAAAGGAGTTGTGCTCCTTTTTAATCCAGCCGCACATCCTGAGAATGTGGCGAAGAGAATGAAGGCGCATGGAATCCCTCTCAGACCTGATGGGGAAGTCATAGCTTCGTTCAGAGGGAGGGAGTTTCTCGAGAAGTAGCTGGCAGAACTTAAGGGGCAGGTTCCCCTTGGCCGTGGCTTTCAGGGGATCCACTCTAAATAGCTCATTCAGAAAGACCAAAATATCGGCCACCATAGGAACAGATTGAAAAACCTCAGGAGGCAGGTCATGGTTGAAGGCCACCAGATCTGCTGTCCGGTCAAAGGGGAAGTGCAAGAGCCTGTGCATCTCTTCCGGAGAGAATCCCCAAAATTCAGGTTTTCCTTCAAGGTTTTTCCGTTCCATCAACTCATTCAGGAAGCCCTGCGCCTCCTCCAGAGAGGAAAATTCTCGTCCTTTTAAACTCTCTCTGATCTCTTCAAAGAGCGATTGGAGCGGTTCCTCTTCGTTTTCTCCGGGGGAGGTATCATCCTGGACCAAACAACAATTCTTATATTTTTTTCCTGAACCACAGGGGCAGGGGTCATTGCGGCCGATTTTGCTCATAACGGATTTCCTCCTTTGTAACTATTCGGTTAACCCGTTGGCCCGTTAACCGGCTAACGGGCAAACCGGCTAACGGGCAAACCGGCTAACAGACAAACCGGCTAACGGGCAAACCGGCTAACGGGCAAACCGGCTAACGGGCAAACCGAATATTTACCCTCCTTTAACAGGTACCTGGTTTTTTGGTCTCTCATCCCTGAGCTTGAGAGTCTGTTTTATCTCCTCCGCAACGACCTCTACCGGCTCACCGAGGAGAGAGGCCATGGGGATCCTTTCGAGATAACAATCATCCCACGGGAGATTGTATTCATTGATAAGATTACGGATATCGTTAAAGCGATAGCCGAGGACATCCTTCCTTTCCTGGATGGAAAGTGTCTCGTTAAAGTCCACATGGATCAGGAGCAGGTTCCTCACCGTGGAGAGAGGCCTCTCTCCGAGAAGGGGAATAATAACAACGGTGGCACCATCTGATTTTCCACGACCCACATAGACACGACCAGTGCTCACGATGGTCTTTTTTGTCCCCATAAGAACACTCGAATCCTCCGTCCTCGATTTCATCTGAGTTGAGATACCCATCCTCTCTCTGATGGAGATTGTTGAGGCATCTCCGGGGTTTCCCTCTATATCAAGGTTACTAATATCATAGAGGGTATATCCCCTGATCGCGGCTATTGCTAACTGCATCCTGCTGATGGCAAGAATATTCTTACTGAGAATCGTTTTTGCTGAAAATCTCATCTCCCTCAAAAGGTTGAAAATGATTCCCACCAGGGGTTGCTCCCTCCTGCTTGTCCCAACGGTCACCGTCTTTGCCTGATGTCTGATCGCATCAATCGGTCTGGAAAGCTCATCCACGGCATGGCCTATGGCTATGTCCAGCATGTCAATGGGGGACGTGATACCATCTTCCACCTTGAAATCATGCCAGAAGTCTTCGAGGGGTAGCTTCCCGGCGGCATATTTCAGAAGAAGGGCTATATCGGAAATAGTCTTGGCAGCGGTTAAAGAGAAGGAACCATTACTCCTCATCTGATTGAATCTGGTAGAAAAATCCTCTACCATCCTCCGAAGACGCCTGTCGCCAATCATCTCGTAAAGGGAGTAATTTTTTTTCTCATGTTCAACCATCTTCCTGTTGAGGCTACCTCTGAACTCTCTAAGGAAGATGGCATCTTCATCAATGCTCCGGGCGGCATAGTAGCCCCATAGATGTCCCGCTATAGTGTTGAGAATAATGGGCATGGGCAACGGTGCCTTAGGTATCCCGATTACCGCATCGGCTATTCCGTTGAACCGCTCCTCACCCTCATCGGCAAAAACGACCACCCCTGCCCTATGGGCTTTAAATATAGCCACATCTTTAATGATATCTCCGATTACTGTTTCATCGTTGCCTGCCGTGCAGGCAATGATCAGGGGCTCTGCAGAAAGATCAATGTGTTTTTTATTTTCTACTACATCTGAAGATATAGTTACATAACAGAGTTCACTCAACTTGATCCTGATCTCGTCTGCTGCTATCTTGTTCGGGCCGCTTCCCACTACGGCCCAGTACTTCTTCTGTTTGGCCAGATGCCGTGCAGATTGTCTGATCTCCTCCTTTTTCTCCAGGACCCGTCTCATCATCTGTGGGGCATGCTCCAGACAGAGCAACTCCCCCGCAATAACATCATCGGAGATGGTCTTAAGGAGCTGGGCAAAAAAGAGGGCCAGGATATGACCGGCAACAATCTGAGAGTAAAATGCCTTTGTTGAGGCTACCGACATCTCGATGTCTCTGCCATCGCTGGTATAGAAGACCCCATCGGCCTTATGGGTTACATCGGACTGTCTCCTGTTGACAATAGCGATGACTGTGGCTCTCCGCTGTCCGGCCATGGTGACGGCACGATTGGTGTCCGTTGTTGTACCCGATTGTGTAACAGGGATAACAAGAGTATCCCTCATGTCGTCTTTCAGAAAAAATCCGCTCAGTTCAGAGGCTATCCTGGCCTCGATCCTGAGGTGGGTGTCTTTCAGATACCGGCCAAAGGCCTCGGCGATAGCTGCACCTGCCACAGCAGCCGTGCCATGACCGATCACAATAATGTTTCTGATCTCATCACGGACAAGGGCGTCTCTCAATTTCTCCGGTACAACGTCCTGACCGAGATTGAAGATGACCGATTTTTTCCCCTCTTCCCCTTCAGAGATGCGATACTTACCCCGGAGCGTCTTTTTAACGGAGAGGGACGATTCTGTGATTTCTTTCAGAAAGTAATGGGGATAGTCCCCACGATATATATCGCGGGTGGTAATCTCGGCCTTCTGGATATTCTCCGGTTTGATATTTAAAGGCGTCCCGTCATAATAGAGGGCCCTGATCCCTGAGAGACCACCCTCTGATGCCTGATCGAGGATGAAGACCTGACCGGCCGTTTCGGTACCCCCGGAAGACCTTTCCTGCGTCAAGGCAGGCTTCTCCCCATCCATTTTAAGAAAAAAGGGGGTCCCCTCTACCAGGCCATACAGCTCTGAGGAAAAGATATACTGGTCAGGGGCAAGCCCTACATAAATTGATTGCCCGCTCCCCCTCAGAGCGAGAAAGACTTTTCCCGCCTCCACATTGCTTATCATGGCGATGGCGTGGGAGCCTTCAAAATCATTCACCGCCAACCTGAATGCCTCGGTAAGATCGGATCCTCTTGAGAGATATCTTTCAATCTGCAGGGGGATGATCTTCGTGTCTGTTGTGACCTCCGGTGGAAACATGACCCCTTCTGATTCAAGGGTATCCCGGAGCAGTTGGTAATTATCAATATCCCCGTTCAGGACAATACTGATCGTCCAGTTCCCCATGCCGTAGCGGGGGTAATTTTTTATTATCCCCGTTCCTGCATTGTCATTTTGGGCTTTACTGAGGGCAAAATTGTTGAGGGGATGACAGTTTTCCTCTGTTATGGCACCTACTGATGCCCAGCGTGTGTGGGCAAAAGACGTTTCAAAAACTGCCTCTTGCCTGGCAAATTCTTGCAAGATGGAATCGCGGGCAATAGCCTTTCTTAAGTCTCTGATGTTCTGGCCCAGTTCACCGATAATTGAGGAGGTCTTATATGTAAATGAAACCGTAGTACTCCCAAGGCTGATGGAACCGTTGACCAGGTCTTTAGTGTTAACTCTTTTTAAGAAATCTTCATCCAGGCCATTTTCTTTAAGGATCGTTGTGACCTCATCAAGGGTAGCGCCGTCGGGGAGGGTAAAGGAAATCTGGATTCCTGCCGAATCCCTGCCCCGAACCTCGAGACGCTCCAGACAATTCAAAAGAAAGTTAATTTTTCTATATTTTTTAAATGCCTCAGGTGCGATTTCCTTAACCCCATCCGTTCCTGTTAGTTCGCCAATCCTCTCGATATTATCAAGAATATCCTTTTTAAGACTCCAGTGGATATCCTTCATCAGAATAAGCCTGCTGTTTATGGTCTCCATTTCTTCGGTTAAAAAACAACTGGCATTCCCTTCGAGGAGTTTCTCTTCTCCAGATATAAAGGCCCTAATTTTTTCAGAAAGGTCAAGCATCTGCCGGGCCTTATCAGCGTGAAAAAAGAGATGCTGGAGGTTTTTCTCCATTTTTAAGTGGAGGAGACCCTTTTCCATCTCCTCCAGATATCCTCTACCGTCCAGATAATGCTTTAGGGAAATAGAGCCGGCAAGGAGGGTCTTCATATCGTTTTCCCTGATCCTGTCAAAGAGCTGGGTAAGCCTCAAGTCCGTCTTGATCTGATCACCACCCCTTTTAATGGTGAGGATGCCAGCGAAACCACACATCTCTATTCTACCTCAGTTGTTGTAGCTATTATCTATAGTCCCGGGTTGCGGGTTACAAGTTATGAGTTATGAGTTATGAGTTATGAGTTATGAGTTATGAGTTACGGACGGTATGTTGTCCAATGCCATGTTCGTGATTTTATCCACGATGTTCTTAAGCCATTGCGTGCCGATGGTTGAAGCACGGCTGTCCAGTCCCTGGATGACTTTTATATAGTTTTTCCCCTCTTGTTTTATCTGGCGATGAATGATCTCCAGAAAGGCATCACGATTTTTCAGATCAACGCTCTCCTCACACCCACCGGTAAAACAACCCTCTATTTTCGGCCAATTCTCAAGGAGTTCCCTCTGTTGACTGAGAAGCATCTCAGAGATTTTTCCCCTTAGTAAATTCCTACTTAGTTCACTTAGTTCCATGGATTTCTCCATTTTTCCGGAAAGGATCTGGAATTGTCTTAATCTTTCGGAAATGGCAAAACCCAGTTTATCTATTGCCCCGGCATACAGTTCCTTACCCAACTCTTCAAGTTGAAAAAAGGGCTGACGGACATGGATGTACCACTGTCTCAGGGCCAGGAGGTTGGCCAGATAGCAGATGTTATTATAAACCCTTTGCCTGATGTCCCCGTAAAATCCTATATGAAATATCTTTTCACGAGACAGGTTGCCCTCTTCCATCAATAGCTTACCTCCTTCGGGACAATCCTTGCGGTAAACAGTTCCCGCAGCGATAACCGTACCGTAACCGATTCTCACCGGCCCCACGAGACCTCCCTGGCCACCAAGAAAAATGGGGGGTTGGTTTAACATAACCCCCCTCGACACATCACCGATGAGGGAGGGGGTGGCTTTATCCTGATGCGGTGTGTAATTGAAATGTATGTAAGAACTGCCTACCTCGCTGTGATTTTCTTGGCTGGTACCTCCCGCCATGAAACAGTCACAAAAATTGATCAGACTACCCAGGGTAACAAAGGGAAAAAGGATAGTTTGCTTCAAACCCACGGTATGGCCTCCCCTGGCCCCTTCCTCCAGGAGGCAACCACCTCTAACCTGGGCACCGCTTCCTATAGAGACCTTTTCCATAAAGACAGATGAGGCAAAAAATCCCCCCTTTAACTCCACCTGTGGCCCAATTTGGCAATCAACAATGGTTACCGGTGACTCATATCCTAACTTTGCCCCGGAGGAGACTATGGTTTTTTCGCCATAGATTTTGGTTCCACTGAAGAGGACAACCCCATCACCCGAAATCCTGCTATTCTGTACCTCGTCGCCAATTTCGACAGAGAGGGGGTTATGGATCCTGACTCCTTTCTCCATCAGTTGCATGACCTTAGGCGATAACACCCATTCTGTTTTATTCCCCATTTTTCTTTTTTTGCCTTCAACTCTTATTACCCGGTTTCCCGGCTCTCTTGTTTTTTTCACAGGTGATGCCGAGTTTGACCATTTTTTTCTGGAAGGTGTTTCTATTGATTCCGAGGTAAGCGGCTGCTGCACTCTTCACGTTGTTGGAACGTTTTAAGGCAATCTTGAACAGGCATCTCTCAAGCATGGAGAGGACTTCTTCGTACAACTTGCTTTTCCCTGTACCGGTCGAACATAGGACGGTGGCGATCTCTTCGAGTTTCTTCTCAATTACATCATCCACCACTGAAGATGACTTCGTTTCCTTAGTATATCCATCATCAAGAGGATTTTTGAAATTCATACAGAAAATTTTCCTTGAGGTGAACTTTATTCGGGATTATACCTTTATTCCAAAGGGAGCGCTTTTACCGCCGTATTTTGTGATTAGTTTGATATCTGTGAGAACCATTTTCCTATCGGCAGATTTGCACATGTCATAAATCGTCAAGGCGGCCACACTAACTGCCGTCATGGCCTCCATCTCCACACCTGTTCTTCCGACAGTTTTCACCCTTGCCTCAATGACGATCTCTCCCTGGTGGGCATTGCTGGAAAATTGAATGTCAATTGCTGTCAATTCAAGGGGGTGACAGAGGGGGATTAATTCGCTCGTCTTCTTCGCCGCCATAATTCCTGCAATTCTTGCGACACCAAAAACATCTCCTTTGGGCATTCCACCCTTCTCTATTGCCGCTACGGTATTCGGATGCATCAACACCTTTCCCCGGGCCAGTGCCTCCCGGAGGGTAGAGTCCTTCACGGTTACATCAACCATTCTTGCTTTACCCTTTTCGTCAAGATGGGATAATTCAGTCATCATAGGCTCTTGCAAATGTCCAATTCTGGTAGCCGCAGGCTTTAGCCTGCGTTTCGTAACATATTGAAAGCTTAGCACAATACATCAGGGATGGGCAAGGATAAGATTTAAAGGGTTATCCCTCTAAGGATGGATTCTCTACCCCACGACGACGGTTAGAGCGGTAGGTAGCACCGAGAAGGTTGCTGGCGCCTGTCCCACGAGCTCGCCATCCACTTGAAGGAGCATCCTCTCCTTTGCCTCCACCTCAATACTCCTCGCCCGACCCACCCTGACCGTGGGGAGGGTGATATGGGTTCCTCTATAGACGCGGGGAGAATTCCACAAGAGCCGTATCTTACCCATATCTGCCACCCTCACCCAATCGAGCAGCCCATCACCTGGATCAGCATGGGGGGCAATTTTCATCCCCCCGCCGAAGTAGCACCCGTTGTTGACCACGATAAGGAGGTTTCTTTCCCTCCTCTCCTTACCATCAATATTTGAGATCACATCCTTGCCATGGTAGGTGATGATGGTGGTAAGAAACCCCACGACAAAGGGAATGGTACCCCTCATGATCTTAAACCGCCTAAACCGCTCCGCCTTTTCGACCACGGCGGCATCGAGGCCCAGACCTGCGGTATTGATATAGAACCGCCGTACCCGCCGGTTATTGCTTGCATATTCCACAACACCGAGGTCAATAGTGAGCTTTTTCATGTTGGCAAGGAGACGGCATGCATCGGCATAATGCCCGGGGATACCCAGCGTACGTCCTGCGTCACCACCGGTCCCCGTGGTGATGATGCCCAGCATTGTCCTAACCTTGTTCTCCTTATCCACCAGGCCGTTGACCACTTCGTTCAGTGTGCCATCGCCGCCTACAGCGATCACGAGTTCATAACCTTTATCAACTGCATCCCTCGCAAGCTCGATGCCATGTCCCACCCCTTCGGTGAAGCTATGGTTGAAGGAGAGACCGGTGTCTTTAAGCAGTTCGCTAATCCGGGGCCACCACTTTCCACTACGTCCACCTCCGGCAACGGGGTTTATAATTACCTTGGCATGAGACATCGCTTTAATCATGAGGCTCTTGCAAAAGTCCAATTCTGGTAGCCGCAGGCTTTGGTAGCCGCAGGCTTTGGTAGCCGCAGGCTTTGGTAGCCGCAGGCTTTAGCCTGCGTTTTGTAACATATTGAAAACAGAGAAAACACGCAAACTAAAGTTTGCGGCTACATTTTAATTTCAAGACTTTTGCAATTACCTC
>Ga0066636_10002340_pt1 | contig 12034 bp, 11 predicted proteins | sample CryGeyCG2014_080_2_FD_62736 | JGI IMG/M metagenome (GOLD analysis project Ga0066636, IMG submission 62736) | Groundwater microbial communities from aquifer - Crystal Geyser CG07_land_8/20/14_0.80 | ecosystem: Environmental > Aquatic > Deep subsurface > Groundwater | place: USA: Utah: Grand...
CGTCTTCTCGAACGCCTCAAGTCAGCCACCACATCAGCGGCGGCTGAATAATCCCAATCTGTTCTGGCAGGAAGCGCTCTTATCTGTTCAATGAGGTATCCCAATCTAAGCATATCTCCCACTTCATAAAGAGTCTTCGCAGAAGAATGCAAAGATAAATTATATTTTCTTGAGAGTGCAAATGCATCGAGCATAGTTGGAACGTGTTCATAAAAAGAAAGTTTTTCCGCTAAACTGCGCTCAATACCCAGAGATACTTTACACTCCGCAGATTGCTCCATCACATTTCGATCTCGTTCAGGCAGAATATTTTTCAAAAATTTGCTGAATTTCGAAGGAAGAGCGCGATAAGTTTCAATTGTTTTTTGCAATTTGTTTCTTAGGTCGGGAGCGTTTCGGACTAGCCACCTTGCCGCAAGAACTACAGATTCTTCGAGTCTGATTAATTCTTCATATTGAATCGACGAAGGAATTTTTCCATCTAGCCTGCATATTTCTTTTTTAAGAGTTTTAATATCAAGTGCCTCGCTTGCAACTATCAAGCATTCCGAGACGCGCGAAGCAGACAAACCCAATTCTGAGGTCATTCTATAAATGACCGTAGAGCCATGCAAATTCACCAGCCTATCGGTAAGAACGGTCACAAGTATATTGTCTTTGAGTTTGTGTTTGAATATCTCAGAACCTAATTCTCTTCTGATTTCCGGAGCAAAATAGAGCGGCATAAAATCATCCAAATAATGTTTATGCGTAATCGGAGAATCATAAAGGCGGGCTTTCGTATCGATCTTGGCATACGAGAGCAAAACAGAGAGTTCGGGTCTAGTGAGTCCGACACCTTCTTTCAACCTATCCCGTAATTCATCCGGATCGGGCAGACCTTCCAACTGGGAATTCAATATTCCTCTTTTTTCCAGATCCGCAATCGTATTTGCAAATGGCGTAAGGCGGCGCCTAGACCTTATTTCATCGAGCGCAACAGCCAATGTCTGTTCATAATTATCTGAAAGCACATCGTCGATTATAGAACTCTTAAACTTTTTCAGTAACGAACTACGAGTCTTCGAATTATATTTTCTCGAACCGTCCAAAAGAATCTTCAGATTAACTTCGTGATCAGACAAATCCACTCCGGCTGAATTATCGATCGCGTCCGTGTATATCCTTCCTCCGTTCAAAGCGTATTCAATTCTAGCTGCTTGAGTGAATCCAAGATTACCTCCCTCAACAACTATTTTAGCATGCAAATTTCCCGCGCTGATTCTGACTGAATCATTTTGAGGATCACCAACTTCAGAATTATGTTCATGACCTGCCTTGACGTAAGTTCCTATGCCTCCGTTGTAAAGCAGGTCAACATTTGCAGAAAGAATAGCTCTGATAAGGCTGTCAGGGTCGATTGAAGTTTCGGATATGCCCAAAGCTTTACGTGCTTCGATTGAAAGCGCTAAACTCTTCTTAGCTCGAGAAAAAACGCAACCGCCCTTCGACAATAATTTTTTGTTGTAATCCTGCCATGAGGAACGTTTCAAATTGAAGAGACGTTTTCTTTCAGCTAACGACTTTGTCGGATGAGGGTCAGGGTCTATAAAAATATCGCGGTGATCAAAAGCCGCTATCAGCTTAAGGTTTTTCGAAAGCAACATTCCATTTCCGAAAACATCACCGGACATATCTCCGATTCCGACTGCAATAAAAGTTTCTTTTGCAATATTTTTGCCAAGGTCCCTAAAATGCCTTTCTGCTGAAGTCCATGCGCCTTTAGCTGTAATGCCTTCTATCTTATGATCAAAGCCGTTCGAGCCTCCTGAAGCAAATGCATCTCCAAGCCAAAACCCGTATCGTTTAGACAACTCATTAGCAACATCTGAAAAAGATGCAGTGCCTTTGTCAGCCGCAACAACGAGATAAGTATCATCTCCATCATAAGCAACAACATTTGCCTGATGAATTACTTTTCCGTTATTATCGAGGTTATCCTGAATTTCAAGCAAAGAGGAAATCAAAAGCCGATAGCATGATTCAACTTCGGCAAAAAAGTTATTTTTGTCGCACTGGCGTTTCACCACAAATCCGCCCTTAGCACCGGTAGGAACAATCTGAGCATTTTTAGTTATTTGAGTTTTCATCAAACCAAGAATTTCAGTTCTGAAATCCGCAGGCCTTTCAGACCATCTGATCCCGCCTCTCGCAACAGGGCCTCCGCGAAGATGACAGCCCTCCATAACTTTGCCGCCGTAAACATAAATCTCACGCCACGGTCTTGGCTCAGGCATTCGGTATATCTTCGAGCAATCAAGCTTTATGGCAATTGTCTTTGACTCAGGAAGAAAATAATTCGTCCGCAATGCAGACTCTATCACATTGAAGAAAACTCTCAGCGTTCGATCTTCGTCAATAGAGGTCACAGAAGAAAGATACTGCATAAATCTATTTATCAAATGATCAAGATTTTTACGTTTGGAATTATCAGGCGAAAATTTTGAAGAGAATATCTGAACAAGCAGTTTCGAAGCCTCAGGATGCGAAATCAAAGTATTGTTTGCTTCACTTCTAGCAGGCAACGCCGATATCTGCCGCGCGTAATTTCTGATAGTTCTGAGGAGCTCCAATTCTTTTGTGGCCAATCCCGCAGTAATCATCAATGTATTCAGAGAATCATGAACCGTCTTTTCTTCAAGAGCTTCGCGTATGCAATCGGCAATCATTTTCCCCATTTCATTATTGTCAATAATGTTTCCGTTTAACAATCTAATCTTGAATATATGTAAAAAAACTGCAGACTTAGCAGTCTTGATTTCGAATGAACTTTCATCTTCAACAATAAATGAAAAGTGAACCAGAACCGGCGTCACTCTTGAAATAGGCAATTTGCTCAAAGGACTGAAAATTTTAAGAATCGAAATTTTTTCAGTTTTTTGAGTTTTCCCCCAACTAATAAAAAGTTTTCCTTCTGAAGCTTCGAGATCATAAATATCTTCAGCCGCTTGTTCCGGCGTCACCATAACCTGATATGATTCTCCAAACGCACCTCGATATTTTGAGTAGAGTTTTTTCCCTCTAGATCCATAGCGAGTATTCAAATACTCTTCAAGTTGTTCTTCCCATTTACTGATGCAATCTAGCACGTGGAGCCAGCTCTTCATTAGCGAAGACGGCAGAGCATTTCCCTGTGAAAGAGATTTTAGCTGAGACGCAACATCTGCTATAGAATTTGCAGAGTTATCCGAAATTACAGAACTTTTTTTTGCTAATACAAGCTTTTGTTTCTTTAAGTTGTCCATAAATTTATTTTGAACTTTGTATTTAAAACGTCAATATCAATTTATTTATTTCTAATTATGGTAGCTATGAAATTTTCAACTGGTTGCGAAATAATTTTATGGCCTTCTTCAGAAAAATGCCCGTCAAGCGGAATATAAAGCCGCGAAGGTTCTGAGCAACTTTGCATTTCAGGCGTTAAATCCAGATACGGGATTCCGTTTGTATTTGCAATCTCTGTAATCTTTCGATTGGGCAGCATAGTGTCATACTCTTCTGAACTAATGCCATTTTTTTTTGCAATATTCAATTGTAATGACTCATCTATCTGCACTAAATCAGGAATCATAACGATCGCAAATATTTTTGAATCTTCGTCACAACTTTTTTTCCATAAAGAAATTGTTTTTGCGGTTTCTAACCAGCCTTTTTTCCATGGATCACGACTCACATAATCTTTTCTCAGCATAGAGAATGCATCGTTCTGAGCAACTTCATTGAATTCTTCTTTGCTGTGTTGTTTCTGCCAAAGGGATCTCAATTTTCTAAAAATAATCCTGCTCCACGAATATAACTCAAGCTTGCCTAAAAGCGGATCTAGCTTCAATCTCACCCACGAAGGCCGATATGTCGCTAAATTACCGTCTATAACCTGAACAAAAAGATTTCCGGTTGCATTATCGTGAGCATCATTACCTAGAAAAAAAAATAATAAAACAATTTCAGGATTAAACTTTGCAAACAAAGATCTCTTTGCATTTTCATATAATAATTTTTCCTGAATCGTTGAATATCCCGGGGTTCCAAAATTTATAATCTCAATTTTTTTATCCAAAATATTTTTTTTGTTCAATTCGTTTTCAATTATTTTAGAAAAAGTGAAACTATATTTGTCAACTCCGGTTCCAAATGTAAACGAATCGCCAAAAAAAGCGATATGCCTAATTTCTGTATCCTCGTCCCAATTTCGCCCTCTAAAGCCAAATTGATTCAAACTCTCTCCTAAATATGAAAAGTTCGGGCGCATTCTATAAGCTAAAGTTGAATCAGAAATATACATTCCTCTTGTAGCCTGAATATCCGGCAAAGGGAAGATAAGCCTCAAAATCAATTCTGAAATCAAAAAGCCAAACACAATTCCAAACGTAATAAGAATTAATTTTTTTCGCACAAAGTATCCTCTTTTTTTCGTTTCATACTCTCAGCATATCATAATATCTAGTAATTCAAAAAATCCATTATATCCGGTAGCTTATTTTTATTTGCCAATTTCTTATGAAAAGATATTCTTATATAAGGTGAATCGATGTCCGAGATTAAATCAGAAATTTCAATTCTTATCGTAGATGATGAAGCTGTCATACGTGATAGTCTTTCAGCTTTATTGTCTGAAGAAGGCTGGAATATTTATACTGCATCTAATGCGTATGAAGCTGTAAAAACTGCATTTCAGCCCGCAGACTCGGAATTGACAGAACAACAATTTACCGAAAATTGGAGCGATACGGCATAAATAATATCAATAGATAAAATAATATTACACTCCGAACTCCGGTTACACTATTCTTACTGACCGTATCTTTGACGATAGAATTGCATAATTCGTTCACGCTCTTCCGGTGGAAGTCCGCGAAGCCATTTGTTGTCATCACGATTTTTAATCTCCTCTATTACAGATTGAGCAGAAGTGCCTTGTGCAAGACGTTCAGCTTCAGGCAAAAATTCCGTGTAAAAATTCTTCGCAACCTCGTAGAAGCCATGCCACTGAGTGTAATCCGGTCCCATCATCGAAGCTCCCATTCGAGCCCGCCGGCCCTCATGGTGCCATAATTCGTAATATATCCATTCCATCTTTTCGTCGAACTGCGTCGGAGTAAGCTTCCCTGCATCTTTCAAAGCCGCGATTATTTCCTGCGCCGGGCGAGCAAATTTCTCATTGTAAAGATTTACAGCATTGTCGTATTGAACATAAAAAGAACTAACGAAATTCGAAGAGTGGCACGCGGCGCAAACATCCTTCATCGAATCACGGCGTGAATCGGAATTCTCAAGCTTTTGTGAGATAACAGGTCTAAGCGTCCATGAAATGCGTTTGCCAACATCATGAGTAACCGGCTGATTGCGTGTAGCACTCATATGGCACGTAGCACATGTAGGAGCCGCACTGTAGTTCACTCCAGCTATCCAAGTTTCCGAATTCATATTCATTGAATCGCGCTGAGAGTTGAACGCTATTCCGTGCTTCGATTCATTGTATATTTCAGCTTGAGGATGGTCAGGCCCCATATGACACTTTCCGCAAACTTCCGGTGAGCGCGCCATCTTGCGTGAAAAAGTATGGCGCGAATGGCAGGCTGAACAGCTTCCGCGTGAACCATCCAGATTCATTCGTCCCATTCCTGTATTCGGCCATGTTGCAGGGTCAAAAAGTAATTTGCCTGAAGTATCACGTCGAACTGCACCTGTATCAGTGAATAAAAATCTCACCTTTGTTCCATGACATTGCTGGCATCCGTTTGCGGCGGCCGGTAATCCTTCTACTACTTCGCCAAGAACATTGTCGAGCGAACCGAGAATCTCGCCGGCGCGAGCGTGATGGCTTGTCTGAAATTCATCGGCTATCTCTTTATGGCAAACAGCGCAATCTTTTGGGGTCACTATAGTAGCAATTAAATTTCCATTATGCATAAATGCATCAGAATCTGAAGAATCGGCTCCGTGACATTCAATACAGCCGGTTCCGATCTTTGAATGCAGGCTCTCGCGCCACTGCTGAACTATCACCGGCGTCCTAGAAGTATGACATGCAATACAATTCTATTCTTCGGATTTCCCGATTCTTCTGTAGTAGAGCCCAGAATACTCGACTGAGTAACTGCAATTAGAAACACAATCAAAAAAGTCATCCCAAAAAAAATCGTTGCACGATTTATTATTCCATATTTTTTTTGCATGATGAACTCCTTTCCTTCAAATAAAATATTTACCACTATTCCAGTGAACATAATATCTTTAACAAATAATAATCAAAGCAAAAACCACAAGCTCTTATGTTTTTAACTTGCACGTTAGCAAGCCGTAGTGAAAAGCTACACTAAAATTTATTTACTTAATGAGATTTAATGAAATAATAGTGAATCAATTTTGAAAATAAGGAGTCTTATTATGACAAGAAACAATGCATTATTACTTGCGGCGGCATTATTGGTTGGAATCGGAATCGGTTATTGGGCGGCAGTGCCGAAGAACAATCTGGAACCGGTTGAGAATAATGCTCATTCAATGATGAGTTCAGGAGCTATGTCCGCAACCTGTCCGATGAATACAGACAGCTCTGCAATGAATCAAAGTTCATCCGGGATGTCGATGGAGCAGGCTTCACCTGAAGAGCTAGCGGCGGCTGAAAAAGAGTTAGCCGCAGACCCCAAAAATATCGACAAGCTAGTCGAAGTTGCCCGTCAAAAACGCAGACTCGGCAAAGCCGAAGAATCTGAAAGCGATCTAAAAAAGGCTCTATCTATAAACGCCAATCATCCTGGAGCACTTTTCGAAATGGCAGTACTCGCAATGCATGAATCCGGAGACAATAACAAAGCCATTGAATACTTCGAGAAATATTTAAAGGTCGAACCGATGGGTGCAAAGTCTGAAATGGCAAAAAAGGCAGTAGAAGCTTTAAAAGCAGAACTCAACAAATAATAAATGTTTAAGCGATCAATCTCTTTTCTCTCCTCGATGGAGTTTGCCATAGCTCTTCTTCTAATTATCGCTATAGTTTCCGGCATTGGAACGTTTCTTGACCTCGGAAGCGAAGCAGACGAATCTGCATACATTCGCACCTTCGGACCTGTTGTAATGAAAGTAGCGGAAACATTCGATCTGCATGCCGGCAAGATGTATGGAACAAAATGGTTCAACACTCTGCTCGCTTTGCTGGTTGCCAACTCGTTACTCTGCGGAATCAACTGGCTTCCGAAAACAATGAACTCTATTAAATCATCTGAGCCTATCAAAAATAAAAACGAAATTCTTTCCATGACTCCGTCTGTAACTTTAGACGCCTCGAAAACATCCTTCGATAATTTTTCTCAAACTCTAAATGAAAAAGGATTTGAGATAAGAACTCTGGAAGAGAATGGAGTAAAAATGCTTGTTGCGGAGAAGCACCGCTACAGCCACTGGGCGTTCTTCATAACGCATATTGGATTCATCATAATCATTATCGGAGCGGTAATGGGCAGGCTTTGGAGTGAAAAGGGAAGCATAATAATAGAAGAAGGTGCAATGAACGATACTGTGCATCTTCGAAACGGCAGTGAAAAAAAACTCCCATTTGCTCTTGCGCTAGATGATTTCAAAATGGAATATTACAGTGATCTCGAAATATCTTCTCCTGGCATAAATGAATCCGAAAGAAAAACCGTTGATATCGGCAGTGAGCTATCTTCTCCTGACGGCAAGTATTCTATTCATGTTGATGCAATATATCCGGATGCAGTTTTTGAAAATGACAAAATTGTTGAGCGTTCAAAAGATTTTATCTCACCGATCATGCAGGTCTCGATTATTGAAAATGGCATTGCCAAAGAAAAGGTTTTTCTCTTTCCTGATGAAAAACCTATCACAACCTCTTCAGGAATTTCTCTCCGATATTTAATCGACCCTAACAATCCTCCAAAAGATTGGATTTCCGAAATAGTTGTTATATCCGGCAATCAGCCGGTTGGAAGAAAAACTGTAAGAGTCAATCATCCGCTCGACTTTGCCGGATGGCGATTCTATCAATCCAGTTATGATCAGGAGGGTTTTCGATACACCGTGCTCGAAGCCGCTAAAGATCCCGGTGTTCCCGTTGTATATACCGGCTTTATCGTGCTTCTTATCGGTGTCTCTTTCATATTTTTCTTTTCGCATCGCAAAGTTTGGGCATTAGTGAAAAATGAAAATGGAAAAAAAATTCTTGTTGCATCGTCCTGGACATATCATGCTCATAGAGATGCAAGGAACTGGTTTATGACTTTAGTGAAAGAATCGGAATTAAAAATGGCAGGAGGAAAGGAATGAGTTTACTTTTCAATGCGGCACTCGTCATGTATCTGGCGGCGACTGTAATTTATATTGCCGCTTTTTCAGCCAGAAAAGAGCATATCGGTAAAACAGGCTATTATGCTCTTCTATTGGGCGGAGTCTTCAACACTGCGGCAATAGGAATCATGACCGTTAAAGCCGGAAGAATTCCTTTCACCAACACATTTGAAACTTTAGTTCTTTTTGCGTGGCTCATCGTGGTATCAACTCTTATTCTCGAAAAGTATCTCGAAATGCCTATTGCCGGAGCAGGCGCCTCTCCTCTCGCGCTTCTCTTTCTCGGATATGCTCAATTGCAAGGTGAAATAGAATTGCGTCCATTGATTCCCGCATTAAAATCCAATTGGCTTCTTGCACACGTTGTTTCCTATTTCATCGGTTACTCGGTAGTGGCTTTTTCTTATGCGCTCGGAGTGCTTTATCTTCTCGCTCAGGAAAAAGACGATCGAAACAGCAAAGCGTGCCGGTGGTTCGGTTCAGTCAATGCAGGATTAATTACAGGTGCCTTAGTCTATTTTGCGTTGCATCTTATCCTCTCAAAAATCGACGCTCTTGCACCAATTGAAGGAATTCGAGCAAGGTTCAGAATACCGCTTGATGCGAAAGCATTTTCAATAGCATTACTCGTTGCTATAGGAACCGGAATTTTTTCCGGCAAGATCTCTAAAACTCTTCTGTCGATCTTGCCGCCGCTCGACAAAATAGACCAAGCTGTCGAAACGGCGATTCGCTTCTCATTTCCATTCATGACTTTAGGAATAGTCACAGGAGCCGTATGGGCAAACGAGACCTGGGGCACCTACTGGTCATGGGATCCGAAGGAGACATGGGCGCTGATTACCTGGTTAATTTACGCGGCATATCTTCACTCAAGGATAGTTGCCGGTTTGAGAGGCAGATGGACGGTTGCGCTTGCTGTGATCGGCTTTGTAATTGTTGTCTTCACATATTTTGGAGTTAATTATTTTCTGTCAGGACTGCATTCGTACGCATAAAGGAGAATAAATGAACGTCAATAAAAAGATTACTGTTGTATGGTGCATTTTTGCCGTGGTGGTCATAGCAATGTTATTCTATGCGGCAAAGCAATACAAGCGACCGTCAATAAGTGCTGGCATCGATGAGCTTCTTTTAAATCCGCACGAACTGGCATTTAGAAAAAATGGAAAGGAAGTTCCTCCACAAATAACGGCTCTCATTAAACGGCTGAATGAAAACGGTGAGGATCTTGACGCACTGTTAGCTCTTTCAACTTATCAGATTGCTATTGGAGACACTGATCTTGCTGAAGCAAACATATCCAAGGCATCGATAATAGCTGAAGATACTGCCACTCTGATGGTTGCCAGTGTGCTCTACGGGAGGCTTGGAATAGCAAAGAAAGCTTATGCGGCATTGGGCAAAGCATTGGTCACCGAGCCCGACAATGCTGAGTTGCATTATCGCGCCGGCATAATCGCATTCCACAATCTCAGTGATACCGGTCTTGCAATTCAGCATTGGAAGAGATTTATCGAATTGAAACCCGGGACGATGGAAGCTGAAGAGATGAATAAAACAATCGATTATCTAATGTCTAAATCAAAATCATGACCTGATCAAATTCGAAGTAGAATTTAAATCGCAATCACGCCAATCCTGAAGTACAGGCTAAAGCTTGCGGCTACCACATTGCACCCACATCACACTTTACGATTGTCACGCAGGAATAAGCCTGCGGCTACCACCCATAGCTGAGAACGTATGAAATAAAAATTCACCACGGAGTTCATGGCGAACACATAGGTTCGCCCATACCACATTATCTGTGGTGAAAAATTATTTTTTTACACGTTCTGACGCATTGCCAATTCCGTGTGGATGCAGTCATTATATGGCTCGTTGTAATTTATGCTGTATCAGCTTATTGACACTCTTACCCTCTTGGAATGCCTTTCCGGCAAGAACTTTATGCAATTGAGGCGGAATTCTAAGTGCTATTTTCCCTGAAAACTTCTTTCTTGCCATCGTAACTGGAAGCGGTCTTCCTTCTCTTCGAAGTAGTTGTACGGCTTCATCCACTGCTTTACACAGTTCATTAAAAACCTTTTTCTGATTCTTCCCGTGTACACCACCCAAAATCAAACCTGGTGCCATCCCAATATAACACTGATCCTCTTCAGACCACTCCACAATCTTGAGGTAATCATTGCTCTTTTTTTTGCTCATTACTGAATCTCCTTTAATGCCCGTTTTACGGCTTTTTCCTGATAGGGCAATGCATCTTCCCCTTGGTTCCCTGACAAGCGAACAACATAAGGACACTTAGGATGTAAGAAATTCCTGTGGCTACCCTTGCCTCCTCTATTGACATACCCAGCCTTTTCCAAATCTGCAATAAGTTGTCGTATTTTCCGAGGCATAATATAGGATAGTGTGATATCACAATAATATCATTTGTCAAATATTATTTAGGTTCGCCCCTATCGCATACTCTGTGGTGAATTTTCAATTATTTCACACGTTCTGGCGACTGGCAGGGCGAAGGTCTCAAACCAAATCCTAATCCCAAATCATAATCTGTCGAGCACGAATCAGAATTTCATCACGCCAATCCTGAGAGAAGTATTCCAATCAAGTATGCAGCGCCAGAGGCAAGTCCACCGACAATAAGCATTTCCAATCCTGAAACAAAAGGATTGCGGAGTGTAAACCTGTATTTCAACGAGCCGAGAATAAAAAGCGTTACTCCTGTTAGAAACGATGCGACCATAAAAGTATTTTCTCCGAATACAGGAACAAAACGTGAAACAACATAAGCGGCTAAAGGAATGAAACCAAAAATAATAAATGAAATAAAAGTTACTGCAGAATTTTTGAGAGGAGATTCTTCTTCGCTTACAATAGATAATTCCTCAACCATCATAATGTCGACCCAAGCAGACGGATATTTCGAAATCGTATCTACAATTTTATTTGCATCTTCCAAATCGATACCTTTCTCTCGGTATATCTCGATCAATTCCTGTTTTTCTCCTGCCGGGTGGTTCTCGACCTCCCATGATTCACGAGCTCTTTCCGAACGATTGTACTCATTCTGAGCTTTAGTGCTTAGAAAGTCTCCCACAGCCATTGAGAGCCCGTCTGCAATTAAGTTAGCAAAACCTAAAATAAGAACGACACATGGAGAAAGAGAAGCCCCTGAAACTCCAGCAACAACTGCAAACGTCGTGACTGTGCCATCAAGCCCGCCATAAATTAAACTTTATAAATATTCGCCGTGAGAGATGTGAGTTTCAACTGCAGGTTTATCGTGAGCACTCTTCGACAATTCAAAATCGCCACTCTTCCATGCTTCTCTAGCATTATTTAAATTTCTTGTTAGCATAAAAAATACATTACCGGATTTATAAAAAAAGTTAAAGTTTTTTCTTTAATTCCATCACTTCCGCCACACCTAAATAAGTAATTTAAATATTGTGAAATTCCATGCAAATTCATTTGTAATACAAAAAAAAAATTATAATTACTAAATTTATACCAAATTAGTGCTATTTATATTTGGATATATATCTGTAATATAAAGAGTTACAAGTGCTGTGGATAACTTTAAAAAAATATTTTAATAAAAAAACATTTGACATTTTTGGGGCAAATTGCTACAAAGTCATTATAAAGATATTTATCTTTGGAGGTATCGTATGAA
>Ga0066636_10002348_pt1 | contig 12010 bp, 3 predicted proteins | sample CryGeyCG2014_080_2_FD_62736 | JGI IMG/M metagenome (GOLD analysis project Ga0066636, IMG submission 62736) | Groundwater microbial communities from aquifer - Crystal Geyser CG07_land_8/20/14_0.80 | ecosystem: Environmental > Aquatic > Deep subsurface > Groundwater | place: USA: Utah: Grand...
CCGAACCATTGAGGCTTTATAGAATTATCGGTTTGAAAAAGAATGGGGACTTTGAAAAAGAATGGGGACGGTTCTGATTCTTTTCGTGAATGTGATAAAAATCACACTACGAAGATAGTGTGTGAAAATGCTGTCGGATTAATTATAAAGGGTCTATAAATTCTTAATAAATAGCAAAAACTCATTTGACATCTAATATTTATTATTGTTTAATATCTGTAGCGTCCAGTTTTAACCAACAGTAGGTTCTTTAGGAACTGGACGATTTCTGGACGATTTCTGGACGATTTCTTGCAGGAGGTACAAAAAAATGTTTAAGAATTTGTCTATTAAGTCAGGAGTTATTATTTTAGTAGTGTTGGGATTGTTAATTGGAAGTGTGGATTTTGGATACAGCAAAAAAAGGAAAAAGCGCAAACATCGCCAAGTACAGCAGGTACAGCAGGTCCAACAAGTGCAAGATGCGACTGTTGTTTTCTCTCAGCCCAAAAATTTTAACCTGAATGTAACTGATAGTAATATCTGGTATGATACTGGCCTGGATGTAAAAGCTGGCCACAAGGTTACTGTAAAAACTGGTGGTGTTGGATTTTCGGGTAGTGCTTTAAGATGGACAGATGCCATTAGTGTAAATAGCAATGGTGAATGGTTATACTGTTGGAATACAAATTTGCACCAACAAGGAAGGAATTACCTAATAAATCCAAACAGACCTTTGGCTGACCAACCTGGTGGTGCAATGATTTTTAAGATTGGAACTCAAGGCAATCCTTTTTTTGTTCCACGCACAGGTGGTGCTCCAGGGAAAGATTATACCCCAGAATTAGGAATACATGGACATGATAGGTTGCCTGGCGTGAGCGGTGCTCTTGAACACAAATTTCAAGCAGATCAACTAGGACGGTTGTATGTAGGAATCAATATTGCATCTACTGACAGAACAGGAGGCTGGCCAGGATGGAATTATCAGTACTATGTTACTAATCTAACAGTTAGTGCACCCACTGAAGGACAGATTACAGGTAAAATAGTTGATGAAACTGATAAAGCAATTTCCGATGTTGATGTTACATTAGTTAATGTTGCCACTACGAAATCAGCAATTGATGGTTCGTTCAATTTTGTAGTAAAAACAGATGGTATTTATACACTTCTTGTGAAAAAACCAGGCTTTTTTGATGTACAAAAGCAGGTAACAATAAAACTTGCTGAAAGTGCAATTGTGAACCTTGGGAATATTATTCTTATAATTAAACCAGGTAAAATAGTCGGGATAATCGTCGGTGAAGATGGTAAACCGCAGTCAGCTGCTACTGTTATTGCAGGTGGAACAAAAACAATATCTGGTATTGATGGTAAATATGAATTAACACTTAAACCAGGAATATACACAATAGAAGCAAATAAAATTATGACATCGGGAATCGCTACCGGTAAAAAAGACAATGTTCAAGTTTTACCAGACGCAATTACTGATGCCGGGAACATAGTTATTGTCTCACAAATATCACCAAAAAATCCATGGACACAAACCAATACAAAAATTATTAGTGGTCAGACTATTACTATTAAAGCAAGTGGAAAGATAAGAGTTGTCCAAAATGGGGTAGAAATCGGACCTGACGGACTTGCAAATGTTAAACCACCTGCTACCCAGGTGATACTTCTTCCCGAAGCACCCTGGGGAGCATTTATAGCAAAAGTAAGTGAAACGGGTAAGATAGTGCTTATTGGTAAAGAGAAAACTTTTATTGCTGAGAATACGGGAACATTATTTTTCGGAGTGAACGACAACATTCATAATGACAATAGTGGTTCATTTAAGATTGATGAACTGAAAATAGAATCGCTCGGCGGTATTACGGGAACTATAGTGTCAAATGATAACAAACTTCTAACAATGGCAATTATAAAAATTTCTGACATAAAAGATACTTTTACTACTGATGAAAAGGGTAACTTCACAGTGAAAAATCTTATTGCTAACAAAAACTATACTATTATAGTTTCTTTTCCCGGATACAGGACTGAAACAAAAACAGTAAATGTTGGACTGGGACTGCCAACAGATATCGGCACAATAAAAATGGCACCTGTTCCAGTTACAGGAACTGTTCAGATAAAACTTCTACCCAAAACCGGAGTAACCGGCGGACTTATTCCTGTGTTTGTTGAAGTAGTAAATACTTCTTCTAATGACGGTCTCTGGGGTGGCTATTTAATCAGTATAAAAGCAGTGTCTGTTCAGACCAATAAAGAATACAGAGGTATGTCACCAACATATCTTATCCTTGCACTAGGAGAGAGAAAAGGGACAGAACTTCTATGGCATATTCCTGTTGACGCTAATACAGGTGATTATAAAGTATATGCTGAATTGTCAATCCCGGAAATGACCTCAATTCAGGATGCAACTAAACAATTCCGGGCAAAGCAGGATTTATTGGAAAAACTTCAGACATTAAAAAGTATTAAAGGACAGATTGTGTCAACAGATGTGAAACCGGTAAAAATAGTAAAGGGAATTGAAGAAGTAAAATTCGATGAAAAGGCAAAACTACTTTTACCTACGATTACCCCAAAAATATTTTCACCCCAGCAGGGGCAGGTTGTAACAGATAAAATTGCATTAAGGGAAAAAGCAATAGTTGTTATGGGTAAAGAAGTTCAGATTTTCAAGGATAAAGATGGCGGACCTATGCCGATATGGAATAATTATGAAGGACTTTACCTGTCTGCAAGAAAAGAAGGTGCACGCAAAGACGACTGGATATGGATAGGTCAGTCAGATGTTCAGTCAGATGATTTTACTGTTCACTGGGATACAAAGAAAATGAAAGACGGTGACTATTTAGTCAAAGCAACTATGAGGACCACATATAACGGAAAACCACTTGAAGGTTCTATGTCAGTTATGGTAAAAGTAAGAAATGATACAAGGCAGGGCAAGATTGAAGGTAGAGTAATTGACGAAGATGGTTTACCGGTCGAAGGTGCTGATGTCCAACGGCTATCAAGAACGCAGTCAGTGAGCGGTATTGATTGGAATACTATGGGTACTGAAAGCAACATTGATTGGTCAGCAGAAGATGTTACAAAAACAGGTGCTGATGGAAAATTCGTATTTTCCAATATATTAAATGGTGACTATAAAATTAACTGCTCAAAAGAAAATTACTCCAGTGTTGAATCGCAAGTCGGACTTTTTGCTGGCGAGTCCTTTAATCTTGGTGACCAGAAAATTATCTCTACACCAGGAAAAATCTCGGGTAAAATTATTTTAGAAAATAAGTCTAATCCAAAAGGCAGCATAGTAACTATTGCAAAGACAGGTCTCACTGTAACGGTTGTAGAGGATGGTGTATTTGTCTTTGATAAAATCAAGAAGGGGAAATATACAATTGAAATAAAAAAGGACAAATTTAAAACAAAGACAGTTGATGTGCAAGTATTGCCAGGTGAAACAACCAACACAGGAGAAGTAGTGCTTTTAGCAGAGGGCGGCCTAGTTAAAGGTATTGCAAAAGATGATAAAGGACAAATCCTTTCCGGTGTAAAAATCATTCTTGATACAGGACAAACTACCATTTCAGATAAAGATGGTAAGTTCAGTTTTACGGATGTCCCGATAGGTGGACATAAGATTTCGTTTGAAATAGACGGTTTCAAAAAACTTGAAACAGAAATTGTTGTTACAGGTCCTGATAATCCCTCAGAAGTTGGTGAAGTAACTCTGATAAAAATAATTGGCAATATTAAAGGTAAGGTTACAGACTTAAAGACTGATAAACCAATAGCAAATGTCCCTGTAAAAATTACAACAGGCGCAAGTGCTGAAGTGCAGTCAGTCACTACTGATGAAGGTGATTTCCTATTAAAAGATTTGGTCCCAGGAGTTTATTCAGTTGTTGCAGAAAAAGAAGGTTACTCAAAAGTAAACCAGGCGATAGAAGTAAAACCGTTTGAGACATCAAACATTAATTTCAAACTGGAACAGATTTTTGGTGCTATTAATGGACAGATTGTTGATGAAAAAGGAGGGGGTATAAATGATGTAAAAATAATTGTATTAAATCCTCCAATGTCAACGATAAGTCATTTTGTGTCTTTTGGACCTCCTGGTGCACTTGCTGGAACAAACGGTATATTTGAAATTGAAACAATCCCAACCGGTAAGCGAATGATAGAATTTTCTCATCCGGTTTACACCAAAATAACAAAAACAGTAGAAATTGAAAACAAAAAAACACTTGATTTAGGAATAATCAAACTGGTAAAAAATATACCAAATCTCGGACAGATTAAGGGTAAAGTCACAGATGATAAAAACATTTCAATAAACCGTGCAGTTGTGATATTGAAAGATTTAGAACCGCAGCAGTTAGCAACCACAAATGCGCAGGGTGAATTTGTATTTGCTGATATTCCAGTGGGTTTGAGAAGACTAGCTATTTCGTTTCCAGGATTTGAATCTACTGAATTAGATATAGAAGTTAAACCGGGTGAAACAGCACAGCCAAAAGTAGGTGGATTACCACCAGAAGTAGGTGGATTACCACCAAAAGTTATATTGAAAAAAATTGTTGAAGAAGTGACGGGTGTAATACGAATCCTGAATAAACCGGCAGAATTGAAAACAAACACACCCGAGAGAATTTTTACTGAAATAGAAAATAAAATGCAAAAAAGTGACAGTAAATCAGTTCCATATTATGTTGAAGTCACAGCAGAAAACAAAACAACAAAAGAGAAATACAAGCATCTTGCTCCGACTGTTGTTGCTGTAGAGAAAGGACAGATAAGGCAGGCACAACTTATAGTCGTTCTGCCAAAAGATGCAAAAGAAGGTAATTATGACATAACAGTATCTCTTATGTCAGGAGACATTGATGTCCAGGATGTTACGAAATCAAAAGGTAAAATTTTAAGTGAAATAAAAGACACCATTAAAGTCACCAAAGGAGTATCACAGGAAGAACTGGCAAAAATTATACAACTTCTTCCGCCAACAATTGTGCCTGAAATAATCTCTCCACAAAAAGGTAGAATTGTTACCGGCGAAATTAAACTACAGGAATTTGCTATAGTGGGTTGGGGACAGAATGTTGAAATAGTCAACAGTGCTGGTCGGGAACCGTGGATGATTGCTGATAATACTGGTAGAGGGTGGGAAATAAGTAATGTAACTAATATTTACTGGCATAGAAGATACGACCCAATGACCGGTCAGAAAGGTGACTGGATATGGATTGGCGAATCGTCACTTTTCGGGAACAATTTTGAAGTCGGATGGGATACATCTTTACTTAAAGATGGCGACTATGAAATACGGGCAAAAATGGCAGCGCTTGTAGGTGAGGTAGATGCTAATGGAAATGTTGCTGAAAAAAAACATATCTCGGGTGAATTAGTAATTCCGGTAACTGTCAGGAATAAATCAGAACAGGGTTCAATAAAAGGTCAGATTACTGATGATGCTGGTAAACCGATTGAGAGAGCAACAGTCAAAAGGAGTAAGACAGCAGAAATTATTACAGGTATTACCTGGGAAGGTAGAACGGTTTCACGGTCAGAGTGGGTAATAGATGAAATAAAATTCACGGATGCCAGTGGTATGTTTGAATTTACAAATCTTCTGAAGGGTTCTTATAAATTTGCTTTTGAAAAAATCGGATATAATCTCTCGGATAACAGGGAAGTGAATGTTGAATCAGGAAAAGTAGTGGACACTGGAAAGATGATAATTATTCCGAAAAATGGTTCCATTATAGGTAATGTTATAGATGAAAACGGTACGCCGCTTGCCGGAGTTGAAATAAGCGGCACAATACCACAAAAAGTTATTACAGATTCCTTCGGACAGGGAAGTTATGAGTTAAAGGATATTAAACCCGGGGAATATATTCTCAATTACAAAAAAGACAACTATGTTGTCTGGGTGAAATATAATCCATATAAAAATCTTATGTTCACGCAGGAAGTGAAACCTGACTCACAAAAAATAGAAGTAAAACCAGAAGAACAAACAATAGCACCACAATGGCGGTTAGAATCTAAACCCGGGATTATAAAAGGTAAAGTTATTGACACAAAAGGTAATTCTGTTGCTAATGTCCAAACACGACTTAACCCAGGGGATAAAGATTTTCTTATTACTGATTTGAATGGTATATTTGAGTCCGGACCATCTAAGAAAGGAGAATACTCTTTAAGTTTTACAAAAGATGGATATAACGATAAAACAGTACCTGTTACAGTAAAGATTGCGGAAACAACGAATATAGGGAATGTTACTATAGAGCCAATTTTATGCAAAATAGTTGGTTCGGTAACTCCTGAAAATACTGAAATTGAACTTGCAAGGGTAGGGAAAACTACAGGCGGTAATTTCAGTTTTGAAAACCTGGTTGCTGGTAACTATGTTCTTAAATTTATTGCCAATGGCTATGAATCTGAAGATGTAGCAGTTACTCTTAAACCCGGCGACACTGCTTCCGTAACAAGACAGATGAAACCAAAACCCGGAAAAATTGCAGGAAAAACAGTTGACAATAAAAATAACGTTTTGGGTGAGGTGAAAATTTCTATCGGGGGTGAGCAAAAAGCAGTTACCAATGCCAATGGTGAGTTTATAACTCCTGATATTGTCATTGGGAAATATGTTCTGGAGTTTGATAAAGCCGGTTATGAACATAAGGCAGTTGATATAGAAATCAAAGCAGGGATGGAACAAAACATTGGAACGGTATCACTTAACATAATCCCGGGGACGCTTTCAGGAAAAATTATTCCTGAGAACGCTAATATATTTGTGAATGAGAAGTCTGTTCCTGTAAAAAATGGCAATTTTGAAACTAAACTTGAACCCGGGGAATATAAACTTAAGATTACAGCAAAAGGATATAAACCTTTTGAACAGACAATTACAATTAATCCCGGGAATCACATTAATTTAGATATTAATCTTAAAGAGAAGTCAGGTAAAATTACAGGTAAAATTGAACCTGCAGATACTACCTTGAAGATAAATGGTGAAAAAATAAATGTAACAAACGGTGTGTTCTCAAAAGACCTGCCATCAGGTAAACACACTATTATTGCCGAAGGTCCTGATTTTGATACAATACAGCAGGAAGTTCAAATAAATCGTGATGAAGAAACAAAAATTGATTTGAAACTTAAAAAGAAAACAGGAAAAATTACAGGAAATGTAATACCTGCAAATGCAGTTATATCAATTGATGACAGAAGAATTAAAACGACAAAACCTGACGTGCGGATGGAAGAAACACAGTCATCAGTAAGATTTGTTGTAGAAATAGTTATTGGAACGCATAAAGTAAATGTGAGTGCAACGGGTTACAAACCTTTCGAAAAAAATGTTGATGTTAAAGCAAAAGAGGAAACATTTATTGAGATTATGCTTGAGAGACAGTCTTCCAGATTTTCAACTAAAATCAAACCCGTTGATGCCGATGTGTTTATTGACGGTGTAAAACAGGAAATATTAAAAGATGGTACAATGACAAAAGACATATTCCCGGGTAAATTTATGCTTACTGTCAAACACAATGATTTTGAAGGATTTGTCCAGGAAATAACTATTGAACCTGAAAAACCTCTTGACTTGAATGTTGACCTGAAACCAAAACCAGGAAAAATAGTCGGGAACATAATTCCACCGGACGCAAAAGTAAGTATTGACGGTATAGATGTGGAAGTAAAGCCAGATGGTTCATTTGAAAAGGAGATTGGAATTGGCAGATACAGGGTTAGAGTAGAAAAAAATAAGTTTAAGTCACAAGAAAGAATAATTGAAGTCAAACCAAACAAATCAGAAAGGGTTGATATAAATTTGGAGACAAAAGAGGGCAAACTTGAAGGAAAGGTTACACCTGCCGATTCTACAGTACTTGTTTCTGCGAACAACAATCCCGTAGAAATCAAAGGGAACAAATTTGGAATTAATTTGCCCGCAGGAAAACATAAAATTAAAGCAACCCGCGAAGGTTTTAAGACATTTGATGGTGAAGTTGAAATTAAGCCAGATGAAATAACTCAAATTGAAATACAACTGCATCAGTTAAAATCACCGGTTGCAATAAAAATTGAACCCGTAGATGTTGTTGTTTGGGTAGATGATAATGCTGTTGAAATAAAAGATGGTAAAATTCAAACAGAACTCCTGACTGGTAAACATACTATTCGTATCACAAGGGATGGGTTTGATACAGTTGAAAGAGAAATTGATGTACAAATAGGGATACCGGTAGATTTAAGTATAAAACTGGACGTTGCAAAAGGAACTTTGATAGGTTCTATTGTTCCATCTGAAGCAAAAATTAGTATCAATAACGAGATTGTTGAACTTGACCGGGGCAATTTTAGAAAAACATTGCCGGCAGGCGATTACACTGTTTCTGCTACACTGGAAGGATATAGTTCAAAAGAAGAAAAAGTTAAAATTGAGGCAGGTAAGATAACGACTCTATCCTTACGACTTGATAAGAAAGTTCAAATTGAAGCTAAAATTTCTGCTGAGCCATCTGATGTGATTATCGGTGAAGAAGTTAAAATAACTGTTGAAGATAACGTTGGAAATACAGAAGTAGAATTAAGGGCAGAAAAGGGTATATTTAAGGAAACACAGACAGAAACAATATCAGGCAAAACTGATAATAACAGACAATTTATTAAAATATGGTCATGCTGGACACCAGGTAAATATAAAATTACTGCCAGAGCTAAAAAGGGTGAAGCAATTTCCGAAAAATTAATTGAAGTGAATGTCAGTTTTGTCCCACCTGATATTGATGCCAGTGTGGGGAAACCATTTGGTGAAATTAAGGTTGGCCAGCCAATTGATATTGAAACGCTTATTAAGAACATTGGTAAAGTTTCTGGAAAATACCGTATAGAACTTGAAATTAAGGGTAAAGCAGATGTTCCACTGTTTCAATTACAGCCACAGGAAATTGACCTGAAAGCAGGCGAATCAAAGAAAATAAAATTCAACTGGCAGGTTGCTGCTGTTGGTGAGTTTGATGTACGGTTGAGAATTTCACTTATTGGTGAAAAAGGAGAAGTTAAACCGGTAAAAACTATCATTGCAAAACTTGATTTGACAGCCATAATGGAGATGACAGGAAAAATAGAGATTAAGGAGAATAAAGTATATTTCACACCTGAAATTACCGGTATGGAAATTAAGTATGAAATTTCAGGTCCCGGAGCAAAACAGGCAGAGAAGTTCAATGGTAAAATAGTTAAGGGTAAATGCAAGGTTCTTGAACAGATGGGCAACAAAGGTTTAATAGAGTTCAAAGAACCACCAAAAGAAGTCAAATAATGTAGAACCAGGTAATGTTAAAAAAACTCAAGCATATTGCAGTTGTCCAATTTATTGGACTTCTGATAATTTTTATTTTTCAGAGTGGACTTTACTCAAAAGAAATTGACGGTAGAATCATTTATGCTACAATCAGACCCAATAAAATATGGGCTGGCTCAAGATTTAATATCCGTTTATCAATACAAAACACCGGTACAAAAAAGTGGCAGACATACGGACTTAAACTTGACCTTTATGATAGACAGAAAAGACGAATTGACTTACCAGTAGAACTCGCATATGTAACCTCTGCAGTCCCTCTACCAATACAGCAGGTGTTCTCAATTGATACCGCAATAGCAATACCGAACATTGATAGTTTTTTCAAAGAAAAACTCCATACAAATGTTTATTACTTCATAGCAAAACTTTATGCATCTGATGTAATAGTAACACAGTCAGAATTATTAAATAAGATACCATTAGATACAGGTAAACTAACAAAATTTGAAATTTTCAACCCCTCCTTAGAAAAGAAAAATATAACAGTAGAAACACTCCTTGTGACCTCCTCCTCAATATCCGTATCTATAAGAAACAATGGACTCGTTAGTATCCAGAATTTTCCCGTTGACTTGCTTATAAACGGTAAATTCACTGAACGAAAAACTCTGGGTTCTGAAACTGAAGAGATTTCATCTTTATCTCCCGGTCAACAGACGATAGTTGTATTTAACTGGATGCCACAAAGACAAGGTGAATATACCATTAAAGCAGTTGCCATAGTTGATGACAACTATTTTGAAGATAATTATATCACTCGTAATATTACAATTCATCCATAATATTACTCACTAAATTAATCTCGGATAATGACAAAAAAAACATTAATTTTATTTTTCTTTATTATATTTTTAACTTCTGCCTTTTGTAAAAGAGTTAAATCAGAAAGTCAGACAAATGAAAGAAAATTTTTAAGAATGTTTAATGGGGGGATTACAACATCAGGAAGACAGATAGAAAAAGACGGATTTGCAAACGAGACTTCACTTGATTTACGGTGGGCATCGGATAATGTGTCATTTGACAGCAGGATTTCAGGTAGTTACGAACCTTCTGTAACCGAGTCACAAAAAATGGATTTTAAAACAACTGAAAAACTGTTTAATGTTTATACAAAATATATGAAGGCATCTATCGGCGATATCAGACCGGAGTTTTCCGAATATACTTTGAGCTCCCTATCAAATAAAGGTGGTGTCGAGGTTGAACTGGATTGCCAGGAAACCTACTTTAGACCGGTATATCTGATACTACAGGAACCTGATGAAAATAACTCTGCATTTGGTAGAAAACTTTCAGGCGCATCTCTTACAAAAAAGGGATTGCCACTGGGTCTTTCGTTAGGTTTTTGTGGATATCGTAATTCAGATGATAAAAATTCTATAAACGATTGGAAAGAAAACAAACCTGCAGAAATCACAACTCTTGGCACAAAAATAGAACTCGTACCTGTTGACGGTTTAGAATTATCCGGTGAATTTGCTCAATCAGAAAATGATTTTGACATTACTGATACTACAATGCCGGTGAAAGACGATGCTTATAAATTTGGAATGAATATAAATTTAGACAGATGGAATATTTCCAGCAGGTATTCTGTATGCAATAAAAACTTTGTTGCAGCAGGTACCGAGAGTGTCGACAGCGACAAGAATCAGTATGGTGTGAATATTGGATATAATTTTTCGGATTATATAAATACAACATTATCCGAGACAAGAATTATTGACGGATTAAGTGAAGGAATTGAAAAACAAATCAAAACACAGAATTCGTCAATATCGCTTGGAATCAGTCCGCCAAAGTTGCCATCGATTACCACAGACCTTCGGATAAACAAAAATACAAATTTCTTCAGGACTACTGATGACGAGAATACAGAATTTAGCACTGGATTAAGTTATATGTTGCCGGGATATTTGTTGAGTACAACATTAAATGGGAATATGAATACAAGCAATTTTACTGACCATACGAAACGTTCCAACGATACTCTTACAGATTCATATAGCGGAAGTATAAACACTCCATTAAAATTATGGGTTTTGATAATGATGATTACCCCGAATTTCTCTTTAACAGAAGACAGAAACAAAGTAACAGGAAATATTACAAAGTATGAAAACTATACAACAGGGCTGATGATTTCTTTCTGGTCCAGTAGGATTTCCACTAATATGACAATAGGTCGGAATATAAGTTCGGATACCCAAAAATCTACTGATACAGAAGGCAATTCTACGAATGTTCAGGTTGCTGGAAATATTATTAATAACCTGAAACTTACTATGGGATATAATAAGAATCAGAATGAAGATAGAATTAATTCCACCAACAACAAGACTGTCGAAAATTTATCTTTTTCCACCACATTTATCTTTTAATTCCATGATAAAAAACCGGTATCTTATGGTGTGTGTGTACATACATTTATGTAAAATAACTTTCTAATATTATTTCCTACCACTTAGAAAATATGAAAAAAGACCTGAAAGAAAAAATACACCTTTTTCAATCTCCTGGCAGGGTCAATTTAATCGGTGAACACATAGACTACAGTGGCGGTCATGTGTTACCGGTGGCAGTTGACAGGAGTATATTTCTTTCTGCAAGTAT
>Ga0066636_10002350_pt1 | contig 12004 bp, 8 predicted proteins | sample CryGeyCG2014_080_2_FD_62736 | JGI IMG/M metagenome (GOLD analysis project Ga0066636, IMG submission 62736) | Groundwater microbial communities from aquifer - Crystal Geyser CG07_land_8/20/14_0.80 | ecosystem: Environmental > Aquatic > Deep subsurface > Groundwater | place: USA: Utah: Grand...
ATCCATGGTCGTTTCCCAAAGTTGTTCAGGATTCATTTCTCCCAACCCTTTGTAACGCTGTATCGTCAAACCTTTTTTGCCCTGGGCTTGCACATACCTCAGCATCTGACCCAGGTCTTCAAAATATACAGTCTCGCCCTCTTTATGCTCAATCTTGTACGTTATATCCCTCTTGAACACTTCCTTATCTTTCTTAGTGGATATCGCCGCAACCTTCTTGCCTGATTTATTAGTCTTCTCCTTGGGCGCCGCATAGTAGTCGTTGATACTAATGCCCAGTTTTTCTATGATTTTAATGGTTTCATAAAGTTCGTCCGTTTCAAAAAACTCAATTAGATCCAACTCTTTGGCGATGACGTTTCTTCTATCTTGTGGCTTTTCTGTCTCCCCAAGGTCTATTTCCTTGCCTTTTTTCTTCTCAAACCGCTTAATTACGTCCGCTAGCTCATCATCATTGTACAAAAACTGGTCCACTCCATCCACTTTAACCCTATAAATTGGCAAACTTTTGGTCTTCTTATCTCTAAAACTGATGTATTTTGATAATTCCACTCCACGCTTATTTATTCCAATAGCTATTTTATCCAATGATACCAACGCGTTAAGTAGTTCTAGGAGCTTTTTATCGTTTGTTTTCTCCTTATCTTTAAGACGAATGAGTGTCGCATTTTCGCTGCCCAGTTCTAGCAAAAGTTCGTTCATATCTTCCTCAGTCTCTATGTATTCTTCTCTCTTCCCGTGCTTGATTTTATAAAGTGGCGGCTGAGCGATATAGACGTGCCCTTGTTCAATAAGCTGATGCATCTGACGAAAAAAGAAGGTCAGAAGTAAAGTTCGGATATGACTGCCGTCGACGTCGGCATCGCACATGATGAGAATCTTGTGATACCGGAGCTTTTCTATATTAAACTCCTCACCGATACCCGTGCCTAACGCGTTGATCACGGTGCAAATTTCATTATTGGAGAGAATCTTGTGGAGACGCGCTTTTTCCACGTTCAAAATCTTGCCTTTGAGCGGCAGGATCGCCTGAAACCGCCTGTCTCTCCCCTGCTTCGCTGAGCCGCCGGCGGAGTCTCCCTCAACCAAGTACACTTCGCAAAGACTGGGGTCGTTTTCTTGGCAGTCGGCGAGTTTACCCGGCAGAGAGCCGCTTTCAAGAGCCCCTTTACGACGCGTGAGCTCTCTCGCCTTCCGGGCGGCTTCACGGGCTTTGGCGGCAAGCACCGCTTTTTCAATGATCTTGTTGGCTACGCTTGAGTTTTCCTCGAAAAATTTTCCTAATCCATCGTTCACGATCGATTCGACAAAACCCTCAACGTCACTGTTGCCAAGCTTGGTTTTCGTCTGGCCTTCAAACTGCGGATCCGGAACCTTACAGCTGATGACCACAACCAGTCCTTCGCGGATATCATCCCCCTGAACCGCGACGTCGTCCTTCACGAGGTTTTTCCCCTTGCAGTACTGGTTCACGCAACGCGTGAGGGCCGACTTGTAGCCGCTGACATGCGTACCGCCCTCGGTGGTATTGATATTGTTGACAAAACTGAAAATATTTTCGGCATAACCGTCGTTGTACTGCATCGCAATCTCAACCTGTGTGCGGTCTCTTTCACCTTCAAAATAAATCACTTTGGTATGCAAAACATTCTTATTTTTGTTAAGTTCCTGCACAAACGAGGTGATGCCGCCCTTGAAGCAAAATTCCGTCTCTTTTTCTTTTCCGCTACGCTCATCTTTCATAGTAATGATGAGACCTTTATTGAGAAAAGCCAGCTCTCTTAGGCGAGTGGTCAAAATGTCACAGGTGTATTCGATGGGGATATTAAAAATTGCTTTGTCTGCTTTAAACGTCACCTTAGTGCCGGTAGATTTGGACTTGCCGATGACGGTGAGCTTGGTCACGGTCTTGCCGCGCTCGTAACGCTGGTGATGGACTTGACCGTCGCGTTTGACCTCCACCTCGAGCCATTCAGAAAGGGCGTTGACAACACTGACCCCGACGCCATGCAGACCTCCAGAAACTTTGTAGGTTTTTTTATCAAACTTTCCACCCGCGTGCAGCATGGTCAGGACCACCTCTACGGCAGGTTTTTTCTCACTCTTGTGGATATCCACCGGGATGCCTCGGCCGTCGTCAACAACAGACACGCTGTTGTTGTTATGGATCACCACGTCTATCTGTTTGGCATATCCTGCCAACGCCTCATCGATGGAGTTATCAACCACCTCATACACCAGATGATGAAGGCCGCGCACCCCCACGTCACCGATATACATCGCGGGCCGCTTGCGAACCGCCTCCATGCCTTCCAGGACCTGAATATTGGCCGCGTCATAAGAACCGGCGGCCGCGGAGCTGTTTGAGGCCGCGTTTTTTTCTAAAGTTTTTTTTGGTTCTTCTTTAATTTTGCTCATCGTCATCTTCGGGTGTCAGAACTCCCCTATCCTAAAATTAATTTCAGAGATTTTATCCTTTCCAAGCTTTCTTTTCAATCCTTTTAAAATACCCCTTTTCCGCATCGATAATTCCTGCATCCAACCCGAGCTGTCAATGACAATTTTCAACACCTTCTTCCGTAGAGCCACAGGCCTTGAATGTTTAAATCCATCCACACCTACCAGTTCTTGCCAGATCGACTCCATGTCTTCCTGAAATGGGTTGGCCGTACTTTCCAGATGCGCGAAGACATTTTGTATAATGTCGCGAACGGGCGCAATTTTGGACCGAGCCTTCATCGTCCCACATCTCACAAGGTTAGCTTACCTGCATGGGGAGCACAATATAGGTGTAGTCGTCTCCACTCTTGATCACCGCCGGCTTTTCCGGATCCACAAAACCAAATCGCACGCTTTCCTCTCCGATATTTTTTAAAACATCTATCAAAAAACCCGGATTAAAACCAATCACCAATTCTCCTCCTTTATAATCCACCTCCACTTCCTCACGCACCTCGCCCAGATCCGGCGTATTTTTAGTAATGATCAACCAGTCTTTGATAATATTAATCTTAACCGACTGAGAATCTTGATTGGTTAAAATATTCGCGCGCCGGGTGGCTTGCAGAAAATCCTGCGTGTTAATTTTAAGCTCTTCTTTTATTTTTTTGGGAACCACCTGCTCATAATTTGGGTATTCCCCCTCCATTAATCGCGACATAATAGTAATATCACCCAGATTAATTTGGAATTGATTTTCTTTAAAATAAAAAATCACTTCACCCTCTTCCGTTAAATTATGGCTCAATTCCTGGATGGTTTTGGCAGGGACAATGACCTCTTTTTTTACACCCCCCACTTCTTGAATTTCTTTTTCGATAATAGCTAATCGCCGTCCGTCCGTCGCGACCAATTTTAACGTCTTATCCTTAAAACTAAACAAGGTTCCATTTAATACATAACGCGCTTCATCATGACTCATAGCGAAGGAGGTGAGTTGGATCATATTTTTTAGAAGTTTTTGAGGAATTTTGACCACGTCCGGATTTTTAGCCGAAGGAGGGAGTAAACTGGGCAGTTGAGGAAAATCGTCTATCGATAATCCCATTAAACGAAAATAACTTTTCTCCGCCTCAATATTAATTGCCTGTCCCTTTTTTATGGAAATAGTGATCTGGTTTTGGCTGGAAAGTTCCTTTATAATTTCACTAAATTTTCTGGCAGGCACCGTGATGGCGCCCTCTTCTTCTATTTGTCCTTGGACGACGGCCGTAATCCCTATCTCTAAATCGGTGGTGGTGAGTCTAATGGCTGACTGTTTAGCTTCTATTAAAATATGAGATAAAATAGGCAGTGTATTTTTACTGCTTACCGCGTTTTGAACCACTTGGATTCCCTTTAATAAATTATCTTTCAAAACCTTAATTTTCATAGTTATTCACTCCGTCTTTTATTGTTTGTTTTTATTAAAGAGTAATTTAGTGATAGTCGTAGTACCTTGAATAGTGGGATTATTTTATAACCTTTTTAAATATAAAGACTTACAAAAACAATAACCTGTGTATAAAGTCCTGGTTATGCACAGTTTGATTACTTTTTGATCTCTATAGACAACTTATCCATAAGAGATTTGGCCTTTGGATCGCGCTTCACATCCTTCTTAATTTTTTGATAAGCATGCAAGACGGTTGTATGATCCCTCCCGCCAAACTGTTCACCAATCTCAGGCAGTGAAAGGCTTGTCATTTCTCTTGAAAGAAACATCGCCACGTGCCGAGGGTATACAATATTGCGTGAGCGGCGCTTGGCCGTCATATCCGAAGGACGCACCTCAAAGTATTCTGCCACTTTTCGTTGGATTAGATCAATGGTAATCTTTTTTTGATTTTCAACAATCAAATCTTTTAATACGTCATAAGCCGCCGCTTCATCTACATTTTTGCCTACCAATTTTGAATAGGCAACGACGCGTATCAACGCGCCTTCCAACTCACGAATGTTGGATTTGATGCGATCGGCGATAAATGAAGTCACCGCATCTGGAATGTCCAGATGCTCACGTTCAGCTTTTTTTCTCAGGATGGCCGTACGAGTTTCATAATCCGGAGGTTGAATGTCTGTCACCAACCCCCACTCGAAACGGGATATCAACCTTTCTTCAAGATTGGATATGTCTTTTGGAGGCTTATCGCTTGAAACGACAATTTGTTTGTGATAATCATAAAGGGTGTTAAACGTATGAAAAAACTCCTCCATTGTAGCTTCTTTTCCAGCTATAAAGTGAATGTCATCAATGAGTAAGCAATCAACGCTCCTGTATTTCTCTCTAAATTTTAAGGTGGTACCGGTTTTAATGGCATTTATGAGTTGATTAGTGAACTTTTCACTGGTTATGTACATAACTTTTGTGTTTTGATTTCTTTTAAGTATCTCCTGCCCAATAGCTTGCATCAAATGCGTTTTCCCCAAACCAACAGGACCGTAGATGAAAAGTGGGTTGTATGCCTTAGCGGGTGTTTCCGCGACTGCCATGGAGGCAGCGTGCGCGAAACGGTTTGAAGGCCCAACCACGAAGCTCTCGAATGTGTACTTTGTGTTAAGCGCGGGGTCCGATAAATTGCCGTTGGAGGATGGAACGGCCGGAATGGAAGGCTGAACCGAACTAATCGACTGAGATTTCACGATTGGATTTTCGGGAGTGACCGTCTCGAGTTTTGAAATCTCCAACAAAAATTTAAATTCCGGATCGCCCGTTACCTCTTTTAAGGCGATGGCGATCATATGGCCATAGTGATCGAGGATCCAATTTTTAAAAAAATCATCAGGTGCGCCCAGCAAAAGTGTGCTTTCACTGATGCTCAAAGGCTGGATTGGTTTTAGCCAGCGCTCATAAACATGAGGACTTAACTCGTTCTGAAGGGAAATAATGGCTTTTGACCAAGCCTCAAAAGCTGTTAATTTATTCAATTTATCCACAGAATTTTATTAATAAATTCATAATTACTTTTTAAATATAACTATAACTGATTGAAATTAAATATGTTACAATTATTAAGTTATTAGAATATTTTGAAATCTAAAAGTATTATTTGTCAACATGTTATGCACAGGCAACTATTTTGAAAATTAACGATTTACATCTGCTTTTTACATAGAGCAATTATAACCATACCTTATTTCCATTGCAATAAGTATTTTCTGCGCCGGCGTCGATAATGTCCCGGTAGGTTATGCCCGCTCCCGCTCCAGGACGCCTGAGGCAGGGTTGGCTTTTCCGTATTGACACCGGGATTGAGCGTTGCTATAATCCCCTTCTTTATAAACGTCAACCAAGGAAACGGAACACGCCATGAAAAAGACTCTAACGAACAAATCTAACATCAAGAGAAAACACACTCACGGCTTTAGAAAAAAGATGCGTTCTAAAGACGGACGAAACACGATCAAAAGACGGCGTCAAAAGGGTCGATATCGCCTCACGGTCTAAAACTGCTCCGATGCTTCACGCGGAGCGTTGGCTTGCTCTGAAGATCCAGGATCAGCCAAAATCCGGGAATGATTTTCAAAAGGCATCGCTTCTGATGTCAGTTCCAAAAAAGAGGGTTGCTTTGGCGGTGCGGAGAAACAGAATCAAGCGGTTGATCCGGGAAGCGTTTAGGCGCGCGGACCGCTTGGATCCGACCAAAATATATTTTTTCCGGGTCATGAAAAATCCGGGGCCGGTTGAATTCAAAGACGTGAAAGACGCTATGCGTTTGCTAATAGATCCTTCGGCAAACGGCGCCTCAGGATGACGATCATGAAGCTAGTAAAAAAAATTATTATTTTTTGTATTCAGTTAATTTCAAAAATTTTTCGCTGGAATAATCTGCGGGCGTGTCGTTTCACCCCCAGTTGTTCCGAATATGCGGTAGAAGCGTTTCGGCGCATGAGATTGACCCGGGCGTTTGATCTGACAGTCAGGCGAATTTTGAGATGCCATCCGTTTTGTGAAGGCGGTTACGACCCTTTACCTATGGCTCAGTCAGAGAATCCCCGCACGGGATAAGATCTTTCGCTTCGCTTGCGGATGACAGTGGAATAGGAGCTTATGGACAAAAGAACCCTGCTTTTTTTAGCGATGTCTTTTTTACTTTTGGGATTTTATCCCGTGGTTTTACAGCATTTTTATCCCGAGTATTACAAGACGTCGAAAACGCCGGATAAAAAAACCGCGCCGGCTGTCTTGGCGCCCAAAACGCCGCCGTTGTCTGTCCAAACTTTTTCCGCCGGAGACGATCTGGCTTTTCAAAACAACTGTGTGAAGCTTTTATTTAATAAAAAGGGCGGATCAATCCACGAAGTCTCTTTTCCGAAATTTGTCGATTACGATACGCATGAACCGCTGGTGTTTTTATCCCTTAAGGAAATAGGCGGCAACGTGACGCTGGTGCATTTGACAGAGGCGCATGCTGAAGCCAGCCACTCTCTCACGCCCGATTACGCGGTGCGGATTGCCGGCTCCGAGATCCGCGCGTCGGCGACCCAAGACGGCGTGCAAATTCAGAAAAGCGTCCGGTTTAAGGCGGACGAATATTCCGGCGATCTGCGGATCAGATTTGAAAACACCACCGATTCCCCCATCGAATTTAATTACCAATTATTCGCCGGCGCCAGTATTTTGCCGCGCCATTCGATTGACGGACAGTACATAGAGGGAAACTTTTTTTCGCGGCCGGGTGAGAAAGATCTTTTGCAACATATTCACGAATCAAAGCTTGGAAAGAACACCGCCAGTTCAGGGCGTGTCGACTGGGTCGCGATTAAAGACAGACATTTCGCTATCGCTTTAAAACCCCAGCCCGGTCCCTCGTTCACGGGCCTGGTCCAGGGTTTGGGTAACAACCGCTTCAGTGTTTCGCTGGTCTCTGAACGGATCACGCTGGCGCCGCGCGCTTTGGTCGAACATGATTTTATTATTTATCTGGGGCCCAACGAATTGAAAACGCTTGCGCCTGCGGGTCTTGAGGCGATCGTGAATTTTGGTAAACTCGATGCGATCGGCAGACTTCTGGTGGGCGTTTTAGAGATGCTTCACAAGTTATTTAAAAATTACGGCGTGGCGATTATTGTTTTAACGGTGTTGATCAATATTCTGCTTTTTCCTTTGACGCAAGTCAGCTACCTGTCGATGAGACGCATGCAGATCATCCAGCCGCAAATGAACAAGCTGAAAGAACAGCACAAAAAAAATCCGGAAAAGCTGAATAAAGAAATGATGGAGCTTTATAAAAAACACAAAGTCAACCCGTTCGGCGGATGTCTACCGATGATTTTACAGACGCCGGTATTTATCGCGCTTTATGTCGCGCTTTCAAAATCTGCGATCTTGATCAACGAAAAACTTTTATGGATCCAAGACCTCTCCTCTCCCGACCGCGTGACGCTTCCCTTTTCGCTGCCGTTTCTAGGCAACGAAATTCACGTCTTGCCGTTGGTCATGTGCGCCGCCATGTTTTTTCAACAAAAGTTGACCCAGGTCAAGATCGAAGGCCGGGACTCGGCGATGGAATCACAGCAAAAAATGATGGCTTGGATGATGCCCGTGATGTTTGGGTTTATTTTTTACTCAATGCCGTCGGCGCTTGTTATTTACTGGCTCACGAATACCCTGATCATGGGAGCCTACCAGCTGTATTTAAAACGCGCGACCCTTACTTAGGTTCGTCCTCCTGAGGAACGTTAGCGGCGAAGGATCTAATCTCGAAATAAGATTCTTCGGCAATATAGTTGCCTCAGCATGACGTATTGTTACGACGCCTCCTCATGAGGTATAAAACAGATTTTCCAAATGATCATCTCCGATAAAAAATATGACGTGATTGTGATTGGAGCCGGCCACGCGGGTTGCGAGGCGGCGCTGGCGTCCGCGCGGATGGGCGCGAAAACCCTGATGCTGACTATGAATCTTGAGACCATCGCGCAAATGTCATGCAACCCCGCGATAGGCGGTATTGCCAAGGGCCACATCGTCCGTGAAATCGACGCCTTAGGCGGAGAAATGGCTAAACTGACGGACCGCACCGGGATACAATTTCGCATGCTGAATAAGAGCAAAGGCCCCGCCGTATGGGCGCCGCGCGCGCAGTGCGACAAAAAAATTTATTCATTGACGATGAAACATATTCTTGAATGTCAAACAAACCTGGATCTTAAACAGGCGGAAGCCAGGGAAATATTGGTCAGCCAAAACGTGGTCGCGGGCGTTGTAACCACCGTTGAAACTACTTATTATGCAACGTCAGTGATTGTAACGACGGGCACATTTTTGAACGGGCTCATTCATATCGGCGATATTACTTTTGGCGGAGGGCGAGCCGGCGATAAGGCATCCCACGGAATATCCGGATGTCTAAAAGAGCTGGGTTTTGAAATAAAGCGGCTCAAAACAGGCACGCCTCCCCGGTTAAACGCAACCTCTATAGATTTTTCAAAACTCCAAGCGCAACACGGCGATAAAAATCCTACCCCTTTCAGTTATCAGACGGAAAAAATTTTACAGGGCCAACTCCCCTGTTATTTAACGTACACCAACGAGTTAACCCACAAAATTATTAGAGAAAACATTCACCGCTCTCCCCTATATTCTGGAAAAATTAAAAGTCGCGGCCCCAGATACTGTCCGTCTATTGAGGACAAAGTTTATCGTTTCGCGGATAAACAAAGGCATCAATTATTTCTGGAACCAGAGGGTCGTTTTACGGAAGAGACCTATGTTAATGGATTGTCAACAAGTTTTCCACAGGATGTTCAAATACAAATAGTTAAAAGTATTCAAGGTCTTGAAAATGCAGAGGTTATGAGATTTGGATACGCAATAGAATATGATTTTTGTCCACCGACACAATTAAAATTAACTCTCGAAACTAAGAAAATTGATAATTTATATTTGGCCGGTCAAATCAATGGCACCTCGGGATATGAGGAAGCGGCTTGCCAGGGATTGATGGCCGGTATTAACGCTGTTTTAAAAATAAATTCAAAAAAGCCTTTAATCCTCGAAAGATCAGAAGCTTACATCGGTGTCTTGATAGATGATTTGGTCACTAATGGGACTGAAGAACCTTATAGAATGTTTACCTCAAGGGCTGAGCACAGACTTCTTTTAAGGCAAGATAATGCAGATAGAAGATTGTTACATTTTGGATTTGAGCTCGGGTTGATAGGCAAGAAACAGATGGTTAAATTTGAAGAAAAAAAGAATAAAATAGCATATTGGATGAATAAAATAAAGACAACAAGGCATGAGCAAGTATCCATGGAGCAATATCTTAGAAGAACAGAGGTTAATTTTAAGGAAGTACTAAATCTCATGAATGAAAGAATTGATGATGAAGACATTGAGAATCAAATTGAGATAGAAGTCAAATATTGGGGTTATGTTCAGAGGGAAATAGGAATTGTTAATCGACTAAAAAAATATGAGGAAAAAAAAATTCCTTCAGATTTAATTTTTGATGGATTGAGGGGATTGAGCAAAGAAGCACAGGAAAAATTGGAGAAGGTTAAACCAATATCTTTAGGACAAGCGGCTAGAATATCCGGTATCACGCCTTGTGATATAACTTTTTTGGCTATTCACATAGAAAAACTGAGCAGAAAATCCTAGTCGGGTTTCTACGTGGAAACAGGGGCCGCTTGTTTGTTATTGACACCAATATTTTTTTGCCGTATCATGCTATAAACTGATGACAAAAATAATCGCGATTTGCAATCAAAAGGGTGGAGTGGGGAAGACCAGCACCGCGGTGTCTCTTTCATCGTGTTTAGCGATGGAAGGAAAAAAAAGTCTCCTCATAGATTTAGATCCACAAGGCAACGCCACAAGCGGACTGGGCATTGATAAAACTGCAGTTCAAAAATCCATATATTACGCGCTTCTTGGAGAATCATCATTATCGCAACTCATTTTAGAGTCATGTGTTACAAACCTTTTTATAATACCATCAAACGAGAATCTGTCAGGATCTGAGGTCGAGCTTGTAGGGGAACTTGGAAGAGAAGGAAAACTTAAAAAAGCCCTTTCTCAATTGGATCCTTCATTCGAGTTTGTTATTATCGACTGTCCGCCATCGTTAGGCCTTTTGACAGTCAACGCTTTGACCGGAGCCAACTCAGTTTTAATTCCTATTCAGTGCGAATATTATGCGTTGGAAGGTTTGGGACAACTCATGAAGACTATCAACCTGATCAAGGACAATTTAAATTCAGCTCTTGAGATTGAGGGGATCCTCATGACGATGGCAGACTACAGGACAAATTTAACTCAACAGGTAATCGAGGAGGTTAAAAAGCATTTTGGAGAAAAGGTGTACAACACAATCATTCCTCGAAACATTCGTTTGAGTGAGGCGCCGGGATTCGGCAAACCAATTTTCCTATATGACAAAGATTCAGAAGGTGCAAAGAAATACAAGGAATTTACAAAAGAATTTTTATTATTTAATGTAAGTAGTTGATAATAAATAGGTTATAGTTTAAATTTCTGGCACAAAGCACCGATAGATTGTCATCATGACGAAGTGCTTTGCTCGGTACAAATGACAGGTTATGAGGAGATAATCATGGAACGAAAAGTGCTTGGCAGAGGTTTAGAGGCTTTGATTCCCGTGGATCCTACAATCTTGCATGAGCGAGTGCAAATGCTCAGCATATCCAAGATTCAAGCCAGCCGTTTTCAACCCCGCTTGAATTTTTCAACTGAAAAAATCGATGAATTGGCGAAATCTATCAAAGAAAAAGGCATTATTCAGCCGGTATTGGTTCGCGCGGTAGACGGAGATCATTTTGAATTAATTGCCGGAGAGCGTCGCTTGAGGGCCGCCAAGACACTGGGTTTCACGGAACTACCCGCCATCATTCGCCGTGTGGCAGATTCAGATCTTTTAGAGATGTCGATCATTGAGAATATTCAGCGCGAAGAACTCAACGCGCTGGACGAAGCTAAGGCTTATCGTCGTCTGGGGCAAGAATTTGGTTTGACGCAGGATACCATCGCTGAACGTGTGGGAAAGGATAAGTCGTCCATTTCTAACTTATTGAGAATACTTAACTTACCAGAATTAATTCAAAATTATCTTTCGAAAGGCATGATCACATTTGGCCACGCGAAAGCGCTTTTATCGATTCATGACCAGAAGCGGCAGATTAAATTTTGTGAAGAGATTATTCAAAAAGGACTCTCGGTGCGCCAGGCGGAGCTTGGATTTTCTCACAGGGCTCCGGGAAAACCTGCGGGTGGTTTAAAAAGCGCCGCGCCGCAAGATATGAATTTAAAAAATCTTGAAGAACAGATGCAACACGCGTTAGGAACTAAGGTGCGCATCACCCACGGTAAAAAACGCGGTAAAATAGAGATAGAATATTTTTCTTTGGAAGATTTGGACAGAGTTCTAAAGTTATTCAATATCAATCACTAACGTCTTTTTTCCCCAAATTTGGAGAGTAAAGGCACATGGTATCCAGGTAGTTAAGCTTTGTTATCTGGGAGGGAGAGAGTTTTTGTTTTTAAGGAAGTTAAGAGACC
>Ga0066636_10002353_pt1 | contig 11996 bp, 15 predicted proteins | sample CryGeyCG2014_080_2_FD_62736 | JGI IMG/M metagenome (GOLD analysis project Ga0066636, IMG submission 62736) | Groundwater microbial communities from aquifer - Crystal Geyser CG07_land_8/20/14_0.80 | ecosystem: Environmental > Aquatic > Deep subsurface > Groundwater | place: USA: Utah: Grand...
GAAATCTCACCCAAAGAAGGAACTCCAAAGTATGGCTGATAAACGAAAACAGGGACAAGGACCTTTGGAACCCTCAAAGAAAGATAATAAGAAAGAAGTTGTCCCGGAACCAGCCCTCCTCTTGCAACAGCTACAATACAAAGAGAATTTAACTCAGAATCTTTGTAAAACTCGCTAACAGTCTTAACAAACTCTTCTACCAGCTCAAAATACCTCTTTTTACTAATATAGGTCTTTTCTGTCTTCATCTCTTCTTATCATAATGGTTTCCTTCATCTTCGTACAACACTATCCTCAGCATAAGACTCAGCACTTTCATAAACTCTTACTGTAAGAATGTCAAAAAGCTCTATTTCCTTCACCAACCTCTCCAACAACAAAGTAACCAAGTTTTCTGCTGTAGGACACTCCAGAAAATGATTCAAATCCTGGTGGTCGTAAGTATCAATAATATTCTTTATTCCAACAAAATCAACAACCATTCCTGTCTTCTTATCAACACCTCCGTCCACAGTAACAATAATCCTCCAGGTGTGACCATGAACATTGGCACATTTACCTTTGTAATTAGGTATATGATGTGCCGCATCAATCTTTCTTTCCGTTCTTACTATCATTTTTTCTTTCCTTTCTCAAGATTTTGTAATTGAGTTCGTGCCAAATAGGCATCTATCTCATTACAACTATCCCCTAATCTTATCAACACTCTTCTTGCTGCGGGGTCAAGATAGTCACCTATAGTTATGTTGGGAACAGATGCTAATCTATAAGCTCTCTCCCCTATTTCCTGTATTTCTTCCCTTGTAAAGTATTCGAACCGCCTATCTTCTTTCATTTCTTCCCCTTCAAATACTCTTCTACCAACCCTCTCAATATCTCCCTATCACTTTCCGTCCAGTACTCCTCCTGTCCCAACCACATACAAAGTGCATCATAATACTTATATTCAGCCACTCTGTCCCTCTGTATCTGGACAAGTAGAAATGGAGAACAAGGCAGGCTCAACAATCTACTGCTTACTTTTGTCCTGTCCTTAGTCTTTTGTCCTTTCTCTAGAACCTTCCATCTCAATTCTTCTAGGGTTTTCATTTTCCTCCTCCTTTCACCTATCAGATACTTTCTCAAATCTATATTTATCATAAAAACTGGGATGAACATACAACCTAACCTTACCTCCAGGAATGTTCGTAACAAGAAGGTTAAGAAATACCACAGCTCCATTCTCGAAGTAAATAGCTGTAGTTCCCTGCGTACCAAAACAATCGCCTCGTCTTACAACACCTAAATACTTTACTTCCTTTATAATACCCTCCACTACAAACGGTGCTACTTTTTGCTTTTGCTCCTGAAGCCCTCCTTCAGCATAAACCATTGTAACTACAAACACAGCTATATACAAAACAACAAACACCAACCAACTAATTTTTCTTTTCATCCTTCCCTCCCTATCATTTAAAACTTCCTTTCTAACTACATTATACTATCTTCTATCTCCTAAAGACCCATCATTGGCTCACCATCAAAACTGTTCCTAAAAGACAACCAAAAAATAGTCGAAGTAATTATATAAAAAAGGGCAGATACAAGATAGATTTTCCATTTAAAACATCCAAGTAATAGTAGAAGTAAAGAATGAAGACCAATTGCGACTAAACACCATAGGATATTTGGAAATTTTTTCTCTCCTTCTACATCAGGTACATATCCTCCACCCAATTCAATAACCATCTCCTTCAATCTTTTCCAAAACATTCTCAGCGATTTTTTCTTCATTACTTCCATCATCCTTCCCTCCTTATCATTAGCCTTCATTCCATCTCCTCACAACTATATTATACCACTTTAGCAACACTTTATTCTTTCCTTACACCGTTCACAACAAGAACAATTTTCTTTAAAAGAGTAGGAAGAGGTTCACAAGCATCAAAATGATAAACACGCGGTAAACACATTCCTCGAAGTAACCCGTACAGTAATAAATACAACTTATTAAGGTTTCTTAATCGCTCTTCATCTAAAAACATTCTATAGCTTTTTGATTTATAAAGTTTAATTCTCTTTACCAAAATCTTTGGGTCGGCCGTAAGAATAATAACCACTGATGGTTTTAAAGACAAAGTGTTCTCTATTAAATAGTTAGTTAACGAATCATAAGCATCGCTAGTATAAAATCTATCAAAGTTATAAATTAGTTGCTCCACGGGGTGACGATCATAAATTGTCAAACCCTTCCTAGAAGCAGAATAAACCTTCTTAAAATATTCCAAGAAAAAGATCTCCGCTTGCGTCACCCGTTTCTTGTTGCGGGTATAAAACTGCCCGACAACCTCGTCGCTGATTCCATGGATAACCCTTGTTCCACCGAGCTTTCTACTCAAAAGTTTAGAAAGTGTACTCTTACCAACACAATTCGGACCAAGCAAAAAGATCTTCATTTTAACATACTGAATAATTTGACTTTCTATTCTTTATAAACCTACAAAGAGCGACAAACCCTTCAGGTGTCTTATAACTAGTAAAATCCTTGTGATAGATACACCCTCGGCCACTCTTATAATGTTCATCATGTTCTTGGTTCTCTATAAAATCCTTTCCATCCCAAGTATACTTTGTTCTGATATACTGAGAGGCGTCTAAAATGATGTAGGGACAAGAAAAAGCTCGGCCATCAGGTAATACATACAATCTCAAAGGCCTCACTGCAATGCATGCTAAATCCTTCTGCTTTACTCCTTTCTTAGGAAGATAAACACAGGGACCGCTCAATCTATCATAATAAGGCTCTTTTTCAATTTCCTTCCAAAATCGACTATAGGTTAAAGGATCAACTTCTTCTGAATGATAACGGCGTTCATTCCCCGCAGTTGAAATATTATGAACGTTTATCTCCAAAGGGGCGAGTTCTTCATACGCTATTTTTATCATCTCCTTCAAATAAGACAAGTTCGACCTACACACAACAAAATTTACACGCAAGGAATAACCCAAAGCCTTCAAGGTTTTAGCTCCATCCCATTGTTTTTTACCCATATCACTCGTAGGGAAATGATAAAAAGATACATTAATAAAACTAACATGAGAAGGCGGAAGATGTGTTAAAATCGGGCGTATGTTCATCGCATTTGTGTTTACTCTTACAGTTTTAACGCCTGAGATCAACAACTCTTTACACAATAAAGCTATTTGAGCCCATGAAGGATGCAGTACCGCCTCACCGCCTATCCAAACAACTTCCTCAACTTTGTTCTTAATAGCATAGTCACAAAGCCCATCAATTGTTTTAAGAGACATATCGTCTTGCCACAAACCCTTAGCATAACAAAAGGAGCAGTTTAAATTACAACGACCGGTTACATGCAGAGCTAATGATTTCATCTTCCTTCCTTATCATTTATTCCTACTTTAACCACCCTTCATTTCCTCCTTACAACTACATTATACTATCCTCTAAAATCCGGTAACACTTTATCCTTCTCCCTCTTTCAATGTGTCATTCGGAACATCAGTATACCAAATCATCACTCCCGGGTACTCTCGGTTACCTCCTATGAAGCCCCAAATGACATTCTTAATAACCACATCTTTCTCATTCTTACTTAACCACTCATTAATCTCCCCTTCCAACCTAACAGCTGAATTACCACTTTGAAACATTTTTATCCTTAAACTCATTTTCCTCCTCCTTATCATTTGTTCCTACTTTAACCACCTTTCATTTCCTCCTTACAACTACATTATACTATCCTCTAAAATCCGGTAACACTTTGTCCTTCTCCCCACCTCTGATAAACCCTTACATCCACAGCCAAGGGTACCGTTACACCAGGAATATCTTTTGTCATCTGCTCTTCCACAATCTTAGCTACTTCTATAACCTCTTTATCAGGAACTTCTAAAACAATGCTATCATGTACCTGCAGTATTGGTCTCGCTTTATAACCATTATCAACCAAATAGTGATATAATCTAACCAAACAATAATTCGTAATGTCGGCTGCTCCACCCTGTATCGGAGAATTAAATCCCTCCCTAAGAGCTCTTGCACAAAGTTCTTGGACATTGCTGAAAATAGCAGGTAACCTCCTTCTTCGACCGTAAAGGTTTACAACCTCTCCATTCTTCCTCAAAGATTCTCTAAGATTATCTCTCCACTCTTTAGCCTTCGGATACATCATAAAGAAGTTTTGTACAAATTTACTTGCTTCAGAGTAGGACATATTATATTCCTTTGCAAGTGTTTCTGTAGCCATACCGTAGAGAAGTCCAAATGTCACTCCCTTTGCATGACTTCTTTCCTTATCAGTCACGTCCTCAAACCTTTTATGTAAAGTCTTAGAAGCTATTAATCGATGAACATCCAAACCAGTCCTTAAATCTTCATAAGCTTTCTTATCCTTAGCATAATTTATAAAAACTCTGTACTCTAGTTGTTTATAGTCTGCATCTATAATCTTCCAGCCCTCGGGCGCAACAAAAAGGTTTTTGATGTCAACCTCATTTGCTATGTTCTGCATGTTCGGATTAGCCGACGCCAGCCTTCCACTCACCGTCCCATGAATCAAATACTCCGTATGTACTCTTTCAGTCTTCCTATTCACCCTTTTTGCAATTCCTAGAAGGTAGGTACGATAAAGCTTGGAAAACTTTCTGTGTTTTAATATCTTCTTAATAAGGTCTACCTGCTGCCCCCTCACAAGCAACAACCTCAAAGTCTCGTCATCCGTAGAGACTGCTCCTGAAGGAGTTCTTTTTAATGCCGGCAACTTCAACTTATCATAAAGTAATTCCTTTAACTGCTTTGGAGAAGAAAGATTAACATCTCCACACTGCTCTTGCATATCAAACTCAATCTTACTGAGGTTTCTCTCATATTTACTCTTTAACTCTACTAAAAAATCAACATCCACCTTAACTCCCCTCACCATCATCTGAGGTAATACGTAAGTCAAAGGCATAGTAATGTTAAAGAAGAGCCAATCTAACTTCTGTTTCTTTAACTCTAATAGAAACTCATTATAGAGACGCCAGGTTGCATCAACATCCGAACAGGTATAATTTACAAATCTTGGAGGTTCAAGATATTTCAACTTAGTCACGTCCACCTCTTTCGAATAATCTAGCAAATCAGGATATCTTGTTGCCAGCCGCTTAAGACCATGCTGTCCCTTTGCATTCTCATCCAAGAGATGATGTGCAGGCAGCGTATCAAAGTAACAATGGATATCAAAGCCTTTAGCTACTTTAAGAAAAGGTATTTCATACAAAGCATTTTGGATAATAAGTTTTGTTTCTTTGTGTTCTAAAAAGTTCTTAACCCTTTGCTCAATTCTTTTCCAGGCCTCTGCGTTGTCTTCCCAGAACCCTGGCTTCTCATTTGTGAAAATGCAATAGGCTTCCTTCTCCTTAAACGAGAAAGCGTAACTCAGAACAACATCATTCCAAGGATCAAGACCGGTCGTTTCTATGTCAAAAGCAACCACTCTTCTTCTCTCAAGTTCATCTAAAAACTCAAAGATCTCCTTTTCATTACTAAGAACTTGATATTTTTTTGCTCCAGGCCTAAACTCCAAATAACTGACTGCTTTCTTTAAATCTTCAACAATGAAACCGTACAAAGTTGGGTCTCTGAGAACAGCAGCTGGGTGGAGTGTTTGTAATACCTTGCAGGAAAACTCTTCAGAATCAAAAAATAGGCCTCTTCTGCTCTTCACACCACCTACTCGTCCTTTTGGAAAGATGCTATAATAAGGAATGTTTCCTAGTACAACTATAAGTTTTGGGTTTCGTAATAGAATGCTCTTAACAAGCCTATCCCTACAATTGAGAATCTCTTTTGGTGTTGGTGTAACATTTTTTAGGGGATGACAGATAACTGCATTAGTAATATAGCAAGAATCCTTCTTTATCCCAGCTCTTTTCAAAGCTCTGTCTAGAACCTTACCGGCTCTTCCCACAAAAGGTTTTCCTTCTCTTACCTCTTCAACTCCAGGGGCCTCCCCCACAAGTACAAGCTCCGCCTCTTTAGGACCAAAGCCAAAAACCTGTACCTGTCCTTTCAGGATACAATCATCACAATTCATCAAGCAACCTCTGAATATTCTAACTCCTTTACCTTTTTAAACTCAATCCCTTCAAACGCCTGCTCTTTACCCTTAGAAATTGTTACAGTCACATTTTCCGCACCAAACTCAGCAAGCTCTAAATCCAACCAACTCTCAAACTCATCCCAAATCTTCCCATCCCTATCTGAAATTAAACCAGTATATTTATCCTCTCTCCCCTCAACCTTTCTGAATCTTTTCATCTTTTCTCTCCTTTCTTCTAATCTCTTTTTTGTCTCCGAGAAGCTCTACTAGTTAAAGTAGAACGTCACAAGTAATATTATACTGTAACCTCCCCATCCAACTTTTCAACAAACTCCTCAGCGTGAATTATTGCTCTGTCCAGATTCGGAGTCAAATATATTTTCTTTCCTACAGGTCCATCACGATACTTTACCATCTGAAGAGTCATCCGTCCCAACATCTTCTCCTCTTCATTCTGCTCCAGCCCGATAACAGTATCAGCCGCATGCACCTTTCCCTTTGCAAAAGCTACGTCATTAACATCTAAAACCTGCTTCTTATAAGAGGCACTTGCCTGCTGTGTTGTAAACCACAAAGCCAAATCATATTTACCAGCTATACCTTTCAACCCCCTAGAATTGGAAACCTGCCCCTCCTCTCTAGAAAACTTCTTTGGGTAGGCCATCAGGTCCAAATCGTCCACAATCACAAGATCGGGGGTTCTCTTTTCCCTAACTCTTAAGTACTCAATTTCACCGCCTACAGCAGCAAGATCACAATTAATAGGAATGTGGTGGATAAACAATCTTGCTCCGGCTTCGTGTTTCTCCTTCAACCCACCAACTCGATACTCCCACCGGTCCTGCTCACCCTTACTAAGCAACAAAGGATTCTTGAACTTTTCATAGTCAATATTAGAAAGATTAGCATCAAACCTTAAAGCAATTTGCATCTTAGGCATCTCCTCTACAATATAGAGAACCTGATAACCGTTATAATAGGATTCCTTTGCAATACACAAAGCTAAAATACTCTTTCCAATATTAGTTCGGCCAAAAATACATCCCAATTCCCCCTTCCAAAGACCTCCAGTTGTCGCATCTAATTGCTTAATCCCAGTCAAAATCCCTTTATATTTCTCTGGGTGGTCTCTCTTATCTTGCAACAACTGCTTCCTTGCCTCAAAATCCTCAAAGACCTCTCCTCTGTCTATAAACAAATCTCTATATTGACTTCCTAGTGAAAGGATCTTTGCCACAACCTGCTCCTGTCCTCTTGCATGGTCCCCCCTCTCATAATCATTAAGAAAGCTGTTAAAAATGTTCAAAAACTCTCTAGACCTCCACCTCTCAATTACCTTTTCCTTCAAAAATTCAAACTGGTCTGCTTTCACGTCAAAATTCAACAGGAAGAGAAAAAGATTGTGATAATCCTCTATATCTTTTGTAGCCGCCCCCTCCTTCTTCAAGTAACTGGAGATTGCGGGGAAATCAAAAAGGGTTCCATACATCTTAAAATGTTCCAGAATCCCGCCACAAAGCCATCTATACGGAACGGTAGAAAACCACTCATCCCTTATGCCAGAAGCCACGTTGGATAATAACTTTAAGTCTTTTAACAAAAGAGACAACAATCTTTCTTCAAACTCCTCTTTATTTTCCGGCATAGCGTTTCTCCACCCTACTCTTTAACCTGTAATCAGACGCCTCTAAATAAACAACAATGCACATCTCTGTAATCCTGCTTACAACTCGAAAACCTACTGCAGGATCTGAAAACTTATCTTTCAAATTCTCTAGAAGGTAGTTGGAAGTGATAATAGTAGGAAGGGCGTTCCGATAGCGTTGGTCAATCAAAGAGGTCGTCTGCTCTTCAACCCAGGTTGAGGTCTTTTCCACTCCAATATCGTCCAAAGTCAAAAGCTCTGCCCTCTCAAACCTCCCGATACTCTCAAAAAGGGATTCATCCCTAATACTTTCTCTTTTCAAATTTAAAAGGTCTGAACTAGAAATGTACTGTCCTCTGATGCCCTTCTTACAGGCCAGCTCCTTCAACAAAGCTATTGCAAGATGGGTCTTTCCAACCCCAACAGAACCGGTAAAATAAAAACCCCTCTTCACAGATTCTAAAGAAAAGCTCTTTACATATTCCTTCAGAGTAGAAATCACGCCTGAATTACTTTTAAAATTATCAAGGGTTTTCTCCTGGAAGAGTTTCGGAATATTCATATCCTCATTAGAGTACTTACAACCACATCGTTCCAGGTGATATCCGTTCAGGTAACTCTCATCAGAAACCCTAATCTCTCCTGTCCCTTTACATCTCTCGCACACTTTCATTTCTTTTTTAACCACGGTAACTCTTTCCTTTTGTTCTCCTGGTATGCATATTCATGCAACACTCCTCCGTAGGCTAGAAACCCTATGCTGAGAGGAGATCTTAACTCTTTTGCTTTAACCTTAAACCCCCACTCTAAATACTCTTTCCACTCCCTCTTTTCCTTATCTAAAAACTTAAGAATGCTTTTCACCTGGGATTTTTGCTTCTTCGACAAACCGCCTGGTGCAAACACTAATGAGTATTTCTGCTTGTACATCTTTCTAAACCCGGTTGCAAGCTCCTTTTCTCTTGGACTATCAATAGCTTCCTCTCCGACCTTCACAACGGAAGCGGAGTTTTTGGCAACATAAGAAGATGTAAACAGGTTACCTCCTTCTACTAAACCTACTATTCCTTGAAAAACTTTTTTGAGAGTATCAACTGCCCTAGAACCATCAATTTCTTTCTCAAGTCTTTGAACCAGTTTAAAACCTTGGTCCAGATAATCTTGAAACAATCTCTGTCTCGCTTGTCTTCTAATTTCCTTCAAGCAGTAGAAAACAGTGCTCTCAGAAAGACCGAGATCTTTTGCAATCTGATAGCTGGTCATCCCACCTGTTTCTCCTCTAGACTGGAGTTTTGCTATATATCTTTCTACCTTTTCAACAGTACTACTTTTCATTCTCTTTCCCCCTTTTCAAAGAGGTTACCTGGTTTTTCATTAAATCCCTCTCTCTTCTTAGAGTAACGTAAAGAGAGAAGAGTTTTTTTGTTTTTGAGAGAGCGTATACATCTACAAGACGAGTACTATTACTACGTAATAAGTACGAGTCGCAGAGGATCATGTAAGCATACCATTACTACGTAATGTATGCGAACATATCCGTTAGATGTATGTAAAAATTTTTCGTCTCCCGAACTTACTTTCTCAACATTCTTTTCCATTTCTATACCCTCTTCAATAAAGAATCAAAATTCTGTTCTATCCTCTTTTCATCTTGAAAGATCTCCTCAAAAATATTCTTCTTCTTCTCAAGAAGCTTACTTACTTTCTCCTCAACAGTTCCTTCACAAACAAGTGTAATAATATTTACACTGTTCCGTTGACCATGCCGATGAAGGCGAGCCTCACTTTGATCATTCATAGCAGGAACATAAGAACGGGAGACAAACACACAAACATCAGCAGCTGTTAAGTTAAGACCTAAACCACAGGTACTAATAGTTGCTATAAACGCTCTGCAATTCTTATCTTCCTGAAATCTTTCAATCAGCTCTGTTCTCTCCTTCGTGGTAGTCCTACCATCTATCTCTACAACATCAAACTTTAACTTCCGTAACCTCTCTGCCAGGCTTCTCGCTGTTTGCACAAACCAGGTGAAAAAGACCATCTTGTGCTCTTTCTGCAATTCAAGAAAGATATTTACACTCTCATCAAGCTTTGCTGAAATATCTTCACCACCAAGAACCGAAAGCCCATCACATACCTCTAGTAACCTTAGAATTTTAGTAGCAGCTACCTGTCTATTAATCTTTATCTCTTTACCAGCGATCTCTGCTCTTAACTCCTCTACAAAGTCATTATACGTTGTTCTTTGTTCAGGTAAAAGACTTAAAAGGCGGGTTTCATAAATGCGTTCGGGAAGGTCATTGAGAACCTCAGCTTTTGTTCTGCGAAGATAATAAGGAAAGATTTTTTCTTGTAATTCCCCGACATTCTGATTTCCAGTAACAACACGAATAGGTCTCCTTCTACCATAGTACTTATCTTCAACAATGCAGAACCTATCTAGAAATTTACTGTAGGAGGACCAATAGATAGGATCAATGTAATTCAACAAACTCCAAAGCTCTTCCGACCGATTCAATATCGGAGTTCCGGTGAGTAGAATTCTATAAGAAGCATCTATCATTTTCACGGCTTGAGTCTGCTTTGCTCTTCTATTTTTGATAGCTTGACACTCATCAAGGATAACCAAATCTGGTTTCCAAGCCTGTAGCTGCTTATAAAAGATTCTTACTGCCTCATAATTTATTATAACGAAAAGATGCTCGTCCAAGGAATCAAGCTGTTCTAGCTTTTCCTCCTTACTGCCATCAATAACAAGACAGTTCTCTGTTGTCCACTTTTCTACTTCCTTTTGCCACACGGAAAACTTAATAGAATTGGGACAAACGATGAGCACCTTTCGAATATTCTTCTCTCTTTTGAACTGAAGGACTGTTGCAAGACTCATAACAGCTTTCCCCAACCCCATCTCATCAGCTAACAAAGCTCTTCCAGTTTTGTAAAGAAAGGTAATTCCAGTTTCCTGATAACCCTTCAATAATTGATTGTTCTTTATTTCTTTAAAAGAGGACTCTTCTAAAGTTAAATTTCCACTTTTGACAAGTGAAAGTGCCCGGAAGTCTTTTCTTCTCTCTTTCAGGTAGTCAACGAAGGCCTTGTTAGTTTCAGCTCCCGGAAACATTTTGTGGAGGTCTTCCGCTGTTGACAGGGGGAGAGTGTAACATTTCTTTCCAACATCCCACACTCTCCGAGTGACGAGGAAATTCAGTTTCTCTTTATCACGGAAAGGAATACTTAAAAACAGGGTTCCTCCCTTTTTTAGAATCCGTTCCATACAACTACATTATACTTTGTAGCAGGCCAAGGGGGATTCGAACCTCCAAAAATGGATTTGGAGTCCATCGGTTTGCCAATTAAGCCTATCAATCCAAGGGAAAAGAGAAAGCTACACAGCTACCCGGTTCCTTAAATAGAATCCGTGATAGTTTCCTTGAATATCCCCTGAACAATGAGAGCACCTTGAAAAGCCCGCATCAAAAGAAACTGAACATAAAAAAGAGCGGGTTACTCTCTTTTCCTGTTCCCGCCCTCACTTTCTCTTTATCACTCTTTCCATCTCCTGATAAGGGTGACTGGTGGAAGTTGCATCCACATTTCTGGAGCCACAATCCAGTGCCTTACTAGTTAGGCGACAGTCACAGTGGAGATGGAGGGAATCGAACTCTCAACCCCCTGCGTGCAAAGCAGGCGCTCTCCCAATTGAGCTACACCCCCGAATTAAACATTTTATAAAAACGGATTTATGTAGGCAACAATATCCCTTCTGCTCCTAATTGGTCTTATCTTGATAAAAGCGTTTTGCCTAATTGCATCTTCTACTGTGAGAGTTTTAGAACCTCCTCCAGAAGCACCAATACTCAACTCCTCACTAATACAATACTCAACATGAATGATATGCTTCTTGTCTTTCCCGTATAACACTAAACACCCCTCTTCTGGTTTAATAACTTCCTGCTTGTAGAATTTATTATAGAGACCTTGTGCAGTATAATCTGACCCTCTATCTACTAGTCCTACCGCCTGCAAAATTTCCCCACACAGTCCACTACAATCAAATCCGGAAGGGTCATCTCCTCCCCACTTATAAAAGATGCCTAAATAAGACCAAGCATACTTAGTCGCTATTTCTTTATTCATTCTTAACTTTTCTAATTGTTTTGATAATTCTTCTTCTGAATTTTGCATATCTCCTTTCAAATTGCTTTTTGTATTTCTTGTCTTCCAGCTTCTTTCCAAGAAGACTTTTATCTTTTCCCATAGCT